>Ga0190275_10002351_pt1 | contig 13647 bp, 12 predicted proteins | sample Popmic550T_FD_133745 | JGI IMG/M metagenome (GOLD analysis project Ga0190275, IMG submission 133745) | Populus adjacent soil microbial communities from riparian zone of Yellowstone River, Montana, USA - 550 T | ecosystem: Environmental > Terrestrial > Soil > Riparian zone > Trees stand | place... | reverse complement strand
GCAGGCCGAGCTGGAGGAAACCGATCCCGTCGCCGCGGCGCTGGAGTCCGAGGACGCCGAGGTGTTCATCGTCCGGATCAGCGAGGAGCAGGCCCGCGCGTTCGCCCGCCGGGCCGTCGCGCTGGTCGCGTCCGGCCGGCCGAGCTGCCCGTTCTGCGGCCGCCCGATCGACCCGGAGGGGCACATCTGCCCGCGCGCCAACGGCTACCGCAGGCACGTCCGCGAATGATCGATCCGGACCTGCTGGCGCGGGGTGAGCTGTCCCTGCTCGGCCGGCTGATGGCCGCCTCCAATGGCACGTTCCAGGGCTCGGTCAGCCTCGACGGCGAGTCGGCCACTGTGGTGTACAAGCCGGTCGAGGGCGAGCGGCCGCTGTGGGACTTCCCAGACGGGACGCTGGCTCAGCGCGAGTACGCCGCGTATGTCGTCTCCGAGGCACTCGGGTGGAACGTGGTACCGCCGACGCTGCTCCGCGACGGGCCGCTCGGCATCGGCATGGTGCAGCTCTGGATCGACGAGGCCGAGCCGCCGCCGGGCCAGACCGAGCTGGTCGACATCGTCCCGCAAGGCCGGGTGCCGAAGGGCTGGGTCGGTGTCCTGGATGCGCTCGACGGCCGGCACAACCCGGTGACGCTGGTGCACGCGGACAACGCCGCGCTGCAGCGGATGGCCGTGTTCGATGCCGTCGTCAACAATGCCGATCGCAAGGGCGGCCATGTGCTCGATCCGGGCGACGGCCGGGTGTTCGGTGTCGACCACGGCGTCACCTTCAACGCCGACGACAAGCTGCGCACGGTGTTGTGGGGCTGGGCCGGTACGCCGGTGCCCGACGAGCTGCTCGAGGACGTCCGGAAACTCGCGGACGGCCTGGCCGGGCAGCTCGGCGCGGAGCTGTGCGAGCTGATCACCGCCATCGAGCTGACCGCGACTCGCGAGCGCTGTGCGTCGATCCTGAAGACGGGGACCTTCCCGCTGCCCAGCGAGGACTGGCCGGCGATTCCCTGGCCGGCCTTCTAGACCCCCGCGGGCTGGCTGAGGTTGCTGGGACTGATGCCGCGTTCGCGTTTGAAGGCGGCGCTGAAGCTGAACGCGTCGGCGTACCCGATCCGCCGCGCGACCGCGCCGACCGACGAACCGGGCTCGGCGAGCAGGTCGGCGGCCAGCGTCATCCGCAGGTCGGTGAGATAGCCGAGCGGGCTTTCACCGGTGAGGTCGGTGAAGCGTCTGGCCAGCGTGGTCCGGGACACCATCGCGACCTCGGCAAGCGAGGCGAGGGTCCACGGCTCGGCGGGGGAGTCATGCATCGCCTGCAGGACCGGGCCGACCACCTCGTCGCCGAGGGCGGTGTACCACCGGGGCGAGTTGTGGTCGAACCAGTCGCGCAAGCAGCAGACCATCAGCCAGTCCAGCAGCCGGTCGAGGCTGACCTGGCGGCCGAGCTTGCCGGCGGCGAGTGACTCCTCGAGATAGGCGAGCAGCGGCGAGCAGCCGGGGTCCTCAGGGAGGAGCATCACCGAGGGAAGACCGCTGACCAGACGTCGCGGCATCTCCTGCCGGACGTAGTACGCCCCGGCGAGCAGCACCGTCCCGCCGGGTTGGTCGGCGCCGACGCTGCCGTCACAGCTCACGTCGACCGGCTCGGTCGTCAGGTCTGGGTTGGTGGTGAAGATGAACGGGGCCGGGCCACGGACGACAGCGGTGGTGCCGGGCTTGAGGTGCACGGTCTCTGAGTCGACGAGCAGCCAGCCTTCGCCGCGCAAGGGCGCGCAGAGGGTGAGCGCGGCGCCGTCGGTGAAGCGGAGTGCTGAGTCGCCGGGCAGGGCCGGCGTACCGAGGACGGAGCCGTTGGCGCGGATGGCGTACAGGAGCTCGTCGAGGGGATCCATGATCCCCAACGTAGACGGTGGGACGAACGGACAGGTGGTCGGCGATCTCGCGCATGGTTTCGCGGGACGGCAGGCGGTTGGCTTTGGGTATGACGATTCTGGTGCTTGGCGCAACGGGTAAGACCGGCCGGCGGGTAGTCCGCCACTTACGGGCCGATGGCAACGAAGTACGGGCGGCGTCGCGGTCCGGTGAGGTGCGGTTCGACTGGACCGAGCCGGGGACGTGGGCTGCGGCAGTGGACGGAGCGAAGGCGGTCTATCTGATCGCACCCGAGGAGCCGGGGCCGATCGAGGGGTTCGTGAAACAGGCGGTGCAGGCTGGTGTCGAGCGGTTCGTGGTGCTGTCCGGGCGAGGGATCGACCACGCCGAGGGACGGTTCGGGCCGGGCATGGTGGAGGCCGAGCGGGTGGTCGCGACCTCAGGGGTGGGCTGGACGGTACTGCGGGCGAACAACTTCAACCAGAACTTCACCGAGGATCTCTGGCATGAGCCGGTGCTCGCCGGGCGGCTCGCGCTGCCGATGGGTGAGGTGGGTGAATCGTTCATCGATGTGCACGACGTCGCCGCGGTGGCTGCTCTGACGCTCACCGAGGACGGGCACTTCGGGCAGGTGTACGAACTGTCCGGGCCGGAGTCGCTCACCTTCGCCGAGGTCGTCCGGATGATCTCGGAGGCGAGCGGAAGGTCGATCGAGTACGTCGAGCTGTCGCCGGAGGAGTACCGGGCCGAGTTGATCGAGGCGGGGTATCCGGAGGAGGTCGTCGAGCTGCTCGGGGTGATGTTCGAGCTGATGCGCGCGGGCAACCTCACCACGCCGACCGACACCGTGGAGAAGCTGCTCGGGCGGCCGCCGATCAGGTTCTCCGAGTACGCCGCACAGGCCTGGGGCGCCCCTAGCGCATAAAACCCGGGAGCGGGGCGGTGGATCGGGGAATGGAACCGCGTCGTGTCGCGAATTCGCTGACTGGATAGGCTCCCTCCCATGCAGGCGTGGACGAAACCAGAAATCCCGGTCGTAGCCGGGCCGGCCCGGCGTCTTCGCCTCTACGACACCGCCTCGGCGGGGCCGGTCGAGGTGCCGCCTGGCGCCGACGGTCCGGCCCGGATCTACGTCTGCGGCATCACGCCGTACGACGCGACGCACATGGGGCACGCTGCGACGTACGTCACGTTCGATCTGATCAACCGGCTCTGGCTGGATGCCGGGTACGACGTGGCGTACACGCAGAACATCACCGATGTGGACGACCCGCTGCTCGAGCGGGCGACGGCGACCGGCGTTGACTGGACCGAGCTGGCGCAGTCCGAGATCCAGCTGTTCCGCGACGACATGACGGCGCTGCGGGTGATTCCGCCGCAGAACTATGTCGGGGTGGTCGAGTCGATCGAGCTCGTGACGCGGGCGATCGAGGATCTGCAACGGGCGGGTGCGGTGTACTCCGTCGAGGGTGATCTGTACTTCGCTGTGAAGGCCGACCCGGCGTTCGGTGGAGTGTCCGGGTATGACGTCGAGACGATGCGGGCGCTCTTCGCTGAGCGGGGTGGGGATCCGGATCGTGAGGGCAAGCGGGATCCGCTGGACAGCCTGCTGTGGCGTGCTGAGCGGCCGGGGGAGCCGGCCTGGGAGTCGCCGTTCGGGCGGGGGCGGCCGGGATGGCATGTGGAGTGCTCGGCGATCGCGCTGGAGCATCTCGGGATGGGGTTCGACGTTCAGGGTGGTGGGAGTGACCTGATTTTCCCGCACCACGAGATGTCGGCGAGTGGGGCGCAGGTGGCGACGGGGGAGCATCCGTTCGCACGGGCGTACGTGCACCAGGCGATGGTCGGGCTGGACGGCGAGAAGATGTCGAAGTCCAAGGGCAATCTGGTGCTCGTCTCGAAGGAGCGCAAGGCTGGTACCGACCCGATGGCGATCCGGCTGGCGCTGCTGGCGCATCACTACCGCACGGACTGGTTCTGGACGTCATCCGAGCTGCTCGACGCGCAGGAGCGGTTGGACGTCTGGCGGGGTGCGATCAGCCGGGGGACTGGTCCGGATGGAGCTGCAGCAGTCGATGCAGTCCGGGCGGCACTCACGAACGACCTAGACACAGTGGCGGCACTCGCCGCTGTCGACCTCTGGTCCGAGACGAACGGCGACGACCCCGGAGCCCCCGCACTACTAGCCCAAGCAGTCGACGCCCTGCTGGGCATCAAGCTCTAACCCGCACTACGAATCGAGCGCGAGCTCGTCAGGGCGGCCGACGTGGGCGACCGGTTAGCCGGTGACCGGGTGGTGCGTCTTGACGGGGGTTGGGACTGGGGCGGCGGGGGCTTGGTCTTCGGGGATGACCGGCTGGGTGGGCTGCGTGGGTTTCGGGGTGGGCTTCTTTGTGGCCGGCTTGGCGCAGGTGGTTGAGGCTAGGCGGATGGTTTGGGTGCCGCCTAGGTTGATGGTCAGGCCGGTGATGGTGAAGGAGCCGTCTGAGTGCTTGGTTTGTTGGTTGATGGCGATGGTTGCCAGGGGAGCGGCTGGGATCGTGGCGCCTTGTTTTGTGGGCGGTACGGCGATCCGCTGGCCGAGCAGCGTCAGTGCGCCGATGTCGACGCCGCCCTCGTCGCCCGCACACCACACGTTGACCGCCTCGATCGCCAGCAGAGAACTCGGCGGCGTGAGCAGCAGCTTGCACAAGTCCGGCAGGTTCTTGACCGGCAGGTCGACCGTGCTGAGCTCCGGCAGCGGCACGCCGAGCTCCGGCAGCGGGAGATTCGGGATCGGCAGGTTGTCCGCGCCCTGAGCCGGCAAGCTGTCGCAGCTCTTCTTCAACTCCGGCGGCAGCTTCACCTGACTCAGAATGTCCGGCCCGACAACCACATCAATGAGTTCAACCGCAGCAGAGTCGTTCCCGGCCGTCGCAGTACCGGCTCGCACAGACAGCAATGGGTTCTTCGGCAGTTCAAGCGCTGACGTGCTCCGCCGCTTCCCGTCGAGCGATTCGGCGTACGGCGTCTTCGCGATCGGGAACTGGCCCTCCGCACTGACCGCGTACGCCGACGAGGCCCGCGCGGCCGCATTGCCCACCGGCGCGCTGGCGACCAGCGTGAACGCCACGACACCAGAAACAGCCGCGACCGTCGTAATGGTCGGCACAAGCTGTCGTCGCATCGGAATCCCCACTCTCTTGCGGCCTACTTACTGTCGATCAGTACCAGCGTTCCCAGCGGCACCTGCTGGAGGCGGTTGAGCGCGGTCTTCGGCACCCGCACACACCCGGCGCTGACGGCCGCCCCGAACACGTCCGGTCTAGGCCAACCATGAATCGCGACGGTACCAGGCCCACCACCGAACGTGTCGAGAGTAGGACTGTGTGCACCCAACGGCAGGACGACGGGCGACGCCGACCGCTTGGTGTCGATGATCGACCCGAGCAGGAAGGTACGCCCGGACGGGGTCGGCGTTTTCTTCGCACCGACTCCGGCCTTCCACCGGCCGAGACTCTTGCCCTGCTGGAACAACTCGATGGTCCGCGATCCGGTGTGCACGCGGATCAGGTACGACGAGGAGGCGCGCTCCAGGTCGTCGTCGCGCACCCAACCGGTCGAACGATTCGGTTTCGACGGCAGCAGTACGCGCAGCCAACCGTCCGTCTTCTCGACCACGGGCAACCAGGTCGGCCCGAACTGGGCCGGCCCGATCTTGGCGAACGGCTCGCCATCCGGAGCGGAGTACAGGGCGGTCTCGGCGCGCGGGTGGACGACCAGCCCATCGGTACCGGCGTATGGCTGCGGGTCGAGCGGTGCGGTCGTGATGGTGGTGTGGGTCGACGAGCTCGCCAGCGTGCTGAGGTCGACCTCCTCGACGTGGTCGCGATTGCCGAGCACACCGACGACCGCGACGCCGCCAAGCAGGAGCAGCACGGCCAGTGCGCCGGCCGATCCGCCGCCCCGCTCGTCGGCGCGTGTCCTGCGCATACCGGTTACTCCGGGCGGTCGGTATTGCGCCGGCGGAGGTAACGCTCGAACTCGGCGGCGATCGCGTCACCGCTCGCCTCGGGAAGGTCGGTGGTGTCGCGCTGCTCCTCCAGCGATGCGACGTACTCCGCGACCTCCGGGTCTTCTTCGCTCAACTCGTCCGCGCCGCGCTGCCACGCACGAGCCAGCTCGGGTAGATCGCCTTCCGGGATCGGGAGATCGAGCAACGCCTCCACCTTGCCGAGCAGCGCCAGTGACGCCTTCGGGCACGGAGTACCGGCGATGTAGTGCGGGATCGCCGACCAGATCGACACGGACGGTACGCCGAGGGTGCCGCAGAGGTCGGCGAAGACGCCGGTGATGCCGGTCGGGCCCTCGTAGCTCGACGGCTCGAGGCTCCATGACGCGGTCAGCTCCGGATCAGACGACGAGGCCGAGACCGGGATCGGCCGGGTGTGCGGCGAATCGGCGAGCAGGGCGCCGAGCACGACGACGAGCTGCGCGTTCGAATCGTCGACCAGCTCGAGCAGCTCGCGGCAGAAACCACGCCAGCGCATGTTCGGCTCGATGCCGCGGATCAGCAGCACGTCGCGGTCGGTGTCGTCGGGGCGCGCCAGGAAGATCCTGGTGGTCGGCCAGGTCAGCCGCCGGACGCCCTCGTCGTCGAACTCGACCTCGGGCCGCTTCACCTGGAAGTCGTAGTAGTCCTCCGGGTCGATCGCGGTGACGAGCTCGGCGTCCCACTCCTCGATCAGGTGATCGACCGCACCGGTGGCCGCTTCGGCCGCGTCGTTCCAGCCTTCGAACGCGGCGATCACGACCGGATCCCTCAGGTTCGCGAGATCTACCACTCGCCACACCCCGTCCTAGTCGTCTGTGAGCCAATACCGGACTGCCAGCCTACGGGTAGAGCGAGGTGACCGGCTCAGGTTTCACGGCCAGCCGAAAAGGTGTCGGCAGCCTTCCGTAGGATTCCCCTATGACCCTTCAAGCGGTGCTCTGGGACATGGACGGCACGTTGGTGGACTCGGAGCCCGAGTGGGCCCGGGTGCAGATCGAGCTGCTCACCTCCCTCGGTGCGATCTGGACCGTCGAGGACTGCATGGCGTTGGTCGGCAGCGATCTGGCCGACGCGGTGAAGGTCTGGATGACCCGGATCCCGGCCGGTGCGATCGAGCCGGAAGAGCTCGCGGAGCGGATGTACGGCGAGGTGGTCCGGGCCCTGAAAGAAGGGGTCGTGTTGCGTCCCGGCGCGCTCGAGTTGCTGACCGGTCTGCGCGCCGCGGGCGTTCCGTGCGCACTGGTCTCGGCTTCGTACCGGGTGATGATCGACGCCGTGCTGTCGCATCTGCCGCCGGATCTGTTCGACGTGATCGTGGCCGGCGACGAGGTCAGCAACGGCAAGCCGCACCCCGAGCCGTACCTGACGGCCGCGGCCGAGCTGGGCGTCGATCCCACCCATTGCGTCGTGATCGAGGACTCGCCGAGTGGCACCCAGGCCGGGACTGCGGCGGGTGCGTTTGTCGTGGCAGTGCCGCAGTGGGTGACGATCCCGGAGGCGCCGCGACGGCTGGTGACGAAGTCACTGGAATCGCTGTCTCCGGATGCGCTGCGCGACTTGCTCCGCTGAGGGGTTACCTTCTTTGGATGCTGTGGGGGTGTTCTGGGGGAAGGTTGAGATGGTGACTGTGTTCAAGCGGCGTGCCGCGTTGCTGGCGGCGGCCGGCCTGCTGGCGGGCTCGCTCGCGGCCTGCGGCAAGCCCGGCACGGGCAACCCGAACCAGGGTGGATCGACGCCGAAGGAACTGCTCATCAAGGTCGCGACGACCGACTCGGTCAGTTCACTCGACCCCGCCGGTCCGTACGAGATCGGCTCCCGCACCCTCCAGGCCAACCTGTACCAGACGCTGCTCACGATGGTGCCCGGCAAACCAACGCCGGTACCGGACGCAGCCGACTGTCAGTACGACGCGCCCACGACGTACACCTGCAGCCTGAAGAACGAACTCACCTTCCCGAACGGACACGAGCTGACGTCGTCGGACGTGAAGTTCAGCTTCGACCGGATGCTGCGGCTGAAGACACCCGGCGGACCGGCCGGACTGTTTGCTTCGATCACCTCGGTGAGCACGCCGGACAAACTGACCGCGGTCTTCACGCTGAAGAAGCCTGACGCGCGATTGCCCTACCTACTGACCACCACCGGCGCGTCCATCGTCGACGAGGAGACCTACCCGGCCGGCAAGTTGCTCAACGACAACGCGTTCGGCAGCGGGCCGTACCAGCTGAAGTCGTACCGGGCCGGGGCGACGGCGGTGCTCGGCAAGTTCAAGGGGTACCGCGGGCCGCGCGCCGCGCAGAACGACACGGTCGAGGTCAGCCTCCTGCCGGATGCCGCATCGCTGACGGAGGCGATGACGAGCGGCAAGGCCGATATCGGCGTGCACGGGTTCGGGCCGGGGACGCTGGACAAGCTCCGCGCCGGCGGACAGCTGCAGGTGATCGAGGGAGGCTCCGCGGAGATCCGCTTCTTCGCCTTCCACATGAGGTCTTTGGTGGCGCGCAAGCCCGCGGTACGACGAGCCGTGGCGCAGCTGATCGACCGGCCGGCCATCGCCAAGAAGGCGTATAGCGATCGCGTCTCCCCGCTGTACTCCGTGGTGCCACCCGGCTTCGCGGGCCAGGTGGAAGCGTTCCGGACGCAGTACAAGGAACCGAACAAGACTGCCGCGGCCGCGATCCTGCGGGAGGCCGGCATCGTCGGGCCGGTGACGCTCACGGTCGGCTGGACCCCGTTCCAATACGGCGCGGGCGCCAAGGCCGAAGTACTGGAGCTGAAGCGGCAGCTGGAGGCGTCGGGGCTGTTCAAGGTCGTGCTGCGGAGTGCGGAGTGGCCGAAGTACCAGCAGCTCGCGCGAGCCGGCGCGTACGACCTCTACCACTCCGGCCTGTTCCCCAGCTACCTGGACAGTGGTGACTATCTGGAGCCGTTCGTGCGGGACGGCGGCGTCTTCCAGAACGGATACCGCAGCTCGGCCGCGAACAAGTTGCTGGATCAGGAGATCGCGGAACAGAACCAGCTCGAACGCGAAGAGTCACTGCGTGACCTGCAGACCTTGCTGGCCCAGGACGCCCCGGTCATCCCGTCCTGGCAGGGCCGCCTGACCGTGGTCGCCGGACAGAGCGTGGAGCGCGTCGAGGAGACGCTGAACCCGCTTTCATTCCTTTACTTCTCGCCGCTGCGCAAGTAGTACGCACTGGCCCGTCAGTGTCACTGACAGCGAGTCGCCAGCGACCGCCGGTAGGTGCATGCTGTACTGCGAGTTGTCCCACGATACGGGACGATTTCCTACGCATCACGATCGGGCAACGCGGTACTTTCGGCGTTTGACTCCGGCGAGTAATGAAGGCAGGTTAAGGCGGCAGCTATACCGGATCCGCACCCGGATCCACTGACACAGGCAGGGGAACACATCGCGTGACGACACCACTCGAGGTCGAGCCCGGCAGGGGAGAAGATCCTGAAGCGGTCCTGCAAGGGATGCCGAAGATCGAGGGACGCTCGCTAGGCCAGATCGCGTGGATGCGGCTCAAGCGGGACAAGGTGGCGATCGCCGGTTTCGTCGTGATCGTGCTGCTGATCCTGATGGCGGTCCTGGCGCCGCTGATCGTCAAGGCGATCGGCCACCCGCCGAACGACTTCAACCAGGACCTGATCGACACCCAGGGCGGCACGCTGGCCCCGCTCGGCAAGTTCGGCGGGATGAGCTGGGAGCACCCGTTCGGGGTCGAGCCGGTGAACGGCCGCGACATCATGAGCCGGGTCATCTACGGATCGCGGATCTCGCTGCTGATCGCGTTCTTCGCCACCCTGCTGTCGGTGGCGATCGGTACCACGATGGGCATCGTGTCCGGCTTCTTCGGCGGCTGGGTGGATGCCTTCATCAGCCGGCTGATGGACGTCTTCCTCGCCTTCCCGCTGCTGGTCTTCGCGATCGCGCTGGCCGGCGTCATCCCCGACGACGCGTTCGGGCTGCAGGGTGACTCGCTGCGGATCGTGCTGCTGATCTTCATCATCGGGTTCTTCAACTGGCCCTATATCGGGCGGATCGTGCGTGGGCAGACGATCTCGCTGCGCGAACGTGAGTTCGTCGACGCGGCCCGCAGCCTGGGCGCGCGCCGGCCGTACATCCTGTTCACCGAACTGCTGCCGAACCTGATCGCGCCGATCCTGGTCTACGCGACGCTGCTGATCCCGACCAACATCCTGTTCGAGGCGGCGCTGTCGTTCCTCGGCGTCGGTGTCCGGGCCCCCACGGCCACCTGGGGCGGCATGTTGTCCGATGCCGTCACCTTCTACACGATGCCGCACTTCATGTTGTGGCCCGGCCTGGCCATCTTCATCACCGTCCTCGCCTTCAACCTGTTCGGCGACGGACTGCGCGACGCGCTCGATCCGCGATCGCGATGACGACTTTCACCACCAGTGGTTCTGACAAGAAGGGGTGCACCACCACGATGAGCATCAAACGACTGAGAACGGTAGCCGCGCTGTCTGCGGTCGCCGCACTGGCCCTGTCGGCCTGCGGTGGCAGCGGTAACGGCGGCGGCGGTGACACGGGTGGAACCGGCGCCAAGAACGAGTTCAACGCCTCGCTGACCCAGGTGGTGAACCCTTCGGACAAGAAGGGTGGAACCATCAAGATGGCGCACAGCGATGACTGGGACACCCTGGACCCGGGTGAGACCTACTACGGCTACGCGTGGAACTTCGCACGCCTCTACGGCCGGTCGCTGCTGATGTTCAAGCCGGCGCCGGGCAAGGAGAGCAACGAGCTCGTTCCCGACCTGGCCGAAAGCCTCGGCGTCCCCACCGACGGTGGTAAGACCTGGACCTACAAGATCCGCAAGGGCGTCAAGTTCGAGGACGGCACCGAGGTCAAGGCGGCGGACGTCAAGCACGCCGTGCTGCGCTCGACCGACAAGGAGACGTTCGCCAACGGACCGGCGTACTTCGAGGCGTTCCTGAACCTGCCGGCCGGCTACAAGGGCCCGTACAAGTCCAAGGGCGTCAACACGGACTCCGCGATCAGTACGCCGGACGACTACACCATCGTCTTCCACCTGAAGAACGCTTTCGGTGGGTTCGACTACCTGGCCCAGCTGACCCAGACGATGCCGGTACCGGCCGCCAAGGACACCGGCGCCAAGTACCGCAACACGATCGTCTCCAGCGGACCGTACAAGTTCGCGAACCTGAAGGCGGGCAAGTCCTTCGAGCTGGTCCGCAACGACCAGTGGGACCAGGCGTCCGACCCGAACCGCAAGGCGCTGCCGGACAAGTACGAGGTCGCGCTCAAGGTCAACGCCGACGACATCGACAACCGGGTCATCTCCGGTGACATCGACATCGACGTCTCGGGTACCGGCGTCCAGCCGGCCTCGTTGAGCAAGGTGCTGACCGACCCGGCGCTGAAGGCGCAGGCGGACAACGCCACCCTCGCGCGCCTGTGGTACACCTCGATCAACCCGACGGTCCCGCCGTTCAACAACATCGAGTGCCGCAAGGCCGTTCAGTACGGCATGAACAAGGTCAGCTACCAGACCGCCTACGGAGGCCCGTTCTCCGGTGGTGACCTGGCGACAACGATCATGCCGCCGCTGGTTCCCGGTTACGAGAAGTTCGACCTCTACCCGGCCGGCCCGGACAGCAAGGGCGACCAGGCCAAGGCCAAGGAAGCACTGACCGCTTGTGGCCAGCCCAACGGCTTCACCACCAACATGGCCTACCGCTCCGACCGGCCGCGCGAGAAGGCGACCGCCGAGGCGTTCCAGCAGGCCCTCAAGCCGATCGGCATCAACCTGACGCTGAAGGGTTACCCGTCGGGTGACTACTTCTCGCAGTACGCCGGCAACCCGCCGTTCGTCGTCGCGAACAAGATCGGCCTGGCCACCAACGGCTGGGGCGCTGACTGGAACGACGGCTTCGGCTTCCTGTCCCAGATCGTCGACAGCCGGGTCATCCGCAACACCGGTGGTTCCTCCAACACCAGCGTCCGGATCCCCGAGGTCGACAAGATGCTCGACGCCGCCCTCGCCGAGACGGACACCGCCAAGCGCGAGAAGATGTGGTCGCCGATCGACAAGCGGGTGATGGAAGAAGCAGTGATCTACCCGGGTGTCTACGCCAAGAGCCTGCTGCTGCGGCCGAAGAACCTCAGCAACGTGTTCATCAGCGAGGCGTTCAACATGTACGACTACCTGAGCCTGGGTGTGAAGTAGCAGGTCCGCGCTGCCCCGACAGAAACTCACGTTAGGTAGGTGAAGGCCGCAGGTGTCCGGCCCGGGAGGATCTCCCGGGCCGGACACCGGTGCCAGACACTGTGATCACATACATCATCAGGCGCCTCGTGGCGGCGATCGGGCTACTGATCATCGTGAGCGCGGTCACCTTCTCGATCTTCTATCTGGTCCCACGCTGGGCCGGTGCGACGCCGGAGACCCTGGCGACCCGTTATGTCGGCCGCGCCGCGACCGAGGACACGGTCAAGCTGACCGCTGAGCGGCTTGGTCTGTACGACCCGATCGCAGTGCAGTACTGGAACTGGGCCAAGGGCGTCGTCGTCGGCGCCGAGTACGACTATGGCGCAGGCGTCGAGCGGTGCCCGGCGCCTTGCCTGGGCTACTCGTTCATCACCAAGCAGTCGGTCTGGCCCGAACTACTCGACCGAATACCAGTGACGCTGTCGCTGGCCGCCGGTGCCTCGGTCATCTGGCTGGCCTTCGGCGTCGCGATCGGGGTGCTGTCCGCGCTGAAACGCGGATCGTTCTTCGACCGGGCAGCGATGACGGTGGCGCTGGCCGGTGTCTCGTTACCGATCTTCTTCACCGGCCTGATATCCCTGGCCTACTTCAGTTATCAGCTGGGATGGACAGTGCCGGGTGGAACCTTCGTCCGAATAACCGACAACCCGATCAAGTGGGCACAGGCACTGACCTTGCCCTGGATCACGCTCGCCTTCCTCTTCTCGGCGCAGTACGCGCGGCTCACCCGGGCCGGCATGCTCGAGACGATGAACGAGGACTTCATCCGGACGGCCCGGGCCAAGGGGCTGCCGGAACGTACCGTCGTCGTCCAGCACGGTCTGCGGGGCGCGCTGACGCCGATCGTCACCATCTTCGGTCTGGATGTCGGCCTGCTGCTCGGCGGCGCCGTCCTGACCGAGAAGACGTTCTCCCTGCCAGGACTGGGCAAGTACGCGGTCGACGGCATCGTCGCCAACGACCTGCCGAAGATCCTCGGCGTGACGCTGGTCGCCGCGGTGTTCATCGTGCTGGCCAACCTGATCGTCGACCTCCTGTACGCCGTCGTCGACCCGAGGGTGCGCGCCAAATGACCGAACCGAACCCCTTCCTCGAGGTCCGCGACCTGCGCGTGCACTTCCCGACCGACGACGGCCTGGTCAAGTCCGTCGACGGCCTGTCGTTCTCGCTCGAACGCGGCAAGACCCTCGGCATCGTCGGCGAGTCCGGCTCGGGCAAGAGCGTGACCAGCCTGTCGATCATGGGCCTGCACAAGGGCGGCAGCGCGCGGATCACCGGCGAGGTACTGCTCGATGGCCAGGACCTGGTCAGCTCGTCGTCCGAGGAGGTCCGGCTGCTGCGCGGCAAGCGGATGGCGATGATCTTCCAGGACCCGCTGTCGGCGATGCACCCGTACTACACGGTCGGCCACCAGATCATCGAGGCCTACCGGGTGCACAACAAGGTCACCAAGGCGGTCGCCAAGAAGCACGCGATCGACATGCT
>Ga0190275_10002350_pt1 | contig 13657 bp, 11 predicted proteins | sample Popmic550T_FD_133745 | JGI IMG/M metagenome (GOLD analysis project Ga0190275, IMG submission 133745) | Populus adjacent soil microbial communities from riparian zone of Yellowstone River, Montana, USA - 550 T | ecosystem: Environmental > Terrestrial > Soil > Riparian zone > Trees stand | place... | reverse complement strand
CCGGCTGGCCGACGAGACTGGTGCCGATTCTCTGGGCATCGACGTCCTCAGGGTCGACAACGACGACGTCTACCGCCAGCAGGTCGCCAAGCTGGAGCGGCTGCGCGCCGAGCGCGACGACGACGACGTACGCCGCAGCCTGGAGGCACTCACCCGCAGCGCGGAGAACGGGGACGGGAACCTGCTGGAGCTCGCGGTCGGTGCCGCCCGCGCGAAGGCCACGGTCGGTGAGATCTCCGACGCCATGGAGAAGGTGTTCGGCCGCCACCAGGCCGTGATTCGTACCATCTCCGGTGTGTACCGGGACGAGGCGACCAGGTTCGGTCAGGGCGACGGCGAGCAGCTGGTCGGCCGGGTGGTCGCCGCCGCCGAGGAGTTCGCCGAGCACGAAGGCCGACGGCCGCGGATCCTGGTCGCCAAGATGGGGCAGGACGGCCACGACCGCGGCCAGAAGGTCGTCGTCAGCGCGTTCGCCGACCTCGGCTTCGACGTCGACGTCGGCCCGCTGTTCTCGACACCCGACGAGGTGGCGCAGCAGGCGGTCGACGCGGACGTCCACATCGTCGGCGTCTCCTCGCTCGCGGCCGGTCACCTCACCCTGGTGCCGCAGCTGCGGCAGGCGCTCGCCGACCACGGCCGCGAGGACATCATGGTGGTCGTCGGCGGCGTGATCCCGCCCGACGACGTGCGCACCCTGCGCGAGATGGGCGCGGCCGCGGTGTTCCTGCCCGGCACCGTGATCGCCGAGTCGGCGCTCGACCTGCTCCACACCCTGTCCGAGCAGCTCGGGCACGGGTCCTGAGGGCGATGAGGGACCTCGAGCGGCTCGCAGCGGACGTCCGCGACCGGCAGCGGGCCGCCGTGTCCCGCGCCATCACGCTGATGGAGTCGACGAAGGCGGAGCACCGCGCCGCGGCCCGTGACCTGCTCGGGCTGCTCGGGCCCGGTGACAGTGTCCGGGTCGGCATCTCCGGGGTCCCCGGCGTCGGCAAGTCCACGTTCATCGAGCAGCTCGGCGGTCGGCTCACCGGCGCGGGGCACCGGGTGGGGGTGCTGGCCGTGGACCCGTCGAGCGTGCGCACCGGCGGCTCGGTGCTCGGCGACAAGACCAGGATGGCGACCCTCGCGCACGACCCGAACGCCTACATCCGCCCGTCACCGACGGCGGGCACCCTCGGAGGCGTCGCCCGCGCGACCAGCCAGGCGATGACGGTGCTGGAGGCCGCGTCGTACGACGTGGTGCTGGTGGAGACCGTCGGGGTCGGCCAGTCCGAGATCACCGTCGCCGGGATGGTCGACACGTTCCTCTTCCTCACGCTCGCTCGGACCGGCGACCAGCTGCAGGGGATCAAGAAGGGGATCTTGGAGATCGCCGACGTGATCGCCGTCAACAAGGCGGACCAGAACCACGAGGGGGAGGCCCGGTCCGCGGCCCGGGAGCTCGCCGGGGCGCTGCGGATGGTGCGCGGGCACGGGGAGTGGGCGCCGCCCGTGGTGACCTGCTCCGGACTGACGGGCGCCGGCGTCGACGAGGTCTGGCAGCGGGTGCTCGCCCACCGCGAGCACCTCGGTCACGACGGACTGGCCGACAAGCGGGCCGAGCAGCAGCTGGAGTTCACCTGGACGCTGGTCCGCGACGAGCTCGCCGACCGGTTGCGCCGATCTCCGGGGGTGCGGGAGATCCGCGACGACGTCCGGCGTCGGGTCCTGGCGGGCGAGCTCACCGCGCCACTGGCCGCCGACCTGGTCCTCGAGGCGTACGACGCCGGCTGACACTCCCCTGAAGATGCCCTGATGATCAGTTGATGCCGTCCTGACACCGTGCTGACACTCTCCGCGCGATTCGGCTGACATAAGTCGCGGCTATACCTCATGTGGGGGATGCGGCGTGCGTCCGGGCCGACCGACGGTGCTGTCTCGACACCGTGAACGAGGGGGAGACAACACGATGCATCGATCACTCATTGCCGTCGCGAGCCTGGCGCTCGCGGCCACACCACTGGCGGTCATGCCGGCCGCGTCGAGCGCGGGTTCGGGGGGTGGTTCGGGCGGCCACCAGGTCATCGCGCGTGGCCTCGTGGCGCCGCTCAGCCTGGACGTGACCAGCAACGGGACCGTGTGGTTCTCGCAGAACTTCGCCGGCTTGCTGATGCGGGCCCGTCCCGGCAAGGCACCCGAGGTCATGTACGCGTCCGGCGACGGCTCCGAGGTGGGCGCCGTGTCGTTCCGCCGCGGCACGGTCACGTTCGCCACCACCAGCGCCGACGGCTCGCAGACCGCACTGCACACGCGCAGCCGGAACGGCTCCATCCACGAGCTCGCCGACCTCTCGGGGCACGAGGTCTCCGCCAACCCGGACGCCGGCCAGACCTACGGCGTGGACGACCTCTCTGCTGCCTGCGAGGCGAAGTGGCCGGTCTCGACCCTCGGTCCCGCCACGTACCCGGGCATCGTGGAGTCGCACCCGTACGCCAGCCTCTCCGTGGGCCACACCCGGTACGTCGCGGACGCTGCCGCAAACGCGATCCTGAAGGTCGCGAAGAACGGCTCGGTCAGCACGGCCGCTGTGCTCCCGCCGCAGCCGGTGGAGATCACCGCGGAGGCTGCCGCCGGTTTGGGGATCCCGGCCTGCGCCGTCGGCCACGTGTACGACTTCGAGCCGGTGCCCACGGACGTCGAGCGCGGCAAGCACGGGATGCTCTACGTGACGCTGCTGCCCGGCGGTCCTGAGGACCCCAGCCTCGGTGCCCGGGCCTCGGTGCTGCGCGTCAACCCGTGGACCGGCTCGTCCCACGTCGTCGCGACGGGGCTGCTGAGCGCCACCGGCCTGGCCGTGGCGGACAACGGCACGCTGTACGTCGCCGAGCTGTTCGGCGGCCGGATCGCCAAGATCCCGCCGGGCGCGTCCACGCCCGTCGGGGGCCGCATGATCACCATGCCGGGCGACGTCGAGATCGAGAACGGCCGGCTCTACGCCACGCGCCGGGTGCTCAACATCCCGCGCGGGCAGGTCGTGAAGCTGGCCCGCTGAGCCACGGTGACGGCACCACCGCGCACGCGCGCGGTGGTGCCGTCACTGCACCGGGCCAGACCGGACGCACGTTTCTCGAGGCGTCGCCGCACGTCAGCGCCTACATTCACCGCTCCACGTCACCGTGAACAAGGGGAGAAAACACGATGCATCGATCCGTCATCGCCATGGCGAGCCTCGCGCTGGTGAGCGCGCCACTGGCAGTCTCATCGGTCGCCACGGCCGAACCGGCGGCGAGTCCGCCGACCGTCATCGCCCGCGGCCAGGTCGCGCCGCTCAGTCTCGACGTGACTCCGCGCGGGACCGTCTGGTACTCGCAGAACTTCGCCGGGCTCCTGATGAAGGCGCGACCCGGCAGGGAGGCGAGGGTCGCCGCGGGGACGAAGCGGGGCACGGAGCTCGGCGCTGTCTCGGTCCACCGCGGTGTGGTCAGCTTCGCCACCACCGGGTCGGAAGGTCGCACCGCGCTGAAGGAGCGGCGTCGTGACGGCTCGATCCACACCGTCGCCAACCTCTCGAGGTTCGAGCGGACGCAGAATCCCGACGGTGGTGCCGACTACGGCATCGGCGACCTCGACCCCTCGTGCGTGGACGACTGGCCGGTCGACCAGGCCGGCCCGCCTTCGTACACCGGGATCGTCGAGTCGCACCCGTACGCGACGGTGACCATGCAGGGCACCCGGTACGTCGCGGACGCCGCGGCCAACGCGATCCTCGCGGTCTCGGAGTCCGGCACGGTCAACGCGGCCGCGGTGCTGCCACCGCAGCCGGTCGAGATCACGGCCGAGGGGGCCGCGGCGACCGGCATCCCGGAGTGCGCGGTGGGTCACACCTACGCGTTCGAGCCCGTGCCGACCGATGTCGAGCGGGGCGGCGACGGCATGCTCTACGTGTCGCTGTTGCCCGGCGGGCCCGAGGACCCGAGCCTGGGTGCCCGCGCCTCGGTGCTGCGGGTCGACCCGGACACCGGGACCTCCGAGGTCGTCGCCGGCGGTCTGCTCAGCGCCACGGGTCTGGCGGTGGCACGCAACGGTGACATCTACGTCGCGGAGCTGTTCGGCAACCGGATCCGCAAGATCGCGGCCGGCGAGGACCAGGCGGGCCGCTGGCGGCGGACGAGCATGCCGGGGGACGTCGAGTTCGCGGACGGGCGCGTGTGGGCCACCCGCAAGGTGCTCGCGAGCGGGCAGGTGGTCCGCTTCCCGCGGTGAGCGGGCCCTGAGATCGGCACCGGCGGCGCCGCCCGACACGGGTCGGGCGGCGCCGCGTCACACGTCGAGCAGATTGCTCGCGCGAGGGGACGGTGCCGTAACCTCGGGGGGACATGCTCACCGACGCCTACGCCACGATCGACGCCGTTGTCGAGAAGTATTCCGACGACCTGATCGAGTTCCGCCGCGACCTCCACGCCCACCCCGAGCTGTCGTGGGCCGAGCGCCGCACCACCGACGCCGTGGCCGAGCGTCTCGCCGCCGCCGGGCTGAGCGTGACGCGTCTCGAGGGCACCGGCCTGCTCGCCGACGTCGGCGACGACGGGCCGCTCGTGGGGCTGCGCGCCGACCTGGACGCACTGCCGGTCGACGACACCACCGGCCGACCCTGGGCGAGCACGGTCCCGGGAGTCGCCCACGCGTGCGGCCATGACGTCCACACCGCGGGCCTGGTCGGCGCGGGCCTCGCGCTGGCCGAGGCACACCAGCGCGGCCACCTGCCCGGGCGGGTCAGGTTGCTGTTCCAGCCGGCCGAGGAGGTCATGCCCGGCGGGGCCCTCCACCTGATGGACCGCGGCGCCCTCGACGACGTGCAGCGGATCTTCATGCTCCACTGCGACCCCACGGTCGACGTGGGCCACGTGGGCGTCCGCGACGGCGCGCTGACCGGTGCCGCCGACGCGCTCTCGGTCCGCCTGTCCGGCCGCGGGGGGCACACCTCGCGCCCCCACCTCACCGAGGACCTCACGTTCGCCCTCGCGAAGCTGGTCGTCGAGCTTCCCGCCATCCTCTCCCGCCGGCTCGACCCCCGCGCCGGGGTCAGCGTCGTGTGGGGCATGGTCCGCGCCGGCGCGGCCCACAACGTCATCCCCGGCGGCGGGTACGCCGCGGGCACGGTCCGGATGCTCGACGCGGTCGCGTGGCGCGAGGCCGAGTCCCTCGTGCGGGTGTTGATAGACGAGATCGTGGCGCCCTACGGCGTGACCGCCGAGATCGACTACAAGCGCGGCGTGCCCCCCGTGGTCAACGAGCACGTGTCCACCGAGCTGCTCGGGGCCGCGGTCCGACGGGTCCTGGGCGACGACGGCCACGTCTCGACGACCCAGAGCCTCGGCGGCGAGGACTTCGGCTGGTACCTCGCTCGGGTCCCCGGCGCGATGGGGCGGCTCGGCACGCGCACTCCGGGAGGCCCGACGTACGACCTCCACCAGGGGAACCTGACCGTCGACGAGCGTGCCACGCCGATCGCGGCTCGCGTGCTCGCCGAGGCAGCCCTGAGCGCCTTGGTCACCGCTCGGTAACAACTCACCTGTTATCGCCGGGGCAGCCTTGCACCCCCCGTCGCGGGGATTAGAGTGCCTCTGATCTCGCGCCTGTTCCGCGGCGCGGACAAATTCAAGGAGGCATCTTGCGTCGTCTGACCAAGATCGGAGCAGCCTCGGCAGTGCTGGTACTCGCACTCGCTGGTTGCGCCCAGGAAGATGAGAACCCCGAAGAGGCGTCGCAGGACCTGTGTGACGGTGGGGGCGACGGTCCCAAGGTCGGTCTGGCCTACGACGTGGGTGGGCGTGGCGACCAGTCGTTCAACGACTCCGCCGCGGTCGGACTGCAGAAGGCGATGGACGAGCTCGACGCGAGCTGCACCGAGGCCGAGGCGCAGGACGGTGAGGCCGAGTCTGCTCGCGAGGACCGGCTGCGCGCGCTCGCCGAGGCCGGCCACGACCCGATCATCGGTGTCGGCTTCGCGTACAGCGACGCGGCCAACATCGTCGCTCCGGACTTCCCGGAGATCAGCTTCGGCGTGATCGACGGGTTCGACCCCGACGAGGAGCCGAACGACAACGTCGCCTACCTCGGCTTCGCCGAGAACGAGGGCTCCTTCCTCGTCGGCGCGGCCGCCGCGCTCACCACCGAGGCCGACCACGTGGGCTTCGTGGGCGGCGTCAACACCCCGCTCATCCAGAAGTTCGAGGCCGGCTACATCGCCGGTGTCGAGGCCGTCAACCCGGACATCCAGGTCGACGTCCAGTACATCGAGGAGAGCGACCTGGCCGGCTTCAACGACCCGGCGGGCGGCAAGGCTGCCGCGGCGGGCATGTACGACGGCGGTGCCGACGTGGTCTACCACGCCTCGGGTGGCTCGGGCGCCGGTGTCTTCGACGCGGCGGTCGACGCCGGCGATGGCATGTGGGCGATCGGTGTCGACTCCGACCAGTACCTCACCGCTCCGGAAGAGGCTCAGGCGCACATCCTGACCTCCATGCTGAAGCGCGTCGACGTGGCGACCTTCAACATGGTCCAGTCGGTCGCGGACGGCGAGCCGCTGGTCAGCTACCAGGTCTACAACCTGGAGGCGGACGGCGTGGGCTACTCCACGTCGGGCGACTTCCTGAGCGAGGAGACCATCACCGAGATCGACGGTTTCGCCGACCAGATCAAGTCGGGGGAGATCACTGTTCCCGACGCACCCTGATCCAGCGTCGAGGTGAGTGAACGGACCCGGGGGCACGCGGTAGCGTGACCCCGGGTCCGTCCCATCTGGGGGGACGCCCGTGCAGGGCACGGTTCCATCCAGTTCGTTCGAGGGAGGGCGATGAGCGCCGTTTCATCGGCCGAGGCGACCACGAGCGCCGGCCAGGACGCGATCCAGGTCCGCGGAGTCGGCAAGCGGTTCCCCGGCGTCATCGCAAACCACGACGTCGACATCACGATCCGCGCGGGCACTGTTCACGCCCTGATCGGCGAGAACGGCGCCGGCAAGTCCACGCTGATGAAGATCCTCTACGGCGTGCAGAAGCCCGACGACGGGACCCTGGTCGTGGGCGGCGAGGAGGTGTCGTTCCACTCGCCGATCGACGCGATCGAACACGGCATCGGCATGGTCTTCCAGCACTTCATGCTGGCCGACTACCTCACCGTCCTCGAGAACGTCGTGCTCGGAGCCGAGAAACTGCACGGCATCGGCGACGCGGCCCGCGCCAAGATCGAGGAGATCTCGCGGACCTACGGCTTCGGGCTCGACCCCGACGAGCTGGTCGAGGACCTCGGAGTCGGCGAGCGGCAGCGGGTCGAGATCCTCAAGGTGCTCTACCGTGGCGCGAAGATCATCATCCTCGACGAGCCCACCGCGGTGCTCGTCCCGCAGGAGGTGGACGCACTCTTCGGCAACCTGCGCGAGCTCAAGGCCGAGGGTCACACGATCCTCTTCATCTCCCACAAGCTCGACGAGGTGCTCGCGATCGCCGACGACATCACGGTGATGCGGCGCGGCACGACGGTGGGGGAAGCGAAGCCTGCGGGAACGACCAAGCGCCAGCTGGCCGAGCTGATGGTGGGCTCGGAGCTCCCGTCCCCCGAGACGGCCGAGTCGACGGTCACCGACGAGGTCCTCCTCGCGGTCGCCGACCTCACGCTGACCGACACGTTCGGCCGGCAGCTGCTCTCCGACATCGACCTCACGATCCACAGAGGCGAGGTGCTCGGTATCGCCGGGGTCGAGGGCAACGGCCAGGCGGAGCTGGTCGAGACGATCATGGGGATGCGCAAGCCGACGGCGGGCACGGTCTCCGTCGGCGGGCAGGACATGACTACCTGGGACACCCGCGACCGCCGCAGTGCCGGGATCGGCTACATCCCCGAGGACCGGCACCGGCACGGCCTGCTGCTGGACGCGCCGCTGTGGGAGAACCGGATCCTGGGCTTCCAGACCCGGCCGCCCGCCTCCAAGGGCTTCCTGCTCGACCGGGGTGGCGCTCGGGAGGACACCGACCGGATCGTCGAGCAGTACGACGTCCGGACCCCGGGCATCGACACCCACGCGCGGGCGCTGTCCGGCGGCAACCAGCAGAAGCTGATCGTGGGCCGCGAGATGAGTGGCACCCCCGTGCTCGTCATCGCCGCCCACCCGACCCGCGGCGTCGACGTCGGGGCACAGGCTGCCATCTGGGGCCACATCAAGGAGGCCCGTCGCAACGGGCTGGCGGTACTGCTGATCTCCGCGGATCTCGACGAGCTGATCGGGTTGTCCGACCGGATCGAGGTCATCCTCCGCGGCCAGCTCGTTGGCGAGTTCGACCCGAAGACGGTCACGCCGCAGGACCTCGGTTCCGCGATGACCGGCGGCCAAGATCAGGAGGCGGACGCATGAGCGTCGTCACCCGGATCCTCGGCGCGCTCGCCGCACCGCTGGTCGCCGTCGTCGTCGCGATGCTGATCACCAGCGTCGTCATCTTGGCCTCAGGCGGCAGCCCGGGCGAGTTCTGGTCGATCATCCTGTCCGCGCCTGCGGACCGGGTCTACGTGAACATCGTCAACCAGACCTCGATGATCTTCCTGTCCGCCTTGGCGGCAGCCATCGGCTTCCGGATGAACCTCTTCAACATCGGCGTCGAGGGGCAGTACCAGATCGCGTCGTACACCGCCGCCGTCGTCGTCGGGGCGGCGTTGGTGCCCGGCCTGCTCAACGTGGCGCTCGGTCTGGTCGTGGCGATGGTGGCTGGCTCGGTGTGGGCGGGCATCGCGGGCGTCCTCAAGGTCACCCGCGGGGTGAGCGAGGTGATCTCCACGATCATGCTCAACGCCATCGCGCTGACCCTGGTCGGGTACTTCCTGAACACCTACGGCGTCCGGGCCGGCAACTCGCTTCGGACCACCGAGATCCCGGAGAGCAGCCAGCTGGCCGGCTGGACACCGTTCCTCGACCGTGACGGGGCCGTCTGGACGCTGTGCGTCCTCGCGATCGTCGCCGGCATCGCCTTCTCCTTCGTGATCAACCGCACCAGCTTCGGGTTCGATCTCCGGGCGACCGGGATGTCCGAGAGCGCGGCCGTCGCCTCCGGGGTGAAGGTCGGCCGGATGGTCGTCATCTCGATGATGCTCTCCGGCGCGATCGCCGGACTGATCTGGATGCCGGCCTTCTTCGGTGCGGCCCACACCTACGGTTCGACGTTCCAGTACGGCCTCGGCTTCATGGGCATCGCCGTGGCGCTGCTGGGCAGGAACCGCCCGCTCGGCATCTTCTTCGGCGCGGTGCTCTTCGCGTTCCTCAATGAGCAGTCCAACCGGCTCACGCTCGAGTCCGACATCTCGCAGAACGTCGTCCAGATCACCCAGGGCGTGATCGTGCTCGCGGTGGTCGTCGCCTACGAGGTCGTCCGCCGCCGCCAGGTCGCGGCCGAGCAGAGCCGCGTGAAGAGGCAGCTCGACGCCACCAAGCCCACGACCGACGAGGCGGTGTCGGCATGAGCACGCTGACCGCAACGCCGGCCCCGCCGGTCGAAGAGGCCTCGCGCAGCCGTTGGACCTGGCTGGTGGTCGGGGTCGGGGTGGTCATCGCCGTCTCCGCGGTCCGGGTCATCACCGGTGAGCACGAGATCGACACCCCGGGAAGCCTTCGGGCGGCGCTGATCGCCACCTGCCCGATCCTGATGGCCGCTCTCGGCGGGCTGTGGTCAGAGCGTGCGGGTGTCGTGAACATCGGCCTCGAGGGTCAGATGATCCTCGGCACGTGGGGTGCGGCGTACTTCACGTACTTCTACGGCCCCTGGGTCGGCATCGTCGGAGCCGCGCTGCTCGGCGCGATCGGCGGTGCCCTGCATGCGCTCGCGACCGTGACGTTCGGTGTCGACCACATCGTGTCGGGTGTGGCCATCAACATCATCGGCCTCGGCGCCGCGCGGTTCTTGGCCGAGGCGTACTTCGCCGACCTCGACGGGGGCGGTCCTCGGCAGCTGACCGGGCTCGACCGCCCGCCAGACATCACCGTGCCGGGGTTGTCCGACGCCGCGAACTCGCTGGCGGAGCAACACTGGTTCATCATCTCCGACATCGCGTCGGTCGTGGCTGCGCTGACCACCCGCCTCAACGTGATGACCGTCCTCGTCTTCGCGCTGGTGGGGTTCTCCGCCTGGATCCTGTGGCGGACCGCCTTCGGGCTGCGGCTGCGCTCGTGCGGCGAGAACCCGCAGGCGGCCGAGAGCCTCGGCGTCAACGTGATCCGCTACAAGTGGATCGCGGTCGTGGCGTCCGGCGCATTCGCCGGCGTCGGCGGCGGGTTCCTCTCCCTGGTCGCCTCCAGCGGGTTCGTCACCAACCAGACCAACGGCCGCGGCTACATCGGTCTGGCCGCGATGATCTTCGGCAACTGGCGGCCCGGCGGCATCCTGACCGGCTCCTTGATGTTCGGCTACACCGACAGCCTGCGGCTGCGCTCCACGAGCGCGGTGCACGCGCTGCTGCTCCTGGTCGCGATCGGCCTCATCGTGCTCGCGATCTGGCGGTTCAAGGGGAAGCGCACCCAGTCGACGGTGTTCGCCGTCGCCGGCGTGCTGTTCCTCGTGTGGTTCATGACGACCGACGCGGTGCCCCGTGAGTTCACCGGCATGACGCCCTACATCGCGACGCTGCTGGTGCTGGCGTTCGCATCACAACGACTACGAATGCCCAAGGCCGACGGCCAGATATACCGGAAGGGCAGCGCGGGGTGACCACCCCGTCGTTGCCGGCTCCGGGAGACGACCAAGCGTGGGACGAGGCTGCCTGGGAAGAGCTGCGTGCGGTCGCGGTCGACATCATGGGTCATGCCTACGCGCCGTACTCCCACTACCCGGTGGGCGCGGCCGCCCGGGTCGACGACGGACGCGTGGTCTCAGGCTGCAACGTCGAGAACGCGGCGTACGGCGTGGGGCTGTGCGCGGAGTGCGGCCTGGTGTCCGCGCTCCACGCCAGTGGCGGGGGGCGGCTGACCCACGCGATCTGCGTCGACGGGTCGGGGGCGGTGATCATGCCGTGCGGTCGGTGCCGGCAGCTGCTGTTCGAGAACGGCGGCCCCGACCTGCTGCTGATGACCGTTTCGGGAGTACGCCGGATGGACGAGGTGCTGCCGGATGCGTTCGGTCCCGACAACCTCGCTTGACCTGACTGCGGTCGAGGTCGTCGCCGACCCCTACCCGTTCTTCGCCGAGGAGCGAGCCCGGCACGAGGTCGCGTGGCACGAGCCGAGCCAGATGTACCTCACGTTCAGCCACGCGACCGTGTCGACCGTGCAGCGCACCCGCACCCTGGGCCGGCTGTGGCAGGACAAGGAGCCGGCCGGCTACCTCGAGCCGTTCAACCTGCTGCACCGCAACCAGATGATGGAGAACGAGCCGCCGGAGCACACCCGGCTGCGGCGGCCGGTCGCCTCGGCGTTCGCACGCGGGCACGTCGAGCGGCTGCGGCCGCGCGTGCGCGAGCTGGCGGACCAGCTGCTCGACGAGACCGATGACGCGGGCTTCGACCTGATCGGGGCGTACGCCGAGCCGCTGCCCGTCCTGGTGATCGCCGAGCTCCTCGGCGTACCGGCCTCCTACGCCCACGCGTTGCGTGACTGGTCGCAGGCGATCGTGAAGATGTACGAGCCGGCTCCTTCCCCGGCCGTCGTCGATGCGGCCGTGTCGGCAGCTACCGACTTCGCGGGGCTGGTCCGCGAGCTGTTCGCCGAGCGGCGGCACCGCCCCTCCGACGACCTGATCAGCGACCTGGCAGTCACCGAGCTCAGCGCGGACGAGCAGGTGGCGGCGGTCGTGCTGCTGCTCAACGCGGGGCACGAGGCCTCGGTCAACGTGTTCGGCAACGGCGCGGTCGCGATGCTGCGCCGGGGGCTGCGGCCCGGGGTCGACGTCGCGCTGACGGTCGAGGAGATGCTCCGGTTCGACTCGGCGCTCCAGCTCTTCGAGCGGACCGCGACCGAGCCGGTCGCCGTGGGCGACGTGGTCGTCGAGCCGGGCCAGAAGATCGCGGCCCTGCTGGGGGCAGCCAACCGCGACCCGGCCGTCTTCGACCGGCCCGACGACGTCGACGTCGACCGTGACCCCAATCCGCACCTGGCATTCGGGGTCGGCGTGCACTTCTGCCTCGGCGCGCCGCTGGCGCGGATGGAGCTGGTCGAGTCCGTCGGGGCCTTGTTCGACCGACACCCGCGGCTCGCGCTGGCCGGTGAGCCGGAGAGCCGGGGGACGTTCGTGCTGCGGGGGTTCCGTAGGGTGCCGGTGACCGGACAGGGAGGGTGAGCCGATGAGTGAGCGTCACGATGCCGTCGAGGTGATCGTCGCCAAGCGGGACGGCGCCGAGCTGTCCGATAGCCAGATCGACTGGGTGATCGACGCGTACACCCGCGGCGAGGTCGCCGACGAGCAGATGTCCGCACTCGCGATGGCGATCCTGCTCAACGGGATGGACCGTCGCGAGATCGCCCGGTGGACGGGCGCGATGATCGCGTCGGGAGAGCGGATGGACTTCTCCTCGCTGTCGCGGCCGACCGCCGACAAGCACTCCACCGGAGGGGTGGGCGACAAGATCACGCTGCCGCTGGCCCCGCTGGTGGCCGCGTGCGGCGTCGCCGTACCACAGCTGTCCGGGCGCGGGCTGGGCCACACGGGAGGCACGCTCGACAAGCTCGAGGCGATCCCTGGTTGGCGGGCGGCCCTCTCAAACGAGGAGATGTTCGCCCAGCTCGAGGACGTCGGCGCCGTGATCTGCGCGGCCGGCGACGGGCTGGCGCCGGCGGACAAGAAGCTCTACGCGCTGCGCGACGTGACGGGCACGGTCGAGGCGATCCCACTGATCGCGTCCTCGATCATGTCCAAGAAGATCGCCGAGGGCACGGGAGCGCTGGTCCTGGACGTCAAGGTCGGCACCGGCGCGTTCATGAAGGACGTCGACCAGGCGCGCGAGCTGGCCGAGACCATGGTCGGACTCGGCACCGATGCCGGCGTGCACACCGTGGCGCTGCTCACCGACATGAGCACGCCGCTCGGCCTGACCGCAGGCAACGGACTCGAGGTCGCGGAGTCGGTCGAGGTGCTGGCCGGCGGCGGACCGGCCGACGTCGTCGAGCTCACGGTGGCGCTCGCGAAGGAGATGCTGGCTGGAGCCGGGGTCTCCGACGTCGACCCGGCCGAGGTGCTGGCATCGGGCCGGGCGATGGACGCGTGGACGCAGATGATCCGCGCCCAGGACGGCGACCCCGAGGCCGACCTGCCGACTGCCCGGCACACCCACGACGTACCCGCGCCGGCGACCGGCGTCCTCACGCGGCTCGACGCGATGGCCGTCGGCATGGCCGCGTGGCGGCTGGGCGCGGGCCGGGCCCGCAAGGAGGACCCCGTGCAGGCCGGGGCCGGCGTCGTCTGGCACGCCCGGCCGGGCGACCAGGTCACCGAGGGGCAGCCGCTGTTCACGCTGCACACCGACGACGAGCACCGGTTCGACCGGGCCCTCGCCTCCCTCGAGGGCGGCTATGACGTCGACGAGGGCGGGTCCGCGTTCACCCCGTCGGCCCTCCTCATCGACCGCATCAGCTGATTCGTGCCCCAGGTGGTTTCGAGACAGGCGCTAGCGCGCCTTCCTCAACCGCCGGGCTCCGCATCAGCTGATT
>Ga0190275_10002349_pt1 | contig 13663 bp, 15 predicted proteins | sample Popmic550T_FD_133745 | JGI IMG/M metagenome (GOLD analysis project Ga0190275, IMG submission 133745) | Populus adjacent soil microbial communities from riparian zone of Yellowstone River, Montana, USA - 550 T | ecosystem: Environmental > Terrestrial > Soil > Riparian zone > Trees stand | place... | reverse complement strand
GGCACCCGGGGCGCCCGCCCCCCAGGAGGTGCTCGGGGGGGGTGGCGTGGGGGGGGGGGGGGGGGGGGCGGGGGGCCGCCTCCAGGGTACGGCGCACCGTCTCGGCGTCGCGCTTGGCCTCGAAATAGGCATCCGGCGGCGGGGAGCGCAGCGCGCGAAGGAGATCGAGGTAGTAGTCGATCGGCGCGAAAGGGCCGAAGCGGGATCTGAAGGTACGCGCCATCGAGTGCAGGTGCTTGAGCGTCAGGGCGGCGCGGGCCGGCGCGTCCGGGTCGCGGCGGAACTCCATCTTGTCCATGTGGGGGCCCTCGATGAACCTGGAGAGCATCGTGCCGTCTTCCGCGTCGAAGAAGAGAACCTCGGCGTTCAGCCCGGCCTCCGTCGCTATGCGCGCGTTGTGCTCCTCGGCGCCCCGGTCGATGTAGGACGAGGTGCCCTTGCCGGCGAGGCGCAGCACGTAGGCGCTACCGTGGGCGGTCAGCTTGAAGCTCATGTTCGTGAAGGAGTTGAGAGGTGAGATCTCGACCTCTTCCCATCGGACGTCCCCGAACGGAGGCACCCGCGCCAGCGCGTCCCTGACCTTCTGGAGCGTTGCCCCCGTCGGCGCCGCGGTCACCGGATGCGTATCGCCAACGAGGCTCTTCTTTTCGCTGTCCATTCGTCTCCTCCGCGTTCGTGGGCTTGACGGCCCCGGCTGCGCTCCTGCTAGCTCGCGCTTCTGCTAGCTTGCGCTCCTGCTCCGCACCACCGTGTTGGGACCGGGCGAAGATCGCGGGTGCGGCTCCGTCCGGGATCGTGGGGAGGCCACCCTTTGGCCCCGCGTGGGCGCCAGTGCTGGACGGCCCCATCGCCACGGCTGTCGCCACGGCTGTGGGTAGATTCGGGGGTCGGCGTACCCAGGGGTGGGTAGAGAACCAGACGCCGATCTTGCTGTCCGGCAAGTTTGCCATTTCCCGCTGACACCTCGGTATGGGTACACTCGTGCCTCCACCGTAGGGCCAAAGGACCTTGGTGTACAGAACATGCTGGGTCAATCGCATGGTCAGGATTGATCAGAATGGGCGTGTGGCATCCCTTCTGCCGCCTCGCAAAACGACGGCGCGCTCAGACGCCGCGTTGAACGTTCGTTGTTGGCGCATCCTGGCTGCGCGGGATCTGGTCGAGGACTCTACGGGGAGCGTCTCATGCCGCCGCTCCGGATAGCGCGGAAGCACGACGACACGAGAACCGGGAGCCCGATCACCGTCGAGCCGGTCCCCGGTCCGAGCGGCGTCGCGGGAGGGCTTTGGCCCCCGGCTTCGGCCCCCCGCCGGGGCACGCGGGCGGTCCGTAGGGACGGAACTTGGGCAAATGTGTCCATCCGGATGGCACAAACTGCTCAGGGAAGCGCACGTTCCCGAAGGTAAGCTTTCGCCACAGACGGGACTGCTGAGCGTGCCAACGACGCGCGGAGGTGACCATGGCCCCGAATCCAGAAGGCGGAGGTGGAGCGGCCGCCCCGGACGCGCCGGGGCCGGTCGGTGAGGACAAGGAGACGATGGCGCCCCCCGAGGACGTCCGCATTTCCCGCCGACCGACAGAACCGGGGGCCGCAAGGGCGGTCGAGGATCCCTACGGGGACTCCCACGGGGACCCCCACGGGCGTCCGAACCCACGCCCGGTTACCCGCGTTACCCGCAATTTCGCGGTCGCCGACCCAAAGAGGCCAGGCGACGCCGACGGGGCCGAGTACGCGGCGGAGGATGGGCGGCAGGGGGGAAACTGGCACTGGTTCGCCGCCCGAAGGCGGTCGCCTCGAGGAGGGGCGCGGCGGCTTTTCGCGGAGCCAGCCCGCTCGAGAACGCCAGGAGGCTCCATTTTCTCGCGGACCTCGGGTTGCTCGAACGGACACGCTTTGTGGGAGGCGTCGAGTACGGCGAGGCGGGGTCCTCACGGGGAACCTCACGGGGAACCTCACGGGGAACCTCACGGGGAACCTCACCGGGGACCGGCGTTTGGGCCGCTCGACGAACCTTCGGACGAGAGGAGGAAGTGATGGCGATGTTTCCGACGAGGGTGTTGCTGGCAACCGACGGGTCCCAAGACGCCCGAAGGGCCGCGGGGATGGCCGCCGAGCTCTCGGCCAGGCACGGCGCGGAGTTGCACGTGGTCTACGTGGAGCCCATGCCCGAGGCCTACTTCGACCGGTGGTCCCCCGCCCAGCCCGAGTTCCTGGACGACGTGCGCGATCGGGCGGAGGAAGAGGCGCGCGAGAAGGCTGCTCGAGAAGCGGCGAAGATAAAGGAGACGGGCCGCGAGGTGGCACGGATCCACGGCAAAGTGGGACTGCCCGAGGCCGAGATCGTGCGGCTGGCCGAGGAGATCGGGGCCGGGCTGACGGTCATCGGGAGCCGCGGGCTAGGACCGTTGAGGCGAGCCCTCATGGGCAGCGTTTCGACCGGCGTCGTCCGCCACGCGCGTGACTCCGTGTTGGTGGTCAGGGGGCGTGGTCGCCTGCCGGGCAGGATCTTGCTGGCCCACGATGGCTCCGGGGAAGCCGAGGCCGCCTCGCAGGTGGCCGCCGAGATCGCGGCCACGACCGGCTCGGGGCTGATCGTCCTGGTCGCCCTGTCGCTCCTCACGCGCTTCCCGGACACCTTGGCAAAAGACGCCTGGGGTGAGACGAAGGAGCGGGCCAGGACCTTCGTTGAAGACGAGGCAAAGCGCCTGGGGGACGAGACTGACACCGCCGTGGAGGCGCGCCTCGCCCTGGGCAAACCCGACGGAGAGATAGTGAAGGCGGGCGAGGAGCTGGGCGCGGACCTGATAGTGGTCGGCAGCCGTGGGCTCGGGGCCGTGCGGCGCTCCTTGATGGGCAGCGTATCGGATTCGGTCGTGCGTCACGCCCACTGCCCGGTGCTGGTGGTCCGAGGGGGCTAGGCCGTGTGATCAATGCTCCCATCGAGTGCGCCAAAGTTGGCCATGGCAAAGGCGCTCGGGGGTTGCAGAAAAACGATGAGTAACGAGGCAGGAAAGGGGTTGGCGTGCGGACCGGCAGACGCAAGAACGATCTGGTGGGCGGAAGGGTTCACGACGGCGATGAGCGTGCGGAACAGGGGGACGCCATCTACGTTCTTATATACGGGCACCTTATTCAACCCCCTGACCTGGTCTCCAGGGTCGTTCCCAGGGCCCGTGGCCGCGCCAATCTTCCGGCTCGCCTACGGGGACCGCTAGCGGAAGGCACCCTACCGTTAGCACCAATCGGCCCAGCACCGAGCGCGGTGGCCTGTAATCCCGGCCCGCGGCCGGGCGCCGACAGGTCCCCTGGCGACCATTCTTGCCGGATTCCTGCCCATCCCGGCGATGGTCGTGGTCTCGGACGAACTTTTCGCGCACGCCGACCACGCAGCCTACCAGGCGGGTCGGGATGACGAATACCGCTAGACGGGGTCCGCGGTCCATCCGAAGGGCGAGTATGAGCCACGTCGGGGAGGTCGAGAACGGGGTAGCAAGACGCACGGGAAGCGACCCGCGCCGGACGCCGCCATGGTACTGGCTCTTGACCACACGGGCGTTCGAGGGCTTTTACGTCTTGGTGGAGATGGCGCCGAAGGGGGAGGAGATCGTGCCGGTATTCGGTTCGGAGAACGCGGCCCATGCCTACCTCTCCGAGGGGGTGTCTGCGTGGAAGCCCAGGAAGACGAGCCGCGGGGAGCTGGCCTCCGTGTTGATGGGGTTGTGCAAGGACGCGGGATGGGTGGCCCTCGATCCCGCGCCGGGAGCGGCGACGGGGGAGGGGGCCGCAGGGCCTTGCGTTTCGTCGAGGGAGGAGTTCTTGGAGCGGCTCCTGGGCAAAGACGGTGAACGAACGCCGGGGATCTTGCCGGCCGTCCTCCATCCCACGAGCGCGAGAAAACGGCGATCGGGCTCGAAGCCGCGCCTAGAGGCTTCTTGAACCTCGGGCTGCCCACACAATGCTTCCCGCCACGGGACTTCCCGCCACGCGGATCGGCCGGCCCCTCGACCGAGGCGCCTCGTGCCGCCAGGACGGCCGCGGACGCCCCGGGGGCGGGAGCGCAAAGCATGAGGATCGGCACTACGTGGGCCCAGCGCGCCCAAGATACTGAAGAGACGCCTCGGCCCAAGGCGTCTCTCGACGGCACCGGGGTCGGATCAGTGGCATCACCCGTGTCCAGCGGGGCCGAGCCCGGCCCGATAGGAGATATTAGGACATGAGCATCTTCCCGACGAGGGTCCTTCTGGCAACGGACGGTTCCAGGGAGGCCGAGCTGGCCGCCGAGACCGCAAGCGAGCTGGTGCGGCAAACGGACTCCGAGTTGCGCGTAATCCACGTCCTTGCCCTGCCCATAGATACCCAGGATCCTTCGAGTTTCGAGCCCGAGGTTCGCCTGAGGATGGAGGAGCGCGCCCGCGCAACGCTCGATGGGCTGGTCGAGGGAATCGAGTCCTCGGGTGGAAAGGTGGCGGGCTCTCACCTCGGGTTGGGCCGACCGGATGCGGAGATCGTCGATCACGCGGAAGCGATCGGTGCCGGCCTGATCGTGGTCGGTAGCAGGGGTTTCGGTCCTGTGAGGAGATCCCTCGTGGGCAGCGTGTCGGACTCCGTCGTGAGGCACGCCCATTGCCCCGTCATGGTGGTGCGCGGTGACGCGCCCTCCTTCCCCGCAAAGATACTCCTCGCCACGGACGGCTCCGAGGAGGCCCGCCTGGCCACTTCCACGGCGGCTGACCTCGCGAGGAGCACCGCCTCGGAGTTGCACGTCGTCCGCGTAGCGCGCATGCCGATGGTCTTCTACCAATCTCCCGGCGCCATGGTGCTAGCCGAACTGCCGAAAAGGCTGGAAGAGGGTGCCGAGCAGGAGGCCAAGACTAGTCTCGAGGAGCAGGTGCAAAAGGTGGCGAAGGCCGGAGGCAAGGTTGAACAGGCACGCGAGGGTCGGGTACCCCGACGCGGAGATCGTGGGGCTTGCGGGGAGGTTGGGCGCCGGGCTGATCGTGTTGGGCAGCCGCGGGCACGGCCCCTTGAAGAGGGCTCTGATGGGCAGCGTCTCAGACTCCGTGGTCAGGCACGCCCCTTGCCCCGTTCTCGTGGTACGCCCGGAGCGCTAGCCTAATCTTGGACCTTTCGGGGCGTGAAGGGGCCGGAGAAGCATGGATCTCCCGGTGGCAACCCCACGCCCGACAGTAGTCCGACGAACGAAGAGGTGGTCCCTGACATGAGCAATTTCCCGACCAAGGTCCTGTTCGCCACCGACGGCTCGCGAGACGCGGAGCTCGCGTCCACCACCGCCGTCGGCCTGGCGAACACCACCGGCTCCGAGCTGCACCTGGTGCACGTCGGACCGGTACTCCCCGAGCACTACGAGCCAACCGACGTCGAACCGGTGCGCATACACCGAGAGGCCACGGAAACCCTCGAACAACAGACAAGAAAGGTTGAGATCCTGCACGGCACGCTCGCGGGAAGCCACCTCAGGATGGGTGGGGCGGCCGAAGAGCTCCAAAAGCTCGCCCGGCAGTTAGGCGCGGGGCTGATAGTCGTCGGCAGCAGGGGCCGGGGGCTCATGAGGCGGGCCCTCATGGGCAGCGTCTCCGACTCGGTGGTGCGCCACGCCCACTGCCCCGTCCTGGTCGTGCGTCCGGAGCAGGTCGTGGCATAGGTGGGGGAGACGGACGGGGACGAGGGATGGCGTGGCGCCGAGCGCTCGATGATGCCCCTCGTGGGCGCTATTGATCGGTTTGGGTAACGAGACGCCCTGGGTAGGGCGGCCGGTGCGGGCGAGAACTCCTCCTCCGATCCTTGGGCATGCGCGTGTGTGAGCGCGTGACGGGGCCCCTGGCCGTGCGCCGGGCAAATTTGACCATGGGAATGGTCGATCTTGCCCACGACCGGCGTGTCGTCGACGGTTATGATGAGCAGTGGTTGGAGAAGGTATGACGCGTCGGTGGTACGGCGCGTCTGCGATATTGGTGGTAGCCACGCGGGACGAGGCGAAGCTACCGACGGGCCGCCACCGCGACCCGCGATGGCAGAGGTCCCTCACTCCCACCGGCACCACCCGCTGTGCTGCGCGACCAAGGAGGAGAGATCCAGATGAGCATCTTCCCTACCAGGATCCTACTGGCGACCGACGGTTCGGAGGAGGCCCAGCAGGCCGCAACAGCCGCTGTCGATCTGGCCAAAACCACCGGCTCCGAGCTGCACCTCGTGAGCGTCTTTCCCGGTCCCGAATACGTATATCCCTACTACGAAACCCACTTCGCGGACGCGGCCGAACGGTTGCGGAGCGAAGCTCGGGAGGAACGACAAGAGGTGCTAGATGAGCGGGTCGAGCGGATCCAGGAGGCCGGGGGCAGCGTCGCGCAGACGCACATCAAGGAGGGAGACACAGCCGCTGAGATCGTCACTTTGGCAGAGGAGCTGGGAGCCGGCCTCATAGCGATAGGTAGCAGAGGGCTTGGTAGGGTGAGCAGGTTGCTTATGGGGAACGTCTCCGACTCGGTCGTAAGGCACGCCCACTGCCCCGTGATGGTGGTCCGTGGGCTTACCCAGGGGCAAGCGTCCGCGTTTCCGGCCAGGATTCTCCTGGCCACTGACGCCTCGGAGGAGGCACGCCTGGCGGCCACCACCGCAGCGGACGTGGCCCAGAGGACGGGTTCTGAGCTTCACGTGGTACACGTCGGGGAGGTGAGGCCCGTCATCCACCCCGAAAGACACAGCTACCACGTCCGCTACGAGGAACTGCGAGAGGGAGCCCAGCGGCGACTGGAGGAACAGGTCGAGGAGATCGTATCGACCGGGGCAACCGTCGCGAGAGACCACCTGAGGATGGGGCGTCCGGACGAGGAGATTATCCTCCTGGGCGAGGAGACGGGCGCGGACCTGATCGTCATGGGCAGCAGGGGCCTCGGCGGGATAAGACGCGCGCTCGTGGGAAGCGTCTCCGACTCGGTGGTTCGTCACGCCCATTGCGCGGTTCTGGTCGTGCGGAATGCGGAAGTAAAGGCGTAGGCCGATGGAGGACTATCGCCCGGAGACGATCCTCCTGGCGACCGACGGTTCCAAGGATGGCGGCCTCGCGGCGGCGGCGGCCGTTGATCTCTCGAAGCGGACGGGAGCGAAGCTGCACGCGGCGCACGCCTGGGTGCCGCTGCCGCAATCCGCCCATCCCAGCCTTCTCGCGGCAAGGTACCACCCGCCCCAGGAGGAGGGTGCCCGCAGGATCCTCGACGAGCAACTGAGGCGCGTGGAGCAGGTAGGAGGCACCGTCTCGGAGGCGCACCTCCTCGAGGGGAGACCCGCCGACGCGATTCTCGACCTCGCCGAGCGGATCGACGCCGACCTGATCGTGGTCGGTAGCAGGGGGCTGGGCAGCGTGAAACGCCTCCTGGTGGGGAGCGTCTCGCTGGACGTCGTCCACGACGCCGACCGCCCGGTCCTGGTGGTGCGCGGGAGATCGTGGCCTCCGGCGAGGGTGGTGATTGGCGAGGACCTCTCCGAAGAAGCCCGCAGCGCGGCCAGGCTCGGGACGGCGCTGGGGAAACTTCTGGGGGCAGAGACGCTCCTGGCGCACGCCTACGAGGGCATGCCGCCGCACCCTGAGACGCTGCCGCGAGACGACCGCGAGCTCTACGAGGTGATGGTCGAGGAGCACCTCGGGCGCGTCGGGCCGGCCCTCGAGGCGCGCGCTGCGGAGCTCGAGGACGCTTGCGGGGTACGCCCCCGGGTTCGGGTGCTGGAGGGGGAGGGCGCCCGGGCGCTGTCGGAGTTCGCCGAGGAAGGCGGGGGTACCGGCCTCCTGGTGGTCGGAAGCAGGGGGCTGGGGGCGGGCGGGCGCATGCTGCTGGGCAGCGTGTCGACCAAGGTACTGATAGCAGCGAAAGGCCCGGTGCTCGTCTGCCCGCGCGAAGAAGGCGAGGAAGGAGGCGGGCGCGCATGAACCGCAAGCGGAGGCTCGAAGTCCACCTCCGCACAAACTTCGCCGATCCTCCGAGCGCACAGGCCGGCCGTGGACATCGCCGTGGACATCGCCGTGGGCATCGGAGAGGTGACCGGGAAACTAACGGAGCTGGCGGGGCCGTCGAGCCCTCGAGGCGGAGGACGGGGGGTCCGCGTCCTTTCGTGAGTGGGCAGGGCGGCAGGAACAGACAACCACGGGGGTTCGAGAGAAATGGAAACGTCTGCCAGGGAAGGGCTGTTGGTCGACGGGGCGGGCGCCCCTCTCGCCGAGGAGGACTCGGGCACAGTCGAGCTTCCCGACGGCACGAGCGTCCCGTACCGGGCCATAGCCCCCGACAACGCCGCGGCCCTACAGCGGTTCCACCACCGCCTGAGCGAGCGCTCGATCTACCTGCGCTTCTTCGGCGCCAAGCCAGAACTTTCCGACAGGAAGGCCGGATACTTCACGAACGTCGACGGGAAGGACCGCTTCGCGCTGGTCGCGTTGGACCCTGAGCGCGAAGGGGAGATCATCGCGGTGGCGAGCTTCGACCGGGAGGGGGAGACGGACAGGGCCGAGTACGCGGCGGCCGTCGCGGATGATTGGCAGGGGCAGGGACTGGGACTGGCCCTGACCAGACGCCTGATCGAGGCGGCACTGAAGCGAGGAATCGGGGTCCTCACCGGCATAGTCCTGTTCGACAACAAGAGGATGCTCAACCTCCTAAGGGATCTGGAACTGCCCGAGACCCTGCGATACGAGCAGGGCATTGAGCACGTCGAGATAGAATTGCAAAGGCCCGGGGGAGGGGGAGGGGGCTAGCGTGTTTCCCACGAGGATACTCCTGGCCGCCGACGGCTCGAAGGACGCCCGGCGCGCCGCCCGATGCGCAGCCGAGCTCTCCCTAAAACTGGACTCGGAACTTCACGTGGTCTACGTCGCCCCGGAACACCCTTACGTGTACGCCTCCCACGGCGTCGCACGCCGCGAGGACGTGAAAAGGAACAAGGACGAGGACAAACAAACCCTGGATGGGTGCGTGGAGCAAGTCAGGGAGGCCGGGGGAACCGTGGCCGGGAACTACCTCGGAGCGGGAGACGCGGCCGGCGAGATAGTCGAGCTCGCCGAAGGGCTTCGGGTCGGGCTGGTGGTCCTGGGAAGCCGCGGACACGGCCTTTTGGGCGTGCCTTGATGGGCAGCGTCTCCACGGGCGTGCTCAGGCACGCCCACTGCCCCGTCCTGATTGCGCGCGGCCGCAAGAACGGGCGCGAACCCTTTGCGGGAAAGTTCCTCGTGTCCGTAGACGGTTCCGAGGAGGCATCCGCGGCCGAACAAGCGGCGATGGAGATCGCCGGGGCCTCGGGCTCCGAGGTGCACGTGGCGTACGCCCTGCAGGAAGGGCGCTACAGGCCGCACCTCGGGCCGGAGATGTGGGAAGGCTGGCAAGAGGACTTCGAGAGGGCCAAGCGCTCCGCCCGCTCGTGGGTGGAGGAGGAGGCGCGGCGGATGCGGGGCGAGGGGGCGATAAAGGTGAAGCCACATCTCCTGGTAGGACGGCCCGACGCGGCGATCGTGTGGCTGGCCGAGGAGATGGGCGCGGGCCTCGTGCTGGTGGGAAGTCGGGGTCTCGGGGCGATGAAAAGGGCCCTGATCGGCGGCGTCTCGGACTCGGTGGCCCGTCACGCCCACTGCCCCGTTATGGTGGTGCGAAAGGACAAGGAAGGCTGAGCCGAACGCAAGATGCGGTGCCCGTCCCAAGAGCCGAGGTTCGGCGCGGTGGGGCACGTGGAGACTTCGGAGTACGCAGCTTTTCGCGCACCCGAGCGAACAGGCCCACCAGAGCGGCCCGCCCACGAGAACCCGAAGGACTTGGTCAACCCTGATCAGAAGTTTGCGCCAAATGCGTCATGGCGTTTCGGGGCCCCGTAGCACACTCACAACGAAGGGATTCCCAACCGAAAAAAGGAGGCGAGATGGTATGACGCGGACAGCGACCGGTAGGGAAACACGCCGAGAGGTGGGAAGGACGCGCGTGGTCCCCATCGAAGGCGAGATCGTCATTGGCCGGCTGGTGGAGGAGGTGTTCGACGTCGTCGCCGACGAGCGCAACGAGCCACGCTACAACCCGCGCCTGCTCTGGGTGGAGAAGATCTCCAGCGGACCCATCGGGCGCGGCACGCGGTTTTGGGTGGCTACGAAGACGATGGTCCGCCCTGTCGAGATGACCATCGAGTTCACCGATTTCCAGCGTCCCCGGCGCCTGGCATCTACGACGCGCATGCCCACGATGGAGATCCGGGGTGCCCTGACTTTCGACCCGGTCCCGGAAGGGACGCGGATGCGGTGGTCGTGGGAGGTGCAACCGCACGGTGTTTTCAAGGTGCTGATGCCGGTGATCACCCTTATGGGTCGGAGGGAGGAGGCCGTATGGGCCGGCCTCAAACGGTTCCTGGAGGCAGCGGAGGGTTGAGACCGCAGAACTAACAACCCTTCCGCGTACCCACTCGGGTGAACAGGGCCCGTGGTGTCAGCGCGCGTCATGGCGGATCGCTTGCCACTTGTGGCACACTGATACGAAGATTCGAACCGAAAGGGGCCGCAGGATGGTACGGAAGTTCTTGCTCGGCTGCGGCATCGTCTCGTCGGTACTGTACGTCGTGAGCAACGTCCTTGGGACCCTGCGCTACGACGGCTACAGGTACGCCGACCATGAGTTCAGCGAGCTTACGGCCCAAGGGTCCCCCGTAAGACCCCTCATGATCGCGCTCAACGCGATCCCTTACACCCTGCTGGCCGGGGCTTTCGCGGCGGGCGTAGGGGGCTCGGCCGACCGCGAACGCGCCGACCGCGAACGCGCCGGTCGCGTCACGGGGGCCATGCTGCTCGGATGCGCGGTCTTCGGCGTGGCGGGTGGGTTGTTCTTTCCCATGAAGCCGCGCGAGGACTTGGCGGCGGGCCGAGGGACGCTGCGCAACGCCATGCACATCCCCGCTACGGCGGTGATGTCGCTGTTCGTCTTACTGGCCATGGGCTTTGGCGCCACGCTAATGGAGAAGCGATTTCGGTATTACTCTTACGGCACCATCGCCGTACTCGTGGTGTTTGGCGTTTTGGCGAGCCTGCAGGGCGGCCGGCTTGCCGCGAACCGACCGACGCCGTGGATGGGCCTCAAAGAGCCCATCAACATCTACGCCACCATGCTGTGGATGGCGGCGCTGGCCATCGGCCTCTTGCGTGCAGAGCAATCTCGATGATCACGAGGGAAGCGTACCTCGGCCGAATACGTCCACGGGTAGCGGGCCGGAGTCATACGAGCTTCCGGGAATCCACCTTTCCACGAACTGCGGTGTAGGAGATCCCAGGGTCGCCCGTACGGAGAACCTGATCAACCCTGATCAGTAGGTTGACCCAGATGCGCCATGGCGGACCGAAGCCCGTGAAGCACACTGATGCCAGAAAGGAGGTGAGATCTCATGAAGTCTATCAAGGCTCTCGTCGGGGGACACTAGCTGCTTGCGTTCTTTGCCCTGGCGTTCGCCATCTCGTGGGGCGGCATGCTCCTGGCGGTCGGATCTGGAGGAATCCGATCCGAGTCGCAGCTTGGGTTGGCGTACGCGGTGTTGCTCGCCGGTCCCGGCGTGGCGGCCATCTTCTTGACCGGCCTCCTCGGTGGGAGGGCCGGCCTGCGCGAGTTTGGATCCCGGTTGCTCAAGTGGAGGGTTGGACCCCGCTGGTACGCGGTGGCGCTCCTTACCGCCCCGCTCCTGGCGACGGCGACGCTGCTTGCTCTCTCGCTGATTTCCCCCGATTTCCTCCCCCGCATACTCACCACCCCCGACAAGGCTTTCCTCGTGCGGTTCAGCGTCGTGGCGGGGCTCATGGTGGGCATCTTCGAGGAGCTGGGCTGGACGGGGTTCGCCGTGCCCAGGATGAGGCGGCGTTACGGTGTCCTTGGCACGGGGCTCGTCGTGGGCCTCCTTATCGCCGCGTGGAACTTCCTCGTGGTTTACTGGGTGAGCAGTGCTACCTCCACGGCAGGAGAGCTACCTCCGGCGCTCTTCGTGATCGTGATCCTCATAACCTGGCTACCGGCCTTTCGGGTGCTGATGGTGTGGGTCTACGACCGTACCGAGAGCGTACTCTTGGCCATGCTTATGCACACGAGTCTCGTGGCGTTCTGGACGAGCTTGACGCCCCTGACGATAGTAGGGATGCCCCTCGTGAGCTATTACCTGGTATTCACCGCAGCGCTGTGGACGGTCGTCGCAGCGGTCGCCTTGGCCAACAATGGGCACCTCTCACGACGGCCGCCGCATCGGGGACAGACGATCTAAGAGAGGAGCGGACCATAACTTCTCGCTAGAAGAACCCACGCAAGGAGGCTACTCAGACCCGGTCCGAGCGAGATGGCCACAAAGATGGCCACAAGCGTGCGACCGGTGCTCCGCCGGACCTCGGAGCACGCAAGGACGAAGCTCGAAGTACAACGCTTCCGGGGTGTGAGCATCCCCGGGAATGGCGGCGGGCGACGTCACCGGAGCGAGTAGTCCCCACGGCCACCCGTGCCGCGGATTTGCGCAACTTTGATCAGCGGATAGCGCAATATGTGTCACGGCAGGTCGTCTCCCTCGTAGCACACTGACAAGGCAGGGATCCCCGGCCACCAAGGAGACCGCATGACCACCATCAGGGCTTTCGTCAAGAATCACCCCGTGCCGAGCTACTTCGCCCTGGTGTTCGCCATCTCGTGGGGCGGCGTCCTCGTCGTGGCCGCTCCCGGCGGAATCCCGGCCCCCAACGACGAACAGTACGAGACGCTGCTCCCCATCGCGATCCTGGCAATGGTCGCGGGTCCCAGCGTGGCCGGAATCTTCATGACCGGCCTCGTTTACGGGAAGGCCGGTCTCCGCGAGTTCGGATCCCGGCTGCTCAATTGGCGGGTAAGGGCTCGCTGGTACGCCGTCGCGCTCCTCGCCGCCCCGCTCGCGTTCACGGCGGTATACCTCGTGCTCTCGCTAACCTCGTCCGAGTTTCTTCCCAGCATCCTCGCGTCCGACGACAAATCGTCCGTTCTGCTCATGGGCGTCTTTGCGGGGCTCATGGCGGGCGTCTTCGAGGAGCTGGGCTGGACGGGGTTCGCCACGCCCACGCTGCTCGGGCGTATGCGTTACGGCGTGCTCGCCACCGGGCTCGTCGTGGGGGTGACGTGGGCGGTGTGGCACCTGCTCGTGGCCCTCTGGGCGAGCGGCACCGTCTCCGGAGAGTTCACCCTGGCCAGCTACCTGCTCGATCCATTCCTGTTCCTGGTCGCCTACAGGGTCTTGATGGTGTGGGTCTACGACCGCACCGGGAGCCTGCTCGTGGCCATCCTCATGCACACGAGCCTCACGGCCAGCTCGCTGATCCTCGGTCCCGGGGTAGCGGGCGCGCCCCTCGTGACCTTCGACCTCGTATGGGCCGCCGCGCTATGGGCCGCCATCGGAGCTCTCGCCCTGGCCCAGGGCGGGCATCTCTCGCGAGGAGCACCCCGGAGGCGGGTGGCTTGAGAACGGGGGCGGTCCGCCTTGGGGTCCGCCGGGAGGAAGAATCCATCTGAAAGGAGGTCGAGCGAACATGACCAGGGTGATTAGGGTTTTGATCCCCTACGGCACCACCGAGGGGCTGACGGCCAAGATCTCCGAGTACGTCGCCGACGTTGCCCGGAGCCACGGCCACGAGGC
>Ga0190275_10002348_pt1 | contig 13667 bp, 17 predicted proteins | sample Popmic550T_FD_133745 | JGI IMG/M metagenome (GOLD analysis project Ga0190275, IMG submission 133745) | Populus adjacent soil microbial communities from riparian zone of Yellowstone River, Montana, USA - 550 T | ecosystem: Environmental > Terrestrial > Soil > Riparian zone > Trees stand | place... | reverse complement strand
TTCGGCAGCGGATGGGCCTGGCTGGTGCTCGAACGCGACGCGCTCAAGGTCATTTCGCTGCACGACGCCGATACACCGATCGTCCACGAGGGGCTGAAGCCGCTGCTCACGCTCGATGTGTGGGAACATGCTTATTATGTCGACTATCGCAACGCGCGCCCCGAATATGCCGAAAGCGTGCTCGGCAATCTGATAAACTGGGAGTTCGTCGGCAGGAATCTCGACGGCGAGGGCGCGACCCGCGCCGACCAGGGCGCCAGGACGCTCGCCGAGGCTTCTAATTAGGGCACTCGCGGAGCGCGGAGGCCTCTAATTGCCGGGGACAGTCCCCAATCAGCTTTTCAGCCGGTAGCCGGTGCGGAACATCCAGGCGATCACCGCGAGGCACAAAAGGAGAAATCCCGCGGTCGCGGCGAGGCTGATGCCGACGCCGACGTCGGCCGTGCCGTAGAAGCTCCAGCGGAAGCCGCTGATAAGATAGACGATTGGATTGAAGTGAGTCACCGTCCGCCAGGGCTCGCCGAGCATGTCGATCGAATAGAAAGCGCCGCCCAGGAAGGTGAGGGGCGTTACGACCAGCATCGGGATGAACTGGATCTGCTCGAAATTCTGCCCCCAGATGCCGATGATGAAGCCGAACAGGCAGAAGCTGACAGCAATCAGCACCAGGAAGGAGACCATCCAGAACGGGTGGACGATCTGCAGCGGCACGAACAGGGCCGCGGTCGCCAGGATCACCAGGCCGAGGATGATCGATTTGGTCGCCGCCGCCCCGACATAGCCCAGCACCGTCTCCAAGGGCGAAATCGGCGCCGACAGCAATTCGTAGATCGTGCCGGTGAACTTGGGGAAGAAGATGCCGAAGCTGGCGTTGAAGATGCTCTGGGTGAACAGCGACAGCATGATCAGCCCCGGCACGATGAACGCACCGTAGGGGACGCCGCCGATCTCGGTCATGCGCGAGCCGATCGCCGCGCCGAACACGATGAAATAGAGCGAGGTAGTGATCACCGGCGTGATCAGGCTCTGCCAGAGCGTGCGGATCGCGCGCGCCATTTCGTAGCGGTAGATCGCCCACACGCCGTAGAGATTGAATCTCATGGCGCGCGCTTCTCGTGGACCAGGCTGACGAAGATGTCCTCGAGCGAGCTCTGGCGGGTGTGGAGGTCCTTGAAGCCGATTCCGGCGTCGGTCATCGCCTTGAGCAGGGAAGGCACGCCGGTCTCCTCTTCATTGGCGTCGAACACGTAGAGAAGCTCGTGGCCGTCGGCGTCCAGCGCCAGGCCCCAGCGGTCGAGCGCGGGCGGGATCGCTTCGAGCGGCTCGGCGAGGTTCAGCGTGAGCTCCTTCTTGCCGAGCTTCTTCATCAGGCTCGATTTCTCCTCGACCAGGATCAATTCGCCCTTGTTGATGACCCCGACCCGGTCGGCCATCTCCTCGGCCTCCTCGATATAATGGGTGGTGAGGATGATGGTGACGCCCTTGGTGCGCAGCTGCCGCACGAGATTCCACATGTCGCGGCGCAATTCGACGTCGACGCCCGCGGTCGGCTCGTCGAGGAACAGGATTTCGGGCTCGTGGGAGAGCGCCTTGGCGATCATAACGCGCCGCTTCATGCCGCCCGAAAGCTCGCGGATGCGGGCCTTGCGCCGGTCCCACAAGGAAAGGTCCCTGAGCACCTTTTCGATGTGCGCGGGATCGGGCGGGCGGCCGAACAGGCCGCGGCTGAAGCTCACCGTCGCCCAGACGCTTTCGAACGCCTCGGTGTGCAGCTCCTGCGGCACCAGGCCGATCCGGCGCCGCGTCTCGCGATAGTCCTTTATCGTATCGAAGCCCTCGACCGTCACGGTGCCGGTGCTCGGCGTGACGATGCCGCACACGATCGAGATCAGGGTCGTCTTGCCCGCGCCATTGGGCCCCAGAAGGGCGAAAATCTCGCCCTTGTCGATCTCGAGGTCGATCGTCTTCAACGCCTGCAGACCGGTCTTGTAGGTCTTGCTCAGCCCCTCGATCGCGATCACCTTTTCCATCGCGCTCATTCCACCGGCGCCGGCGGCTTGGGCGCCGGATCGTCGACCGCCAGGCCGTGGCGCAGCAGCATCGGCAGGTTGGCGAAAATGAAGAGGAAAGTGGCGGGGACAAACAGCCAGAGCTTCGAGGCCGCCCAGAAATCGGTGCTGGTCGTGCGCCAGATCGCTTCGTTCAAAGCGGCCATGCCGAGGAAGAAGATGATCCAGTTGCGGGTCAGCAGATACCAGCCGCGCTCCGTCAGGCCCGGATAAGCGGCGCCGAGCACCATCTTGAGCAGATTGCGGCCGGTCCTGAGGCCGAACAGCAAAAGGGCGCTGACCGTGCAATAATAGATGGTCGGCTTGATCTTGATGAAGGTTTCGTCGTGCAGCCAGATCGTGATCCCGCCGAGCACGACCACCATCAGCCCCGAAAACCAGAGCAAGGGGGAGATCCGGCCGTAGCGGACTTGCGAGATCAGCATCGAGGCCAGCATCGCGGCCATGAACACACCGGTCGCGACGAAGATTCGCATCGCGCTCGGCACCGGGGCGAACAGATTGGTGAGGAAGAAGATGACCAGCGGGCCGTAATCGATGGCGAGCGAGGCCCCGGTGCTCGGTGCCGGCTTGGACGCGGTGCCGTTCATGCCGCCACGCCCGCGATCGCCCGCGCCGCCTCGGCCGCGTCGAACGGCCGCAAATCGTCCATTCCCTCGCCGACTCCGATGGCGTGGATCGGCAGGCCGTAAGTGTCGGCCGCGGCGACCAGGACGCCGCCGCGCGCGGTCCCGTCCAATTTGGTCATGACCAGCCCGGTGACGCCCGCCACCTCGCGGAACACTTCGATCTGGCTCAATGTGTTCTGGCCGATCGTGGCGTCGAGCACGAGCACGACGTCGTGCGGCGCGGCCGGATTGAGGCGCCCCAGCACCCGGCGGATCTTGGCGAGCTCGTCCATCAGATCCTTCTTGTTCTGCAGCCGGCCCGCGGTGTCGACGATCAGCACGTCGATCCCTTCCGCGGTGGCTCGTCTGACGCCGTCGAAAACGATCGCCGAGCTGTCCGATCCTTCGGGCCCGGCGATGACCGGGACGCCGGCGCGCTCGGCCCAGATTTTGAGCTGCTCGATCGCCGCAGCGCGGAACGTGTCGCCGGCAACAAGCAGCACCGAATAATCCTGCTCGACGAAAAGATGGGCGAGCTTGGCGATCGTCGTCGTCTTGCCCGAACCGTTGACGCCCACGACCAGGATCACCTGCGGCCGCGGGAAAGCGTCGATCTCGAGCGGCTCGGCGACGGGCGCGAGGATCTTCTCAAGCTCCTGCGCGACCACCGCGCGCACCGCTTCTTCCGTCAGCCCGCGCTCGAACCGTTCCTCGGCGAGCCGGGCGCGCACCTTTGCGGCGGTCCTGGGCCCGAGGTCGGAGGCGACCAGAGCCTCCTCGATCCCGTCGAGCGTCGCCGCGTCCAGCGCGGATTTGGCGATCAGCCCGGTCAGATTGTCGCCGAGCCGGTCGGAGGTCTTGCGAAAGCCCAGGCGCATGCGCTCGAACCAGGACGCTTCGCTCACGAGGGCGCTCCGATCAGGGTGCCCGCTTCCACGGATGTGATGCGGGCCTCGACGATATCCCCGTCATTCCAGCGAAAGCTGGAATCTCTTTGCCTTAAGGAAGTGGGATTCCAGCTTTCGCTGGAATGACGGACCTCGACCGGCGCGAAGTTCTCCGCATGTCCAAAACCGTTTCGTTCGACCAGCACCCGCTGCCGTGTGCCGATCAGCCCCGCCAGCCAGGCGGCCTTGCGCGCCGCGCAGGCCTCGCGCAGGCGGCGGGCGCGCTCTTTGGCGATCGAGGGAGGAATTTGGGGCATGCGGGCCGCGGGCGTGCCACGCTTCGGCGAGAAGGGGAAGATGTGGCCCATCACGATGTCGCATTCCTCGATCAGGCGCAGCGAATTTTCCGCCATTTCGTCGGTCTCGGTCGGGAAACCGGCGATCAGATCGGCGCCGATCGCGATTTCGGGCCTTTTCGCCTTGAGCCGGGCCACGGTTTCGACCGCGTCGCGCCGCTTATGGCGCCGCTTCATCCGCTTCAGCACCAGATCGTCGCCCGCCTGGAAGCTCATATGGAGATGCGGCATGAAGCGCGGCTCGCCGGTCGCCAGATCGAACAGGCGCTCGTCCATCTCGATGCAGTCGAGCGAGGAGAGCCGCAGCCGCGGCAGGTCCGGCACGTGCCTCAGGATCCGCTCGATCAGGCCCCCGAGCGACGGCGCACCGGGCAGATCGGGGCCGTAGCTGGTGACGTCGACCCCGGTCAGCACCACTTCGCGAAAGCCCTCGCCCGCCAGCGCCTTGATCCGCTCGACCACCAGCCCGGCCGGCACCGAGCGGCTGTTGCCCCGGCCGAAGGGGATGATGCAGAAGGTGCAGCGATGGTCGCAGCCGTTCTGGACCTCGACGAACGCCCGCGACCGCTCGGCAAAGCCCGAAGCCAGATGCGGCGCCGTCTCGCGCACCGCCATGATGTCGGAGACGCGGATTTCGGCGCGCGAGACCCCGAACCCCAACTCCGTCATTCCAGCGAAAGCTGGAATCTCTTTGCCTTTGGCCCGGGAAGAAAAGGGAGATCCCAGCTTTCGCTGGGATGACGGGGAGGAGGGCTGGAATGACGAGGGATCGAATTTCTCCCTGTTCCCCAGCACCCGGCTCACTTCGGGCATCGCCGCGAACGCCTCCGGCTCGACCTGCGCCGCGCAGCCGGTGACGAAAATCCGGGCCTCGGGCCGCGCCCTCTTGGCCTTGCGGATCGCCTGGCGGGTTTGGCGCACCGCTTCGTTGGTCACCGCGCAGCTGTTGACGATGATCAGATCGCCGTCGTCCGGGGCGAGCGCGCGCATGGCCTCGCTCTCGGCGAAGTTGAGCCGGCAGCCCAGGGTGATGACCTGCGGCCCGTTCACGCGTCGAGCTCGCCGGTGAAGACGTGGGTCGCGGGGCCGCTCATCCTTATCGTGCCGCCGCCGCCTGCATATTCGATCGTCAGCGCCCCGCCGGGCAGGCGCACCTCGACCGGGCCCGCCGCAAGCCCGCGACGGATCGCCGCCACCGCGCTCGCGCAGGCGCCGGTGCCGCATGCCCGGGTCAGCCCGGCGCCGCGCTCCCAGACTCGCAGCTTGATGGCGCGGCCCTCGAACGAGGCGATGTTGACGTTGACCCGCTGCGGGAAGAGCGGGTCGCGCTCGATGAGCGGCCCCAGGCGCGCAAGATCGACCGCGTCGGCATCGTCGACGAAGAAGACCGCGTGCGGATTGCCGACATTGACCGCGAACGGCTCCTGCAGATCCTCCCAGGCGACCGGCATCGCCTCGGCGTCCATCGCATAAGCAAGCGGGATCTGCTCCCAGCCGAAGCGCGGGCTCCCCATGTCGATCGTCGCGCAAGCGCCGTTCGCCTGGGCGCTCAGCACGCCGCCCAGGGTCTCGATCGTCTCGGCCCCGAGCAAGGCGACGCAGCGCGCCGCATTGCCGCACGCCTCGACCTCGCCGCCGTCGGCGTTCCAGATCCGCATCCTGACGTCGGCAATTTCGGAAGGCTCGATCAGGATCACCTGGTCGCAGCCCACCCCGGTCCTGCGGTCGGCGATCGCCCGCGCCCGCGCCGCGTCGATCGCGACCGCGCTCGTCCGCGCGTCGAAAATGACGAAATCGTTGCCCAGCCCGTGCATCTTGTGGAAGCGGATCATGTCGTGCCGCGATCTAGGGGGCGGGCGTGCCCAAGTCCACCGTCCGGCCCGGCCGCTACCGTAGTCTATTAAATGGTTGAGACCCCGAAATCATGCTATGTCGGCTTCGCTGGCCCGCTCCGCTCCGCGACCCGCCGGCCAAGGATCGGCCATGGATATCCGTACGACGGTCCTCGATGAGGCCGCAGACAGTCTGGCATTGGCGGTTATCGCATCGTCTAACGCGCCCGTTCTGCTGCTCGACGGCGATCTCGTCGTGATCGCCGCCAGCGAGTCGTTCTACAACACGTTCGAAATCGATCCGCCCGCGGCCGGCATTCCGCTCGCCGATCTTGGCGCCGGCGAATGGAACGTCCCCCAGCTGAAATCGCTGCTCAAGGCCACGGCCGCCGGTTCCGCCAGGATCGACGCTTATGAGATGGATCTCAAGCGCCCCGGCAAGGTCACCTGCCGTCTCGTGATCAACGCCCGCAAGCTCGATTATTTCGACGCCGCCAATGTCCGGCTGGTCATGTCGGCGGCCGACGTCACCGACGTCCGGATCGCCGAAAAGCTCAAGGACGATCTGCTGCGCGAGAAGGCGATCCTCTTGCAGGAGCTTCAGCACCGGGTCGCCAACAGCCTCCAGATCATCGCCAGCGTGCTGATGCAGGGCGCCAAGAAGGTGCGGTCCGAGCAGGCCCGCGGCCACCTTCGCGACGCCCGCAACCGGGTGATGTCGATCGCCACCATGCAGCGGCAGCTGGCGGCGTCGCGGCTCGGCGAGGTCGTGCTGCGCGATTATTTCAAGGACCTTTGCGCCAGCATCGGCGCGTCGATGATCAGCGACCACGATCAGCTTTCGCTGCACGTCAAGGTGGACAAGAGCGTGACCACGGCGGACGTATCGGTCAGCCTCGGCCTGATCGTGACCGAATTGGTGATCAACGCCCTGAAGCACGCCTTCCCGCGCCACCGCAAGGGCAGGATATGCGTCGATTACCGGTCTGACGGGCCGGCATGGACCTTGTCGGTGCGCGATACCGGCGTCGGCATGCCCAAGAATCCCGCCGACGCCAAGCCGGGCCTCGGCACCGGCATCGTCGAGGCGCTGGCGAAGCAAATGGGCGCGGAGGTCGTTGTCGCCGCGTCGAAGCCCGGAACATTGGTGTCTATCGTCCACAAATGAGGCGACAAGGGTGATGCGGACCGCCATCGAGTGTCTCGCCAAGGCCGCTGAGCTGGAGGAGCGCGCCGCCTCCTGCGCCGAGCCCGCCGCGCGCGCCCAGTTTCTCGAAGCCGCCATCTATTGGCGCGATCTTGCGCGCCGGGCTTTGCTCCAGGAGCATTACGGCGCGCCTGACGAGCCCGGAGCATGATTTCATGCCATGCGGCGCCCTTGCCTTTGCGGGCGCGTGAAGCTATCTGCCCTCCATCCCGATGACGGGTGAGTTTTGAGGCGTCCGCGGACGCACGCTGGCCGGCGAGGTTTCGCCCGCCGGCGTTTTTCGTTTGCAACGGAGTGAGGAAGGCATGTTCGAAAGTCTGAGCGACCGCCTCGCCGGCGTGTTCGACCGGCTGCGCGGCCGCGGCGCATTGAACGAGGCCGACGTGCGCGGCGCGATGCGCGAGGTCCGCATCGCCCTCCTCGAGGCCGACGTCGCGCTCGCCGTGGTCCGCGAGTTCGTCGACCGCGCGACCGAGCAGGCGGTCGGCCAGCAGGTGCTGCGCTCGGTCACGCCGGGCCAGCAGGTCGTCAAGATCGTCCACGACGCGCTCGTCGAGATGCTGGGCGCGCAGGAGGTCGGGCTCGACCTCGCCGTCACCCCGCCGGCGATCGTCATGATGGTCGGCCTTCAGGGTTCGGGCAAGACCACCACCACCGCCAAGCTCGCCAAGCGCCTGACCGAAAAAGACCGCAAGAAGGTCCTGATGGCCTCGCTCGACGTCGCCCGCCCGGCGGCGCAGGAGCAGCTCGCGGTGCTCGGCCGCCAGGCCGAGGTGGCGACGCTTCCGATCGTCCCCGGCCAGGGCCCGGTCGAGATCGCCCGGCGCGCGCTCAACGCCGCCCGGCTCCAGGGCTTTGACGTTCTGATGCTCGATACGGCCGGCCGGCTGCACGTCGATCAGGCCTTGATGGACGAGATGAAGGCCGTTGCACAAGCTACTGGGCCGCAAGAGATTTTGCTGGTCGCCGACGCGATGACGGGCCAGGACGCGGTCAATGTCGCCAAGAGCTTCACCGACCAGGTGGCGCTGACCGGCGTGATCCTGACGCGGATGGACGGCGATGCCCGCGGCGGCGCCGCTTTGTCGATGCGCGCGGTCACCGGCAAGCCGATCAAGTTCGCCGGCACCGGCGAGGCGATCGACAAGCTCGAACCCTTCCATCCCGAGCGGGTCGCGGGGCGGATCCTCGGCATGGGCGACGTCGTCAGCCTGGTCGAGCGCGCGCAGGAGACGATCCACGCCGACGAAGCCGAGGCGATGGCCCGCAAGATGGCCAAGGGCCAGTTCGATCTCAACGATCTGCGCGGCCAGCTTCAGCAGATGCAGCGGATGGGCGGGCTTGGCGCGCTCGCCGGGATGATGCCGGGCCTCGGCAAGATGAAGAACCAGATCAACGAGAGCGGCGTATTGGAAGGCAATGTGCTGGGCCGGCTCGACGCGATCATCGGCTCGATGACGCGCAAGGAGCGGCTGAAGCCGGAATTGCTCAACGCCAAGCGCAAGATCCGAGTCGCCAACGGCTCGGGCACGACCGTCCAGGAGGTCAACAAGCTCTTGAAGATGCACCAGGAGATGGCCGGCGCGATGAAGAAGATCCGCAAGATGGGCGGCCTCGGCAAATTGGGCGCTTTGTTCGGCGGCGGCGGCGGCATGGGCGGCCTTGGCGGCGCCGGCGGCGCGGGCGGCATGCCCGATTTCTCCAAGGGTCTGCCGGGCCTTCCGGGCCCCGGCGGGGCGCCGTTCAACCTTCCGAAGAATTTCAAGAAATAGACGTATCACGCAGAAAGGACGCGTTAAAATGGCAGTTGCAATCAGGCTTTCCAGGGGCGGCGCGAAGAAGCGGCCTTATTATAAGATCGTGGTGGCGGACGCCCGCTATTCGCGCGACGGCAAGTTCATCGAGCGGATCGGCAGCTATAATCCGTTGCTCCCCAAGGACAGCGCCGAGCGGGTGAAGCTCGACGCCGACCGCGCCCGTCACTGGCTTTCGGTCGGCGCCCAGCCGTCGGACCGCGTGCTGCGCTTCCTCGATGCCGCCGGCATCCTTGAGCGCCCGGCCCGCAACAATCCGAACAAGGGCGCGCCCGGCGCCAAGGCCAAGGAGCGCGTCGAGGAGCGCGCCAAGAAGGACGAAGCGGCTGCCGAAGCCGCCGCCGCGCCCGCTCCGGAGGCTCCGGTCGAGGAGGCCGCCGCCGAGGAAGAGATTGTCGAGGCCGCCGCCGACGAAGCCGTCGCCGAGGAAGCCGTCGCCGAGGAAGCTCCCGCCGAGGAAGCCGCTGCTGAAGAGGCTCCGGTCGCCGAGGAGCCTGTCGCCGAAGAGGCCGCGGTTGAGGAAGCTCCGGCCGCCGAAGAGGCTCCGGCCGCCGAGGAAGCTCCGGCTGCTGAAGAGGCCGCCGCCGAGGAGGCTCCGGCCGTCGAAGAGCCCGCCGCTGAAGAAGCGCCGGCCGCCGAAGAGCCCGCCGCCGAAGAACCGGCTCCCGTCGAGGAGCCTTCGAACGAGGGCGAATCCGCCGAGGCGCCGGCCGAAGGCGGCGACGAGGCCGCTCCCGAGGAGGGCGCGCAGAAGGCCGGGCAGGCCGACTGAGCTTGCCCGACGCTCCAGTCACGCTCGCCGCGATTGCCGGCGCGCACGGCATAAGCGGCGAAGTGCGCCTGAAATTGTTCGCCCAAGGCGTCGACAGCCTGAAGCGGCACATGGTCCTGCACGCGGGCGATCGGATTCTGACGCTCAAATCGGTCAAGCCGGGCAGCGCGGGCGCGATCGCCCGCTTCGCCGAAATCGCCGACCGCGGCGCGGCGGAGGCCCTGCGCGGGACGCTTCTGACCGTCCCGCGCTCGGCGCTGCCGCCGCTCGAGGAAGGCGAATATTATCACGCCGATCTGATCGGCCTGCCCTGCCAGGACGCGTCGGGCGCGCCCCTCGGCATCGTCGTCGGCGTCGAGAATTTCGGCGCCGGCGATCTGCTCGAGATCGAGCGGCCGGACGGCAAGCGCGCCTTGATCGCCCTTCGCCCCGGAACCGCCGACCTGGAGGAGGGCAGGGTGGTTGCCGACCCCGCCTTTCTGGCCTGATCCAGCCTAGCCGATCCCCCAGCTCAGATCGTAGCGGGTCGATCCGGCTCGGCCGTTGCCGAGCAGATCCCCTTGCGGGATCAGTTCCTGCGAGAAGCCGTAGAAGCCGGATTCGGGCGCGATCACCTCGAACCGACCGCGCCCGGTTCGGGCGACGTCCTGGAAGCGGACGATGAAATCCCGGCTCGGCACGGATTTGGCGATGCGCAGCCGCACCCCGCCCGCGCCCTCGACCGTCACGTCATACTCCCACCACAGCCGCTGGCCGCGGCTCGCATACATGGTCCCAAGGCCGAACGAGGATTGGTCGGCCACGCGGATCAGATTGGCGCCGTGGCGCTCGGAGCCCTCGACCGATCCCAAGGTGGTGATGGCGCCCATCGCGAACAGGAAGAACCACAAGGCCGCGGCAACCACGAACAGGCCGGCCGACCAGCCGCCGTAGCGCAGCGCGCCGCCGGCGCGCTCGTCGGCATCGGCTTCGGCATCGCCCCCTGCGAAGGTCCACGCGCTCATGGCGCCGCTATAGCGCCGCGAGGTTAGCAAAGGCTTGCTATCCTCCCCTCGCTTTCGAGGGGAGGGGGACCAGCCGTAGGCTGGTGGAGGGGCTTACTGCCGAAGAGCCCCTCCACCGCGTTTCACGCGGTCCCCCTCCCCTGCAAATGCAGGGGAGGATCTAGCGCGCCAGCGGCCGCTCGCGCGCCAGATCGTTGCGGATCGTCGTCGCCGCCACCCCGCCTCCGCCCATTGCGTGGCTGATCTGGTCGAGTCCGAGCACGACGTCGCCGGCCGCATAGGCGCCCGGCACGTTGGTGCGCTGGTGCGAATCGACCAGGATGCAGCCGGTGTCGGCGTTGAGCGCCACGCCGATCTGCGAGGCGAGCTCGTTGTGCACGTCCGAGCCCAAAGCGGGGTAGACGCTGTCGAACGTGTGATGGCCCTCGCCGGTGTCGACCACGATCGCCTCGTCCAGCGCCGCGACCGCGTGGCACGGGCCGTCGACCGTCAAGATGCCCATTTCGCGCAGGATCGCCTGGTCCTGGGCCGCGACGTCGAGCGCCTTGTGGGGCGCGATCAGGGTGACGTCGGCGCTGAACGAGCGCAGGAACACCGCCTCGGCGACGCCATGGGAGCCGCTGCCGATCACGCCCAGTTTCTTGTCGGTCACCTCATAGCCGTCGCAGATCGGGCAATAGCGGATCAGGCCGCGGGCGAGCGCCTCGTCGTGCAGCGCCTCGTCCATCGGCGGCCGGCGGTTGCTGGTGCCGGTGGCGAGCAATACGGTCCGCGCCACGACCGCGCCCGAGCCCCCGGTGGCGCGAAACCCGCCGTCGATCCGGTCGAGCCGCGTCACCCGCTCGTTTGCGATCTGCGCGCCGTAGAGCTGCGCCTGCTTTTTCATCCGGGCGAGCAGCTCGGTCCCCGATATCCCTTCGGGAAAGCCGGCATGGTTGTGCGTGCACGGAATCCAGGCGGCGCGGCTGGTCCCGGCGTCGACCACGCGCAGCTTGAGGTGAAAGCGCGCGAGGTAGATCGCCGCGGTCAGCCCGGCGGGCCCGCCGCCGACGATCAGGCAATCATATTGGGGTTCGCTCATCGCGCTCTTACCGCTGTGCAGGCCGGTTGGTTCCCTCTAGAGCCAAGGCGAGGGGCAAGCCGATGGCCAAAGCGGAAATTCTCGGTTTCTGGGTGAAGCGCAACTGGTTCGTGCCGGTGCTTGGCCTGTTGCTCGCGATCGAGCTCGCTTTCACCCGCAGCATCGACTGGTCTAGCCCCCGGGGTCCCGAAGGGGCGGTGCTGTTCGATCTGTGCCTGTTCATCCCCTTCCTCCATTTCCTTTGCTACCGCCGCAAGCTGGCCTTGCGGCCGCTGCTGATCCGCACTTTCGCGCTGGCCTTCCTCGGCATCTGGGTCGCCTCGAAGCTGGTTCCGCCCGAGGCCCAGAGCATTTTGGTGGAGCTCGGCTGGGCGCGAATCGCGGGATTGGCGGTGCTCGCTTTGATCGAGCTTTGGCTGCTGGCGCTGGCGCTGAAGCTCGTCTTCGGCGGCCGCGCGACCGCCGGAGAGATATCCGAGCGGACCGGGGCGCCGCAATGGATGGCTCGGCTGATGCTGCTCGAGGCGCGCTTCTGGAAATGGCTCTGGAGGCTGATCCGGGGCGCCTGAGGCCGCGGATCGCTCGCACGTTGAAATCCGTCCCGCAAGGATGTATATACTTCGTGTATATACAGGATGAGGACCGATGAAGACGACCAGGACCTTCAAATCGGGCAATTCGATCGCCGTGCGCCTCCCCAAGGCGCTTGGTGTCGAAGCGGGCACCGAGATGCGCGTGCGCGAGGAGCAGGGCAAATATGTGCTGGAGCCGGTGAAGAAGCCAGGCAAGATCGACGTCGCCAAATTCTGGGGGAAAGCCAAAGGCCTCAAGCTCATCAAGGATCGTGAGTTCGAGGAGCGGCCGAGCGCAATTGCAGCGCGGGACGGGCACCGCCCGGGGTGACCCGCTTTCTGCTCGATACGGACTGCGCAGTTTACGCGATGCTCGGTGACTATCCGGAACTGCGCGCGCGCCTTTCGGAGTGCGAACCCGGAGAGGTCGCGATTTCGGCAATTAGCTATGCCGAAATCATGCTGGGAGAGAGCCATGGCAAGCCGCCTGAACTGAAGGCGGTCGACGATTTCGTCAGCGTGGTCCCCGTCCTTCCGTTCGATGAAAGGGCTGGGCGCGCCTATGCGCAGCTCCCGTTCCGGCGCGCCCGCTTCGACAGGCTCATCGCGGCTCATGCGCTCAGCATCGGGGCGACAGTGGTGACGAACAATGAGGGCGACTTCGCCGACGTCCCTGGGCTGAGGCTCGAGAACTGGACCAGGCCATGACCTGGCCCGCCACCATCCTCACCCTGTATCCGGAGATGTTCCCCGGCCCGCTCGGCCACAGCCTCGCCGGGCGCGCGCTGGCCGACGGAATCTGGTCGCTCGACACGGTCCAGATCCGCGATTTCGCGACCGGCAAGCACCGCTCGGTCGACGACACGCCTGCCGGCGGCGGGGCGGGGATGGTGATGCGCGCGGACGTGCTCGCCGCGGCGCTCGACAGCGTTCCCGATGGCGCCCCAAAGCTGGTCATGAGTCCGCGTGGGCGCCCGCTCACGCAAGCCCTGGTCCGCACCCTGGCCGCCGGCCCCGGCGTCACCATATTGTGCGGCCGGTTCGAGGGGATTGACGAGAGGCTGTTCGAGGCGCGCGACATCGCCCCCATCTCGGTCGGCGACTATGTGCTTTCGGGCGGCGAAGTGGCGGCGATGGCCCTGCTCGACGCTTGCGTTCGGCTGCTTGACGGGGTAATGGGCGCCCCTTCGAGCGGTGAGGAGGAAAGCTTTGAAAGCGGCCTTCTCGAATACCCTCATTATACCCGGCCTGTCATATGGGAAGGGCGCAGGATCCCCGAAGTGCTGCGATCGGGGGATCATGCGAAGATCGCCGCCTGGCGCGAGGCCAAAGCGGCGGCAGAGACACGGCTAAGGCGGCCGGACCTGATCGAGCGTCACCGGGACGCGCGAAGGCCACCGCCCTCTGGCGCGCAGGCGAAGAAGAACAAGGACGAATGAGATGAACCTCATCCAGCAGCTCGAGG
>Ga0190275_10002347_pt1 | contig 13672 bp, 10 predicted proteins | sample Popmic550T_FD_133745 | JGI IMG/M metagenome (GOLD analysis project Ga0190275, IMG submission 133745) | Populus adjacent soil microbial communities from riparian zone of Yellowstone River, Montana, USA - 550 T | ecosystem: Environmental > Terrestrial > Soil > Riparian zone > Trees stand | place... | reverse complement strand
TCGGTGTTGATGGCGATGAACTCGACGCCCTTGAGGCCGACCTCGATCATCCGGTTGACCGCGTTGACACCGCCGCCGCCGATGCCGACGACCTTGATAACGGCCAGGTAGTTCTGCGCTGCCACGACGTTCACCTCTCTTCGAAGGACTTCGACCTGTCGGGCTGTTAGCCTCACCCTCAAGTAGAGGGTTATAGTTATGTCAACCTCGACCTGATGCAGAAACGTACGCAGCGCCGGGCCGACCACCGGGACGACACGCGGGGGCGTCCGCGAGTTTCGAGATCCATCCCCTCGCCACGACGGATCCGATCAGGTGGCGGCTCCGGACCGTGGTACGCCTGCAGAAGTCGCGGATCGTCGCCAGGGGGCCGTGTCGCGGATCGTCGCCAGGGGGCCGTGTCGCGGATCGACGCCGGGGGGCCTGCCTGCCTGTGGGTCAGCCGGAGGTGGTGGGCAGCCCGGGGACCGAGACGTCGTAGGTCGTGGCGGGGATCGTCATCAGCGTCTCGAGGACGTCCGCCTTGAGAGCCGACTGCTCCGCGCTGCCCCACTGGACCTGGGAGCCGTCGGAGAGCACCAGCAGGATCGAGTCCAGACTGCTGAACTCGACGTGGTCGACCTCGGCCCCGATGCCGGCCGGCAGCGCCTCGATCACGAGCGCGACCTCGCGAAGGGCGTCGTCGCGGCTCGCCCCGACCTCGGCGCGCGCGGTGTCGTCGGCCTCGACGCCTGCGCCGTCCTCGCCCTGCCCCGCATCCGCGGAGTCGCCGTCCAGGTCGGCCGCGCGGACCAGCGGCAGATCGGCGGGCGGGGCGCTGTAGCTGCGGAACAGGATGCCCGTCGCGTCGAGGCCCTGGTAGGACCCGTCGTCCTCGACGACGGCGATCGCCTCCCGCTCGTCGACCTCGATGGCCACCGTGCCCGGCCAGCTGCGGGTCACCGCTGCGGACGCCACCGCCGGCAGCCCCTCGACGCGGGAGGTGACGCCGTCCAGGTCCACCCTGGCCAGGGGTGCACCCGAACGTACGGCGGCCACCTCCTCGACCTCGGCCGGGCTCAGCACGGAGGTTCCCGTGACCGCGACCTCGTCGACGTCCAGGACGTCCGACCAGAACACCAGCCAACCGGCGCCGACCACCACACCGACCACGACCACGACGGTCAGCGCTCCGCGCCAGCGGGACAGCCGTCCGCGCCGGCGGCGCCGTGCGAACCGGTCGTGCGCCGTCGCGGTGCGCGACGGTCTGCGTCGCTCAGCCATCGCGGCCCTCCTCGCTCAGCTGGGCCAACAGCTGCGGCCCGACCGTTGTCACATCGCCCGCGCCGAGCGTCAGCACCAGGTCGCCGGGGCGCGCCAGCCCGGCGAGCACGCCCGGCGCCGAGGCCAGATCGTGCCCGACATGGACCCGGTCGGCGGGCAGCGGAACCGCCGCCGCCACCAGGCCGGCGTCGACGCCCGGCTCGCTCTCCTCCCGGGCCAGGTAGATGTCGAGCACGACCACCTCGTCGGCCGCCCCGAGTGCCTGTCCCATCGCGGCGCCGAAGACGCGGGTCCGGCTCACCAGGTGAGGCTGGAAGCAGACGACGAGCCGCCCGGTCCCGGTGAGTGCGCGGGCAGCGTCGAGGTCGCCCGCTATCTCGACCGGGTGGTGGGCGTACGAGTCGTAGACCCGCACGCCGGCCGCCGTTCCCTTCGCCTCCATCCGGCGTCGGGTCCCGGAGAATTCGGCCAGCCCCCGGGTCAGCTCGTCGAAGCCGAGTCCGAGCCGCAGCCCCATGGCGAGCGCCAGCGCAGCGTCGAGCGCATAGTGACGCCCTGGCACGGACAACCGCAGCTCACCGGCGGGACGGCCGGCCCAGGTCACCTCTGCCCGCGTGCCACCCCCGCCGAGCGTGATCGCGTCGAGGCGGAGGTCTGCCGGCCGAGCCGCGGCCCCGGCGGACACCGTGACCACCTCGAGCCCCCGTCCGCCCGCGGTGGCGGCGAGGGCGGCCGCGCCCGGGTCGTCGGCGTTGACGACGAGGAAGCCGCCCGGGTCGATCCGCGCCACGAACCGCTCGAACGCCGCCCGGTAGGCCGCCTCGGTACCCCACACGTCGAGATGGTCGGCGTCCACGGTCGTCACCGCAGCGGCGTACGGGGAGTAGACGAGGAAGGCCCCGTCGCTCTCGTCGGCCTCGGCGACGAAGAGGTCACCCGTCCCCTGGGCAGCGTTCGTGCCCGTGTCGGCCAGGTCCCCGCCGACGGCGTACGTGGGATCGACGCCGGTGGCCAGCAGCGCCATGGTCAGCAGCGAGGTCGTGGTGGTCTTGCCGTGGGTGCCGGCCACCGCGAGCACCCGGTGCCCCTGCATCACCGACTCCAGCGCCGCCGACCGGGGCAGCAGCCGCAGCCCGCGCCGCTGCGCCTCGACGACTTCGGGGTTGTCGGCGCGGACGGCGGTGGAGACCACCACGCTGTCCGCCTCGCCCACCTGCGCCGCCTCGTGCCCCACGAAGCAGCGGGCGCCCAGCCGCCGGAGCGCGTCGAGCACGGGTGCGTCCTGGGCGTCCGATCCGGTCACGGTGATGCCGCGGGCGAGCATCAGCCGGGCGATCGCCGACAACGCGGCGCCGCCGATCCCGACGAAGTGCACCCGGCCCAGCCGGTCGGCGGGCAGCAGCTCGTCGGGCACGGGAACCTTCACCGGACCGTCACCGCCACCCCGGCGCCGCGGCCGCGCGCAGGACCATCTCGGCCAGCCGGACGTCGGCGTCGCGGGGCACCAGGTCGGCCGCCGCCGCCGACATGGCCGCCAACCGCTCCCGGTCGTGCAGCAGTCCCGGCAGCGTGTCCCGCACCCACTCCGGGGTGAGGTCGTCGTCGGTGACGAGCAGTCCCCCACCGGCGTCGACCACCGGCGCGGCGTTGCGTGCCTGCTCGCCGTTGCCGTGCGGCAGCGGGACGAAGACGGCCGGCAGACCGACACAGGCGACCTCGGTCACGGTGTTGGCACCGGCCCGGCACAGTGCGAGGTCGGCGGCAGCGTAGGCGAGGTCCATCCGGTCGAGGTACGGCACCACGACGTACGGCACGTCCGCCGGCAGGTCCGGGGGCAGGCTCACCTGCTGGGTCGCGCCACTGGCGTGCAGCACCTGGACGCCGGCGTCGACCAGGGCGGCGGCGGACTCCCCGACCGACTGGTTGAGCCGGCGGGCGCCCTGCGACCCACCGAAGACGAGCAGGGTCGGGAGGTGGGGGGCCAGGCCCAGCTCGGCACGGGCCCGGGCACGCAGGGCCGGCCGGTCGAGCCGGGAGACCATCGCGCGGACCGGCAGCCCGGTGTAAGTGGCGTGCCGCAGCGGCGTGCCGGGGAAGCTGACCGCGACGTGGGACGTCAGCCGGGCGCCCAGCCGGTTCGTGATGCCGGGCAGGGCGTTGCCCTCGTGCACCACCAGAGGAAGCCCCCGCCGCCTGGCCGCCAGGTAGGCCGGGACGCACACGTAGCCGCCGAAGCCGCACACGACGTCGGGGCGCAGCCGGTCGAGCACCTCGCCGGCGGCCCGCACCGCGGCGCGCAGGCGCAGGGGCACCCGCAGCAGCTCGGCCGAGGGCCGCCGGGGCAGCGGTACGGGGGGCACGAGCTCGAGCCGGTACCCCGCGGCGGGCACCACGGTCGTCTCCAGCCCGCGCGCGGTGCCCAGGGCCGTGATCTCGACGTCGGGCAGCAGCGAGCGAAGCGCGTCGGCCGTCGCCAGCAGCGGGGAGGTGTGCCCGGCGGTGCCGCCGCCCGCCAACAGCACGCGCAGGCTCACCGGCTCGCCCCCGAGCGGCCGCGGGGCCGCGTCCGCGGTCGTGGCTGCGTGCGCCGGCTGCTGCTGTCCGCTCCGCCTCGCGTCCGCGCACGCGGCAGCCGCAGCCTGCGTCGACGGCTGCGGCGCTGCGCCTGCAGTGCGGCGCGCGCGCCGGGCTCGGTGGCGGCGAACGCCAGCAGCATGCCCAGGCCCACCAGCGTGGGGAGCAGCGCCGAGCCGCCGTACGACACCAGCGGCAGCGGGATCCCGATCACGGGCAGGAACCCCAGCACCATGCCCAGGTTGATGAGGGCCTGGGAGAGCAGCCACAGCGTGATGCCCGCCGAGGCGTAGCGCACGAACGGGTCCGGCGCACGGGTGGCGATGCGAAAGCCCGTGTAGGCCAGCAGCCCGAACAGGCCCAGCACGGCCAGGGTGCCGAACAGTCCGAGCTCCTCCCCGATGACCGCGAAGATGAAGTCGGTGTGGGCAGCGGGCAGCGATCCCCACTTCTGCCGGCCGGCTCCGATGCCGACGCCGAAGAACTGCCCGGACGCCAGTCCCATGAACCCGTGCGCGGCCTGCCAGCCACCGCCGTGCAGGTCCGAGAAGGGGTCGAGGAACGTGGTGATGCGCTCCATCCGTTCGGGATCGGTGCCGGCCAGGTAGCCGACCACTCCGCCGGTGACGAGCAGTGCCCCGACGAACAGCCGCATCGGCGCCCCGACCAGCCACAGCATGCCGAGGATGACCGCGAACAGGACCAGCGCCGTGCCCAGGTCCCGCTGGCCGACGACCAGCAGCGCGACCAGCAGGGCCACCGGCACGACCGGGACCATCAGGTGCCGCCAGTCGTCCAGCAGCTTCTCCTTGCGGGCATACACGTCGGCCGACCACAGCACCACCGCCAGCTTGGCCAGCTCGGACGGCTGCAAGGTCAGTGGGCCGACCCCGATCCAGTTGCGGTTGCCGTTGACGTCCATGCCGAGCCCCGGCACGTAGGTGAGCCCGATCAGCACGATGGACAGGATCAGCGCCGGCCAGGCGAACGCACGGATGAGACCGGGGGGGAACCGCGACACCAGCCACCCCAGCGGCAGACCCACCGACACCCAGATCGCCTGCTTGACGAAGATGGAGTACGAGCTGCCGCTCACCTCGAAGGCAGTCACCGAGCTCGCGCTGAGCACCATCACCAGGCCGAGCGCCAGCAGCAGGCCGGTCGTGCCCAGGACCAGCTGGTAGGAGGTGAGCGGCCGGTCGAGCGCGCGCCCGACGGACCCGAGCCAGCTGTCGGTGGGGGCCGCCTTGCGGTCGCTCGTCGCGGTGGCCACGCCCCCTCCCTCTCCGTTCGTCGTGCGGCGTCCGGTCAGTCGCCCGCCCGGCGACGGACCGCGGCGGCGAAGGCGTCGCCGCGTGCGCCGTAGTCGCGGAACATGTCCTGCGACGCACACGCCGGCGCCAACAGCACCGTGTCGCCGGTACGGGCCAGTCCGGCGGCGGCCTCGACGACACGGTCCATCACGCTGGTCGGAACAGTCTCGTCGTCGCCGACGTCGATCACCGGCACATCGCGCGCGTGTCGCCGTACCGCCTGCGCGATCACGGCACGGTCGCGGCCGAGCAGCACCACGCCGCGCAGCCGGTCGGCGACCGCGAGCACCAGGTCGTCGAACGACGCTCCCTTGGCCAGCCCGCCGGCGACCCACACCACGTCGCGGTAGGCCGTCAGCGACGCCTGGGCGGCATGCGGGTTGGTGGCCTTGGAGTCGTCCACGTAGCGCACTCCGGCGACCGTGCCGATCTCGGTGATGCGGTGCGCGTCGGGACGGAACGCGCGCAGCCCGTCGCGCACCGCGGCCGGAGGTACCCCGTGCGCCCGGGCCAGCGCTGCGGCGGCGACCGCGTCGGCCAGCGTGTGCGGTGCCAGCGGAGTCACGTCACGCACGGAGGCGAGCTCCACCGCGGACCGCTCCCGGTCGCCGAGAAAGGCCCGGTCGACGATCACGTCGTCGACCACGCCGACGGCGCCCACCGGCGGGGCCGCCAGACCGAAGCCGACGGCCCGGCACCCCGCCACGACATCGGCCTCGTGCACCAGCCGCTCGGTGACCGGATCAGCGAGGTTGTAGATGCAGGCGACCTCGGTGCGGTCGTAGATGCGGCCCTTGTCGCGCACGTACGCGTCCATCGATCCGTCGTACCAGTCGAGGTGGTCCGGGGCGACGTTCAGCACCGCGCTGGCCCGGGGCGACAGGCTCGGCGCCCAGTGCAGCTGGAAGCTGGACAGCTCCACCGCCAGCACGTCCGGGGCGGCGGGGTCCATCACCACCTGGCTGAGCGGTGTGCCGACGTTGCCGGCCGCCCTGCTGTCCAGCCCGGCCGCACGCAGCACGGCGTCGAGCATCCGCACCGTGGTGGTCTTGCCGTTGCTGCCGGTGACGCAGAGCCACGGCGCGGCGGCGGGGGCACGCAGCCGCCACGCCAGCTCTGCCTCCCCCCAGATCGGCACACCGCGCCGCGTGGCGTCGACCAGCAGGGGCGTCCGCGGGGGCATCCCCGGGGTGACCACGACCAGCTCGGCGTCGGCGGGCAGCCGCGCGGTCGCCCCAGGGCCCAGGCGCACGTCGGCGTCGAGCTCTCCCAGCAGCGTCGCCTTGTGCTGCAGTGCCTCGGAGTCGGCGTCGTCGAGCACCGTCACTCGCGCGCCGACGTGCACCAGGGCCTCCGCGGCGGCGAAGCCCGAGACTCCCAGGCCACCGACCACCGCGCGCACCCCTGCCCAGGAGTCGCCGTCGCCGAGCAGCCCGGACCGGCTGGCCGGCACGGTGGGGCTCACGCCCCCGCCACCCACTCGGCGTAGAAGACGCCCATGCCGGCGCCGACGCTGAGCCCGCAGATGATCCAGAACCGGATCACGATCGTGACCTCCGCCCAGCCCTTCAGCTCGAAGTGGTGTTGCAGGGGCGCCATCCGGAACAGCCGTTTGCCCCTGCTGATCTTGAACCAGCCGACCTGCAGGATCACCGACAAGGTGATGATCACGAACAGCCCACCCAGCACGAGCAGCAGCATCTCGGTGCGGGTCATGATCGCCAGGCCGGCCAGCGCTCCCCCGAGCGACAGCGACCCGGTGTCGCCCATGAAGATCTTGGCCGGCGGCGCGTTCCACCACAGGAACCCGAAGCAGGCACCGGTCAGCGCGGCCGCGACGATCGCCAGGTCGAGCGGGTCGCGCACCTCGTAGCACCGGGGACCGGGGTGGTTGGCGCAGGACTGGTTGTTCTGCCAGATGTTCACCAGCGTGTAGGCGGCGAAGACCATCGCCGAGGAGCCGATGGCGAGCCCGTCGAGGCCGTCGGTGAGGTTCACCGCGTTGCTGGTCCCGGCGACCATGATCAGCACCCACACCACCACGAGACCCAGCGGCAGCTCCCAGGAGAAGTCGCGGGTGAACGACACCCCCTGCGAGATCGTGCCGCGGTCGTTCTCGTCCGGGAACTGCAGTGCCAGCACCGCGAACACGACGGCGACCAGCGTCTGCCCGCCGACCTTGGCCTTGGTACGCAGGCCGAGACTGCGCTGCTTGGAGACCTTGATGTAGTCGTCGAGGAAGCCGACCAGCCCGAGCCCGACGAAGAGGAACAGCAGCAGCAACGCCGAGGCCGAGGGCCGGGTCTGGGTCAGCAGCACCGCGAACGCGTAGCCGAGAACCACCGAGGCCATCACCACCAGCCCACCCATGGTGGGCGTGCCGCGCTTGGTGTGGTGCGTGGTCGGGCCGTCGTCGCGGATCAGCTGGCCGTAGCCACGCGCCACCAGCAGCTGGATGGCCAGCCTGGTGCCGAGCAGCGTGCCCAGGAGCGCGATTCCGCCGCCGAGCAGGATCGCTCTCATGAGGGCGCGGCACCTCCCGACGACGTACGACCGTCGGTGGCTGCAGTACCGCCGTCGCCTGCCAGCAGGGCCGAGGCGACCCGCTCGAGGCCGGTGGCCCGCGAGGCCTTGACCAGCACGACGTCACCCGGGCGGACATGGTCCGCCAGGTACCCGACGGCCGCCTCCACGTCGGCCACCGGCACCGAGGAGCCGGACCATCCGGCGGTGTCTGACGCTGCCGCGTGCACCGGTCGGGCGCCCTCCCCCACCACGACCAGCCGGTCGACGCCCAGGCCGGCGGCGAGCCGGCCGAGAGCCTCGTGCTCGTCCGGGCCGGTGTCGCCCAGCTCGAGCATCTCGCCGAGCACCGCCACGGTGCGGGCGCCCCGACCCCGGCCGACGACCGCCAGCGTCTGCAGCGCCGCCCGCATCGAGTCGGGGTTGGCGTTGTAGGCGTCGTTGATGACGACGACCCCGTCGCTGCGCTGGTGCCGCTCCATCCGCCACCGCGACGCCTGCCGGGCCGTGGACAGCAGTCCCGCCACGTCGGTGAGCGGCACCCCGAGCTCCACGGCCACAGCGGCGGCCGCTGCGCCGTTCAGCGCCTGATGAGCCCCGGTGAGCTGCATGGCCACCGGCGCCGAGCCTGCGGCGGTGGCCAGCGTGAACACGGGGCGGCCGTCGGCGTCGAGCTCCGGCGAGACCACGCGGACGTCGGCGCGCTCGGAGCTGCCGAAGGTCACCACCCTGGCGGTGGTGCGTGCCGCCATGGCCGCGACCAGGGGGTCGTCGGCGTTGAGCACGGCGAGGCCGTCGGACGGCAGCGACTCGACCAGCTCCGCCTTGGCCGTCGCGATGCCCGCCTGCGAGCCGAACTCGCCGATGTGGGCCACCCCGACGTTGAGCACCAGCCCGACGCGAGGACGCGCGATCTCCGCGAGGTAGCGGATGTGGCCCAGACCGCGGGCGCCCATCTCGCTGACCAGGAAGGTGGTGTGCTCGTCCGCCCGCAGCACCGTGAGTGGCACGCCGAGCTCGTTGTTGTGGCTGCCGCTCGGTGCCACCACCTCGCCACCCGCCGCGAGCAGGTGGGCGAGCAGGTCCTTGGTGCCGGTCTTGCCCTGGGAGCCGGTCAGGCCGATGACCGTGCAGCCGGTCAGCCGCGCGCGTACGGCGGCTCCCAGCCGGCCCAGGGCGAGCGTGGTGTCGGTGACGGTGACCGCGGGGGCGTCGACGTCCCGCTGGGCCAGCACCGCCACCGCGCCCGCGGCCACCGCCGCGGCCGCGTAGTCGTGCCCGTCGACGTGCTCCCCGGGCACCGCCACGAACAGACCGCCGGGCGGCACGGCCCGCGAGTCGAGGGTGGCGGGGGCGGTCACCTCCGTGGCCGGATCGGCCCGTTGCAGCCGCCCGCCCACGGCGTCTGCGACCTCGCGGAGCGACATCGGGATCATGCGCGGCCCGCCGACCGGGCTGCCAGGGCGGCGCGCAGCACGTCCCGGTCGTCGAACGGGTGCACCTTCCCGGAGATCTCCTGCCCGGTCTCGTGACCCTTGCCCGCCACGACCACGGTGTCCCCGCTGCCGGCCGCAGCGACCGCCGCGGCGATGGCGGCGGCCCGGTCACCGATCTCGACGACCTCGGCCCCGCCCCCTGCGCCGCCCTCCGCCGGGTCCGCTGTCGAGCTCCCGCGGACGCCGTCCAGCACCTCGGCGCGGATGGCCGCGGGGTCCTCGCCACGCGGGTTGTCGTCGGTGACGACGAGCAGGTCCGCCAGCCTGCCGGCCACAGCACCCATCAGCGGCCGCTTGCCCGCGTCCCGCTCTCCGCCGGCACCGAGCACGACGATCAGCCGGCCCGGGGTGGCGGGGCGCAGCGCCGACAGGACTGCTTCCACGGCATCCGGCTTGTGGGCGTAGTCGACCAGTGCCAGGAAGTCCTGACCGGCGTCGACGCGCTCCATCCGTCCGGGCACGCCGGGTGCCGCCTCCAGACCACGCGCTGCCGGCTCGAGGTCGACCCCTGCCTCGGCCAGCGCCACCAGCGCCGCCAGCGCGTTGCGCACGTTGAAGGCTCCGGGCAGCGGGAGCCGCAGCCGTAGGGTGCGACCCGCGGGTCCCCGCACTGTGAACTCGCTGCCCCGCTGACCCGACGTGACGTCGGCGACCGTCCAGTCGGCGTCCGCGTCCGGCATGACGGTGCAGGTCGTGACCGGCAGCGTCGTCGTCTCCGCCAGCCGGCGTCCCCAGCCGTCGCCCACGTCGACGACGGCGCGGCGGGCTCGCTCGGGTGTGAACAGGCGGGCCTTGGCGGCGAAGTAGTCCTCCACGTCGCGGTGGAAGTCCAGATGGTCGCGGCCGAGGTTGAGGAACACCGCGACGTCGAACACGACGCCGTCGACCCGGCCCTGCACCAACGCGTGACTGGAGACCTCCATGGCGCAGGCGTCCACGCTGCGCTCGCGCATCACGGCCAGCAGGGCATGAAGGTCTGGCGCCTCGGGCGTGGTCAGCCGGGAGGCCACCGGCTGCCCGGCCACCCGGGTGCCGGTGGTGCCCATCACCCCGGGCACCCGGCCCGCACCGCGCAGCGCGGCCTCGAGCAGGTACGTCACCGTCGTCTTGCCCTGCGTGCCGGTGACCCCGACCACCAGCATGGACTCGGCCGGGCAGCCGTAGACCGCTGCGGCCAGCGACCCCAGCAGCCGCCGCGGCTGCTCGGCCACCACGACCGGGACGTCGTGGGCGAGAGCTCGGGCGCCCTCGCCGATCAGGTCGCGGCCGGCTGCGTCGGTCAGCACGGCCGCCGCGCCGGCCTGCACGGCCGCGGGACAGAAGCGGGCTCCGTGGGTCCGTCCACCGGGCAGTGCTGCGTACAGGTCACCCGGGCGGACCGCCCGCGAGTCGAGGGTCATGCCGGTGACCTCCACCGCACCGTCCTGCGGGGACAGCGCGGCGGAACCGGTCAGGCCGGAGCTGTCGAGCAGGTCGGCGAGCCGGGTCCTCGCGACCTGCGACGGGCGCGGGTCGAGGGCGGCTGCAGTGGTCACGGTCGGACTCCGGATGCCGGCGGGACGTCGGAGGACCGGCAGCCGAGAACGCTACCCGTTCGCCCTCGGCGCCGGCTCACCAAGTCAGCGGCAGCCGCGAGGGCGGTTCGTCGGACGGCACCTCGTCGTAGCGCTCGAGGAGGTAGCCCATGATGTCGCGGAAGACCGGCGCGCAGGCCGTACCCCCGTAGCTGCCGTCCTTGGGGTAGTCGATCATCACGTACGTCATGTACTTCGGGTCCTCGACCGGGGCGAAGCCCGCGAACGAGATGACCCGCTGGCCCGGCGCGTACGCACCGTCCACCACCCGCTGTGACGTCCCGGTCTTGCCGGCCACCCGGTAGCCCTCGATCCGGCCCTCGTGGCCGGTGCCCTGCGGGGCGTTGGTGACCCGCTCCAGCATCTGCTGCACCTGCTCGGCGGCCGTGGCCGAGATGACGCGGTGCCGCTCGGGCTGGAAGGGCTCGGTGAGCATGCCGTTGTCGAGCATGCCGGCGATCAGCGACGGCTGGACGTACACCCCGTCGTTGGCCACCGCGTTGACGGCCGCTGCGATCTGCAGCGCCGTCACCGACAGACCCTGGCCGAACGCGATGTTGGCGCGCTGGATGTCCGGCCAGGTCGACGAGTCCGCGAGCAACCCCTCGGACTCGCCGTACAGCCCGACACCCGTCTCCGCCCCGAGGCCGAACTTCCGCAGGTAGCCCTCCAGGCGGCCGGCGGGCATCCGCAGGGCCGCCTTGATCGTGCCGAGGTTGGACGACCGGGCCAGGATGCCCGTCGGCGTGAGCCGGATGTCGCCGTGGTCCCACGTGTCGTGCACGGTGTGGTCGTCGTAGGTCAGCGACTCCGGCACCCGGATGTGCGACCTGGGCGTGACGAGGCCGGCGTCGAGCAGGGCGCCGAAGGTGAGCATCTTCTGCACGCTGCCCGGCTCGTAGACGTTCTGCACGGCGCGGCTGCCCCGGTCCTCCCGGAACGCCGCTGCCGGGTGGTTGGGGTTGAAGGTCGGGTAGTCGGCGTAGGCGAGCAGCTGGCCGGTGTCGACATCCATGGTGATCGCCACCCCCGACTCACCACCGGTCTCGTCCACCGCCTGAGCGAGCCGCCGCTGGGCGAACCACTGCAGGTCGCGGTCGATCGTGAGCTGGAGCCCCGTTCCGGGACGGGGAGCCTGTTCGGTCGTCGGGCTCAGCGGAAGCTGCTCGCCGTTGGGGGCCACCATGTACGTGGCCTGACCGTCGGTGCCGGACATGGTCTCGTCGTGGACGTCCTCCAGCCCCTGGAGGCCCACCCCGTCCTGGCCGACGAAACCGAGCAGGTTGGCGCCGACGTCACCGTTGGGGTAGACGCGCAGCGGGTCGCGCTCCGGGTAGACGCCCGCCAGCCCCGCCCGGGACAACGCCGCCAGCGCCCGGTCGGCCTGCCACTGCGGCACCTGCCGGGCGAGATAGGCGAAGCGGGTGTCCGGTGTGCGCAGCGCGTCCACGGTGGTGAAGTAGTCCAGCTTGAGCACGCGCGACAGCACGGCGGCGATCTCCGGTGCCTGGTCGCTGGTCTGGGTCGGGTCGGCGGCCAGCGACACCCCGTCGACACTGGTCGCGAGCTCCACGCCGGAGCGGTCCACGATCTCGCCCCGCGAGGCGTGCAGGGTCACCGTTCGCGTGGACTCCTGGGCCGCCAGCGACGCGTACGCCGAGGCGTCCACGCCCTGCAGCTGAACCAGCCGGGCAGCGAACATCGACAGCACGAAGGCCACCAGCAGGAACGCGGCGCGGACCCGGGTGTGCAGCTTCCGTGCGCGCTGCTCCTCGGCGGTGCGGGAGGCCCGTGGCCGCCGGCTCATCGCTCACCCTGCTGCCTGTCGGTCCCCTGCTGCCTGTCGGTCCCCTGCTGCCTGTCGGTCCCCTGCGGGCCTTCCGCGCGGGGCTTCCGGTCGTTCCGCGGGCGGTCCGGCCGATCGCTCGCCGACTCCGGCGGCGGCACCAGCTGCGGTCCGAGGCCGGCCATCGCGGCCTGAGGAGAGCCCAGGACCTCCCCGTCCGACAACCGCAGGAAGGTGGGCGCGGTCATCGACACCATGCCCAGCTCGGTGGCGCGGACGCCGAGGACCTCCGGGCTGCGCAGCCGGTCGACCTTGAAGTCGAGCACCTGGCGGCGTACCTCGAGTGCCTGCGCCTGCCGGTCGAGGCTGTCCAGGGTGAAGGCCGCCCGCTGCATGGCAGTGTTGAGGACGAGCAGCCCCACCAGCCCGACGCCGAGCACGCCGATCAGCAGCAGCACGAAGGCCCGCCCCTGGGAGTACGTCGTCTCGGGGACCACCGCAAGCGGGGACCTGGGCGGCGCTGGTCGAGTTCCGGGGCGGGTCCGCGGGGCGGGTCCGGTTGCCGGCCGTGCGCCGGCGCGGGCGGGGCCGGCGGCACCGGGATACGGGCTCATGCGGCGGCCCTGATCCGCTCCGCGGCGCGCAGTCGCACCGACCGGGCCCGGGGGTTGGCCTCGACCTCGGCGGCCGACGCCTGCTCCGCACCCCGGGTGAGCAGCCGCAGCACCGGGCCGTGACCGGCCGGCACCACCGGGAAGTCGTCGGGCACGTCGGCGCGGGCCCCGGCCGCGAGCTCGGTCTTCACGATCCGGTCCTCCAGCGAGTGGTAGGCCAGCACGACCACCCGGCCGTGCAGGCAGGTGACGGCGAGTGCTGCAGGCAGTGCGCGCCGGAGGACGGCGAGCTCGTCGTTGACCGCGATGCGCAGCGCCTGGAACGTGCGCTTGGCCGGGTTGCCGCCCGTCCTGCGGGTCGCTGCCGGCACCGCGGAGCGCACCACCTCGACCAGCCGCCCGCTGGTCGTGAAGGGCTCCGTCTCACGGGCCCGTACCACGGCGTCGGCGATCCGCCGGGCGAAGCGCTCCTCGCCGAACTCGCGCAGCACCCGCGCGATATCGCGGGCAGACCAGGTGTTGAGCAGCT
>Ga0190275_10002346_pt1 | contig 13674 bp, 8 predicted proteins | sample Popmic550T_FD_133745 | JGI IMG/M metagenome (GOLD analysis project Ga0190275, IMG submission 133745) | Populus adjacent soil microbial communities from riparian zone of Yellowstone River, Montana, USA - 550 T | ecosystem: Environmental > Terrestrial > Soil > Riparian zone > Trees stand | place... | reverse complement strand
TGCTCGTCAAGGCCGGCGACCCGGTGGACTGGACGATAGGCCAGATCAAGCCCTACCTCGAACCCGGCGACATCATCATCGACGGCGGCAACTCCTACTTCATGGACACCGAGCGGCGCGAGAAGCAGCTCAAGGCCGAGGGGCTCAACTTCATCGGCTCCGGCGTCTCCGGCGGCGAGAAGGGCGCGCTCTGGGGGCCGTCCCTGATGCCGGGCGGCGACCGGCAGGCTTACGAGCAGATTCGCCCCATCTGGGAAGCCATCGCCGCGAAAGTTGACGACGGCGCGTGCGTCACGTACATAGGGCCGGGCGGCGCGGGCCACTACGTCAAGATGGTTCACAACGGCATCGAGTACGGCGACATGCAGCTCATCGCCGAAGCCTACGACATGATGCGCCGCGTCTGCGGCATGTCCGCCGACGAGATGGCCGACGTGTTCGACGAATGGAACCGCGGCGACCTCGAATCCTTCCTCATCGAGATCACCACGAAGATTCTGCGTGTGAAAGACACCGAGACGGGCAAGCCCCTCGTTGACCTCATACTCGATCAGGCCGGCCAAAAGGGCACGGGCAAGTGGACGAGCGCCATGGCACTCGACCTCGGCGTCATCAGCCCTACGATTGACGCCGCTGTTGACACGCGCAACATCTCTTCGCGCAAGGACGAGCGCGTCGAGGCGAGCAAAGTCATCAACGGCCCTGACTACAAATACGACGGCGACCGCGCGGAGATGGTCGCCGCGATTCGCGACGCGCTCTACGCCTCGAAGATTTGTTCCTACGCGCAGGGCATGAATCTCATCCGCGCCGGCTCAGACCACTACAAGTGGGACATCAACCTCGGCGAGACGGCGCGCATCTGGAAGGGCGGCTGCATCATACGCGCGCAGTTCCTCGACAAGATCAAGCAGGCGTATCAACGCCGCGCAGACCTGCCGAACCTCCTGCTCGACCCCGACTTCAACGCCTACATTCAGGGCGCGCAGTCGAACTGGCGAAAGGCCGTGACGACGGCTATGACCGCGGGCATCGCCGTCCCCGGCATGGCCGCCTCGATCAGCTACTTCGACGCCTACCGGACGGAGAGCCTGCCGCTCAACCTGACGCAGGCTCAGCGTGACTTCTTCGGCTCGCACACCTACCAGCGCACGGACAAGCCCGGCGGCGAGCCGATCCACACCGAGTGGGAAGAGGAGTTGGAGAAGCAAGGAACTAAGTGATAAGTGATGAGTGATGAGTGATGAGTGATAAGAAAAGGCTGTTTGTTTTTCTCATCACTTATCACTTATCACTTATCACTCATCACCTGCCTTTTTTATGTCGTGCGAACTCGTGCCGGTCATCAATGAAACAGTCTGAAAATTTGATTAGCGTGGGTTCGCACGGCTCCAAAATCAGTGAGCAGTGAGCAGCAAGCAGTGAGCAGTGGGTGACTTCAAAAGGGAGTTGCCGCTTTCACCTGACTGTTCCTCGGGCATAATTCTTCCTCTGCTTACTGCTCACTGCTTACCGCTCACTGAGGATTAAAGATGCAAGCAGAGACAGTTGTTGAGAATCCGATGCGCTCGGGTATGCGACTTGAGCGCACAGCCGAGCCTTGCACCGTCATCATCTTCGGCGCGTCGGGCGACCTCGCGAAGAGAAAACTGATACCCGCGCTCTACCGCCTCGTGCAGGAGAGATTGCTGCCCGCCGAGTTCGCTATCGTCGGCCTCGGGCGCACGGCGATGACCGACGACGAGTTCCGCGACAAGATGAAGGCGTCCGTGCTTGAGTTCTCCGAGGCGAAGCACGTTGACGATGAAATCTGGCAGTCGTTCGCGCAGGGGATTCACTTCCTCCCGTCGAACATTGACAGGCCGGAGTGCTACAGCGAGCTGTCCAAGATGCTCGACCGCGTTGACGCCGAGCGCGGGACGCAGGGCAACCGTCTCTTCTACCTCTCGGTCGCGCCGGAGTTCTACGCCGAGGCCGTCCGCCAACTAGGCGAAGCGGGCCTGACGAAACAGGACAAGGGCTGGGTTCGCGTCATCATCGAGAAGCCTTTCGGGACGAGCCTCGAAAGCGCGAAGGAGCTGAACAAGCAAATCCTACAGCACCTCGAAGAGTCGCAGATTTACCGCATTGACCACTACCTCGGCAAAGAGACCGTCCAGAACCTTCTCGTCTTCCGCTTCGCGAACGGCATCTACGAACCTCTGTGGAATCGCCAGTACATAGACCACGTTCAGATAACAAACGCAGAGACCGTCGGCGTCGAGGGCCGCGGCGGCTACTACGAGAAGTCAGGCGTCGTGCGCGACATGTTGCAGAACCACGTCTTTCAGGTGCTATCAAACGTGGTAATGGAGCCGCCCGCCTCGCTCGCTTCCGAGGACGTGCGCGACGAGAAGATCAAGGCAATGCACTCGGCGCGCGCCTTCACGCCGGAGCGTATCAGGAACGAATGCGTGCGCGGGCAGTACGGCCCCGGCGCAATCGGAGGCAAGCCCGTCCCCGGCTACCGCGAAGAGACGGGTGTCGCGCCGGACTCGACCACAGAGACCTACGCGATGGTCACGATGATGTTCGACAACTGGCGCTGGTCGGGCGTGCCCTTCTACATCCGTTCGGGCAAGCGTCTGGCGAAGCGCGTCACAGAGATCGCCATCCAGTTCAAGACCGCCCCGCACCAGCTCTTCGGCGCGGCGGCGATGGAGCAGGTCGCGCCCAACCAGCTCGTCATACGCATCCAGCCCGACGAAGGCATCACGATGCGCGTCGCAGCGAAAGTGCCCGGACAGGTCACTCGCATACGCGACGTGAACATGGACTTCCGCTACGGCGCGTCGTTCGGCGTCCAACTGGCCGAAGCCTACGAGCGGCTCATACTCGACTGCATCCTCGGCGACTCGACGCTCTACGCACGCAAGGACATGACCGAGCGCGGCTGGGAAATCGTCATGCCCATTCTCGACTACTGGGCCGCGAACAAGTCCGAGGCGACATTCCCGAACTACGAAGCAGGCTCTTGGGGGCCGGAAGACTCTTTCAAATTACTCGAACCACACGGTAGAAAGTGGCGCAGACCTTGAGGGTGTCGGGCATATTAATGAAGAGAGGAGGACATGGACATGGGGTTTGAAACATCCCTCGTTGATGCCTGCAAGGAAATGACCTCACAATTGAATAAGGCGGAGGCGTTCCCTGAACAAGAGCAAGATTGCTTAGTCCATGCCGCCGTCATCGGCTGTAATACCCTTACAAGTTTGGTTGTTAATCGCGATTTCCGCCAAACGCTGGATGACCTGTACAAGTTGCGCAGGGAGAACACTGTGCAAGTTCGAGAGATTCTCAGTAACTTGGAAACTTTTAATGAATTCTTGGAGGTTGAGCGGAAAATTTTGATAAGTGGGGGCTTCCCGGAATATCTGGCAAGCCAGATCGTTAGTTGGAGCAATGACGTTCGTCAGGACGTGCTGGAAAGAGCTAGAACTCCAGAGGAAATTGTTGCCAATGTCGGAAGTCTAACCGATCAAGCCTGTAAATTATCCAGTGACTTGAAACAACACCGGCAGGAAGAGCAAGAACGGAAAAGGGGGAAGAGGGTGTTAAGGAAAATCAAAAAGGGGATTGCGGGTAGCGCTTTGGTCGGACTCAATGCCACCGCCGCGATTGTTATAGGCGTCACAACTGCCCTCCCCACCGCAGGGGGCAGCGTTCTGTTGGGTGGAGCTGTCTTTGCCGCTTCTGGAGCAATCGGGAGTGGGATAGTCGGAAGCGCCTTGTCAGAAGGCACAGCCAACAGCAGCTCAGGTGCGTCGGCTTCCGCATAGAAATCGCGAGCCGAGATTGTATTTAAACATTTCGGCACGGAGCGTCTTGAATTCAGTAGGATTAGGTTGAAGATGCAAACCCAAGATAGCACCGCCAACATATCCGCCATGAAGGGCGTTGACGCGACGAAGCTCGAACGGGATTTGAGCAAGATGTGGGCCGAGGCGTCCACGGCGAAGGATGGGCAGGCCGCGGGCGTCGTCCGCGCGTGCGTGCTGAACCTCGTCGTGTACGCGTCGGGCGACGAGGAGCGCGCGGAGGTGGACAAGCTCCTCGAAGACGTGACGAAGCGCAACCCGTGCCGCGCCATCGTCCTCGTCGCCGACCGCGATGCGCCGGAGGCGAAGCTCGCGGCCTCCGCCTCGACGCGCTGCCAGCTATCGCCGCGCGGCGTGAATCAGATTTGCGGCGAGCAGATCACAATCGAGGCGGGCGGCTCGGTCGTCGAAAGTGCCGCGACCGCGGTCTCGCCGCTGCTCGTGCCCGACGTGCCCGTCTTCCTTTGGTGGAAAGACATTCCGCACTACGACGACAAGCTCTTCAACGATCTTTCGGCGATGGCCGACCGCGTCGTCATTGACTCGGCCTCGTTCGACCACCCGCACGACGACTTGCTGCGTCTCGCGCAGATTCTAAAGACGGGCAGGCTGCGCCTGAGCGACCTCAACTGGGGGCGGCTCACATCTTGGCGCTCGCTTGTCGCGAGCTTCTGGGACGTTGCCGACTACCGCGCGTCGCTCTCGGAGATTGAGAGCGTCCGCATCGAGTACGACCCGCCCGACGTTTCGCGCGGCGAGATTGCGCCGAAGGCTCTGGTCGCGCTCGGCTGGATCGCATCATGTCTCGGTTGGGAAGTTGAGGCTGAAGGCTCTTCGATTGAAGGCGCGGAGGCGCGCTTCAAGATGCGCGGCGGCGGGCGCGAGATCGAGGCCGCGGTCGTAGCGGGAGACGACGTGGCCGGTCGCGACGGCATGATCACTTCGCTGACCATAAAGACAACGAGGGGCGACGAGTTTTACGTCGAGCTGCGGCTCGAAGAGGGCAAGCTCAGAACAGGCGCACGCCTCGCGGGCGACGGCGGGCACACGGTCGGGCGCGTGCTGGGCTACGAGCCGCACACAGAGGGCCAGCGCCTCAACAGCGAGCTTGATATACTCACACGCGATAGGCTTTACGAGAACGCCGTCATGCGTGCCGCCGAGATGCTTGGGACGATAAAGTAGTAAGCAACTCGTCCGATTTCAAACACACTTTATTCAGGGGGAGCTGTTGCCGACATGATAATCGCAGGAGACATCGGGGGGACGAAGACGAACGTCGCGCTTTTCGAGTCTGAAGGGGAAAGCCTTGGGCGCATAGTCACGCAGCAGAGCTTTCCGAGCGGGAAGTACGATTCGCTCGAAAAGATACTCTCGGAGTTCGTCGCCGCCCACAAGCCCGACAACCTCCAGCGGGCCTGCTTCGGAGTGGCCGGCCCCGTCGTCGCGGGCCGCGTCGAGACGCCGAACCTCGCTTGGAAGGTGAGCGGCGAGACGCTCGCTAAAACTCTCGGCGTGGGCCACGTCGGCCTCATCAACGACCTCGAAGCGACGGCCTACGGCATCGAGGAGCTGAAGCCCGAACAGTTCCACACGCTCAACGAGGGCGACGCCGAACGCAAGGGCCACCGCGCGCTCATCGCGGCGGGGACGGGCCTCGGAATGGCGGGCATATTCTTCGACGGCAAACACTATCGCCCGATAGCTTCCGAAGGCGGTCACGCGGATTTCGCGCCGCGCAACGAGCGCGAGTTTCAGCTTCTTCAATATCTACACGAAAAGCTCGGCGGTCGCGTCTCCTACGAGCGCGTGCTTTCGGGGCCGGGACTCTTCAACGTCTACTCGTTCCTGCGCGACCGCGGCTTCTACGAAGAGCCTCAGTGGCTCGCCGACGAGATTGCGAGCGGCGACAGAACCGCGCCCGTCTCTCGCGCGGGGCTTGAGGGCAAAGTAGAATTGGCCGCGCGCGCGCTTGAGATGTTCGTCGAGATTTACGGCGCGATGTCGGGCAACCTCGCGCTCATCATGAAGTCTTTCGGCGGACTCTACGTCGGCGGCGGCATCGCGCCGAAGATAATCGCGAAGCTGAAGGACGGAACCTTCATGCGAACCTACAGAGACAAGGGGCGCATGTCGGGACTGGTCGAATCAATCCCCGTCCGCGTCATTCTCGACGACAAGACGGCTCTTTACGGCGCGGCGCGCTGCGCGCTGCTTGGGACAAGCTGAACGAGATGCAGGCAATCGAATCAACGCCGAACGTGCAGGTCTTCGACGACGCCGGAGCAGTCGCCCGCGCAGCCGCAGGGCGCATCGTAGAGCTTGCGAGCGAAGCCGTCGCGACGCGCGGGACGTTCAGCCTCGCGCTCTCCGGCGGCTCGACTCCGAAAGCAATCTTCGAGCTGCTCGCCGGCGACGAGTTCAGAACGCAGATCGCGTGGCAGAACGTCCACGTCTTTTTCGGCGACGAGCGCACAGTCCCGCCCGATCACGCCGACAGCAACTTTCGCATGGCAAGCGAGGCGATGCTCACGCGCGTGCCTCTGCCGGAGACGAACATACACCGCATCAACGGCGTCGGCGACGCCGCGGCCAACGCGAGCGACTACGAATCCGACCTGCGCGAATACTTCGGCGACACGACTTGGCCGCGCCTCGATCTCGTCATGCTCGGCATGGGCGACGACGGCCACACGGCATCTCTGTTCCCGGACACCACGGCGCTCAAAGAGGAGAGACTTTGGGTCGCGGCCAACTGGGTCGAGAAGTTCGGCACATGGCGCATCACGCTCACGGCCCCGGCCATCAACGCCGCGCGCAACATCCTTTTCATCATCACGGGCGCGGGCAAGGCCGACAGATTGCGCGAAGTGCTTTTGGGCGAGCGCGACACCTCGCGCCTGCCTTCGCAACTAATCGCGCCGCGCGAGGGCGCGCTCGAATGGTACGTTGACCGCGCGGCGGCGGCGAAGCTTGACGGCGCATGAAGCAACCACGCGTTTATCCGGCAGTTTGAGCTTTAGCAATCAGCTATTCACCGCAGAGGCGCAGAGGACGCCGAGGAAGCGCAGAGAAATGCTCAACCCTCTGCGCCCCCTCTGCGCTCTCTGCGCCTCTGCGGTGAATAGCTTATAGCCCGGTCGAGTCTTTTGTTTATAAGAACCTGACAAAACTCTCCGTCCAAATTTGAGCGAGATGCCGAGCAAAGAACAAGAGAGACTTCGCGAGCCTTACAATACGCCCATCGCCCCGTGGCGACGTTGGGGGCCTTACGTCTCAGAGCGCGCGTGGGGAACCGTGCGCGAGGATTACAGCGCGGACGGCAACGCCTGGGGCTACTTCCCGCACGAACACGCACGCTCGCGCGCGTATCGCTGGGGCGAGGACGGCATGGCCGCTATCTGCGACCGCTACCAGATCATCTGCTTCGCGCTCGCGCTCTGGAACGGGCGCGACCCAATCCTGAAAGAGCGCCTGTTCGGCTGCGTCGGCTCGGAGGCAAACCACGGCGAGGACGTGAAGGAGTACTACTTCTACCTCGATTCGACGCCGACGCACTCGTACATGAAATACCTGTACAAGTACCCGCAGGCGGAGTTCCCCTACGGCAAGCTGATTCAGGAGAACCGAGGTCGCGGGAGCGGGCCGGAGTACGAGCTTCTGGACACGGGCATCTTCGACGAGGATCGCTACTTCGACGTGTTCGTCGAGTACGCGAAGGCCGGCCCCGAAGACATCGTCATCCGCATCGAAGCCTTCAACCGCGGGCCGGAAGACGCGCCGCTGCACATACTCCCGCACCTCTGGTTCCGAAACAACTGGGCTTGGTGGCCCGAAGCGCGGCCAGAGCCGACGATCACAAACGGCCCTTCGGGCGAAGGCTTCATCAGCCTGAAAGCATCGGACGAGACGGTCGGCCCGATGCCGGGACTGCCTTTCGCTTATCAGCTCGGCGCGCGCTATCTCTACGCCGACGCAGGCGGACGCTCGCTCTTCACATTCAACGAGACGAACAACCCGCGCATCTGGGGGGAGGGCGTTGAGAGCCGCAAGCCCTACGTCAAAGACGCCTTCCACCGCCACGTCGTCGGCGGCGAGCCAGCCGTCAACCCCGAACAAGCCGGCACGAAGGCTTGCTTTCATTACGAGAGCTTGAACGTACCCGCGGGCGGCTCGGTCGTCGTTCGCCTGCGCCTGACCAACACGGAGTTGGACGCGCCGCTCGCCGACGCGGACGATATCATCAGGCTGCGCCGGAGCGAGGCCGACGAGTTTTACGAAGAGATACATCCGCCGAAGGCGACCGACGACGAGCGTCGTGTTCAGCGTCAGGCTCTGGCGGGGATGCTCTGGACGAAACAGATTTACATCTACGACGTGAACGTCTGGCTCGACGGCGACAACCCCGCTTGGCCGCCGCCGGAGTCGCGCCGCTCCATACGCAACTCGCATTGGAAGCATCTGAACTCGATGCGCGTGCTTTCGATGCCCGACAAGTGGGAGTACCCGTGGTTCGCCGCGTGGGACTTGGCCTTTCACTGCGCGCCGCTCGCAATCGTTGACCCAGAGTTCGCCAAAGAGCAGTTGTGGCTCCTGCTCTTCGAGCAGTTCCAGCACCCGAATGGACAGCTCCCCGCGTACGAATGGGAGTTCTCGGATTTGAACCCGCCCGTACATGCGTGGGCCGTCTGGCGCGTCTACAACATGGATCGTGCGCGTTCGGGCAAGGCCGACCGACAGTTCCTCGAAAAGTGTTTCCACAAGATGCTCATCAACTTCGCTTGGTGGGTGAACAAGGTTGACAGCAAAGGCAACAACATCTTCGAGGGCGGCTTCCTCGGACTCGATAACATCACGGTCGTTGACCGTAGCCAGCCGCTCCCCTTTGGCGCGCGGCTCGAACAGTCCGACGCGACCGGCTGGATGGGAATGTTCTGTCTCAACCTCATGCGAATCGCGCTTGAGCTTGCGAAGGAGAACAAGGCTTACGAAGGGCTTGCGACGAAGTTCTTCCAGCACTACGCGTACATCGGCGCGGCGATGAAGCACATGGGCGGCGCGGATTTTCAACTGTGGGATGAGAAAGACCACTTCTTCTACGACGTGCTTCGCTACGCCGACGGAACGCACCACAAGTTCCGCGTCCGCTCGCTCGTCGGCCTCATCCCGCTCTACGCAATCGAGCGTCTGGAAGAGGACTGGATAAAGCCGTTCCCCGAATTCCACTCGAACCTGCATTGGTTCCTGAACAACCGGCAGGACATCGTGCAGCGTTGCGTGACGACCTTAGAGCACGACGGAAAGCGCGTTCACATTCTAGCCATCGTCAACCCCGAGCAGATGCGTGGGCTTCTGGAGCGAATCTGGGACCCCGCGGAGTTCCGCTCCGACTACGGCCTACGCAGCCTCTCGAAATTCCACGAGCGGAACCCTTTCAGCTTCGGGCAGGCGCAGGTCGGCTACGAGCCTGCGGAATCGCGCGAGATGCTCAAAGGCGGAAACTCGAACTGGCGCGGCCCCGTCTGGTTCCCGACCTCGTTCATGATGATCGAGTCTCTGCGTAAGCTCGGCAAGGCTTACGGCCCGAAGGTCACGATTGAAAGCTCGGTCGAGGGCGAGCCTGCCGTCACGCTCGAAGAGATGGCGCGCGGCTTCGCCGACCGTCTCATAAACATCTTCACGCGCGACGGCGAAGGGCGAAGGGCCGCGCACGGCTGGTACGAAAAATTTCAGACCGACCCGCACTGGCGCGACCTCGTTCTCTTCTACGAATACTTCCACGGCGACACCGGCATGGGCATCGGCGCCTCGCATCAGACGGGCTGGTCTGGTCTCGTCGCATCGCTGATTGATGAATGGCGTAGGTAAGACATTGCGGATTGCGGAATTCGGATTGCGGATTTAGGGAAGCGCGCCTCTCATCAAGCAATGTGCGGCATCTCTAAAAACCGGGACGAAAGATGCTCGACCGGCTCAGTATCCGCAATCCGCAATCCGAATTCCGCAATCGCGAAAGGAAATCGCGGTGAACGCACAACTCGATCCTTCCGAGGCCACGCTCCTCGAAGCCCTCGCGGCGCGCTACCCGACCGCCGACCTTGCTTTGTCGGAAGCCTCCGCGCTCCGCGCATCGCTATCGTTCCCGAAGGGCGTCGTCCACATTGTCAGCGACGTTCACGGCGAGTATAAGAAGCTCCGCCACATCATCAACAACGCCTCCGGCTCACTTCGCCCGCTCGCCGAATCGCTTTTCGCGGACGAGATGTCGTCGGAAGAGATACAGCGACTGCTCGCGGTCATCTACTACCCGCACGAGGCGATTGAGCATTGGCGTCCGACTCTCTGCGACCCTGCGCGACGGCGCGATTGGGTGCGCGAAACGCTCCGCAGGCAATTCAAAATCGTGCGCTCGCTCGCTGGCAATCGCCGCCTGTCCGATTTACGTGAGCTTTTCCCGCCCTCGCGCCGCGAGCTTTTCGAGGAGCTTCTGTTCGAGCCTTCGGCGGGAAGGGGCGAGGCCTTCGTTGACGAGATGATCCGAACGCTCTCGCTCCACGACCGCGACTTCTCGGCTGTCCGCACAGCCTCGCGCCTCGTGCGAGACCTTTCAATCGCGGAGATCGTCGTCGCGGGCGACCTCGGCGACCGCGGCCCTCGGCTCGACCGTGTGATTGATTACCTGATGCAGCAGCCGCACGTTTCATTCACGTGGGGCAACCACGACGTTGCTTGGATGGGCGCGTGTCTCGGCCAGCCCGCGCTGATTGCGACCGTGCTGCGCGTCTCGCTGCGCTACCGGCGCATCTCGCAGCTCGAAGAGGGCTACGGCGTCATCATCGCCCCGCTCGAAAAACTCGCGCGCACCGTCTACGCCGACGATCCCGCCGAACGCTTCAAGGCGAAGGGGACGGGACTGCGCGACGACCTGCTGATGGCGCGGATGCAGAAGGCCGCTGCCGTCATGCAGTTCAAGCTCGAAGGGCAGACTATCCATCGTCATCCCGAATGGCAGATGGACGGGCGCAATCTCCTGCACCGAATAAATCTCGAAGAAGGCTCGGTCGAGATTGATGGGCAGACGCACAAGATGCGCGACACTTACTTGCCCACGCTCGACGCGGCAGACCCTTACGCCCTGAGCGCGGACGAGCAGGCGTGCATGGATCGCCTTCGACAGTCGTTCGTCTCAAGCCCTCGGCTCTGGCAGCACATGTCAACCGTCGTGCGCCACGGCGCGATGTGGCTTAGGCGCGATCAGGCTCTCATCTTCCACGGCTGCGTGCCGGTTGACGAAGAGGGCCGCTCGCTCGCGCTCGAAGTTGATGGGCGTGAGCATTCCGGTCGCGAATTGTTCGACGCGCTCGACCGCGTCGTGCGTCGCAGCTTCCGCAAAGGCGCGCAATCAGACGACGGCGAAGCCGACTGGCTCTGGTATCTCTGGACTGGCCCGCGCTCGCCGCTCTTCGGCAAAGACCGCATGGCGACCTTCGAGACTTACTTCGTCGAGGACAAAGCCACGCACAAAGAAACTAAGAACCCTTACTTCCAGCTCATCCACAACGCGGACTTTTGCTCGCGCGTCGCACGCGAGTTCGGCGTCGGCGATGAAGCTCTCATCGTCAACGGCCACGTCCCCGTCAAGGTCGAGAAAGGCGAGGAGCCTGTCAAGCGCGGCGGCAACGCCGTAACCATTGACGGCGCGTTCTCCGAAGCCTACGGCGACCGCGGCTACACGCTCATCCTCGCGCCCGAACGCATAGCCCTCGCCGAACATCACCACTTCGAGTCCATCACCGACGCCATCACGACGGGCGCGGACATCGTGCCGAAAGTGACCACCGTGCGCGCATACGACCCGCCCCGCCGCGTCGCCGACACAGAAGAGGGCGAGCGCATCAGCCGCCGCGTCGAAGCCCTCGAACGACTCGCCGCGGCCTACGAACAAGGCTTGCTCCTCGAAGATTCCGGCCCTCCGCACTAGAGCGGTTTTCGACTCAATTTACATATCGTTTAGAGGCGGGCAATGCCCGCCGTCTCAAGTTTCAGCGCAGCATGAGACGGCGGGCATTGCCCGCCTCTAAACGGTTGGGATGATGACTTGTAATCCACTCAAACTATTAACGGCCTGTGGTCTAAGTCCTGTAAACATAGCTTTTCGGGAAGTTCGCCTAATCTTGACAAAAAAGTCAGGTATGTCTAATATGGGGTCGGCGTTAAATATCTCCGGCCAGTTTGCGGGTGCGTTTTATGAAAGTTTCGGCACGTGAAGAGTACGGTCTGCGCTGCCTCTTGCAGCTCGCCAATCTTGGCGAGGGCGAGTTCCTGACGCTCGCGCAGATCGCAGGGCGCGAAGGCATCTCGCAGGCGAACGCGGGCAAGGTGATGTGGCTTTTGAACAAGGCCGGACTGGTCAACTCCATTCGCGGCACGAAGGGCGGCTACATGCTCGCGCGGCCCGCGTCGGAGATTCGACTGAGCGAGATCATCAAGGTTCTCGACGAGAACACGGTCGAGGGGCACTGCAAAAGCTACGCGGGCGTTCTCGACACATGCGTTCACACGAGCGACTGCGGTATACGCTCCGTCATCGTCAACGTCCACGAAGTTGTCGAGCGCGCTCTGTCGAGCATCACGCTCGCGCAACTCGTCGGAACGGAGCAGGCGGTTGACACGACGATCCATCAGATTCAGGGCTTGCGCCCGAAAGCGGAGACGTTGGCCGAGCCTGTGCGATAGAAGGTTTCGACTTTTATAGCGAAGTAATTTCAGGAAGCAAACATACGATGAGCACAATCGAGCTACTGGCAAACAAGGAATACAAGTACGGCTTCGTCACAGACATCGAGTCGGACGTGATCCCGAAGGGTTTGAGCGAAGACACCGTCCGCCTCATCTCCGAGAAGAAGGGCGAGCCGGAGTGGATGCTTGAGTTTCGTCTGAAGTCCTACCGCCATTGGCTGAAGATGGCGGAACCGAGGCGTTGGCCCAACATCGAGTACCCGGAGATTGATTTTCAGGACGTAATTTATTACAGCGCGCCGAAGCAGAAGGAGACGAAAGCGAGCCTCGATGAAGTTGACCCCGAACTCCTGCGTACATTCGAGAAGCTCGGCATCCCTTTGAACGAGCAGAAGCAGCTCGCGAACGTCGCCGTTGACGCCGTGTTCGACTCGGTCTCCGTCGCGACCACCTACAAAGAGAAGTTGAAGAAGCACGGGGTAATCTTCTGCTCATTCTCCGAGGCGGTGCGCGAGTATCCCGACCTCGTCAAGAAATATCTCGGCTCGGTCGTGCCGACGGGCGACAACTTCTACGCGGCCCTGAACAGCGCGGTCTTCACCGACGGCTCGTTCGTCTTCGTGCCCAAAGGCGTCCGTTGCCCGATGGAGCTTTCGACCTACTTCCGCATCAACAATCAGGAGTCCGGCCAGTTCGAGCGCACGCTGGTCATCGCAGAAGAGGGCGCATACGTCTCCTATCTCGAAGGCTGCACCGCGCCCAAGTTCGACAAGAATCAATTGCACGCGGCGGTCGTCGAGCTTGTGGCTCTGGACGACGCCGAGATCAAATACTCGACCGTGCAGAACTGGTACGCGGGCGACGAGGAAGGCAAGGGCGGCATTTACAACTTCGTCACCAAGCGCGGCGCGTGTCGCGGTCGCAACTCCAAAATTTCGTGGACACAGGTCGAGACCGGCTCGGCCATCACTTGGAAGTACCCTTCGTGCATCCTTCAGGGCGACAACTCAATCGGCGAGTTCTACTCGGTCGCTCTGACGAACCACGCGCAGCAGGCCGACACGGGCACGAAGATGAT
>Ga0190275_10002345_pt1 | contig 13677 bp, 14 predicted proteins | sample Popmic550T_FD_133745 | JGI IMG/M metagenome (GOLD analysis project Ga0190275, IMG submission 133745) | Populus adjacent soil microbial communities from riparian zone of Yellowstone River, Montana, USA - 550 T | ecosystem: Environmental > Terrestrial > Soil > Riparian zone > Trees stand | place... | reverse complement strand
GTACCGGAGGACGTCCAGGCCGTGGCGGGAGTCGTGCTCGCGCATCGCGTGATCCTTGCGCCGGAAGCCCGTGCATCGGGTACGCGCGGGGAGGACGCCGTCGAGCGCGCGCTGGCCGAGGTTCCGTCCCCGCGATGACGCCTCGCCGAGGCGCCCTTGCCCTCGGCGCGATCGCGCTTGTCGCCGCGCTCGCCACTGGCTCGCGCGCAATCGGCGTCGTCGGCGTCGGATTCCTCTTTGCGGGGGCCTTGACGTGGCTGTGGGCATGGTTGGTCGACGCACCCGTCGCCGTCACGCAGACGATCACGCCGTCGCCCGCGGTCGAGGGGGATCGCGTCCGTGTCGAGATCGAAGCAGCTCGCACTTCGCGCGTCCCACTGGGCTCGATGTCGCTCCGCGTTTCCGGGGGTCGGCTCGGAGTGCGCAGCTGCAGGCTGCGGTCGCGGGGGCGGGTCGCCATGGGCTCTCTCGACCTGGGTCGGCTGCCGCGTGGCGTGTTCTCGCTGTCCGGCACCGAGCTGGCGCTCGGCGACCTGCTCGGTCTCGTCACGGTGAGGCCGCGTGTGGCTTGCGACGCTCAGACGATCGTCGTCCGGCCGCGGCTGAGTGCTCTCGACGGTCTCTTCTCGGATGCCGGGCGCGCCGCCGGCGACGGCCGCCGGATCCTGCTCCGTCGCTCCGCCGGGTTCGACTTTCACTCGGTCCGCCAGTACGAGCAGGGCGAGTCGCTGCGACGGGTGCACTGGCCCACGAGCGCGAGACGCGGTCAGCTGATGGTGAAGGAGCTCGAGGACACGGCCCACGACGGCGTCGTGGTCCTGCTCGACTGCGATCCACGCTGTGCGGTCGGCGAGCCCGCGAGCTCGAGCTTCGACGCGGCCGTTCGGGCGGCAGGCTCGATCCTGCAGGCGCACGCGACGCGAGGGCGGATGGCGACTCTCGTCTCGACCGGACGCAGTCGTGCGGTCGCCCCGGTGCGCTCGGCGGGCGACCTCGACGGAGCAGTCGGACACCTTGCCGCCGCCGAGCCCGATGCGCTCGACGGGCTCGGACGCTTCCTCGCGGGCGACCACGCCTGGCTCGCGAGCGGCGAGCTCGCGATCGTGACGGCCACGACCGATCCCGCGGCGTTCGCGCAGGTGCTGGCGGTGGCGACGCGCCGGCTCGTCTCCGTCGTCTGGGTCGACGCCGCCAGCCACACGGGACGGCCGACGCGCGCCGAGCCCGGACTTCTCAGATTGGCTGCGCACGGCATCCCGACCGCCGTCGTCCGCGAGGGCGACGACCTCGCCGTCGTACTGTCGGCGCCCACGCTGCAGGCGGTGGCGCGTGGCTAGGACGATTCTCGCGGCGCTCCTGCCGGCGATCGGGATCGCGGCGGCGTGGTTGAGCCTCGAGCGGACGCCGCAGGCCCTCGACGGGCTGGTCGTGGCCGCGCTCGCTCTCGTGCCAGCCGTCGTTCCGCTCGGTGCCCGCCGGATCTGCGCCTGCGTCGCTGCTGCCTTCGGCGCCGCATGGATCGCGTTCGGCACCCAGCCGTGGGAGCTCCTTCCCTTCCGCGACGAGCGCGTGCTCGGGCCGGTCTTGCGCGACGCCGCGAACGGGATCGTCGACTTCTACGCGGTGTTCCTCCCCTTCGAGGCCGCTCCGAACCCCGAGATGCACTCGCTCGTGCTCTGCGCCGTGTTCGGCTTCGTCCTCGCGACCGGGCTCATGGTCTCTGCGCGCCGCCCGCTCGCGGCGGCCGGTGTCACCGTCGCCGGCATCGGCTGGCCGGCGACGCTGCTCGGTGGACAGGCGGTCGTCGTGGGAGCACTCGCCCTCGCCGCGGCGCTCGCGATACCGCTCGTCCTCCGCGCGACCTCGACTCGAACGGTGCTGGCCGGGGTGGTCATCGCGACGCTGGTGGTCGCGGGAGCCGCCGGAACGTCCTCGGCGACCACGCTCGGTGCGGACGCGGCCCTCGACTGGGAGACCTGGGACATTCGCGGAGAGGAGAGGGAGGCGAGCGACGTCCGCGTGATCTGGGACTCGAACTACGAGGGCATTTCGTTCCCGAACGAGAAGACCGTCGTCCTTCGGGTCGCGGGGCCTGCCACCTCGAACTACTGGCGAACGACCACGCTCGATCAGTTCGCGGACGATCGCTGGCGGCAGAACCTCTACTGGCTGGAGCAGGTCGACCACGACGCCCGCGAGCTGCAGCGACCGCAGCTCCTCCCGACGCGGGCGGAGCGCCCCGACCTCTGGCTCGAGCAGCGAGTCGAGGTCGAGGCTCTCGTCGACGACCATCTCGCCGCGGCCGGAACTCCCGTTGCGCTCGACGCTCGCCGGCTCGGGACGGTGTTCGTCCTGTCCGGCGGTGTGCTGCGTGCCGAGAAGCCCATCAGTCAGGGGGAGAGCTATCGCATCTGGAGCTATGCGCCGGATCCCGCTCCGAGAACGCTCGCCCGCACTCCCGTGCGCTACCCGCCGGCGGCCGCACGCTTCCTCGATGTCGACGGGCGGACCTTCCCCGAGTTCGGCAGCGAAGGGCGCGAGCGGGCGGTGGCGCGACTGTTCGCCGATCCCTCGTACGCGGCGTTCCGACGGCATCGAGCGATGTACGACGTCGCCCGGCGCGTCGCCGGCGACGCGAGCTCGCCGTACGCCGCGGTTCTCGCGCTCGAGTCCTGGTTCCGCCAGACGGGTGGCTTCCGCTACGACGAGTCGCCACCGCGGACGCAGGGCCTGCCGCCGCTCGTCGCGTTCGTCACCCGGGCGAAGGCCGGGTACTGCCAGCACTTCGCGGGCGCGATGGCGGCCATGCTCCGGATGTTGGGGGTGCCCGCACGGGTCGCCGTCGGCTTCACGAGCGGGGTCCGGGACGACGGCGAGTGGGTGGTGACGGACCACGACGCGCACGCCTGGGTCGAGGTGTGGTTCGCGGGCATCGGCTGGGTGCCGTTCGACCCGACACCGGGCCGAGGAACGCTCGGCGGTGAGTACACGTTCGCGTCGGGCTCCGAGGCCGCTGTTGCCGCGCTGCGCCGCGGCGAGTTGCGTCGCACCGCTCCGGACGACCCGACGCGCGTTCCCGACGCAGGTGACCTGGCAGGGGACGCCAGCTCCGCGGCGGCCGACAGGACGCCGTCGCTCGTCGGCATCGCGCTCGTGCTCGCGGCGGCCTGGGTCGTCCTCCTGGGGCTGGGGAAGGTCGTGCTCAGGCGCGCGCGCTACCTCTCGCGCGACCCGCGCCGGCTGGCGACCGCGAGTAGGCGCGAGCTGGAGGACTTCCTGCGCGACCAGGGTGCAGAAGTGCCGGCGAACGCGACGCTTGCGACCCTGCAGCGCGCGGTGCAGCGTGAGCTCGGCCTCGACGCCCGGCCGTTCGCCGTCGCGGCAGCGCAGGCGCGCTTTGGGCCTCCGGGCTCGGTCGAGGCGGGTGCTTCGCGCGCGAGGCAAGAGGCGCGAGGCCTCCTCCGTGCCGCACGGCGCGACCTCTCCGTGTGGGCTCGGTTCCGCGGGCTGGTCTCGCTCCGCTCGCTCCGAACGGCACAGAGCTCGTGAGCGAGACCTACGACCTCTTCCAGCTCGGCCGAAGCCACCTTCGCAGCGGCCGCCCGGCGCAGGCGACGGTGTCGCTCGAGAAGGCGAAGCGCGCGGAGCCGACTTCCCGCTCGATCCGCGAGGCGCTCGGGATCGCGTACTTCCGGATCGGCCGCTGGCAGGAGGCCGAGGCCGAGTTCCGGGCGCTCGTCGAGCTCGACCCCTCCGACGAGTTCGCCCACTACGCACTCGGCCGCGCGTTGGTGAACCAGGGACGGCGCGAGGAAGCGGTACCGCACATCAAGCTCGGACGCGCCCTGCGCCCCCGTCCGCCTGCCGATGGTCTCGACTAGCGGTTGAAGGCGGTCGTCCAGCGCGTCCGTGAGGCGTCCGTGACGGTCGACGGCGACGTCGTCTCGCGCATCGGCGCGGGACTCGTGGTGCTCCTCGGTGTCGCGGACGGCGACACGGAGGGCCACGCTGCGCAGCTCGCGGGCAAGGTCGCGCGCCTGCGCATCTTCGAGAACGCGGAGGGGCGCCTCGACAGATCGCTCGTCGACGTCGGCGGGGAGGCTCTCGTCGTCAGCCAGTTCACGCTGCTTGCCGATACGCGCAAGGGAAACAGGCCGAGCTTCACGAGCGCCGCTCGCCCAGAGGTCGCGGAGCCTCTCTACGAGAGCTTCTGCCACGTCCTCGAAGCTGAGGGCCTGCGGGTCTCGCGCGGCACCTTCGGAGCACGAATGCGCGTCGCACTCGTCAACGACGGGCCAGTGACGATTCCGCTCGAGGCGTAGTCGAAACGGCGGCACGCGCTGCTATCCTGGCCGCACCACATTTCACCGGCTTCACGAAATGGGCGCGTCGCGCCCATTTTTGTTGAGGGGGCGGATTTTGACCACGACCTTCGCACGAGAGCGCACGCTGCAGGACGAGATCGCACCCGCGGTCGAGGCACGCGTGCCCGGGGTCGAGGTGCTCGCGGTCGAGCTGCCCGCGACGAGCCGGTTCCGCGTCTACATCGACCATCCCGAGGGCGTCGACCACGCGCTCTGCGAGCGCGTCGCGCGTGTCCTCGACCCGTATCGCTCCGAGTACACGATCGAGGTCTCGTCGCCGGGGACGGATCGCCCGCTCCGCAAGCCCGAGCACTTCGCGGGCGCGGTCGGGGAGCGCGTGTCGGTACGCACGGAGACCCGGAAGAATCGACATCGCGGTGTCCTCGTCGAGGCCGGCGACGACGCCATCACGCTGCAGTCCGGCGACGCCGGTGAGACTCGCATCCCGTACGACGCCATCGTGCGGGCCAATCTGATCGACGAAGGGTTGACCACATGAGCCAGGAGATCATCGAGGGCATCCAGGCGATCGAGAAGGAGAAGGGCATCGAGGAAGGCGTGCTCATCACCGCTCTCGAGGACGCGCTGCGTGCCGCCTACAAGAAGACGCCCGGCGCGACGCGTCACGCCGAGGTGAAGCTCGACGGCGTCGGCGAGTTCCGGGTCTTCGGGATCGAGATCCCGGAGGACATCGAGTCCCGTCTCGTCGAGGAAGCGCGCGAGGCGCGCATCACCGAGCTCGAGCAGCTCGAGGAGGAGACCGGCGAGCGCCAGCACACCCTCATCACCGACGAGGATCTCGAGCTCGACTGGTCGCAGGTACCGCCCGAGCAGATCCAGCGCACGGACGTGACGCCGGACAACTTCGGCCGCATCGCCGCACAGACCGCGAAGCAGGTCATCCAGCAGCGGATCCGCGAGGCGGAGCGCGCGATCATGTACGAGGAGTACGTCGACCGGCAGGGCGAGGTCGTGACCGGCATCGTCCAGCAGGCGGGCGACCGCAACAACGTCCTCGTGGACCTCGGCCGCGTCGAGTCGCTGCTGCCGCGCTCCGAGCAGGTCGACGGCGAGCGCTACGAGCAGGGAAGCCGCATCAAGGCCGTCATCGCTGAGGTGCGCTCCGGGACGAAGGGCCCGCAGGTCATCCTCTCGCGGCGCGATCCGGAGCTCATTCGGGCGCTCTTCGAGCTCGAGGTGCCGGAGATCGCGGACGGGCTAGTCGAGATTCGCGGCGTGGCTCGCGAGCCGGGCTACCGCTCGAAGATCGCGGTGGAGTCGCACATGCAGGGAGTCGACCCGGTCGGCGCCTGCGTCGGGCCGCGCGGCTCGCGCGTGCGCATGGTCGTCTCCGAGCTGCGCGGCGAGAAGATCGACATCATCCCGTGGAACACGGAGCCTGCGCGCTTCGTCGCGAAGGCGCTCTCGCCGGCGCGCGTGCGCGAGGTCTACATCGACGACGAGACCCGCGAGGCCACCGTCGTCGTCCCGAACGACCAGCTGGCGCTCGCGATCGGCAAGGAAGGCCTCAACGCCCGCCTGGCGACGCGCCTGACCGGCTGGAAGATCGACATCCAGTCCGAGCAGGAGTTCGCGCAGGCCGAGGCGGAGGCCGCGTTCGGCGGCGGGTCGGAGGACGGCGAGGAGTACTCCGGTCGCTGCGCCGCGGTGCTCTCGAACGGCAAGCGCTGCCCCAATGCCGCGCTCCCGAGCTCGCGCTTCTGCGGCGTCCCCGCGCACCAGGAGCTCGCGAACCAGCCGCAGGCGCCCGAGACCCCGGCCGAGGAAGTGGAGATCGCGGACGCGGACGAGGCGTCCGAGCTCGAGCCCGTGGCGGTCGTCGAGGAGGCGTCCGCCGACACTGGCGACGCGGAGGAGAACCCGGACGAGGCGTGAGCCTCCCGGGTTCTAGACTGACGACACATGGCTGACGGACGCAAAGGCCCGAACCGCCCGATCCGCCCGCGCGGAGGCGGCCCTGGAGGTCGCAAGCGGCGCGTGGTCATCGAGGGCGGTGGCGGCCAGAGCAGAGGTCGGCAGGCTCGCGACCGCTCGAACGCGCCACCGCAGCCACGGCAGCCACCTGCGCCGCCGCCGTCGGGGCCGATCACGGTCGAGTCCGGCGTCACGGTCAAGGATCTCTCCCAGGCGCTCGGCGTCCCTATGCCGGAGCTGATCAAGATCCTGATGGGCCTCGGTCAGATGCGGACGGCGACGCAGTCGCTGTCCGACGAAGAGGTCGAGATCATCGGCACGGAGCTCGGTCGCGAGATCACGATCAAGCATGCGGCCGAGGAGGAGCTCGAGCCGGCGGAGTACGACGACGCCGAGGAGGATCTCGCACCGCGGCCGCCGGTCGTCACGATCATGGGTCACGTCGACCACGGCAAGACGACGCTTCTCGACGCGATCCGCGAAGAGTCGGTGGTCGAGACGGAAGCCGGCGGGATCACCCAGCACATCGGCGCGTACCAGGCCGAGATCGACGGCCGCCGCATCACATTCCTGGACACCCCGGGCCACGAGGCGTTCACCGCCATGCGTGCCCGCGGGGCGAAGGTGACGGACATCGCCGTCCTCGTCGTCGCCGCCGACGACGGCGTGATGCCGCAGACCAAGGAGTCGATCTCCCACGCCCGCGCCGCCGAGGTGCCGATCGTCGTCGCCGTGAACAAGATGGACATGCCCGACGCGAACGTCGACCGCGTGAAGAGCGAGCTCGCCGCCGAGGGCCTGCAACCGGAGGACTGGGGCGGCACGACGCAGTTCTCCGCCGTCTCGGCCAAGCAGAAGGACAACCTGGGCGACCTGCTCGAGAAGATCCTGCTCGTCGCGGATGCCGAGCTCGACCTGAGAGCGAACCCCGGCGCGGATGCATCGGGCGTCGTCGTCGAGTCGAGGCTCGACGTCGGGCGCGGACCGGTGGCGACCGTGCTCGTGCACCGTGGAACGCTCCGCGTCGGAGATGCAGCCGTCGCCGGCGACGCATCCGGCAAGGTGCGCGCGCTCTACGACTATCGCGGTGACAAGGTTTCGGGTGCCGGGCCGGGCGAGCCCGTCGAGGTACTGGGGTTCGATCATCCGCCGACAGCCGGCGAGTTCGTCCGCGTCGTGGAGCACGAGCGCCAGGCCAAGCATCTCGCCAACCTGCGAGCAGAGCGCCTGCGCCGCGAGCAGCTCGCGCAGCGGCCGCGCCGCCGCGTGTCGCTCGAGACGCTGCACGACGACCTCCAGGCCGGCGAGGTGCAGGACCTGAACATCGTCCTCAAGGGCGATGTGCAGGGCTCCGTCGAGGCGCTCCTCGGCGAGCTCCAGAAGATCCAGCATCCCGAGGTGCGAGTGAACGTCATCCACACCGGCGTCGGCGGTATCACCGAGAACGACATCAACCTCGCGTCGGCGTCGGACGCGCTCGTCGTCGGCTTCAACGTGCGGCCGACCGCGGATTCGCGTCAGCTCGCCGAGCGCGAAGGCGTCGACATTCGCACCTACCGCGTCATCTACCAGCTCACCGAGGACATCCAGAAGGCGCTCGTGGGGATGCTCTCGCCCGTCGAGACCGAGGAGACGCTCGGCGAGGCAGAGGTGCGCGCGCTCTTCCGCGTGTCGCGGCTCGGCACGATCGCGGGCTGCATGGTCACCTCGGGGCTCGTCCGGCGCGGCGCGCAGGTGCGCGTCGTCCGCGACGGCACCGTGATCTACGAGACGTCGATCGCACAGCTCAAGCGCTTCAAGGACGATGCGCGCGAGGTGAGCGAGGGCTTCGAGTGCGGCATCCTCCTCGACGGCTTCAACGACGTGAAGGAAGGCGACGTGCTCGAGGCGTACGAGACGCGCGAGGTCGTGCGAACGGAGATGGATCAAGCGCCCAGCGCCTCGCCGCCTCCTCCGACGGCCCCCGACGAGTAGCCCGAGCCAAGCCGTGGCGACCGGCTATGTCGGCATCCTGGTCGCGGAGCTCCACTTCCCCGAGTCGGGCTCTCTGAAAGGCAAACGCAAGCACGTGAAGTCCGCGAAGGCCCAGCTACACGAGCGCTTCGGCGCGAGCGTCGCGGAGGTCGACCACCATGACCTCTGGCAGCGCTCGACGCTCGCGGTGGCCTGTGCCGCCCGCGAGCACTCCCAGCTACAAGGGCTGCTCGACGCCGTCGAGCGCTACCTCGGCTCACGCGAGTGGGAGCTCACGCGGGTCGAACGGGAGGTGGTCGTCCCTGGCGAGCGCTGACAGACGCAGGAAGGTGAACGAGGCGATCCGGAAGGTGCTGTCCGAGTCGCTGCCGACGCTCAAGGACCCGCGCATCGGGTTCGTGACCGTGACCGGCGTGCGGACGGCGACCGACCTCGCCTATGCGACGGTGTTCGTGAGCGTGCTCGGCACCGAGGCCGAGCAGGAGCGGACGTTGCAAGGGCTGCAGTCGGCGCACGGCGTCCTCCAGGCGCAGGTGGCGCGCGAGCTCGGAACCAGGCGAACTCCCGTCCTGACGTTCGAATACGATCCCGCGATCGAGCGGGGCGTGAGGCTCAGCAAGCTGATCGACGACCTCGCCCCTGCGGACTCCGATGACGAACCAGGCTGACACTCAGGCGGTCGTCGCCGCCCTTCGCGACAACGAGCGTTTCGTCGTGACCTCGCACGAGGCGCCCGACGGCGACGCCCTCGGCTCCCTGCTTGCGATCGGTCTCGCCCTGCGCGAGCTCGACAAGGACGTCGTGATGTACCTGGGCGGGCCAGCGCCGCTTCCCGGCGAGTACCGCTTCCTCGAGCTCGACGAGCGCGGCCTTCGCCGCGAGCGGCCTGACGACTTCGCGGAGCGGATCCTCGTCGCAGTCGACTGCGCCAGCCCCGGCCGCGTCGGAGCCGAGCCTGGCGTCGTCGAGGCGGCCGCTTTCACGGTCAACATCGACCACCACCACGACAACCCACGCTTCGGCGACGTCAACCTGATCGTCTCGGACGCGTCCTCCACGGGGGAGGTGCTCAGTGACGTGATCCGCGAGCTCGGAGTCGCCCTCACGCCCGACATCGCGGAGGCGCTGTACATCGCGCTCGTCACCGACACGGGCCGTTTCCAGTACGCGAACACGACGCCGAAGGCGCTGCGACTCGCCGCCGAGCTCGTCGAGGCGGGCGCGGACGTCCACCGCGTGTTCCAGGGCGTCTACGAGAACGTGCAGTTCGCGAAGCTCAAGCTTCTCGCACGGGCGCTCGAGCGAGCCCGAGTGCTCGAGGGTGGCGAGATCGTCGTGTCGCACCTCGTGCGTGGCGACTTCGAGGCGGTGGGCGCGACGGAGCCGTACTCCGAGGGGATCATCGACGTGCTGCGGTCGGTCGAGGGCTCGCTCGTGTCGGCGCTGATCCGCGAGCCTCCGCGGGAAGGCGGGCCGGCGCGCAAGGTGTCGCTGCGCTCGTCCGTCGACGAGATCGACGTGAGCGCGATCGCGCGGAAGTCGCAGGGTGGGGGACACCGCTCCGCCGCCGGCTTCTCGAGCGACCTCTCGGTCGAGGATCTCACCGAGTTCATCGTGCGCGAAGTGGCAGCCCAGACGAACGGCGGTCAGACCCCACGGGTCTGACCTGCTCCTCGCCGACGTGCCGCCGCGCGCGCAGCATCCGAGCGGGGTCATCCTCGTCGACAAGCCGGCCGGCCCGACGTCCTTCGCCATCGTGGCCGCGGTCCGGCGGCGGACGGGCGCCCGCACCGGGCATGCGGGCACGCTCGATCCCTTCGCGACCGGCCTGCTCGTGCTCCTCTCGGGCGCCTCGACGCGGCTGCAGCCGCAGTTCGTAGGCCTGCCCAAGCGGTACTCGACCTCGATCGACCTGACGGCCCGCACGTCGACCGGCGACCTGGAGGGCGACGTGCTCGACGAGCACGAGCCTCTCGGCCCGGAAGCGCTCGACGAGGCGCTCGCCGCGCTCCACGGCGCGGTGGAGCTGCCGATCCCCGCGGTCTCGGCGGTGAAGATCGGCGGCGAGCGCGCCTACGCGCTGCATCGCCGAGGCGTTGCCGTCGAGATGCCGCTTCGCACGATGCACGTCCACGAGCTCACGCTCGAGGCGCACGAAGCCGGAATCGCCCGGCTCGACCTGCTCGTCTCGTCCGGAACCTACGTGCGCGCCATCGCCGACCGCCTCGGCGGCCACTGCGTGTCGCTGCGCCGTACCGAGGTCGGGCCGTTCGGCGTCGACGAGGCCGACGAGGCGACCATCATCCCGCCGGAAGACGCTCTCGCGAGGCTCGTGTGAAGCTCGCTCGCCAACCCTCCGAGCTCGAGCCGCGGCCGCGGGCGGTCGCCGTCGGAAGCTTCGACGGCGTGCACCGGGGACACCGCGCCGTGATCGAGGCAGTGCGCGCGACGGGGCTCGAGACGACGGTCTTCACCTTCGACCCGCACCCGCGCATCGCGCTCGGCAACAAGGTGGAGCTGTTGACGACGCTCGAACGGCGGCTCGAGCTGCTCGAGGAAACCGGCGTGGACGCGGTCCTCGTCGCCTCCTTCACGCCCGAGCTGCAGGCGCTCGCTCCCGAAGAGTTCGCCGAGCGATATCTCGGCGCCACCGGGGTCGAGATCGTCGTCGCGGGCGAGGATTTCCGCTTCGGCGTCCGTCGCTCGGGTGACCTCGCACTGCTCGAGCGACTCGGCTACGGAGTCGTCGTCGTGCCCGAGCTGCCCGCCGTGTCGTCGACTGCGATCCGCAAGCTGCTTGCGGACGGGGACGTCGGCGCCGCTGCCGCGATGCTCGGCCGCCCGTTCGAGCTCGACGGCGTCGTCGTCGCCGGCGACCAGCGCGGAGGGACGCTCGGCTACCCGACCGCCAACCTGCGCCTGGAGCCCGATCTCGCCTGTCCGCGCTACGGGATCTACGCGGGACACGCACTCGGTCACCGCGCCGCGATCTCGATCGGCACCAACCCGCACTACGGCGGCACCGAGCGCCGCATCGAGCCGTACCTCCTCGACTTCGAGGGCGATCTCTATGGCAAGCGCCTCGTCGTCGAGCTCTGGGAGCGCCTGCGCGACGAGTCGACGTTCGAGAGCGAGGCCGCGCTCGTGGAGCAGATCGCCCGCGACGTCGAGGCGACGAAAGCGGCACGGAGGCCGACGCCCGATAACTAACGTTGCGCCGTGAGCTCCAACGGCACTCCGCTCATCCAGGCACGCGATCTCGTCAAGCGCTTCGGCGACTTCGTCGCCGTCGACGCCATCGACTTCGACCTCCAGCGGGGTGAGGCATTCGGCTTCCTCGGCCCGAACGGTGCCGGCAAGACATCGACGATGCGCATGATCGGCTGCGTCTCGCCCGTGACGGACGGGTCGCTCACGATCTTCGGCCTCGATCCGGCGCGCGAAGGCGTGAAGATCCGCGGGCGCCTGGGCGTCGTGCCGCAGCAGGACACGCTCGACATGGAGCTGACCGTGCGCGAGAACATCGTGATCTACGGGCGTTACTTCGGGCTCGGCCGCAAGGAGCTCGGCAAGCGCGCGGACGAGCTGCTCGACTTCGTGGAGCTCACCGAGCGCGCGAACGACAAGGTCGAGCCGCTCTCGGGCGGCATGAAGCGCCGACTCACGATCGCGCGCTCGCTCGTCAACGAGCCGGAGGTACTCCTACTCGACGAGCCGACCACCGGTCTCGATCCGCAGGCGCGCCACGTCGTCTGGGACAGGCTCTACCGGCTCAAGCGCCAGGGCGTGACGCTGCTCCTGACCACTCACTACATGGACGAGGCCGAGCAGCTCTGCGATCGCCTCGTCGTCATGGATCGGGGCAAGATCGTCGCCGAGGGCTCCCCGCGCGGCCTCATCGAGCAGTACTCGACGCGCGAGGTCGTCGAGCTGCGCTTCGAGGACGGAAACCGGCCGGACGACCTCGGCTATTGGACGGAGGGGATCGTCGATCGCGTCGAGGCGCTCCCCGATCGCGTGCTGCTGTACGCGCACGACGGTGACGCCGCCTCCCACCAGCTCCACGAGCGTGGCCTGACGCCCGAGAGCGTCCTCGTCCGTCGCAGCTCGCTCGAGGACGTCTTCCTGCACCTGACGGGCCGGAGCCTCATCGAATGAGCTCCCTGGCGCTCTCCTGGAGGCCGCTCGAGTTCTTCCTCACGCAGTACAAGCGGATCTGGCGCGGGTCGGCGATCACGACGGCGGTCACTCCCGTCGTCTACCTGCTCGCCCTCGGTGTCGGGCTCGGCGTCTTCGTCGACCGCTCGACGGATCTGCCGAACGGCATCTCCTACCTCGAGTTCGTCGCGCCGGGGCTCATGGCGGCGACGGCTATGCAGATCGCGAGCTTCGAGTCGAGCTGGCCCGTGCTCTCGGCGATCAAGTGGGATCGGCAGTACCACGCGATGCTCGCGTCGCCGCTGCGCGTGCGCGACGTCATGCTCGGCCACCAGGCGTTCTTCGCCTTCCGCCTGGTGACGATGGCGGTCATCTACTTCGTCGTCATCGTCGCGTTCGGCGCGGTCGAGTCGCCGCTCGGCGTGCTCGCCATCCCGGTCACGGTGCTCGTCGGGATCTCGTTCTCGGCGCCCATAGCGGCCTGGGCCGCCCATACGCAGACCGAAGCCTCGTTCGTCGCGATCTTCCGGTTCCTGATCCTTCCGATGTTCCTCTTCTCCGGGACGTTCTTTCCGATCTCGACGCTGCCCGCGCCGCTCGAGGTGATCGCGTGGTTCACGCCGCTGTGGCACGGCGTCACCCTGTGCCGCGATCTGACGCTGGGCGACATCTCGGTCGCCCACGACCTCATGCACCTCTGTTACCTGCTCGTCGTCGTGGCCGTCGGGCTCGCCGCGGCCCAGATGACGTACGTACGGAGGCTCCTGGTGTGACCGAGCTCGTCGCCCGCACGCGTCTAGGAACCGCTCGCCGCCCGGCCGTCGGCGGCCTGCTCATCGTCGAGCGCAACGTGATGGTCTACCGGCGGACCTGGATGATCCTCTTCTCCGGCTTCTTCGAGCCGCTCTTCTACCTCTTCTTCTTCGTCTACCCGCTGCAGGAGTTCATCGGGGACGTGACGTTCGAGGGCGCGACGATCGAGTACGCAGCGTTCGTCGCGCCGGCGCTCCTGGCCGCGTCCGCGATGAACGGCGCGTTCTACGACGCGACGAACGTCTTCTGGAAGCTGCGCTACGGCAAGGTCTACGAGTCGATCCTCGCGACGCCCGTCGGCCCGAAGGATGTCGCGGTCGGGGAGACCATCTGGGCGGTCGTGCGCTCGCTGCTCTATTCGGCAGCGTTCCTGATCACGATCGTCGCGCTCGGCCTCGTCGACTCTCCGTGGGCGATCCTCGCGCTTCCGGCC
>Ga0190275_10002344_pt1 | contig 13679 bp, 13 predicted proteins | sample Popmic550T_FD_133745 | JGI IMG/M metagenome (GOLD analysis project Ga0190275, IMG submission 133745) | Populus adjacent soil microbial communities from riparian zone of Yellowstone River, Montana, USA - 550 T | ecosystem: Environmental > Terrestrial > Soil > Riparian zone > Trees stand | place... | reverse complement strand
GCGCGAAAATGTCCGCCTCTTTTGCGAGAAGCTTGCCGGGTTCTGCGATTTCGCGCTGTTCGTTCATCTCGAAGACAACGAGGAGCTGATTCTTGAGGTGAACCTCGGGACGCCGTTCGAGAAACTCGCCCGCTCCGCCTCAGCGGAAATCCCGGGGAACCTTTCGCATCCGCGGAACTATCGCGCGTTCATCGCCTCCGCCACCGGAGTTACCATGATCATGGATCGGCTCGAGCGCTTTGTGCCGCCGGAGGTCCCGAAGCTCGTTCTCTGGCCGGGCGCGGACGAACAACTCTTCCATCCCCGGCTGCGCGATCCCGCTCTCCTCGAGCAACTCGGCATCGCGGAAGGGACGACCGTTCTTTGCTACACGGGCAACGTTCATTCCGCGAACGGGCGCGACGTTCGCAGTCTCTATCTCGCCGCCGCCATCCTGGATCGCGAAGGGACTCCCGCGCGGCTGGTCCGGACGGGGCGCGATTTTTGTCCGTTCCTCGGGCCGGATGAAGAATGGGCGCGACGGGTTTCCATCGAGCTGGGCCATGTCGAGTACCAGGAAATCCCGGCCATCCTGAGCCTTGCGGATGTGCTGGTGCAACCAGGCGCTGACAACGCCTTCAACGAATTCCGCCTGCCCGGCAAACTTCCCGAGTTCTTTGCCATGGGCCGTCCGGTGATTTTGCCGCAGACGAACGTTGGCCGTTTCGTCCGTCACGGTGAAGAAGCGTGGGTGCTGCCCAAGGTCGACGCGCTCGGCATCGTGGATGCGGTCCGGGCGCTTCGCGCAGACAAGGCTCTGAGCGAGCGTCTGGGGGCGGGCGCCACGCAGTTTTGCCGGCAACATTTCAACTGGAAGAAAAACACGCGCGAATTGGTGGAGTTTTATCAGGAAGTCGCGCCGCAGCCGAAAGATCTCGCGAATGTCTCAAGCGCTCCGGCATCTCAATAATCCCGCCGCGGCCGCGGCCATCGTCGAGCGTTTCTCGAAATCGGATCGCGGCCTGGGACTCTCTTACGCGACGGTGCGGGATTACTGCGAGAGCCTCGATGAACTTCCCCAGATCACCGCGCTCGATGGCGATCTTAAAAACGTCCAGCGTCCCTGGGCCGCCAAGGCCGTGCTCGCCAATGTCCCGCCACCCGCGCGCCTGCTCGAGATCGGCGGAGGCGTGCCGATCGTGAGCGGATTGCTCAGCGAGCTCGGCTACGACGTCACGCTGGTCGATCCCTACGATGGTTTCGGCAACGGGCCGACCGATTATCAGCGCTACGTAAAGCTCTTTCCGCACGTGAAAATCGTTCGGGAATATTTTCGCCCTGGCTTGGAGGCGTTCACGGCAGGATCGTTCGATGCGATCTTTTCCATTTCGGTCCTGGAACACCTCGCCGGGGACTCGCTCACCTCATGTTTCGAGGCGATCGCGGAATTCCTCTCGCCTCAGGGCGTATCCATTCATTGCTTCGATTTCATCCTCCAAGGCTGCGGCGAGGCCCACGATTTTGCCAACTCCCAACGGATCCTCGCGGAGCACCAGAAGATCACGGGGCAAACCGCAACGGAACCGTTCGAGAATTTGGTGGAACGCCTCCGGAATGATGTGGAAACGTTTTTCCTCTCGCCCCAGGGCCATCACAACTGGCGCGGCGGACAGCCCTATGCGGTCTTCCCGTTTCGCAAAGTGGCCTCGCTGCAAATGGTAGAGCAGCGCGCGCCGCGCGCATAAGTGGGCCGGACGGCGGTGGTGGGAGCTTGACACCATTAGGCCGAATTCTAATTTCAGCTATCCAGCGGCCGAACGGCTGGAGCTTTCCACGCTGTGACCGCTCTCTCTTCATTTTACCGCTCATCTGTTGGCAAAAAGATGATCGTGGCCCTGACCGGCGTGGTGCTCATCGCCTTCGTCGTCGGCCATCTCCTCGGCAACCTCCAGATCTTTCTCGGACCCGAGTGGGTGAACTCTTACGCGGAAAAGCTGCGCGAACTCGGGCCGCTCCTCTGGGTTATCCGCATTTTTCTTCTCGTGACCGTCTTCCTCCACATCTTCTACACGATCAGTCTGGTCATCGAGAATCGCCGCGCCCGCCCGGTAAAATATGAAGAGAAAGAGCATGTGAAGGCCACCTTCGCTTCGCGCTCGATGGCCTTGAGCGGATTGGTCGTCCTGGCTTTTATCATCTATCACATTGCGCATTTCACCGTGCGCGTGACCGATCCCCGCTTCCTCCTGCTCAAGGCGGATCCGCTCAATCGCTACGATGTTTACTCGATGATGGTTTACGGGTTTCAGAACGTTTACGTCTCGGCCTTCTACATTCTCGGGATGTTTCTTCTCGCGCTTCATCTCAGCCACGGCACCTCGAGCTTTTTCCAGTCGCTCGGATTGAATGACAAGAAGCTCACTCCTCGGCTCGCCACCACCGGCCGCATTTTCGCCTGGCTGATCTTTGTCGGATACACCTCCATTCCCGTCGCGGTTTTGCTTCATCTCGTGAAGCCGGCGCAAGAGCTATGATCGGAAGCCTCGACGCCAGGATTCCTTCCGGCCCGCTCGCGGATAAATGGACAAGACACAAGGACCACGCGCGCCTCGTCGCGCCGAATAACCGCCGGAAATTCGAGATCATCGTCGTCGGCAGTGGACTCGCCGGCGGCTCCGCCGCGGCCACCCTGGGTGAGCTCGGCTACAACGTAAAGTGCTTCTGTTACCAGGACAGCCCGCGCCGCGCCCACAGCATCGCCGCCCAAGGTGGAATCAACGCCGCGAAAAATTATCAGAATGACGGCGACAGCGTCTTCCGTTTGTTTTACGACACCATCAAAGGCGGCGACTTCCGGGCCCGCGAAGCGAACGTCTATCGGCTGGCCGAAGTCAGCAATCTGATCATCGACCAGTGCGTCGAACAGGGCGTGCCGTTCGCGCGCGAATACGGCGGATTGCTCGCGAACCGTTCCTTCGGCGGCGCACAGGTTTCGCGGACATTTTATGCGCGCGGGCAAACGGGCCAGCAATTGCTGCTCGGCGCTTACCAGGCGCTTTGCCGGCAGATCGCGGCTGGGACCGTCGAGATGTTTCCGCAAACCGAGATGCTCGATCTCGTTCTGGTGGACGGCCACGCCAAAGGAACCATCACGCGCAATCTGGTCACGGGGAAAATCGAAGCGTATGCCGGGGATGCGGTCGTGCTGGCCACCGGCGGCTACGGAAATGTCTTCTATCTTTCGACGAATGCGCGGGGCTGCAACGTCACGGCCACTTATCGCGCTTACAAAAAGGGAGCGCTCTTCGCGAACCCCTGCTTCACCCAAATTCACCCCACCTGCATTCCAGTCAGCGGTGCGAATCAATCGAAGCTGACGCTGATGTCCGAATCGCTTCGAAATGACGGGCGTGTCTGGGTTCCGAAAAAACCGGGGGACAAACGCCCGCCCAACCAGATCCCGGAAGATGAGCGCGATTATTATCTCGAACGGAAATATCCGAGCTTCGGCAACCTGGCCCCGCGCGATATCTCATCGCGCGCCGCGAAGGAGGTTTGCGACGAAGGCCGCGGCGTCGGCGACAGCGGGCGCGGAGTTTATCTCGACTTCGCGGATGCGATTGCGCGCCTGGGAGAAAATACGATCCGCGAGCGCTACGGGAATCTCTTTCACATTTACGAAAAGATCACCGGCGAGAACGCCTATCAGCGCCCGATGCGCATTTATCCCGCGGTGCACTACACCATGGGGGGTTTGTGGGTCGATTATAATCTGATGAGCAATGTGCCCGGGCTCCACGTCATCGGTGAGGCCAATTTTTCCGATCACGGCGCGAACCGGCTCGGCGCCAGCGCGCTCATGCAGGGCCTCGCCGATGGCTATTTTGTTTTGCCCTACACCCTGCCCGTCTACCTCGCGCCCCAAATCGGCAAGCGGCCTTCCATCGATCGTCCGGAGTTCCGAAAAGCAGAGAGCGAAGTCCGCTCGCGGACGGAGAAGCTGCTCGCGATTAATGGCAAGCGCTCCGTCGATTCCTTCCATCGCGAGCTCGGTCTTCTTCTTTGGGACAAGTGCGGCATGGCGCGCAACGCGCGAGGCTTGCGCGAGGCCCTCGCCTGGATCCCGGAAATGCGCGAGCATTTCTGGCGCGAGGTCCGTGTGCCGGGCGACGGCGAAGAATTCAATCAATCGCTGGAGCGGGCCGGCCGGGTGGCGGACTTCTTGGAATTCGGCGAGCTGATGTGCATCGACGCCCTCATGCGAGACGAATCCTGTGGCGGCCATTTCCGCGAGGAACATCAAACCCCGGACGGTGAAGCCCGGCGCGACGATGACAATTTTGCCGACGTCTTCGCGTGGGAGTATCAGGGAAATGGGTCAGTCGCGGCGCCAAAACTCCATCGCGAACCGTTGAACTTCGAAACGGTTCAGCTAACGCAACGAAGCTATAAATGAGCTTTAAGTTTGAAGTGTTAAGTTTTAAGCGGCGACAACAGCACCGCTTCACTTAAAACTTAACACTTAAAGCTTAAAACTTTTAAGGCTTAACACTTTCGTGAACTTCAAACTCAAAGTCTGGCGGCAGAAGGATCGGAAAGCGAAAGGCGAGCTCGTCGAGTATAACGCCAGGAACGTTTCTCCGAACACTTCGTTTCTCGAGATGCTGGATGTCGTTAACGAAGGGCTGGTCGCTCAGGGGAAGGAGCCGATTGCGTTCGATTCGGATTGTCGCGAAGGCATCTGCGGCACCTGCTCACTCACGATCAACGGCGAGGCGCATGGTCCCGATCATCCAGGTGCGGCGTGCGAGGTTTATATGCGCCGCTTCAAGGACGGCGAGACCATTGTGGTGGAGCCATTCCGGGCGAAGCCATTCCCGCTCATCAAAGATCTGGTGGTCGATCGCAGCGCCCTCGATCGCATTGTCCAGGCCGGCGGTTTTATCGCGGCGCGCGCCGGTTCCGCGCCGGAAGCGAACTCGACTCCCGTGCCGAAGCATGAGGCCGACCTCGCCATGGAAGCAGCGGCCTGCATCGGCTGTGGCGCTTGCGCGGCCGCTTGTCCGAATGCGTCCGCCATGCTGTTCACCGCCGCGAAAGTTTCCCATCTCTCCTTCCTTCCTCAGGGCCAGCCGGAACGAACACGGCGTGTTCTGAAAATGGTGACGGCGATGGACGCGGAAGGCTTCGGCAACTGCACCAACACCTACGAATGCGAAGCCGTCTGTCCCGCTTCGATCAGCGCCAGCCTCATCGCGAAATTGAATCGCGAATACGCCGTCGCGAGCCTGCGCCGGAGTGGCGGCGAATAGTTTTTCGGCTCCCGCATCAGCTGTCATCCCGAGCCGCGCAGACGGCGAGGGACCTCCCAGTCGATCTAAGGTCACACAAACAAAAGATATCTCCCTTCGAAGGCGTGCGCTGCGAATAACGCGGGAGCGTCTCTCGAGTAAATTTCCGTGCGACTGCGAGGTCCCTCGCCGTCTATGCGGCTCGGGATGACACGCAACAAACGCGACTCAGAGCGTTTTGCACTCAAACATCCACATCGTTGGATCGATCTCGGCCTGGATCCGTTCGCTCAACTGGCCCAATTTTCCGACATCGCGCAGCACGGCGAACACCGTCGAGCCCGAACCCGACATCAACGCGGCCCCGACTTCGGCCTGCCGGCGCAACCACGTCTTGAGCTGTCCAAGCACGACGAATTTTTCGAAGACCGGTCGCTCCAGATCATTCACGAATCGCGCGCCGCCGAATTCCTGAGGCGAGTAATCTATCCCGGGCAGTTGCTGCGACGCTTTCCATTTTCCGTAGGCCCACGACGTGTGCACGCCAAAATCGGGCTTCAGCAACAACAGGTTGAAATCGCCGGGTATGGAAGTCGGCGTGACAATCTCGCCGCGGCCGCGGCAGATCGCGGCCGAGCGCACGATGAAAAACGGCACATCCGATCCAAGTTGCGCGGCGAGCTTGAGGAGGTCGTCATCCGTAAGGCCGGACCCGAACAGTTCGTTCAAGCCGAGCAGCGTGCTGGCCGCATCGCTGCTCCCACCGCCCAGGCCAGCGCCGTGCGGAATCTTCTTTTCCAGCACGATCTTGATTCCCGACGTCAGCTTCGTCGCTTCGCGAAAAAGTTTCGCGGCCCGAACGACCAGATTGTCTTCGCCAGTCGGCAACGAAGGATCGTCGCAGGAAAACTCGATGCCGTTGTCACCGCTCGACGTCACCTCGAGCGTGAGCCGGTCCGCCAGCGAAATCGGCGTCATCAATGTCTCGATCTCATGAAAGCCGTCCGCGCGCCGGACTTTAATCTCAAAAGAAAGATTGATCTTCGCGGGCGCGAAAAGCTGCATACCTTACTTCTCCACAATTTTTCGCCGAATCACAGAATGAAGTCGCCTGCGCTCACAGCTCGAGACCGATTGATCGTGGCGCTTGATTTTCCGGCGCAGGCAAAAGCGCTCGCGCTGGTCTCCGTCCTCTCGGGTTCCGTTTCCACCTACAAGATCGGGCTCCAACTCTATACCGCCGCCGGGCCCGCCATCCTCCAGGCCGTGGCCGCGACTGGCGCCAAGATTTTCCTCGACCTCAAACTGCACGATATCCCGAACACGGTCGCGAAAGCCGTCGGCGCGGCCGGAGACCTGGGCGTCCAGATGCTGACAGTTCATCTCAGTGGCGGCAGCGCGATGCTGAAGGCTGCCGTGGAAGCGAAGGCACCACATCTTGCCTTGCTCGGTGTCACCGTCCTGACCAGTTCGACCCAGGAGACGCTGGGCGAAATCGGCATCGCTTCCCAGCTTCAGGATCAAGTCATTCGCCTGGCCGATTTGGGAAAGAGTTCGGGGGTGGACGGATTGATCACGAGCCCGCGCGAGGTTGGCGTGCTCCGCGCACGGCTCGGGCCGGATATCACGCTGGTCACTCCCGGCGTCCGTCCCGCGTGGGCGGCGGCGGACGATCAAAAGCGATTTACGACTCCGCGCGAAGCGCTCAAAGGCGGGGCCGATTATTTGGTCATCGGCCGCCCGATTACTGCCGCCGCCGATCCCAAGGCCGCGGTTGAACGAATAGTGGAAGAGCTGGCCGATTGACGCTTCCTGGCCGCAGCATGCTCGACGCGTTGCACGTTTATGACGACCTCGAGCCGCGCTCGGCCGCGCTAAACATGGCCGTGGACGAAGCGCTGCTCGAAAGCGCCGCCGCTCCCCTCCTCCGCTTCTACGGCTGGCGCCGTCCCGCAATCTCCTTCGGCTATTTCGGCCATTACGTCGAAGTAGCAGATCAATCCAGCCATCGTGAAATCGTCCGGCGCTGGACCGGCGGGGGGATCGTTCCACACGGCGAGGACCTGACCTATTCCGTGATCATTCCGGCCACGGTTCCTTTCTTCGCGCATTCCTCGCTCGAGATTTACGCGAAGTTGCACGAAGCGATCCGTCTCGGGCTGGCGGCCAATGGAATCGAAGCCACTCTCGCCGGCTCGGCTGCGCCCAAAGTTTCCGCAGCCTGTTTTGCCAATGCCGTCCGGGCAGATGTGCTGAGCAATGGTCAAAAAATCGCGGGAGCTGCGCATCGTCGAACGCGCGGCGGTTTGCTGCATCAGGGCAGCATTCAACGCAGCGATTTGCCCAATCGATTTCGAGATGATTTCGCGCGGATTCTTTGCGAGCGCTTCAAGCGAAAATCGCTCTCCGCCGAAATGCTGGAGCGCGCTACCCGGATCGCGGAGGCCAAATACGGGACCGCCGAATGGCTGGGCCGGCGTTAAGATAACGGCGAAAGGGTTGTCTCCGCCGCACTGTTGTTGTATTCCGTCTCTACTTCCCGTGAATATTCTGACCGAACAACAGGCGCGCGACCGGCAGCTCGGTCTGCCGCACGATGGACTTCTCACACGCGTGAGGCCCGATTTCATCACCGAGCTTCAGATGAACGGCACCTTCGTGGAATACAACCAGCAGACGATCGTCAGCGTCGGCTGCCCGGCCGAATACGTTTTCTGTGTGATCTCCGGGCGCGTGAACATCGCGCGGCCGAACGACGACTTCGGGAAATCTCACGTCGCCACGCTCGGGCCCGGGCAATGGTACGGCGAACGCGAGGTGTTCCTGCGCGCGCCCACCGAAGAAGAGGCATTTGCCGAAGGCGAGGTGATCCTTTGGACGATCCCGCCGGAATCGTTGCGGGAATTGTTTTTCGCCTCGCCGGCCGCGGTCCAGCTCCTTTTCAATTTCGGGATCGTTCTCGCGCAAAAGCTGGCTGCCAAAAGCGCGGCGCCCGCCGCGGCGGGATAATCCCTCAACGGCACGAGGGCGTGCCGTCTCCATTCTGCGCGGGAAGCTTGCGCTGCATTGGCGGTCCTTCTATCGTGGCCGTGTGGAAGTTTTTGCAGATTCGCCCGCTCCCTCGACCGCTCGCGACGGCGCCCTCGCGCGCGTTACGCTCGGACTGCGGGCGGAGCTTGAGGAAGTAGAATCGCGCATCGCGCAGCAAGCGGCGGAGTTCGATCCCGCCATCGAAGGATATGTGACGTATGCGATCGGGAGCCGCGGGAAACGGCTCCGGCCCGTGATGGCATTGCTGAGCGGTGGGGCGAGCGGCGGAGTCACCTCCGGGCATCTCGACCTCGCCGTGATCGTGGAATTGATCCACATCGCCACGCTGGTCCACGACGACATTATGGACGAAGCCGAACGCCGGCGCGCCCAGCCGACCGTAAACGCCCGATGGGGAAATTCGCTGAGCGTGCTGCTCGGTGATTGCCTCTTTGCGCAGGCCTTGAATCTGTCCACCAATTTCGACAATGCGGAGATCAGCCGGACGATTGCGCGGGCGGCGCGCGAAGTTTGTTCCGGCGAGATCATCCAGACGCAGCGCCGGTTCGATCTCCACCTTTCCATCGACGATTATCTGCGCATCGTCGAAATGAAAACCGGTTCGCTCTTTGCGGCCGCCGCCGAACTTGGCGCCGTTCTCAACGGAGCCGACGCGGAGACGACACGGGCGCTCCGGGATTTCGGCCGGAAAATCGGCGCTGCCTATCAGGTTTACGACGATTGCCTCGATATCGCCGGGAACGAGATCGACATCGGCAAGACGCTCGGGACTGATTTGCGCAAAGGGAAGATGACGCTGCCGATTTTGCTGCTCTTGCGCTCGGCCCCCCCGGAGGAGCGCGAGCGTTATTGCGAATGGATTCTTGAGGAGAAAGCGAGCGCGATCACGAAGCTGCTGAAAATCGACGCGCCGAACGGGGCGTTGAAGGCGTCGCTCGACGCGGGAGAGGAATCGGTGCGCGATGCGCAGGCCGAGCTTCATGCGCTTCCATCCAATCGATACACAGATGCGCTCTTCCAGTTGGGCGATGCGCTCCGGGAAATGCTCGACCAAGTGCGTGTCTGAAATCACTTTGATGGGACAGCGCCCGTCCCCCCAAGGGCGCTTCCGAATGGCCCAGATAACGATTCGCGAAATGCCGCAGGATGAGCGGCCCCGGGAAAAACTCCTCGCGCACGGAGCAGCCACGCTCACCGATCCGGAATTGATCGCGATCCTGCTGCGGACTGGTTTGCCCGGCGCGAACGCGGTGGATGTCGCGCGGCAACTCCTCAAGCGTCACGGTTCGCTCTCGGACTTGAGCCGATGCACGGTCAAAGAGATCGAGGCGATCCCCGGTATCGGGGAAGCGAAAGCAATTCAGCTTGTCGCCGCCTTTGGCCTCGGCCAGCGGCTCGCGAACGAGCGTTTGTCCCGGCAAAAACTCGATTCGCCCGAACTGGTGCACGAGCTGGTGGCCGCGGAGATGCGCGCGCTGCATAAGGAATCGTTGCGCGTTATCCTGCTCGACACGCGCTATCATTTGATCCGGATCGAAGAGGTCTCGCGCGGCAGCGTGAACGAGAGCATCGCGCATCCGCGCGACGTTTTCCGGCCGGCCGTGATCTCCTCCGCTTACGCCGTGATCGTCGTCCATAACCATCCTTCGGGCGATCCCTCTCCGAGCCAGTCAGATCACAGCCTGACGCGTCGCCTGGTGGAAGCCGCGGAGCTGCTCCAAATAAAACTGCTCGATCACATCATCATCGGCGCGCCGGCCGAGGGGCGGCCGCCCTACTTCAGCTTCAAGGAGGCAGGAGTGCTATGAAGATTCATCCGACCGCGATTGTGGATGACGGCGCGCAAATCGGCGCTGAGGTGGCGATCGGACCCTACTCGGTCATCAGCGCCGGCGCGGTCATTGGGGAAAAATCTATCATCCAATCGCACGTGGTCATCGAAGGATCGGTGAAGATGGGCGCTGGAAATTTTATCGGCCACGGCGCGATCATCGGGCCTACGCCGCAGGATCTCGGATTCAATCACGAGATCAGGAGCGGCGTGGAAATTGGGAACGGCAACGTGATCCGGGAGCATTGCACGATTCACCGCGGCGCCTCGGAAGGCAGCAACACGGTCGTGGGTGACGGGAGTTTTTTGATGGTCGGGACGCATCTCGGGCATGATTGCCGGATCGGAAACGGTGTGGTGATCGCGAACAACTGCCTGCTGGCCGGACATGTTCGCATCGATGACGGCGCGTTCATCGGCGGAGGCTCGCGCTTTCATCAAAGTATTCGAATCGGGCGGCTCGTGATGGCGGAAGGACGCTTCACGAAGAATCTGCCGCCGTTTATGAGCGCGGCGAAGAATCAGGTTTACGGCATCAACATTCTCGGCCTGCGCCGCGCGGGATTCACGCAGGCGGAACGCGATGAAGTGAAACGCGCCTTCAAGCTGCTTTACAAGAGCGGGTTCAATACGAAGCAGGCCCTGGAAAAAATGCCGGAGGCGGGATTCGGGCCGATCGGCCGCGAGTTCTTCGATTTCGTGGCCGCAGCCGGGAAGCGCGGGATTATTTCCTACAGCGGCGATCCCGAAGGCGAGGACTGACCTGTAACCGCTTCGCTGCGCGAATTGGAGACGGCACGCCCTCGTGCCGTGCCGTTGGAATGATGCTCTATCCCACCGGCCTGAGGGCAGGCCGGCTCCACGGCCCGGACGGCTACAGAAGGAGCGCCTACGCAAGCGCCAGGAACGCGAGCATGCGTCCGGTGCGACCTTTCTCGGCGCGATAGGAATAATAGCGGTCCAGATCGCACGCGGTGCAGACACCCGAATCATTTACAGATATGACAGCCAGATCGCGACACTGCCGCACGATCTCCGCAGCAAAATCGATCCCGTAATGCGGCGGTCGAATGCACGGGCTGAGTTGCGCCACCAGTTCGGACGCGCGCGAACCAAACCGTTCGGACATCAACTTGATGGCCGTCGAGACGATACCAAGCTCAGTCCCTTTCTTCCCTGAATGCACCAGCCCAATCGCGTGACGCACCGGATCGACCAGATAAACCGCGCAGCAATCCGCGACGTAGATGCCGAGACAAACGCCGCGCTGATTTGTAATCAAGCCATCACAACTCTCAAAGCACTTGTCTCCGGCGATGGTTTCATCGACAACCGCCACGCCATTTCCATGCACCTGCTGCGCGGTAATGAACGGCGCAGAGCCGAGGCCGTGCTCGGTTCGGATTTCGCGATGAACGCCATCCAGCCGGGCGAGCGCTTCCGTTTTGTCGTGCGACATCCCGATCCCCGGCACACGCAAAGTGAAACCGTGTGCGACCTGAGGCAGCGCGCTGAACGCGGCGAACTCTTCAGCCGGAAGCTGACGCCCGCTCACTTACTGCCCGTCGTCGTGCGCGTGGTGCGCGTCGTCGTCCGCTGGACCGGCGGCCGATTGCCCGCGCGATTCAACTCCAGCGGACTCGGCTTCGGCGCCGGCGTCGGCCGGGCTTCGGTCTTCAACTTGTTGCGCGTCAATGGCTCGTCGAGCTCGTTCGAATAAACGACCTCGATGGCCGTGACGCGATCGAATTCAGCGAGCGCCGTGTTGTAGTTGTAAAGAGCCTGAAGCCGGTTCGATTGGGATTGCGTGACTTCCACGCGGGAATTCAGCACTTCCAACTGCGTCCCCGCCCCCGCGCTCAGGCGCGCGCTCGCGAGGCGCAACGCTTCCTGCGCCTGCCCGACACTTTCCTCGGTCGCCTTAACGAGCTCGGCGCTCTGCTTCACGTTCGAATCCGCCTGCTGAACTTCCAGCTCCACCTGCCGGTTGGCGTCATCGAGCGTGATTTTCGCCTGCTCCAGGAGGGCGCGCGCTTGTTTCACCTGGCCGTATGTGGCGCCCCAATCCCAAATGGCCCACGACCCCATGCCCCCGAAGACATAGCCCGAACGTACCGCCTCGATGTTCTCGCTAATGGGCGAGCTGCGAAAATCTTCCCCCGCCGTAACGCTGAATGTCGGAAAATAACCCGCGCGTGCCACGTTCACTTGCGCGGCATTCGAGAGCACATTCGCCTTTTGCTGTTTCAGGAAAGGCCGGCGCTCCTTCGCCAGCTCAATGGCTTGAGTGAGCGGGATGGAGCGGGGCTGATACTGCAATTCGCCGACCGCTTCCAACGGCGGGCCGTTCCCGCGCGCCGGGTCGAAATCGAGCCCGATCGTTTTCGCGAGCTGAAGCTGAGCAATCCGGTAATTGTTTTGCGCGGTGATCAGCACCGGATACTGGTTCGAGAGCGCGACCTGCGCCTGGAGCACGTTGAAACGCGGGACCGTCCCGGCCTCAAATCGATTCTGCTGATCCTGCAACTGGCTCTTCAACAGCGTGACCGAATCTTCCTGCACACCGACCAAAGCGCGGTTCAAAAGAATCTGGTAAAACTGCTGCTTCACCGTCGCGATGACGGTATCGATCGCGTTGCGAAAGGCGTAGTAGCTGGAGTCGCGCTGAAATTGCGCCGAACGAATGGACGAAATGATGCGTCCGCCGGCAAAGAGGACCTGCGTCGCCTGCAAGGAAAGGCTGTACTGCGTCGGCACCCCGGAAAGGCCGCCACCCGAGCTCGTCGAGACGGAGCCAAGGTGCGGATCGGTGTTCTGAACCTGAGTGCTCAGGTCTACCCGCGGAAAAATCTCCGCGCGGACTTGAATATGGAGGCCTTTCGCCCGCTCGATCTCCTGGCGCGCCTTCTGGATGTCGGCATTGCGCTGCAACGCGGTCAGAACTGCCTGCGAAAGGGTAAACCGCGGGATCGCGGAGCGATAGGTGCGTGTCTCGACCATCGTCTCGGTGCCGGCGATCAGCACCTGCGGCGGCAACAGAAACGTGAGGATGACGATAAGGGTCGAGATGAAACAAAAAACTTTTCGCATGGAAAGAAGGCGCAGAATGGACGTTAAACAGGTTCGGGTCGGCGAGGCAGCGAAGGGATCGGGAGCTTTAGCGCTGAGTGCTATGCAAGGGCCGTGCCGCATCCTCTGTTTGTGACTTAAACTGCTCTCGAATAGCGGTTTAAAAATAAGTGGTTAAGGCTCGGCTGGGCTGGACGTTCCCGTGTTCGGGATCAGCGCGTTCCATTTTCGAAACGCCGTGACGTCAGCAAATCACGGCGCGACTTACTGCGCAGCGGCGGATCGGGGTCTTCCTTGGACTGGCAGTAATTGTAAATCTTGGAGTAAACCTTGAGCCACGCCTTTTGTTCGTTCGGCGTGAGGATGGTCATCATTTTCATCAGGTTGCCCACCATTTCTTCCCGGATCCGGCGCACTAACGCCGACCCTTTTTCGGTGATGCAAACCATGACCTTGCG
>Ga0190275_10002343_pt1 | contig 13689 bp, 19 predicted proteins | sample Popmic550T_FD_133745 | JGI IMG/M metagenome (GOLD analysis project Ga0190275, IMG submission 133745) | Populus adjacent soil microbial communities from riparian zone of Yellowstone River, Montana, USA - 550 T | ecosystem: Environmental > Terrestrial > Soil > Riparian zone > Trees stand | place... | reverse complement strand
CGAGGATCGGGCCGTCGGGCGCGTCGTCGCCGAGCGCGGCGTAGTCCGCGCGGCGGAGGGGGCGCTCCCACACGAAGCCCTTGTCCTTCACGCGCCACCCGCGGAGGCCGCGCGACTCCCGCTCGCTCGTCTCGGGGAGCGCGAGCGCGAGCCGGCGGACGTCGTCCCAGGTGGCCATGACGCCAGCCTAACCAGGCGCCGCGAAGAACCCCGACGCCCCGACGGTCTGCCCGGCCATCGCGCGCGGCAGGTACTGCTCCCGGAGGAGCGTGGCGACGAGCTCCCGCCGGCTGCTCACGCCGGTCTTCTCGAAGATGGACTTGAGATGGTCCTGGAGCGTGTTCGGCGTGATGTGCAGCGCGCCGGACAGCTCGCGCGTCGAGAGGCCGCGGCAGACGAGCGTGGTCACCGCCTGCTCCTGGCTCGTGAGGCCGTAGGCCAGCATGAGCAGCGGGGCGAGCTCGGCGGGCGACGGCTCCTCGATGATCACGGCCACCGCGTCCGCGCCCGCGGTTGGCAGGCGCGAGGCGTGGAGCACCGCCCAGCGTCCGGCCCGCGTGCGGAGCCGGAGCCTGGGCGGACCCGCGCCCACCCGCCCGAGCGTCGCGGCGAGCGCGCGGATCTCCGTCGGGAGCCCGGCGGAACCCAGGTCCTCGAGCCAGCGCGCGCCCGCGTCGGTCATCGACCCCAGAGAGCCGTCCGGCAGCACTACCAGCAGCCCCGGCTCCCGCGGCCCGGCTCCGCCGGGCGCGGCGCTCGAGAGCAGCAGGCCGGCGCGGATCGCCTCCGCGAGATGCGGAGCGAGGCGGCGCACGTAGAGCACCTCGTCCTTCGAGAACGGCACGCCCGCCTCGCGGTGCAGGCACATGTCGCCCCAGCAGGCGCCGCCGACGCGCAGCACCGCCCGCAGCTCGTCGCCGAGCCCGAGCGGCCGGAAGATGTCGCGGTAGCGGGCGCTCGCCGCGAGGTCGCCGCCCGTCGCACCGGCCAGCGTGCGCACGCCCTCGCGGCCGCGTGCGAGCGCCGCCCACTTGTTCACGTCGTCGCCGAGGAACTCGTTCTCGATGAAATACGGGATCGTCTCCGGCGCGATCTCCTCCTGATGGGGCTGCGTGAACAGGAGCGTCGCGGGATCGACGGTCGTCCAGAAGGCGGCGTCGAACGGCACGGCGCGGCGCAGCCGCGGAAGGACGCGGGCCCTGAGCTCGTCCGGGGGGAGACCCGCCCGGCAGATCTCGACGATCGCGCCGGTCAGGTTCTGGAGGGCCGCTCCGCGCTTCACCGCGTCACTCCGCCGCCATGTCGGACCGACTCTACTCCGGCGCCGATCCCAGCCGGCGCATGAGCCCGAGCTCGTCGCGGGCGACCCACACCTCCGCGATCCGGCCCGCGGCGATCCGCTCGATGGTGACCCCGTCCATCGCGAACTCGCGGTCCCGGGTACCGCGCGCACGCCAGCGCGTCACGACCTTGTCGGCCTCGGCGACCTGGTCCTCGACGGTGCTGCACGCGTCGGGGAACGCCTCGCGGTACCCCGCGACGAACGCCTTCAGCGCGTCGATCCCCCGCAGCTCGCCGTCGCCCGCCGTCCCGTGGAAGACGATGTCGGGCGCGAGGATCTCCTCGGCGAGCGCGTCGTCGGCGGTGTTGAAGAGCTCGGTGAACCGGCGCGAGAGCGCCTTGTTGGCTACGGACATCTCGAACCTCCTGAATGGGTCGGCTGTCCGCGACGCTACGGCCGCACGGCCGTGGCCGACATCCCAACTCCTTGGGATCTTCGGTCAGCGGCGCGTCCGCTCGAGCGGGTCGAGCTCGGGCACGCCGCCGGACCACACCGCGTCGGGGGCCGGCGGGGGATAGGTCGGCGTCGTCGCGCGGTCGTCGGCGCCCGCCCGGCGCATGTGGCGGTACCAGGAGTGGTAGAGCGGCGCGAGCAGCACGGTGAGCGCGGTGAGGACGGCGAGCCCGCCGAGCATCCACAGGTGGCTGAGCAGCGGCCCGGAGTCGCCCGCGGCGACCGCGGCCAGCGCCGCGAGGGCGATCGAGACGCCGACGCCGAGGTAGTAGTCGAGCGGGAAGCGCCAGATCCACGGGACCTCGAACCACCACACGTTGCCGCGGTGGAAGCGCCGCACCGTGTAGGCCGGGTTGAGCACGAACCACAGGTAGTCCCACACGACGGCGAGGACGAAGTACGTCGCGATCGTGCGCAGCTCGCCCGCGAGCGTCCACTCCACGCCCATCACGTAGGGGAGGTGGAGCAGGAGCAGCGGGATCGTGAAGGCGTAGACGTGGTAGCCGGTCAGCGGCCGCCGCCCCATCACGAGGCCGTAGACCCTGCCGAGGCGCCCGCGTCGGAAGTACCAGGTCGGCAGCCGCTCGGCCCAGCCGACCCCGCCCTCGATCTCGATCTCGATCCCCGCGAGGCCGAAGCACCAGAAGAACAGCAGGAGGGTGCGGCCGACCTCGAGCTCGCCCATCAGCGCAACGGGGTCATCGCCCGGCGGCGACGAGGTCCGGCACGGTCACGAAGCGGTAGCCCAGCGGGGTGAAGTGCTCGAGGACCGCCGCGGCGCTCGCGATCGACTTGCTGCGGTCCGCGGCCGGCTCGGTGTTCGAGCCGTCGTGGAGGAGGATGATGTCGCCCTCCTTCGCGCGCAGGCATCGGCGGGTGATGCGCTTGGCGGTGGTGTGCGCGCGCCAGTCGTAGCCCGTGATCGACCAGGTCACGGGTACGTAGCCCTCCTCGCGCATCGTCCGCAGGGTGCCGGGCCGCCGCCGTCCGTACGGGGGTCGCATGAGGGCCGCGCCGTCCACGGTGGAGAAGTGCTCGCCGGAGGCCTCGACGGCGTCGCGGCAGCGGCGCAGCTCCTCGCGGATCCGCTCGGCGCCGTGGGCCGGCATGGTCGGGTGGGTGTGGGTGTGGTTGCCGATCGCGTGGCCCGCCGCGACCGTCTCGCGGATCAGGCCCGGCTCCCGCGCGGCCCACTCTCCGATGAGGAAGAAGGTCGCCTTCGCGTCGTAGCGCGCGAGCAGCGCGAGGAGCCGCGGGGTCTGCTCGGGGTTCGGGCCGTCGTCGAAGGTCAGCGCGATGCGCCGGCCCGCCGCGCGCTCGCGGTGGATCGTCTCGCCGTAGAGCTGGGCGGTCGGGTACTGCCCCTGGAAGACGGCCATGCCCGCGGCCGCGACCGTGGCCGCGCCGCCGGCGATCGTCGCCGCGCGTCCCGCGCCGTTCATCGCGGCGTCGCCTTCGCCGCCCGTCGGGCCAGCGCCCGGGCGTGCCGGGTGTCGGCGCCGGCCGTGGTCACGCACGCCTCGATCGTGGCGAGCGCCTCGGCGTTGCCGTCCTGCTCGTAGGAGCCGAGCCGCTCGTGGAACTCGTCGAGGCGGTCGAGGAAGGCGCGGAGCGCCGGCGTGTCGGGCACCGGCGCGCACATCCCGAAGCCCTCGCGCTCCACGTAGCGCGCGTTCATGAGCTGCTCGAACTGGCCGTGCAGCGGCACCGAGAGCACGGGCTTGCCGAGGTAGACCGCCTCGCTGAGCAGCGAGAAACCGCCGCCGGTGACGACGCCGCGCGCGCTCACGAGGTCCTCGAGGAAGCCGTCGACCGAGCGCGGCCGGTACTCGATCGGGCCGTCGGTGGTGCCGGTCTCGGGACCGTCGCGCATCCCGTACACGCGGGAGGGCAGGCCGCAGTCGCGCAGCGCGTCGATCAGCGCGTCGCTGCCGCCGGAGTAGACGAGCAGGTGGTCGCCGCGGACCGGCTGCGCCGCGACGATGGCGGGCCGGACGATCGGCGGCACGAGCACGGTCCGGCCCCGGAGCAGCGGCGGGCGGAAGAAGGTGGTGATCACGTAGTCGCCGGCGGTCGGCACCATCGCGCGCGTCACGGCGCGGGCGATGCGGAAGTCCTCGCGCTCGCGCCCGACGATCTCCTCGTCGTGCCGGCAGCGGTCGATCATGTGGATGTTGTCGACGCACACGAGCGGCGTGCGCGACGAGCGCGCGTAGATCCCCGACAGCGGCTCGAAGTCGGTCACCACGACGTCGGGACGCCACTCCTGCACCGCGGCCATCCAGCTGCGCACGCTGCTGGGCAGCTCGCGGCGGGCCGCCTCCATGGTGTGCGTGACCGACGCCCACCGGCGGATCTCCCCGTGGTCCATCGCGAACGACGGCCCGAAGATCTCGCTCACGTGCCCGCACTTGTCCTGCAGGTAGCGGAACGCGGCGCCCGAGGCCATCACGCGCACGTCGTGCTCGCCCAGCAGGGAGTCGATCACCACCTCCGAGCGGGTCGCATGCCCCAGGCCCTCGCCGTTGACGCCGTAGAGGATCCTCATTTGGCTGACACTATCGGGACCGCGGAGCCCGCCGGGCCGTTTCCGGCGCGCGGCTACGATCCGCGCGTGGACCCCGCGCACGCGCACCTGCGGGCCTACCTCGCCGCCGTCGCCGCGCTGCCCGGGGGCGAGCTCCACGAGAGCGGCGGGATGCGGTGCTGTCAGACCTCGATCGCGTGGCCGATGTTCAACGGTGCGATCGCCTCGCCGGACGCCGGCGACTGCGGCGCCGCCGGGCGGGTGGCCGCGTCGCTGGCGGGCGCGGGCCTGCCGTGGTTCCTGTGGGTGCTGCCGGACACGCCGGCGGACGTGATCGAGGGCGCGGCGCGGGCCGGCGCGTTCGAGTTCGACCGGCAGGCCCCGTGGATGGAGGGACGATCCCGAGCCGCCCGCGGGCGTGACGATCGAGGAGGTGACCGACGAGGCCGGGTACCGCCTGTGGGCCGCGACGCTGCGCGAGATCTACGCGTTCCCTGCGCTGGGGGAGGCGGCGTGGGTGAAGCCCGCCGAGCTGCTCGCGTGGCGGGACGTCCCCTGGCGCCAGTGGATCGCCTTCGCCGACGGCGAGCCGGTGGCCGTCACGCTCCTGTGCTGTGGCGGTGGCGTGACCGGCCTGTTCGGTGTCGGCACGAAGCCGTCGGTGCGCCGGCGCGGGATCGGGCGCCTCGTGACGCTGCTCCCGCTGAAGGAGTCGGGCGAAGATCTCGCGGGTTCTTCGCGACGACCGACGGCGAGGCCCTGTACCGCGGCCTCGGCTTCGAGACGCGGGGGTGGGTGAGCCGCTGGCTGGGCGGCCTGCCGGACCCTGGCGCGCTCGATCGCGCCCGCGGCGGCAACCTCTAGCTGGCGCCATCGCGCTCACGTAGGCTCCGTCCATGAACGCGATCGTGGTGGGGACCGACGGGTCGCCCGGCGCCGAGGCGGCGGTGCAGAAGGTGATCGAGCTGACGCGGGGGAGCGGCGCGATGGTCCATCTGGTGGCCGCCTACCCCGGTCCGTCCGCGCTCGAGCGGATCGGGATGAGCGGCAAGCAGGAGTCGGTCAACCTGCGCGGCGTGGCCTCGGACGTCCTCGCCCGCGACGAGCGCCGGTTCGCCGAGGCGGGGTTCACGGTCGAGAAGCACGCGCGGGAGGGCGACGCCGCCAACACGATCCTCGACGTGGCGGCCGAGCACGACGCCGACCTGATCGCGGTGGGCGCGCGCGGGCGGACCGGGCTCAGGCGGTTCGCACTCGGGAGCGTGCCGAGCAAGCTCTCCCACCACGCGCCGCACAGCCTGTTGATCGTGCGGGAGGACTGAGGCCGTGGTCGAGCGGCTCGAGGGGATGCCGGACGGGACGATCGGGTTCCGCGTCGACGGCGACGACGAGCGCGAGAACTAGACCGGCCTGCTCGTGCCGGAGCTGCGGGGGGCGGTGAAGGGCAGCGGCTTCGACCTCGGCGTGCGCCATCACGGCGAGTGGGAGCGCCCGGCGATCGTCACCGACCAGGAGTGGCTCGCGCGCGCCGCGCGCGGTCGCGGCTCGAGCAGGCGAGGCCTGGGTCGCGGGCGCCGCGTCCTAGGCGGTGCGCCGCGCGGAATGTCCGCGCCGTCCACGACGTTTGTTCCTGGAATGGCACCGCACGCCGCCAAGACCGCCCCAAGGTCCTGCCAACGAGCGCGCGTACGGTCAGCCCATGACCTACCAGGAGCACACCGAACCCATCGACCTCGCCCCCGTCGTGCAGATGTCCGCCTGGCAGCGGCGGAAGCTGTCGGCCCTCGAGACCTCGAGCGAGCGTCTGCACCTGCACGGCCGCGATCGCAGCGGCACGGTCCACTTCGCCACCCCCGCGCGGTTCACCGAGACGGGATCGCTCGTGTGGCCGCGGTACGGGACGGTGAGCGCCCACGGAGAGCTGGACTGGCACGTGTTGCCGCCGACCGTCGCCTGAGCGCCGGTAGCCCGGCGGGGCGGTGACCGTGGGGGTTCCCGCACCGTCCCCGGGCGGTAGGCCGCCCGCCGGAGGCAGGTTCTCCCCAGCGACCGGCGAACCTGGTGCTGGGAGCCTCGGCGGCGTGACCACCTCCACTCTTTCGGCGACGTGCCAGGCCCCGGCGTTCCGCGCGTTCACCCGCGCGGCCGAGGCGCTGATGGACGACCCGCACGCCATCGCCGGCCGGCTCGAGCGGCTGCTCGCGCAGGACCGATGGCTCGCGGCCGAGCACCAGGCGCCCGGCACCGACAGCTACCGCCAGCACCTGCTCTACGTGTCCCCGTGCCGCGGGCTGTCGGTCGTCTCGCTCGTCTGGCGGCCGGGGCAGCGCACGCCGATCCACGACCACGTGGCGTGGTGCATCGTCGGCGTCTACCGCGGGCTCGAGCACGAGACGCGCTACCGCCTGGTCGAGACGGGCCACGAGCCGTGCCTGGTCCCCTCGGGCAGCGTCGAGGCGCGCCCCGGGCACGTCGAGACGCTCGTGCCGCCCGTCGACAACATCCACATGGTCACCGCCGGCGGCGCCGGCCTCACGATCTCGATCCACGTCTACGGCGCCGACATCGAGCTCCTCGGGTCGAGCATCCACCGGCGCTTCGACGACCTCGCGCTGCTCCCGCAGGCCGCCTGACACGCGCGGGCGCAGGAGATAGGCTCGCGCCCCGCCGTGGGCACCAGCGCGCCTGCCACCCGCCAGCCCGTCCGGTCGCGATGGGCACGGTTCCTCGTCGGCTTCGTCGTGATCTGGGGCGTGCTCGCGGGGACGACGGAGATCGACGCGAGCGGCCGGATCGGACTACTGATCCTCGCCGCGACGATGCTGGCGGCGGTGCTCGTCGAGGTGCTGCTGTTCGGCACCCCGCGCGACCGGGCGCTGGCGACGCTCGGCTTCCGCCGGCCGCGGGGCGGCCGATGCTGGCCGCGGCGGTGGTGTCCGTGGCGATCCTCGGCGTCTACCCGCTGCTGACGGCCGTCACGGGGGAGACGGTGCAGCTGCGCGACGACTGGGCGTGGCTGCTGATCGGGCTGTTCGCGCTCCACGGGCTCGCCGAGGAGCTCGCGTGGCGCGGCTACACGTTCGCGCGGCTCCGCGCCGGGCGCAGCTTCGCCCGGGCCGTGTGGCTGACCATGCCGCTGCTCGCGGCGACCCACGTGCCCGTGATCATCGACAACGGCGTCGTGGTGGGCGTGGGGGCGGTCATCACCGCGGCGGTGACGACCCTGCCGCTGGCGTACCTCTACGAGACCTCGGGGCGCACGCTGTGGCCGCCCGCGCTCGTGCACACCGCGATCGACACCTTCAAGCTCGTCGAGATCCCCGACGCGGCGACGACCGCCTTCTCGATGCTGCTGATCGTCGTCAGCCTCGGCGTGCCGATGCTCGTCTTCGCGTTCCCGCGCCGCTGGCTCGAGGGCGAGGGCGGCAGGGGGCTCGCGCCCGCCTGAGGCGGGCGGCGGACAACCGGGTCAGGTCCCGGCGGGGGCGACCCCGTTCGGCGGCACGACGGGCGCCGGCGCCGGCTGGACCCGTGCTCGCTCGACCAGGAACGCCGCGGCGGCGAGGCACACCAGTGCGACCGAGCCGACGATCAGCGCATGGAAGACGAACAGCGAGGAGAGCGCGAGGAGCGCCGTCACCGCCCGGCCCGCGCCGGCGCGGCTGAACGCGACCGCCGCCCCGAGCATCGCGACGACCCAGGAGAGGTTGCCGATCGCGTTGAACAGGGACGGCTCGCCCACCCACGGGTTCGACCACAGCTCCTGGACGGCGCCCGCGACCGCCTCGCGCTCGCCGGGAGGGAGCCCATCGGCGTAGTCGACGAGAACGGCGGTCCCGATACCGGCATTTGCCTCCCAGACGAGGAAGCCGGCGACGAACGGCAGCAGCGCGACGCGGCTGATCGTGGCCGCGCGACCCCGCATCCCGTCGAGGAGCATCCACACGGCGACGGCCAGCAGACCGATGAGCACCGCCACCCCGACATGGACGACGAGCCAGCGCGCCGTGGCGCCGCTCACCCCGTCGAACATGCGCCCGTCGCCACCGCGCGGGTGGAACAGCAGCAGCACAGCGAGGACGAGCGGCACGGCCGGGACGAACCACCTTCGCAGGGCGGGAGCCATCTGACTCCTCCTTCGGTCGGGGCCGGCGAGGCCCGACCGACCCTACGCCCGGCCGCTGCGGGCGACAAGCCCGGGAGCTCAGCCCAACTCGTCCACCAGGTCGGCGATCGAGTCCACGATCCGCGACGCGCGGTACGGATGGCGCTCGGCGTCCTCGCGGGTGGTCAGCCCCGTGAGCACGAGGATGGTCTCGAGGCCCGCCTCGAGGCCGGAGACGACGTCGGTGTCCATGCGGTCGCCGATCATCGCGGCGGTCTCCGAGTGGGCGTCGAGCTTGTTGAGCGCGGTGCGCATCATCAGCGGGTTGGGCTTGCCGACGAAGTACGGCTCGACGCCGGTCGCGCGGCTGATCAGGGCCGCCACCGAGCCGGTCGCGGGGAGCGGGCCCTCGGCGCTCGGGCCGGTGGCGTCGGGGTTGGTGGCGATGAAGCGGGCGCCGTTCTCGATGAGGCGGATGGCGCGGGTGATGCGCTCGAAGCTGTAGGTGCGCGTCTCGCCGAGCACGACGTAGTCGGGGTCGCGGTCGGTGAGCGTGTAGCCGGCCTCGTGCAGCGCGGTGGTCAGCCCCGCCTCGCCGATCACGTACGCCGACCCGCCGGGCCGCTGGTCCTCGAGGAAGCGGGCCATGGCGAGCGCCGAGGTCCACAGCGCCTCCTCGGGCACGTCGATGCCGCTGACGCGCAGCCGGGCCGCGAGATCCCGGCGGGTGTAGATCGAGTTGTTGGTCAGCACGAGGAACGGCCGCTCGAGCTCGCGCAGGCGCGCGATGAAGTGGTCTGCGCCGGGGATCGCCTGCTCCTCGTGCACGAGCACGCCGTCCATGTCCATCAGCCACGAGAGGATCTCGCGCCGGCTGTGCGGCGAGGACGTCGCGGGGGCGGGATGGGCGAGATGGCCGTTCGCCGTGGCGGCGGCCGGTTCCTGGAATACGGTGTTCATCGTTTCAGCGTCTCCTGGTAGCGGGCGGGTGGCACGTGGCCTCCCATAAAGTCGTACGCCGGTCGCGTGAAGGGGTTGCGGGGCTGTGAGCAGGCGCACATTCGCGCGGCCCGTCACGATGCACCGGTGAACCGAGCCACTCCGATGACCCGCACCGCGGCCGGCGGCCTCGAGGTCGAGGGTCCGCACCTCGGGCGGCGGCTGGCGGCGGTCGGCGTCGCAGCCGGCCTGCTCGGCGGCATGCTCGGCGTGGGCGGCGGGATCATCATCGTACCGGGCCTCATCTGGGCGGCGGGGCTGGGCCGCCACATGGCGACCGGGACCTCGCTGGTGGCGATCCTGCCGATCGCGATCGTCGGCACGCTCACCTACGCGCTCAGCCCCGGTGGCGCCTTCGACCCCGGCGCGAGCGCGATCCTCGCCGCCGGGAGCCTGACCGGCGCGGTGCTCGGCGCCCAGGCGAACGCCCGCATGACCGAGCGCGGGCTGCGGATCGCGTTCGCGATCGTCAGCGGGCTGTTCGGCGCCCGGCTCGTGATCCCGCTCGGCTTCGGGTCGCCGAACGAGTCGATCCCGCTCGACGCGGGCGCCGTCGTCGTGCTCGCCCTCGTCGGGATGCTCGGCGGGGTCCTGTCCGGCCTGCTCGGCGTGGGGGGCAGCGGCGTGGTGATCGCGATCCTCGTCGTGGTGCTGGGCACGAGCCAGGTGCTCGCGCAGGGCGTCGCGCTGGCCGCCGTGATCCCGACCGTGATCGTGGCCTCGCTGACCCATCGCCGCCTGGGCTCGCTCGCGCCCCGGATCGGCCTGCGGGTGGGCCTGGCCGGCGTGCTCGGCGCCGTCCCCGGCGTGCTCTTGGCGATCGCGCTGCCGCACGACCTCTTGCGCACGGCCTTCGGTGCCTTCCTCATCTTCACCAGCGTGCGGATGCTGCGCGCGCTGTACCGCAGCAAGCCGGTGGCCGAGCCGTAGCCGGAAGCCGTCATCCTGTGGGCATGACCTCGACCGCCTCGCAGGCCGTGCTGCCGGCGACGCTCCGCCTCGGCGCCGTGCACCTGACCGTGTCCGACCTCGACCGCTCCATCGCCTACTACCAGGACGCGATCGGGCTGCAGGTCCACCGCCGCGACGACGGGGTGGCCGCGCTCGGCGCGGGGGCCGAGGACCTGCTCGTGCTCACCGAGGAACCCGGCGCGCGCCCGGCCGGCCGCCACGCCGGGCTGTACCACTTCGCGCTGCTGCACCCCTCGCGCGAAGAACTCGCCCGCGCCGTGCTGCGCCTGGCCGCCCGCCGCACGCCCGTCGACGGCGCCTCCGACCACGGCGTGTCGGAGGCGCTCTACCTCTCGGACCCCGACGGCAACGGGATCGAGCTCTACGCCGACCGCCCGCGCGACCAGTGGCCCCCGGCCGAGGGCGGGGAGCGCATCGGCATGTACACGATCGCGCTCGACGTCCGCGGGCTGGTGGACACCGTCGCGGGGGAGGAGCCGCGTCCCCACGCCGACGCCGGGCTGACCATGGGCCACGTGCACCTGCACGTCGGCGACCTGCAGCGGAGCCTCGGGTTCTTCCGCGACGTCGTCGGCTTCGAGCGGATGGCCTCGCTGCCCAGCGCGGCCTTCGTGTCGGCCGGCGGCTATCACCACCACCTCGGCTTCAACACCTGGCGCGGCGCCGGGGTGCCGCCCGCCCCGCCGGGGACGGTCGGCCTGCGCCACTGGACCGTGCTGCTCGACGACGAGGCCGACCTCGCTGCGCTGCGGGCGCGCCTCGAAGCCGCCGGCACCCCGCCCGACGGCGACTTCACCGTCCGCGACCCCTCGGGCAACGCCCTGCGCTTCGCGCTCGCGCCACACTGAGATCCTGTGCACCGGACGTTCACGCGTCCGTCCGCCGATGCCTGCTAGCGTCCGCGCGTGTGAGGCCGGGCCAGCGGCTCGGTGAAAGTAGTGCAGGCGCCCGCAGGTCGTTGCTCAGAAGCATCCTCCGCGTACGCAGCACGAGAACCGCCGTGGAGGGAGACGACATGGCGACAGGCACGGTGAAGTGGTTCAGCGATGACAAGGGGTACGGGTTCATCACCCCGGACGACCCCGGCAAGGACCTCTTCGTGCATTTCAGCGGCATCGCCGGCGATGGGTTCCGGTCCCTCACCGAGGGCTCCAAGGTGTCCTACGACGCCGAGAACGGTCCCAAGGGACCGGCCGCCGTCAACGTCACGCCGATCTAGAACCGGCGCAGCCGCGAAACGCCAGGAGGGCCCGCACCGCGGGCCCTTCGTCGTTCTGCCACGATCGCCCGGGAAATACCCCACTGGGGTACGGTAGGCTGGTGGCGATGACGACACGCACCTATCACGTGCCCGGCGTCAGCTGCGAGCACTGCGTCGCCGCGATCACCGAGGAGGTCGGGCAGGTCGCGGGCGTCGCGTCGGTCGAGGTCGCCCTCGACGCCAAGCGCGTCACCGTGCACGGCGCGCCGGTCGACGACGCGGCGGTGCTCGCGGCCATCGACGAGGCAGGCTACGACGTCGCGGAGACCACAGGCGGCTGAGGAACGCGGCCGCACCGGCCGATTACCGGTGCGATGGCCCAGCACGCCCACAGCTCCGCTCCGCCGCCCGTCCCGGGCGCGCTCGGCCGCGAGCTGGTGATCCGCCTCGAGGGCGCCGCCCGCTCGTGGCGCCGGCGCCGCGCCGGCGAGGACGCGCTGCGCCTGAGCGCCGCGGGGATGGTGCTCGAGCACGAGCGCTGCCTGCGCGAGCCGCTGCGCGTCGGATACGGCGCGCTGGCGCTCGCCGCGGTCGAGCCCGGGGGCGCCCGAGCCGGCGAGGGGGAGGGCCGCTTCCCGGTCCTCCGCCGCCTCGGCTCGACCAACGTCGTCCCGCGCTCGGAGGGCATCGAGGGCTGGCTGTGGACCAGCGCCGGCGGCTCGGCCCTGCCGATGCTGGGCGAGGACGGCGACGCGCCCAACGCGGTCGTGCTGTTCGCGCAGCCGCTCGGGGAGACCGTGGTCACCGCCGCGTTCGAGCCGGAGCTCGCCGCCGCCCTGGCCGCCCGCTCGCCGCTCGGCGTCCCTGCGGTGTACGGCCTGCTCCTGCGCGTCGCCGATCCCGCGGAGGCGGAGACGGCCTTCCGTCGCGCCGGGCTCGACCGGCCGCTCACCGACCGCGAGGTGCCGCCCACGCTGCGGCGCCACCTGCCAGGCGACCGCCCGGCGGACCCGCACGTGCAGGTCGCCGACGCTCGCCGCGCCGCGCGGTCGGTCGCCCCGCCGGGCATGGCCTGATCGCCCGACTCGCTACCGTGGGCGGCCATGAGCGCGGACGCCCAGGAGACTTACGACCCCGGTCGCTGCAGCCCCTGCCGCGGGACCGGCCGCGTGATTTCGAACAAGGGCGGCACCCCCTCCGAGGTCGAGTGCCCGTGGTGCGAGGGCCAGGGGCGCTTCCTGGCCGAGCACGACGCCCAGGCGGCGCGCCGGCAGGCCGGCGACGCCTGATGCGCCCTAGCGCTCCTTGACGTCCAGCGTGCCGATCCGGCGATCGGCCTCTAGCAACGTGATCGGGTACTGACCCGGGGCGTCCGCGAACAGCTCGAGCATCGCGGGAGAGTCGGGATCGAGCGTGACGTGGTCGGTGAGGCCCTCGACGCTCACAGCGTCGATCACGTCGCCCTCGACCGTGATGTCGACGAGGTCGCCGACGCCGGCGGTGACGCGGCCGCGCTTGGCGCCCTCGTCGGCGGAGATCTCGGCGCTCACCGTCTCGACCTGCTCCGGCGCGCCCGACGGCGCCGGCACCGGCGTCGCCCGCTCGACCGGCGCCGTGGGTGTCCGCGCCGGGCTCGGGGCGCTGGGCGCTCCCGTGCCGCGCTGGTTCGAGTCGCGCGGGGCCAGGCTGGCCGCCAGCGCCGTGAGGCCCATGAGCACCGCGACGACGAGGAGCATGCGGCGACTGGGCATGCACCGAGCTTAGTCGCCCGCCCGCGCACGATCGCCCGCGCGTTTCGTGCGCCACCTCCTCAAGAACGGGTGAAGGCATGCCGATATAGCGGCTAGCCAGACCGCGGTGCAACTGCGGATCACCCAGGAAGGGTGTGAAGCAAGACCACGGGGCTCCTTGACCGAGTCCGCCGGGTTGCCACCGATAGTCATTGACGACCTACGGGCGGCACGGGACCGAGGACCTGGCTCAGATCAAACCCACAGGCCCATCGATCCCTTCAGGAGGGTTCACCACATGCTCAACAAGCTCCGTGAGCGCGCCCAGAGCGAGAAGGGTTTCACCCTGATCGAGCTTCT
>Ga0190275_10002342_pt1 | contig 13693 bp, 13 predicted proteins | sample Popmic550T_FD_133745 | JGI IMG/M metagenome (GOLD analysis project Ga0190275, IMG submission 133745) | Populus adjacent soil microbial communities from riparian zone of Yellowstone River, Montana, USA - 550 T | ecosystem: Environmental > Terrestrial > Soil > Riparian zone > Trees stand | place... | reverse complement strand
GAGATTGGCTTCGATCACCTGGTCGATCGGGACGAAGCGATCGGGCTCGACCTCGAAGAACCGGGGCAGGATCTGGGGCACCTTCACGCGGGCGAAGACCCGTTCGCCCGTATCCGGATCGTGCAGGCCGACGGCGATCGAGAGGCTGAGGGTCGAGATGTACGGGAACGGATGCCCGGGGTCCACCGCGAGCGGGGTGAGGACTGGGAAGATCTCGTCGAGGAAGCGCTGGCGCAGGACGTCGTAGTGCTCCGGGATGTCCACGTAGTCGACGATCTCGATGCCCTCGCCGGCGAGCTCGCGCCGCAGGTCGAGGAAGACCGTCGATTGTTCCGCGACGAGCTCGAGGACCCGGGCGCGGGCCGCGGCGAGCTGCTCTGCGGGGGTGTGGCCATCGGGCGCGCGGGCGACGGCCCCGGCCTCGACCTGCTGACGAAGACCGGCGATCCGGACCTGGAAGAACTCGTCGAGATTGCCCGCGAAGATGGCCAGGAACTTGGCACGTTCGAGGAGCGGATTGCGTTCGTCACGTGCCTCGAAGAGGACGCGGGCGTTGAACTCCAGCCACGACAGCTCGCGGTTGAGGAACGGGAGCTCGGCCGGAGGCGTCGGGGCGCGGCGGGGACGGCTCTGGGCCGCACTCCTGGCGGGTGTTCCCTGTTCGACGGCGGCCATCCTTGGGCGTGGCTCCTCGCGCGATCCGGCGGTTCGTTCTGGCCGGCGAGGATAGCACCTCGGCCTTGGCCGGCCTCCGCCGGACCGCCCTCAGTCCTCGGGGACGTACCGCCGCTCACCCGAGCGCGGGTCGAGCCAGACGCGCATCCGCTGGCGCGTGGTCGGATCCTCGAAGCGCTCGTCGGTCGGTCGGAAGCGCGGGTCCAGCGCCGCCCCGGATGGCTCCCCGCCCGCCAGCCCCGGGCGAGCCTCGTCGGCCGCATGGGTGTCCGCCCGATACCGCGACCGCTCGAGCAGGACGGCGGCGATGACCACGAGACCGACCACCACGTTCCAGATCCCCGCGGCCGCCCCGGACGGGCCGCCGATCATGATCCCCGCGAACCCGGCGAGGACCATGAGCGCGCCGAACGCGACGATCAAGGTCCGGACCAGACCGAGTCCGCTCACGTCAGTCGGCCGTGGTGCGCGCCGGCATGGAGATCGTGGATCCGTCCGACTCGACGATGACGGCGGTCCCGTACGCGACGATCTCGGACATCGTGCCCGACAGCTCCGACGAGTCGAAGCGCATCGAGATGACGGCGTTCGCGCCAGCCAGCGTCGCGTTCCGGACGAGCCGGTCGAGCGCCTGGCGGCGGGTGTCCTCGAGGAGGCTCGTGTACTCGTGGATCTCGCCGCCACCGAGCGAGCGGATGCTGGCCATGAGGTTGCCGCCGAGTCCGCGGCTGCGCACGACGAGGCCGAACACCATGCCCCTGGACTCCGTGATCCGATGGCCGGGCAGGTACGGCGTGGTGACGACGATCATCGATGCTCCTCATGGCTGCCGGCGGCGGGACGTCCGGCCGTGCCAGCGCCGGCCACCGGCGGGACGGCCGCGTCGCGACGCGCCGAGCAGGCCGCGCAGGGACATCGATCGCGCAGCAGCACGAACGGGTAGTAGCCCGTCTTGTGGCCGTCGGCCCAGTGGGGCGAGATGGCGTAGTTGCCGACGAGGTGGAGGTCGACGAGCCGGGTCTGGTCCGGCGTCAGGGTCGGTGCGCTGTCGAGCCAGCCGGGCATGCCCGCCTCGCCGCGGCAGTACGCGCACGGGCAGAGCCAGCGCAGGGTGAGCGCGTCGAACGTCGTGGCATGGCCGTCGGCCCAGGTCAGCGCGAGCGTGCCGGCTTCCCGGTCGGCGTGGATGGCGGTCGGCGTCGTCGCGCCCGGGCCGCTCGGGGCGGCGACCTGGCCGGCGGCGCTGCCCGGCCCGTCCGCCGGCCCGCTCCCTGGGCTGCGCATCGCCGGGTCGGAGGGGGTTGTCATCGCGGTCGATCGTCGCACACCCCGGACCATCGGACCAGCGGCGGCGTGGACAGGTCCGGGCTATCCTCGGGCGCGTGACCCTGACCATCGACCACGTCACGAAGCGCTTCGGCACGACCGTCGCGCTCGACGAGCTCACCTTCGACGTGCCGCGCGGACGCATCTTCGGCTTCCTCGGCGCGAACGGGGCAGGGAAGACGACGACGATGCGCGTCTGCCTGGGCATCCTCCGCGCCGACGCTGGCGAGGTCCGGTGGGACGGCACGCTGACGACCGAGCTTCCCCGCCACACCTGGGGCTACCTGCCCGAGGAGCGCGGCCTCTACCCGCGGATGGCGGTGCTCGACCAGCTCGTCTACTTCGCCTCGCTCTACGGGCAGCCGCCCGAGACCGCTCGCCGCGAGGCACGCCATTGGCTCGCCCGCTTCCGGATCCCCGAATATGCCGACCGACGCGCCGAGGAGCTGTCGAAGGGCAACCAGCAGAAGGTCCAGTTCATCGCCGCGATCCTGCACGGCCCCGACGTGCTGCTGATGGACGAGCCGTTCACGGGGCTCGATCCCGTCAACCTCGCGCTCCTGCGCGAGGCGTTCGTCGAATTGCGCGACCAGGGCCGCACGATCCTCTTCTCGACCCACCAGATGGAGGCGGCCGAGGCCCTGTGCGAGTCCGTCGCGATCGTCGACCGTGGACGGCTCGTCGCCGGCGGCACGCTCGCTGAGCTGAAGCGGACCAGCGGCGCCCGCACCGTCCGCCTCGGGGTCCAGGGCGAGACGATGCCGGCCTGGCTCGGCGCCTTGCCCGGCGTGCTGGCGATGCGCCCGGGCGCGGGCTTCGCCGAGGTCGAGATCGCGGCCGGCGTCGAGCCACGGGACGTGCTCGCGCTCGTCGTGGCCCGTGGCGCATCCGTGACGCGCTTCGAGGTCGCGGAGCCGTCGCTCGAGGCCATCTTCATCGAGCGCGTCGGCCGCCCGGCCGATGACGTCGCCACGCTGGCGACCGGCGCGGCCGGCGACGATGATGCGGCCGATGACGATGGCACCGGCCTCGATCGCCGGGTCATCGAAGGCGCGGCCTGATGACCCGCCGCGACCCGCTCCTGCCGAACGCCGGGATCGTCGCTCGGCGCGAGTACCGCGACCGCGTCCGCAGCCCACTCTTCGTCGCCTCGACGTTCATCTTGATGGCCCTCGCGCTGGGTGTCGCCCTCGCCCCCATCGCCATCCGCTACCTCGATCGCCAGACGGTCGACACGATCGTCGTCATCTCGAGCGATGAGGACCTCGCGCTCAGGACCATCGCGGTCGCGGACAGCATCATGAACCAGCCCCCGCCGGGGGCCGACCCCTCGACGTGGGCCAGGCCGTACGCGATCGAGCGGGGCACCGATGGCTCCGCGGCGCAGGCAGCCCTGGCCTCCGGTCGGATCGACGGCGTCATCTCCCTCGAGCGCAATCCCGATGGCGGCCTCGCCGTGGAGTACCTGACCTACGGGCCGGCCGATACGGTCCGGCTGACGAACGCGGGCTTCACCTCGATGTCGGTCGGCATCCTCGACTGGACGAGCTCCCTGCCACCGGGTTCGCAGCTCGGTCAGTTCCAGACGCCGGAGTTCACGACCCGCTCGCTGAGCGGCCCGACCGAGGGCGGGCAAGCGGTCGACGCGGTCCAGGTCGCGAGCCGGAGCTTCCTCGGCACCGTCTTCATCATCCTCATGTTCATCACGATCTTGATCTACGGGATGTGGGTCGCGACGGGTGTGGCGACCGAGAAGAGCAGTCGTGTCATGGAGCTGATGATCAGCGCCGCCTCGCCCCGTCAGTTGTTGCTCGGAAAGGTGGCGGGCATCGGTGGCGCCGGGCTGACCCAGTACGCTGCGATCGCGATCCCCGCCGTGCTCGTCCTCGCGTTCCAGGAACCGATCGCCGGCGCGATCCTGGGCAGCGCGGGCGCCGGCCTGCCGACCGGCGGCCTGACGGTCGGGTTGCTCGTCGCCTATGGCGCCTTCTTCCTGATGGGCTTCGCCCTCTTCGCGTTCGTCTACGCGGCCGTCGGCTCGTTCGTCAGCCGCCCGGACGACCTGCAGACCCTGTCCCTGCCGCTGAGCCTCATCGCGATGGCCGGTTACTTCTCGGCCCTGCTCGTGCTGCTGGACGGTGGCGGCTGGCTGGCCCGGCTCGCGTCGTTCGTCCCACCGCTCAGCCCGTTCGCGATGCTGGCCCGGCTCATGGTCAGCAACGTCCAACCGTGGGAGGTCGTGCTGTCCGTCGCGATCCTCCTCGCCTCGATCGTCCTCGTGGCGCTGTTCGCGATCCGGGTCTACGCGACGGGCGTCCTGCTGTACGGCCAGCGCCCCGGCCTGCGGGCGTTCATCGCGGCGGGCCGCAAGGGCTGACGCTCAGCTCTCGTCATCGAGTGGCAGCCGGCTGAGGATCGCCAGGACCGGGGCGGTCGCCGATGCCGCGGGTTCGTCCGGCGCCGCGGCCATGTCGGCGGCGGCCACCGTCCCCGCCGCCGCGGGGATGAACCGCCAGAGCCGGCTGCGGATGCCGGCCAGGTAGGGGCCCTGTCGTTGCCTCGCCATCATCCCGGCGAGGCCCTGGCCCACGATCGCGTCAAAAAGGGCCCGACCCTCGGTCGCGATGGCCGGCACGGCGACCACCTCGTCCCCGGGCCGGAGGATCCGACGCAACGCCTCGCGGCGCTTCACGAGGGGCTGGTTGAGCAGCGAGCGGCCGTCGAGATGCAGGAGATCGAAGGCGAGGAACGCGGCCGTCCGCCCGGGCTCGCCGGCCAGCCGGCGGGTGAGGGCCGCACTGTCGGCCCGGCCGTCGACATCCACGATCACGAGCTCGCCATCGAGGATCGCCGACCGCGCCGCGACGCGGACGGCCGTGCCGGCCAGCTCGGGGAGGGCCGCCGTCCGGTCCACGCCGTCCGCGTCGACGATCCGCACATCGCCGGCCCCCGCCACGTCGGCTGGCCCGATCAGGACGAGCGCCCGGACGCCGCCCCACCACGGCTCGAACAGGTGGTCTGCCGAGTCGAACGCCTCGGGCAGGGGTCGTGCCAGCATCGGGCGCAGGTCCGGAAGGTCGGGCAGGCGGTCCGTGACGGTCGCGTCGAGCGGCAGCGAGAGCTGGTCGGCCATCGTGACGCGATGGTAGACCCGGACACTCACCCCCGACCCCGATAGACTGGCGCCACTCGCCCGGCCTCGCGCGTCCCGTCGCCCGCGGCCCAGCCCGCGCTGCCCGATGCGGCGGCGCCCTGGAGGACCCCCAGCCGTGCCGCGTCCGCCCCGTCCCGACGACCTCTATCGCCTGCGCGTCGCCACCGATCCGCGCCTCTCGCCGGATGGCCGCTGGGCGGTCGTGACCCTCCAGACCGTGGCGCCCGGCTTCGATGGCTACCGCCATGCCCTGTGGCTGATCGCGACGGACGGATCGCGTCCACCCCGCCAGCTGACCCTCGGCGCCAGGCACGACCAGGGAGCCCGCTTCTCCCCGGACGGCCGCACGCTCGCGTTCCTGTCCGATCGTCGGCCGATCCTCGAGGAGGAGCCGTCCCGGCCGTCCGACCTGAAGGAGCGCGAGGACGTGACCCAGGTCCACCTGCTTCCGCTCGACGGGCCGGGGGAGGCACGTCGCCTGACCGACCTGCCGCGCGGCGTCGGGAGCATCGAATGGTCGCCCGACGGGACGCGGTTCGTCGCGGTGTCGACGTCGATCGGCGCCACGTTCGACGAGGACCGCAAGCGGCGCGGCCGCGATCGCAAGCCCGCCCCCGGCTCGCCGCCCGCGTCCGACTACCGCTTCATCGACCGGCTCGACTACATGCTCAACGGCACCGGCTACACGTACGACCGCATCACGCACCTGTGGCTCGTGGACGCCGAGACGGGTGCCGCGACGCGGTTGACCGACGGGTCGGTGTCGGACGACGAACCCGCCTGGTCGCCCGACGGCACCCGCGTCGCCTTCGCGTCCAACCGCCGCCGCGACGCCGATCTCGCCTTCCGCCAGTCCCTGCACGTCGTGGATGCCGAGACGCGGGCGATCACCGCCATCACCGCCGGTCCGCGCTCCGTCTTCGGGCTGCCGACGTGGATGCCCGACGGCCGCTCGATCGCGGCGCTCGGCCACCGCCTCGAGGGCCTCGCTGGATCACGGAGCGACATCTGGCTCTTCGCCGCCGATGGGTCGGACGCGTCGCCGACCGGCGGACGGAACCTGTCGGCTCGCCACGACCTCATGCCCGGCTCGGGGATGAACAGTGATGTCACCCGCGGCGAGAACGCGCGGATGTGGCCGTCGCCCGACGGCCGGTCGATCACGTTCACTGCGCCCGTCGACGGGGCCTACGAGCTGTGGCGGATCGCGACGAGCGACGGTGACGTGGAGCGCCTGACGCGCGGCCAGCAGTACATCTCGGGCTGGGACGCCGTGGCCGGCGCGCGCGGTCGGGCGCGGATCGCCTACCTGCGCTCCAGCGCGACCGAGCCGCCCGACCTGTGGCTGATCGATGGGGCGGGGGAGCCGCGCCGGCTGACCTCGTTCAACGCCGAGGTCCTCGATGAGCTGACGCTGATCGAGCCGGTCGAGCGCCACTCGACGGTGGACGGCCGTGACATCCAGAGCTGGTTCCTACCGTCGGGTGAGAAGGGCCAGCCCCTGGTGACCCAGATCCACGGTGGGCCGCACACCCTGTACGGCTGGTCGCTGCTCTGGGAGTTCCAGATCCTGGCCGCGAACGGGATGAGCGTCTTCTACTGCAATCCGCGCGGCTCCGAGGGCTACGGCCAGGACTTCAACGCCGCGAACCACCGTGACTGGGGACCCGGCCCGATGCGGGACGTGATGGCCGGGATCGAGTCGCTCGTCGACGACGGTCTCGCAGACCCGACCCGCCTCGGCGTCACCGGGGGGTCGTACGGCGGCTACCTCACGAACTGGATCCTCGGCCACGACGACCGGTTCGCGGCGGCGATGACCTGCCGCTCGGTCTCCGACATGTCGATGCTGTTCCTGACCGGTGACATCGGTGGCGGTGACTGGGCCGAGATGGAGTTCGCCGAGACGCCGTGGAGCGACCCCGCCTACTACCGCGAGATCTCGCCGCTGTCCTACGCCGACCGGATCACGACGCCGCTGCTCATCCAGCACTCGGAGCGCGACATCCGCACGACGATCGGCCAGGCCGAAGCGCTGTTCACGGTCCTCCGCTCGCACAAGCGGCCGGTGCGCCTCCTGCGCGTGCCCGAGGAGACCCACGAGCTGACCCGCTCGGGGACGCCGTTCCGGCGGATCGAGAACCTCGAGATCGTGCGATCGTGGTTCAGCCACTTCCTCGTCGACGGCAAACGCGGCCTGCCACCGCTGCCCGCCGTGCGCGCCGGCCGCTAGGTCGTCGCCGGCCTGCGACCCGGAAATGGCCCGTCGGGACATCGTTCGGACCAGGTGTATCCTCTCCGTCCCATGACGGCTACGCGACGCCCCGACAGCCTCGCCCGAGACCGCGCCCACGAGCTGGTCGCGGCCTGGGATGGCCGTGGCGGCGGCATCGGCAGCTCGCTCGGCGGCATGCTCGGACGGGTCAGCACGGTGGACCAGGTGGGCGTCGATCAGCGCGTCGACATGCTCAAGAAGCGCTCGATCAAGAAGGCCTCGAAGCTGTGGGCGCTCGAGCTGGCGATCCGGATGATGGATCTCACGACGCTCGAGGGCAAGGACACGCCGGGCAAGGTCCGAGCCCTGTGCCAGAAGGCGATCCGCCCGCAACCGGGCGACCCCACGATCCCGCACGTCGCCGCGATCTGCGTCTACCCGGCGCTCGTCGCGGAGGCCAGGGAGGCCCTCAAGGGCTCGGGGGTCAAGGTCGCCTCGGTCGCGACCGGGTTCCCGAGTGGCCAGACGTTCCGGGACATCAAGCTCGCGGAGACGCGGGCGGCGGTCGACGCCGGAGCCGACGAGGTCGACATGGTCATCGACCGCGGCGCCTTCCTGTCGGGTGACTACGCGACCGTCTTCGAGGAGATCGTCGAGGTCAAGGAAGCGGCCGGCGAGGCGCACCTCAAGGTCATCCTGGAGACCGGCGAGCTGGAGACCTACGACAACGTGCGCCGTGCCTCGGTGCTGGCCATGGCCGCCGGCGCCGACTTCATCAAGACCTCGACCGGCAAGGTCACACCGGCCGCCACGCTGCCGGTCACGCTCGTCATGCTCGAGGCGATCCGCGACTTCGAGCGAGCGACCGGCCGCCAGGTGGGGATGAAGCCTGCCGGCGGGATCCGCGTCGCCAAGGAGGCGATCCAGTACCTCGTCGTCCTGTACGAGACCCTCGGTCCGCGCTGGATGACCCCGGACTGGTTCCGCTTCGGCGCATCGACGTTGCTCAACGACGTCTTGATGCAGATCGAGTTCCAGCGGACCGGCCGCTACCAGGACCCGGACGACTTCACGCTCGACTGAGGTCGGTGCCCGGGGCGCGCATCTGCCATCTACCCGGCAGCCAGGTTCGGCGAGGGCGAGTACCGTGCACACTCGGTACCACCGAGCGGTCGATGGACCACGCCCATCCCGTCACCCTGACCGTCGGAGGGGGACCGTCGCACCCGGGCGAGCCGGGTCATCCCCGTCACCCGTCTGGAGTCATCGCGTGGCCATCGCCCCCTGGATCGCCCCGGCCGTCCTTGCCGAGTACACCCACAACGCGGGCATCCGCCTGCGCCGCCAGTTTCGCGGGCACACCCGTCATGCCGGCTCGGCCGACGAGATCGTCGCCGCCTGCATCGAGCGCTGCTGGAACGACCGGACCTTCACGGCGAGCCCGGGCCACTTCGACATGTTCTGGACACGCGACCTGTCGTTCTCGGCCCCATCACTCGTGCGCCTGGGTCATGGCGAGCGGGTCCGCGCGTCGCTCGGCTATGCGCTCGACGTCTGGACCCGTCGCCGACGCCACATCACGACGACGATCCACTACTTCGACCGGCCCGGTGACGTGTACGAGTACGGCGTCGACTCGCTGCCGCTCTTCCTGGCCGCGCTGCGCGCGGCCGACGCCGAGGAGCTCGTGGAGCGTCATCGTCCCTGGCTCGAGGCCGAGGTCGCCCACTTCGTCGATCGCGTGGTCGACCCGGCGACGGGCCTCGTGCGGGCCGACCGCAAGTTCAGCGCCCATCGCGACACGGTCGTCAATCGGTCGAATGCCTTCGGCAACACGATGGTCGCGCTGCTGGCCAAGACCATCGCGGAGACCGGCTGGTTCGCCTCGCCGCTCGAGCGTCATTTCGCCGGCGACTACGACCGGCTCCTGCTGGACCATTTCTGGGTCGACGACCACTTTCGCGACGCCCTCGGCGACGAGACGGTGTCCGGCGAAGCGAACATCTGGCCCTTCTACACCGGCGTCATCGGGGATCCCGCGATCGTCGCGCCGGCGCTCGCCTATCTCGATCGCCACGGCTTCTGTGACCCGTACCCGCTGCGCTACGAGACGAGCCGCCGTCCCGAACGCGAGGTCTGGCTGACCCGCCACGTCCTGCCCGACTACCAGGGCAGCACCGTCTGGACGAGTCTCGGCGCGATGTACCTCCAGGTCCTGCGCACCGTCGATCCCGTGCTGGAGGCGACGGAGCGCGCCCGCTACGTCGACTGGATCGAGCGCGACGGCACGTTCTGGGAGGTCATGGACGCGAATGGCCAGAATTGGGTGAGTCCGCGCTGGATCATGATCGGCGAGGAATCGATGCTGTGGTCAGCCATCTTCCTCGACGTGCTGCGTCATCCCCTCGCACCGCCGGCCTACCTGTCCGAGCCCGTGGCCGAGGCCCTCGAAGCACCGCTCGTGGCCTGAGGCTCACCTTCACGTCAACGTGAAGGTTGTGGTACCATCGGGGGGATGTCACGTCCTGCCCTCGACCCTGCCACGCCCGCGACCGGGCCCCGTCTCCTCAAGATCCAGGAGGTCGCGGCCGAGACGGGCCTGACGACCCGAGCGATCCGCTACTACGAGGAGGTCGGCCTGCTCGAGCCGGCCGGTCGATCCGATGGCGCCTACCGCCTGTTCGATGCGTCGGACCTCGAGCGCCTGCGGTTCATCCGCAGCCTCCGCGACGATGCCGGCTTCTCGCTCGCCCAGATCTCGCAGCTCCTCGAGGACGAGGAGGCGCGCGAACGCGATCGCGAAGAGTTCCGAGCGACGGACGATCGTGACGAGCGGCGACGCCTGGCACTCGATGCGCGGAGCCGGGTGGATCGCCAGATCGCCACCCTCGAGGAGAAGGCCGGCCGGCTGGCCGAGATGATCGAGACCGCCCGCGGCCGTCGGGCGCACCTCGATGCGCACCTGTCGCAGCTCGACGGTGGCCCCGATCCGCATCCCGAGCGAGCCCCGCAGGCAGCGCCGACGACACCCGCGGCCGCGAAGGCCGGCCGATGACCGGACCCTCCGCACTGACCCCGCGTCGCCTTGGGCGGAGCAGGGCGACATCGGCCTTCCGGCATCGCAATTACCGGCTCTTCTTCGGCGGTCAGGCGATCAGCCTGGTCGGGACCTGGATGCAGCAGGTGGCCCAGGGCTGGCTCGTCCTCCAGGTCAGCGGCGGCGATCCGCTGTGGCTCGGTGTCGTCGCTGCCGCCCAGTTCGTGCCGGTCATGGTCCTCGGCCTGTTCGCCGGGGTCCTGGCCGACTCCCTCCCGAAGCGCCAGACGCTCCTCGCCGTCCAGGTCGTGATGATGACCCTTGCGGTGATCCTGGCGGTCCTGACCGCCACCGGGCTCATCAACGTCTGGATCATCGTCCTGCTGGCGATCCTCCTCGGCTGCGCCAGTGCGGTCGACATGCCGGTCCGCCAGTCGTTCGCGATCGAGATGGTCGGGCCGCGCGATGTCGGCAACGCGGTCTCGATCAACTCCGCGATGTTCAACGGCGCGCGCGTGATCGGCCCGGCGATCGCCGGCCTGACGATCGGCGCCTTCGGCATCGCCCTCGCGTTCGCCATCAACGCGGCGAGCTTCCTCGCCGTGATCGTCGCGCTTTCGATGATGCGCGACGAGGAGCTGCATACGCCTCGCCTCCTGCCCCGGCCGCGATCCATCTCGGACGTGCTCGAAAACCTCGTCGAGGGGCTCCGCTACGTGCGCCAGACGCCGATCGTGCTGATGGCCGTCACGGTCGTCGGCCTCGTCGCGACGTTCGGCATGAACTTCAGTGTCATCGTGCCGCCGCTCGCCCAGGACATCCTCGACAGCGACGCGACCGGGTTCGGGTTCCTCATGACGGCCTCCGGGCTCGGCGCGCTCGTGGCCGCCGTCTGGCTCGTCGCGGCGGGCAAGCCTCGGCCATCGCGGATCGCGGCCGGCGCCCTCGTGCTCGGTCTCGCCTCGATCGTGCTCGCAGCTTCGACCTCGTTCCCCATCTCCCTCCTGCTCATGGTGCCCATCGGCGCCGGCGGCATCGTGATGGCCGCGACCGCCAACGCCACGATCCAGCTCAACGTCCCCGATGGCTTGCGTGGCCGGGTGATGAGCGTGTACACGACCGTGTTCGCCGCATCGGTGCCGATCGGTGGGCTCGCCGCCGGCGCGCTCGCATCGACGGTCGGCGTGCTCGAGACCGTGCTCATCGGTGGCGTGCTGTCGCTGGCCACGGGGATCGGTGCCTTCGTCTGGTGGCGCCGCATCCAGGCCGCAAAGCGAGCGGCGACCGCGGCGACGACGGCCGAGGCGGCTGCCGAGGCCGGGGCGACGACCCCGGGGCTTGCGGCCAGCACGCCGACGGCGGCCCCACTCGAAGCGCCTGCCGAGACGTCGCTCGAGACGCTGCCGCTCCCTCAGTCCGGGGCGCCGAACACCAGGGCCGCGTTCAATCCGCCGAAGCCGAACGAGGTGCTCAGCACCCGTCGGTAGGCCCCTGGCCGACCGTCGCGCAGCAGTCCCGGCAGCAGCGCCACCGCGTCCCGATCCGGCTCGACGAGGTTGACCGATGCGGGCGCGAACCCATCGGCGATGGCCAGCGAACAGATCGCGGCTTCGATCGCGCCCGAGGCGCCGAGCGGGTGGCCGTACAGCGCCTTCGTGCCACTCACGGGTACCGTCGCGGCGCGCTCGCCGAGGGCCATCGCGATCGCCCGGGCCTCCGCCACGTCGCCGATCGGCGTCGAGGACGCGTGGGCGTTGACGTAGTCGATCTCGCCGGGGTCGACGCCCGCGTCGTCGAGCGCGATCGTGGCGGCTCGGGCCGCCTCCCGTCCGTCGGCCCGCGGCTGGACCATGTGATGGGCGTCCGAGGTCGCGCCGTAGCCGAGCAGCTCCGCGTACGGGGTCGCGCCACGACGTCGCGCGGCTCCGGCCTCCTCGAGCACGAGCAGCGCGGCGCCCTCGCCCATGACGAAGCCGTCGCGTCCGGCATCGAACGGACGAGCGGCTGCGCCTGGGTCGTCGTTGTGACCCGCCGACAGGGCCCGGATGATGTCGAACGCGCCGAATGCCAACGGCGACAGCGGGATCTCGCAGCCACCGGCGATGGCCGCGTCGACCCGGCCCTCGCGCAGGTCGCCGAGGGCCTCTCCGAGCGCCACGCCACCCGATGCGCAGGAGTTCGCGGTCGACAGGATCGGGCCCCGGACGTCCAGGGCGATCCCGAGGTTGGCCGGTGCGGCGCCACCGAAGACGGCGAGCGCGAGGTTCGGGGCGACCTGCCGGATGCCTTTCGCGAGGTAGCGCTCGTGCTGTTCCTCGGCGTAGGCGATGCCACCGAGCGCCGATCCGAGGTAGATCCCGATCCGCTCCGGGTCGGCGGCCCCGCTCGCGCCCGGCGTCAGCCGCGCGTCATCGAGCGCCAGTCGGCCCGCGACCATCCCGAACTGGCTGAACCGGTCGAGCTGCCGGGCCGTCTTCGGGGGCATCCAGGCGAGGGGATCGAAGTCATCGACCTGTGCCGCCACCTGGGATCGGAAGGGGGAGGGGTCGAAGCGGTCGATCCGGCGGACCGGGGACGCCGCGGCGCGCAGCCCGGCCCGGAAGGCGTCGACGCCGGTCCCGATCGCGGTCACGATCCCGATCCCGGTGATCCAGACCCGCCGTCGCTCGCTCATGCCGGCTGGTTCGTCGTGGACGCCGCCTCGGACTGGACCGCTTCGGCGATGGCGCGGAAGGTCCGCAGCGTCCGGCCCGCGATGGGGCGGGTGAACCAGCGATCGACGAGGCGTGCGAGACCGGGCAGGCGGGGCGCGAAGTCGTGTTCGATGACGACGTGCGTGCCATCGCCATCGAGTTCGATGCGCCAGGTCACGTCCATGCCCTTGGTGACGCCCGCCACGTGGACGAACCGGAGGCGCCGGGTGGCGGGCTCGTGCCATGTGCGCGACCGCCAGGTCACGGGCAGCCCGAGTCCCAGGACCGGCACGAGGGGCCGACGGGCGACGAAGTCGGCGACGAGGCTCCCGTCGGCGCGACGTTCGACGGCGGTCGATCGGACGTAATGGGGCAGCAGATCGGCCCAGCGCTCGACGTCACGGGCCAGGCGATAGACGACGTCCGGCGAGGCGGCGATCCGGATGTCGATCTGGCTGTGCATCAGGCCTCGGCCGGAGACCGCAGATCGTCGACCGCATGTCGGGCGAGCTCGCCGAGCCGCAGCCGCCGGGCGGCCTCCCGATGGAACCAGCGGCACGTGTCGGTCGAGCCGTCGGGCTCGTCGCGAAGCT
>Ga0190275_10002341_pt1 | contig 13695 bp, 12 predicted proteins | sample Popmic550T_FD_133745 | JGI IMG/M metagenome (GOLD analysis project Ga0190275, IMG submission 133745) | Populus adjacent soil microbial communities from riparian zone of Yellowstone River, Montana, USA - 550 T | ecosystem: Environmental > Terrestrial > Soil > Riparian zone > Trees stand | place... | reverse complement strand
TGGAGTCCGGTCTGCCCGAGTCGTTCAACGTGCTCCTCAAGGAGCTCCAGTCGCTGGCCTTGGACGTGGAGCTGCTCGAGAGCGCGCCGCCCGAGCGTCAGCGCTCGTTCGGAGCGGACTTCGGCGGTGGTGGTGACGGCGAGGACCGGAAGACCGGCACCGAGGCGTAGACGGAGGGCCGCCCCGCTGGATGCCCGCTCCCATGAGGGGCGGGCGTCCCAGCTGAGTGGCGGCACGGGCCCGCAACGCAGGAGCGCCTGAGGCGCTCCCACTGAGAGATTTTGGAGGCAACGTGAAGGACATTTTCAACTTCTTCGAGAAGCCGAAGGACCCGCTTTCGTTCAACGCCATCCGCATCGCGTTGGCGTCGCCGGACAAGATCCGGCAGTGGTCTCACGGTGAGGTGAAGAAGCCGGAGACCATCAACTACCGCACCTTCAAGCCGGAGCGGGACGGCCTGTTCTGCGCCCGCATCTTCGGCCCCGTGAAGGACTACGAGTGCAACTGCGGCAAGTACAAGCGCATGAAGCACCGTGGCGTGGTGTGCGAGAAGTGCGGCGTGGAGGTGATTCAGTCTAAGGTGCGTCGTGAGCGCCTGGGCCACATCACCCTGGCCACGCCCGTGGCCCACATCTGGTTCCTCAAGTCGCTGCCGAGCCGCATCGGCAACCTGCTCGACATCACCCTGAAGGAGCTGGAGAAGGTCCTCTACTGCGAGAGCTACATCGTCCTCGATCCCAAGGCGACGCCGCTGACGAGGGGCGAGCTCGTGTCCGAGGAGAAGATGCACCGGCTCTTCCAGGAGCATGGTGAGGACTCGTTCACTGCGGGCATGGGCGGCGAGGCCGTCCGTGAGCTGCTCAAGTCCATCGGGATCGAGAAGCTGTCCGAGGATCTGCGAAAGGACATGCGCGAGACCAACAGCGAGGCCAAGCGGAAGAAGTACGCCAAGCGCCTCAAGGTCGCTGAGGCCTTCCGCTCCTCGGGCAACAAGCCCGAGTGGATGATGCTGGACGTCATCCCCGTCATCCCGCCGGACCTGCGCCCGCTGGTTCCCCTGGATGGTGGCCGCTTCGCCACGTCCGACCTGAATGATCTGTACCGCCGCGTCATCAACCGCAACAACCGCCTCAAGCGGCTGCAGGAGCTGAACGCGCCGGACATCATCATCCGCAACGAGAAGCGCATGCTCCAGGAGGCCGTGGACGCGCTGTTCGACAACGGCCGCCGCGGCAAGACGATCACCGGCCCCAACAAGCGGCCGCTGAAGTCCCTGTCCGACATGCTCAAGGGCAAGCAGGGCCGGTTCCGCCAGAACCTGCTCGGCAAGCGCGTGGACTACTCCGGCCGCTCCGTGATCGTGGTCGGCCCGGAGCTCAAGCTCCATCAGTGCGGCCTGCCCAAGATCATGGCGCTCGAGCTCTTCAAGCCGTTCATCTACAACAAGCTCGAGGAGAAGGGGTACGTCACCACCATCAAGAGCGCCAAGAAGATGGTGGAGAAGGAGCGCCCCGAGGTCTGGGACATCCTCGAGGACGTGATCCGCGAGCACCCGGTGCTCCTCAACCGCGCCCCCACGCTGCACCGTCTGGGCATGCAGGCCTTCGAGCCCGTCCTCATCGAGGGCAAGGCCATCCAGCTCCACCCGCTGGTGTGCGCCGCCTTCAACGCGGACTTCGACGGTGACCAGATGGCCGTCCACGTGCCGCTCTCCATCGAGGCTCAGATGGAGGCCCGCGTGCTGATGATGTCCACCAACAACATCCTCAGCCCCGCGCACGGCAAGCCCATCATCGTCCCCACGCAGGACATGGTGCTCGGCATCTACTACATGACGCGCGCCCGTGAGTTCGCCCATGGCGAGGGCCGCGTGTTCTCCTCGCCCGCGGAGGTTCGCGCCGCGTACGACCACACCGAGGTGCACCTGCAGGCGAAGGTCGTCTGCCGCATCGACGGCAAGCGCAAGGAGACCACGGTGGGTCGCGTCCTGCTGTGGGACATCGTCCCGCGCAAGGTCGGCTTCGACGCCATCAACAAGGTGCTCGACAAGAAGTCGCTCGGATCGCTGATCGACCAGTGCTACCGCCTCACCGGTGAGAAGGAGACGGTGCTTCTGGCCGACCGCGTCCGCAGCCTCGGCTACACCAACGCGACCAAGGCCGGTATCTCCATCGCGCTCAAGGACATGGTCATTCCTGCCAAGAAGCAGGAGTTCCTGGACTTCGCTCGCAAGGAGGTCGCCGAGATCGAGAACCAGTACCTCGAGGGTCTCATCACCGACGGTGAGCGCTACAACAAGGTCATCGATATCTGGGCCGAGATTACCGAGAAGGTCGCCGGCGAGATGATGCAGCAGATCTCGCAGGAGGAGGCCTCGGGTGAGGGCAAGGACGGCAAGCGCGAGACGCGCAAGCAGCCCTCGTTCAACCCCATCTACATCATGGCCGACTCCGGCGCCCGCGGCTCCGCGCAGCAGATCCGCCAGCTGGCCGGTATGCGTGGCCTCATGGCCAAGCCCTCCGGCGAGATCATCGAGACGCCCATCACGGCCAACTTCCGCGAGGGCCTCTCGGTGCTGCAGTACTTCATCTCGACGCACGGCGCTCGTAAGGGTCTGGCGGACACGGCGCTCAAGACAGCCAACTCCGGTTACCTCACCCGCCGTCTCGTGGACGTGGCGCAGGACGCCATCATCAACGAGTACGATTGCGGCACCATGGACGGCCTCTTCATCGGCGCCCTGGTGGAGGGTGGCGAGATCATCGAGCCTCTTGGTGAGCGCATCCTCGGCCGCGTGGCCCTGGACGACATCCTCGATCCCGTCACCGGCGAGGCGCTGGTGCGCGCCAACGAGGAGATCGACGAGGATCGCGTCCGCCGCATCGAGAACAGCGGTCTGGACCGGGTGAAGATCCGCTCGGTGCTGACCTGCCAGGCCAAGCGCGGCATCTGCGTGGAGTGCTACGGCCGTGATCTGGCCCGTGGCCGCAAGGTCTCCATCGGCGAGGCCGTGGGCGTCATCGCGGCGCAGTCCATCGGCGAGCCGGGTACCCAGCTCACGATGCGCACCTTCCACATCGGTGGCGCGGCGACGCGGCGCGCAGAGCAGTCCAGCCTCGAGAACCGGTACGCCGGTACGGTGAAGTTCGCCGGCCTCACCACGGTGCAGAAGAACGATGGCACCCTGGTGGCCATGAACCGCAACGGTGAGCTCGTCGTGGTGGACGACAGCGGTCGCGAGCGCGAGCGCTACCAGGTCATCTACGGCGCCCGCATCCTCGTGAAGGAGACCCAGCGCATCGAGGCGGGGACGCTCCTGGCCGAGTGGGACCCGTTCGCCATCCCGCTGCTCACCGAGGTGGGCGGTGTCGTGCGCTACGATGACATCATCGAAGGCGTGACGATGAGCGAGGCGCTGGACGAGGTGACGGGCCTGAGCCGCCGCACGGTCATCGAGTCCAAGGATCCCGAGGCCCGCCCGCGCATCGCCATCCGCGATGCCCAGGGCAACGTGAAGGATCTGCCTAGCTCCAGGAACCCGGCGAGCTACTTCCTGCCGCAGGGCTCGATCATCACCGTCAACGACGGCGACGAGATCCACCCGGGCGAAGTCATCGCCAAGGTGCCTCGCGAGACCACGAAGACCAAGGACATCACGGGCGGTCTGCCCCGCGTGGCCGAGCTCTTCGAGGCGCGCAAGCCGAAGGACGCGGCGGCGATCGCGGAGATCGACGGCGTGGTGTCGTTCGGCAAGGACACCAAGGGCAAGCGCAAGCTCATCATCACCCCCGAGGTGAATGGCGAGGCGCGCACGGACCTGGCCAAGGAGTACCTGATCTCCAAGGGCAAGAACATCAGCGTCCACTCCGGTGACCGCGTGAAGGCCGGCGAGGCGCTCATGGATGGCTCCGCCAACCCGCACGACATCCTCAAGGTACTGGGCGAGAAGGAGCTCGCGCGCTACCTGGTGGATGAGGTGCAGGAGGTCTACCGACTGCAGGGCGTGAAGATCAACGACAAGCACATCGAGACGATCGTCCGGCAGATGCTGCGCCGGGTGCGCGTCACCGAGGTGGGCGACACCAACTTCCTCGTCGACGAGCAGGTCGAGAAGTGGGTGTTCGAGGAGGAGAACGAGAAGATCATGGCCGAGGGCAAGCGCCCGGCCGTGGGCGAGCCGCTGCTGCTCGGCATCACCAAGGCCTCGCTCTCCACCGAGTCGTTCATCTCGGCGTCCTCCTTCCAGGAGACCACCAAGGTGCTCACCGAGGCCGCCATCAACGGCAAGGTGGACTACCTGCGCGGCCTCAAGGAGAACGTCATCATGGGCCGGCTCATCCCCGCCGGCACGGGCCTGCCCAACTACAAGCACCTTGACATTGAGGTGGAGAGCCCGACTGACGAGGTCAACGAGATGGAGGCCGCCCTGGCCGCCACTCACGGGGACTCGGCGCCCCTGCAGCCGCCCACGTCTCGCTCCGAGACCCAGACCACCGGCGCCGCCTAGCGGCTCCTGGGGCCTGAGGCCTGAAGTTCCTCCGCCGCCCCGGCCTCGTGCCTGGGCGGCGGTTGCTTTTTCGCCTGAGCCTCGGGCGTCCCGACTTGACGTGAATGATGCGGCGCGTTAGTTTGACGCGTCACGTCAATCAACGGACACACCCACAAGGAGAGACGCAGATGGCCACCAACGGCAAGTCGCGGAACCTGGAGACGTTCGTGAAGCAGCAGCTCGAGGGCGCGCAGAAGCGCTTCGAGGGAATCGAGCACGAGGCGGGGAAGGTGCTTCGCACCCTCAAGGCTCGCAGCCGCGGCCCCGCTCGCGAGGTGGAAAAGTTCTTGGGGCAGATCAACCCGGACGCGCTGCTGGAGAACCGCAAGGTGAAGGAGCTGGGCCGCAAGGCGACGCAGGTCAGCTCCGAGCTGCGCAAGCGCTTGGATGGGATCCAGACGCGGGCCGTGGAGGCCGTGGGCGTCGCCAGCCAGGCCCAGGTGAAGGAGCTCAACCGCGAGCTGTCCCGGCTGTCGAAGAAGCTGGATCAGATCCTGCCGGCCTCGGTGAAGAAGGTGACCTCCCGGGCCACCTCCCGCGTGTCCGCTCCGTAACGCATCGGTCCATCTGTCAGTCAACGAAGGGAAGGGTAGGTTGGAAACTGCCGTTCCCTTCGTAACCGGGCTGTGCTTACTTCCTGGTCACGTTTTCATTGGTCCCGGGCTTTTCCGGCCTGGGCGTACTCCCGGAGTGACCGCATGGACAAGCCAGAGGCCCCCCGAGAGAAGCACGCCGTCGCAGAGGCGTTCGAGCGGGTGTGGAGCCAGGCGCTGCTCGCGGTCTCCACCGCTGAGGAGGAGGTCAACCGGACTCTCCAGAAGGTGGCCACCACGGCGGGGTGGAGCCAGGACGAGGTGAAGCGCCACGCGCGCGAGTTCACCGAGCGGCTGGTGGGGCACCGGAAGGACCTGGAGCACTCCGTCGAGGTGGCTGTCCGTGGGGCGCTCTCGCGGTTGAAGGTACCCCGGCGAGAGGATCTGCAGGACTTCGAGGCGCGGCTGGACCGGCTGTCAGAGCGCATCGACGCCCTGGGGCGCCAGAAGTGAGGCCCCCGCCCACGGCGGCTCTGGGCGGTAGGTGGCTGGCCCGGCTTCACTCCTTGAGTTCTGGCTGCGCGAAGCTCCCGTTGCTTGCAGGGCTGGCGCTCGTTGTCTCCGCCCGAATCATCCCCGTGCTGAGTGAGCCGGCGCCCACGCCCGTGGTGTCAGGGGTGGCTCTGGCCGAGCCGACTTCCCATGACGCGGCCTTGATTGACGCGGTCCTGGCCAAGCGGGCCCCGGACCTGGGCCTGACCCTGCGTCGCCAGCTGGGCCAGGCCATCGCAGAAGAGGCCCGGAAGTCCAACTACGACCCGCTGCTCATCCTGGCCCTCATCGACGTGGAGTCGGACTTCGAGGAGGAGGCCATCTCCATGAAGGGGGCTCGCGGGCTGATGCAGATCAAGCCCAGCACGCTCCACTTCCTGGCTGGCAAGGAGGGCCTGAGGCTGTCTCGCGAGGAGGTGGCGGCGGATCCCGCCCTCTGTGTGCGCCTGGGCATCCGCTACCTGCGCAACCTGCAGGATCGCTTCGCCGGGGATCTGGAGTTCGCCCTCATGGCCTACAACGCGGGCCCTACCCGCATCCGCAAGGCCATCAAGGAGGGGGAGTTGGAGGCCTTCCGCCGCTACCCCCGGCTGGTGAAGCGTGACTTCCGGCGGTTCCGAGAGGGGGAGGGACTGGGAGGAGACTGGGCGCTGGCCCAGCGTGAAGACGGCAAGGAGCCCCCCACCCCCTGATCCGGGTGGTGAATGCCCGGCTGTCTTGCGCGTTCACATTCGTGTACGCGCGCCTTGTCCGGTCCCGCAGGGTGCGGTAAGGGGCTTGCAAGTTCCTGGGACCTTTGAGGATTTCCAGGAGAAACGCGCATGCATCGCTCGATTCTGTCCGCCGCCCTCTTCGCGCTCGCGGCCTTTGTTGTGCCCATCACGGCGCTGGCCGGCTCCGTGTACCTCAACGGTGTCCGCATCGATGGGGTCACCAACCAGAAGTTCGAGAAGGCCACCGTCCGCATCGACGAGAAGGGCGATGTCCACATCGACGCGTCCGGCTACGCGGTTCGGGTCATGTCGCCCCCGTCCGCCGTGCCCACCCCAGCGCCGGTAGCCGCGCCCCCGGCCCCGGCCGCTCAGGCTCCCACGGCTCCCCCTCCCGCGACGCCCCCTGTGGCAGCCACGCCGCCGCCTGCTGAGCCCGAGGGGCCCCCGATGCTGACCCGGCGCTACTGGCTGGTGACGGAGCAGGCGGTTCCGGGCATGTCAGAGTACGATGTTGACCTCTACATCAACTCCAAGTGGATTCGGAAACTCCGGAATAACGAGGAGCAAATCATCACGGAGGTCACCCGTCATCTCCAGCCGGGAAAGAACATCATCCTGCTCAGTGCACACAAGGTGGGAGCAGGAGACCGGAAGAGTTATTCGCCTCAGCACTACTTCAAGGTCATCATTGGAGAGGGCAATGTGGGTGGGGACAACGTGATGATCGACAACCCGATCATCCGCTTCCAGCGCACGGCCGCGGACACGAAGAATGTATCCGAGGAGTTCACGCTCACCACACGATAGCGCCCGAGGAGGCGGCTGGTTCCTTGTTCAATATCGACGAGAGATATCGCGGGCTGCCCGCGAGCCGCGAGCAGGTGATCGCGCTCCATACGTCGCTGAACTCGCCGCACCTGTTCATCCCAGGCAAGCCGGCGGGTCCGGCACAGGCGTTCATCCTGGGACTGCGTGGCTCCACGGGCTTCGCGACCTTCATCTACCTGTACCTGTCCGAGGCCGCCGACTGCGCGGTGTACGTCTCCGGTAAGCGCAACACGAGCTTCGAGGAGTACCTGGGCGAGGAGGGCGAGGCGCTGGCCTTCGTCGAGTCCATGGGCTTCATGATGGACAACTCGAACTGGCGCTCCCTGCCGCAGGCGACACAGGAGGATCTGCTGAAGACACTGCCCGTCTTCTTCCGGGATCCCAAGCAGGTGCCGGCCGTCGCCAAGAAGGTCGAGGAGAAGCGCAACGCCGCCGCCACCCTGGGCCGCTTCCTCGCCGCGTTCTGAACCCTCCCAGCCCCGAGTTCCCTCCATGTTCCGTGTCTCCCTGGCCTGGTCCGTCGCGCTCGCGTTCATCCTCTCTGGTTGTAAGCACGTCCCCACGGAGAAGGAGCGGCAGAACTCCGAGATCCGCTACAACCTGGGCCTGCAGGCCCAGCAGAACGGCAACATCCAGGAGGCGCTGAGCGAGTTCCAGCGCGCCGTGGAGACCGATCCGGACAACGCCGACGCGCAGAACGCCCTGGGCATCCTGCTGCACCTGTCCTTCCGGCGGCATGCGGAGGCGATCGAGCACTACAACAAGGCGCTGGAGGTGCGGCCCACCTTCTCCGAGGCTCGGACGAACCTGGCCAACGTGTACCTGGACCAGGGGCAGTACGACCAGGCGATCAAGCTCTACGAGCAGGTGCTCAATGACATGCTCTACCCCACGCCCTTCATCGCCCAGGGGAACATGGGGTGGGCCTATTACAAGAAGGGCGACACCGAGAAGGCGCTGGAGAACATCAAGGCCTCGGTGACGCTCAACCCGAACTTCTGCCTGGGGTTCAAGAACCTGGGCCTCATCCACGAGCAGACGGGCAACACGGAGGAGGCCTGCAAGCAGTTCGGCCACTACCGCGAGCAGTGCCCCGAGGTGGCGGATGCCTACATGCGCGAGGGCGTGTGCCTGGCCAAGCAGGGCCAGGCGGACACCGCTCGGGAGCGCCTGGAGACCTGCGAGACCAAGGCGGCTCAGCAGGCGCTGAAGGAAGAGTGCCGCCGTCTGCGGGAGCACCTGTAATCTGGGACGCCTGTGGACCACGTCGACTTCGGCAGATACCTCTCCCAGCAGCGCGAGCTGCGAGGGATGTCGCGCGAGGACATCTCCCGGGTGACGAAGATCCCCCCAAGTCTGGTGGCGGCGCTCGAGGAAGGGCAGGTGGAGCGGCTGCCGGCCCGGGTCTTCATCCTGAGCTACATCCGGGCCTATGCGCACGTCATCGGGCTGGCGCCTGAGGAGGCAGTCCTTCGTTACGAGGAGGTGGACAAGGCCACCCCCGCTCCCACTCCGGCGGCACTCGAGCAGGAGCGGCGCCGGCGCGCGTATGGGGTGCTGACGGTGGTGCTGCTCGTCCTGGTGCTCGGCGTGTATGCCTTCCTGGTGGCGACCGGGAAGCTTGCGCGCCCCTTCGGGGGTTGAGAGAGGCCATGGAGCGGTTCGTCGATGAAGCGCTGGTGCTGTCCACCACGGACTACGGTGAGGCGGACCGCCTGGTGACGCTCCTCACCCGCGAGCATGGCAAGCTCACGGCCTTCGCCTCGGGGGCGCGCAAGAGCAAGCGACGCTTCGCCGGCGCGCTGGAGCCCTTCATGCGCCTGCGGGTGCAGATCGTGGAGACCCGCGGCAGCACCGTGCGCCTGGACTCCGCCGACATCCAGGCCGGCTACTACACGGCTCGGCAGGATCTGGCGCTGATCGCGCGCGCCCTCTACGCCGTGGAGCTGTGCCGCGAGCTGACTCGGGACCATGAGCCCCAGCCGGAGCTGTTCGCCCTGCTGGAGGAGTACCTCGTCCGGCTGGATGCCAAGGAGGCGGGCCCTACGTCGCTGCTCGCCTTCGAGCTGTCCGCCCTGGCCCACGCGGGGCTGATGCCGCGCTTCGATGCGTGCGCCCTGTGTGGCGGGGAGCCGGGCGAGCGCCCACGCTTCGACCAGTCCCACGGTGGCGCGGTGTGCGAGCCGTGCAGCGGACGGGCCCGGGACGCGGTGGCGATCCCTCCCGCGCTGCTGATGGGCCTGCGCTCGCTGCAGGAGGGGCACCGCACGCCGCTGCCCCCGGAGCTGAGAGCCCGCGCCCGAGGCCTCCTCAACATCTTCATCTCGCACCACCTCGGCCGGCGCCTCAAGAGCGTGGACTTCATGGCCCAGGTGGGGCTGGACTGACGCAGGCCGGGAGGGGCAGCCATGGCAGACGCAACGCCACCGCTCGACGTGGTGTGCATGGGCGAGACGTTGGTGGACTTCCTCCCCTCGGAGACCGGGCGCCGGGTGCGTGAGGTGTCCTCCTGGGCGCCCTGCGTGGGCGGCTCGCTGGCCAACGTGTCCGTCGGGGTGGCCCGGCTGGGCGCGCGCTCGGGCCTGGTGTCCGTGCTGGGCTCGGATGAGTTCGGCCACTTCCTGCGCGAGCGCATCGCCGCCGAGGGCGTGGACGTGAGCCACGTGCGCCAGACGACCGAGGCTCGCACAGGGCTCGTCTTCATCTCGCTGGATGCACGCGGGGAGCGCAGCTTCACCTTCTTCCGGACGCGCTCGGCGGAGTTCCTCCTGGGCGAGCAGGACGTGGATCCCGACTTCCTCGGGCGGACGCGCGTGCTGCACTGGGGCTCCAACTCGCTGCACCTGCCCGAGGCCCGCAGCGCGGTGCGGCGGGCGGTGGAGCGCGTGCGTCAGGAGGGGCGGATCGTGAGCTGTGATCCCAACCTGCGCCTCCACGCCTGGGCCGATCCTCGCGAGGCCAAGGGTGTCCTGGAGCAGCTGCTGCCGCTGTGCACCGTCGTGAAGCTGTCCGAGGAGGAGATGCCCTTCGTGACCGGGTACACAGGCACTCGCGACGCCCTGGAGTTCCTCCGCGGCATGGGCGTCGTACTGCCCGTGGTGACGCTGGGAGAGAAGGGTGCGGCCTTTCTCTGGCAGGGCGAGGTGGTCCATGTACCCGCGCCGCCCACCCGCGTCGTGGACACCACTGGGGCCGGAGACGGCTTCGTGTCCGCCTTCTTGTACGGGCTGACGCGCCGGTACACGGACGCGCGGGCGCTGCTCGGGGCGACCCAGGAGTCGCTCACGGAGCTGGCCACCTTTGCGTGCGTGGTGGGCTCGCGTGTGGTCGAGCGGCTGGGCGCCGTCGCCGGGCTTCCGCGCGCGGCCGAGGTTGCCGATCAGATGCCCCGGGACTTGCGGCCTCGCTGAGCCTGGAGGCCAGGATCAGCCGCGCAGCGCGACGCGTCCGAGCAGCGAGAAGGGCTGCTCCGTGATCGCCGCGACGCGCCGGGCCTCCAGTGTCGCGGCCGAGGCCTGCGCGGTCTGCTGCACGCGCGCGGTCTCGGGCAGGTCATCCGTCGTTGCCTTGAACTCGGGCACCGTCAGCACGCGGCCCTTCCACGCTGTCTCCGCCGGGGCCTGATAGCGCGGCGGCTCCGGGACGCTCAGGGCAGGGCCACTGCGCACCGAGAAGTCCTGCGAGTCCTTCCAGAAGGCCTGGTACGTGGACTCGACCTGCTTCACCTGCTGGGCGCGGGCCGAGGTCCCCTCCAGCGTCTCCTGCAGGCGCTGCTGGAAGGCCTCACTCGTCAGCAGCTTGTCGATCGTGCTGAGCTCCACCGGGGGCCGCTTGCCCACTGGCTCGAACCCATCCTGGAGCCGCTTGTGGGCGGCGTCGAACCCGTCCTGGAACCGGTTCTGGACCCCGGAGACGGCTTCGACGGGAGGCCGCTCCCACTGCCGGTTCTGAGCGGGAGCAACACCGTCCAGCAGCTCACCCACTCGATCGAACTGAGGACTCCGGTTCCAACGATTGATGGCGGTCACACTTCTATTAACGGCGAAAGTGGGGAAAAGTTACGTGCCTCCCCACCTCGCGTCCTAAGCGCCCACAGTCACTGGCTTTTGACGGTTTGCGTCATCTCATGGCCCGTGAGATTCAGGGCAGCTCCGTGGCAGGGCAGAACCCGGCCAGCGGTGCGCAGGCCTGGATGTAGACGTGCGGCTGACCCGTCGCGTCAGAGCAGTAGAAGCGGGTGCCCGTCTCGTTCTCCACCTGGAAGCCCTTGCACGTGAAGGCCTGTCCGGGCGCGGCACTGTCAGGGGGACAGGAGCCGCCCTCGCCGGTGGTGCAGGAGAAGATCACCTCGGTGCAGTCGAAGCCAGAGGGGCAGTCCTCGTTGTTGGTGCAGTGCGTCCCGCAGAAGTTCCGCGTCTGCCCCTCGCTGATGAAGGTCAGGCACGAAGCGCCGGAGCCGCAGAGACCCGAGGCTCCCGTGCAGTCCCTGCAGTCCACACGGCTCGAGCGGGCGGCACAGGCTCCCCCGGACGCAGAACAGAACAGGTTCACGTCGCAGCTGGCGTTGATCCGGCAGAACTCGCGGCACTGGCCGCCCTCGCAGGCCATCTTGTCCGGGCAGTCCGCGTCCCGGCGGCACCCCGGGCGGCAGCGCGCCGTCTGCGGATCGCAGAGCTGGCCGAAGCCGCAGTGCTCGTCGATTGTGCAGGGCCCGTTGGGGAGGCAGCGATCCGTGGTGACGTCACAGAAGTTGCCCGAGGGGCAGTCGGCGTTTGTCGTGCAACTGCCGAGCGCCTGGCAGAACCCCAGGCCGTTGCAGTACTGGCCCGCCTTGCAGCCCGAGTTGTCGCGGCACAGGCAGCCACCCGAGGCAGCGTCACAGAACCTGCCCGTTCCACACGCCGCATCGCTGATGCAGACGCAGCGCTCCTTGGCGGGATCCTTGCGGTACCCCGCCGGGCAGCACGCGTCCCCATTGCACACGCATGCCTTCACGGCGGCGCTATACGTGTGATCCGGCGGGCAGCACGAGGAGCGCGCGCAGACACAGTCCTTGCGCTCGGGATCGTAGCGGTGATCCACCGGGCAGCAGTCGTCCGAGTTGCACACGCAGCGCTCGGCCAGCGGATCGTACCGGAAGCCCACGGGGCAGCAGCTGTCCGCGGTGCAGCCGCACCCGCCCGCCTGGGTGTCGAAGGTGTAGCCGGAGGGGCAGCACTCCTGATCGCCGCACTCGCAGCGGCTCTCCTCGGCGTTCCACACGTGGCCCACCGGGCAGCAGGAGTCATCCCGGCAGACACAGGACTCGCTCGAGGCGGAGTACTCGTGGCCCTCCGGACAGCACGCGGTGTCGCGGCAGGCACACACGCCCGCCTCACAGCGCATCCCGGTGGGACAGGCCTGATCCGTGAGGCACTCGCACGTGTCTCCGTTGGAGACGTAGCCGACAGGGCACTCGGGCGTGAGGGCCGTCCGCGCGCAGGCCGACAGGCCTACCAGGGCCAGGGACGCAAGCAGGAGCAGGGCGGGGGAGCGGTTCACGGGGCCTCAGGGGAAGGCAATGGCGTATTCGAAGCGCAGCGTCGCACCCGGAGGCGGCACGTAGTTGCCCAGGAAGGTGATGCTCTGCGTGTCCGTGCGGTACTGCCACCCGTTCACCACGTCCTTGGGCACCGGGTTTCCGTTGACGAGCACCGTGATCGTGGCGGGGTCCGGCTTTAGCGACAGCGGGAAGACGCGGCGCAGGGTGTTGAGGGCGGCGGCGATCTTCACCAGCGTGGCCTCGAAGGACGCGTCGCAGATGGAGCCGATCACCCCGCCCGTCCTCGTCGCCACGCTGCTGTAGCGGAAGGCCGGATCGGCCCGGCCGCCGAAGTAGATCTCCTCGCCCGGCGGAAAGCAGCCATCCGGAGTCGTGCCACCGATGATCGACAGCGAGGAGAGGTTCTCGTTGCCCGGCTGCTTCAGGCTGCGCAGGAAGCGCGCGTAGTAGGCCGGATCACCATAGGAGCTGTCATCCTCGTCCGTGACGGCGATCACCACCAGCGCGGCGTTGGGGCGCAGGAAGCCCGTATTGGCGCCGCTGAGGTTGGGCTCGGTGAGCGCCAGCTCCATCATCCGCAGACCCTGCTCCAGGCGCGCGCGCGAGGCGTTGGGGAACGTGGTGTTGTCGAGGAAGACCTGGCGCGGATTGGGGGTGTCGTTGGTGATGATCTTCGTGGCGCCGCGCAGCGTGCCCCGATCATTGTGGTTCGTGGAGATGACGCCGATGTGGAAGCGCACCTGGAGCGCCAGCAGCTCGTCCAGGAAGCGCGCGAAGTTGTTGGTCAGCGTCTGCCGCTGGTTCGTCATCGAGCCGGAGTCGTCCACCACCCAGAGGATGTCGACGATGCCGTCCGCCTGGCGCTGCACATCCACCTGCACGGCGGGGATGGCGGGCGGATCGCGGACCTCGACGCGCCGGGTGACGGAGCGATCCACGCTGGGAGGGAGCAGCTCCACGGGCGAGAGGCGCGGAGGG
>Ga0190275_10002340_pt1 | contig 13698 bp, 11 predicted proteins | sample Popmic550T_FD_133745 | JGI IMG/M metagenome (GOLD analysis project Ga0190275, IMG submission 133745) | Populus adjacent soil microbial communities from riparian zone of Yellowstone River, Montana, USA - 550 T | ecosystem: Environmental > Terrestrial > Soil > Riparian zone > Trees stand | place... | reverse complement strand
GTCCGCCAGGGCGGGGTAGGGCTCGTCGGATTCGGGGATGGCGAGAGAGTGCACCCGGTCGCGCACGTCGTACCCCGTCACCGAAAGCTCGGGCGTGACGATCAGGTCGACCCCGTCCCCCGCCGCGTCCGCCTGTCCGGCGGCGATGCGGCCCAGGTTCGCGTCCACCTCGCCCAGCACGGGGGCGAGCTGCTCCACCCGCAGCCGCAGCGTCTCGCCGAATCCGCCGTTCACGCGTCCACCGCCGGAGCGCGCGAGACCCATCCGCCGACGCCGTTCATCTCCCGTAGCAGGGTAGACTGATGCCGCGGCGACGATCGTCCGCCACCCGGCGCGCGGACTGGCAGACGGGCATCTTCGCCGCGCGCGAACGATCGTGGATCGCCGACCGTGGACCGGGCGTTTCGGGAGATGGAATCGCGGCGAAAAACCACGCGTTGCGGCGGTCGGGGACGCGGCGGAGCGTCGTTGGGCGATGGCTGGGGGCGCGCCGCATCTTACGCCGTGCGCGCGAGGCGTGTCAAGCGAAAGTCGAGGCGCCGCCTGCGTTCCCGCGCGCTTTTGCGCGGCCGGGGCGCGGGCGCTACCTTGCGCGGCGAACGACCATGCCAGCGGGCGGCCCGCGGCGGGGCGCGCACGACTCTTGCTCCCCCGCCCGGCGTCCTTATGGAAACCCGGCGCGCGGCGCCTCCGGTTGGAGGCTTCGTGCGTCCCCACGTTTTGGTCCGGAGACCCGGAGTGCCCAAGTTCGTCGTCCAGGGTGGCAAGCGCCTCAACGGGACCGTCCGCCCCGCCGGAAACAAGAACGCGGCCCTGCCCATGCTGGCCGCCACGCTCCTGACCGAAGAGGACGTGTTCCTGGAGAACGTCCCGCGCATCAAGGACGTGCTCACCCTCCTGGACCTGCTCGAGGCACTGGGCGCCGAGACCGAGTGGGTGGGCGACAACGAGGTGCGCGTGCGCGCCGCCGACGTGGGCCACCGCCAGCTCGACGCCCAGGCCGCCGCCCGCATCCGCGCCAGCATCCTCCTCGCCGGGCCCATGCTGGCGCGCACGGGGAAGATGCACCTGCCCCCGCCGGGCGGCGACGTGATCGGCCGGCGGCGCGTGGACACGCACTTCCTGGCCTTCCAGAAGCTCGGCGCGCGCTTCGAGCACGACGCCGAGGGCTTTCGCGTGGCCGCCGAGCGGCTGCACGGCGCCGACATGTTCCTGGACGAGCCCAGCGTCACCGGCACCGAGAACGCCGCCATGGCCGCCGCGCTGGCCAAGGGCGAGACGCGCATCCGCAACGCCGCCGCCGAGCCGCACGTCCAGGACCTCTGCAACATGCTGGTGGGGATGGGCGCGCAGATCGACGGCATCGGCACCGGCACGCTGAAGATCCAGGGCGCCGACCGGCTGCGCGGCGGGCGCTTCCGCATCACCAGCGACCACATCGAGGTGGGCAGCTTCATCGGCCTGGCCGCGGTGACGGGGGGCGAGATCACCATCCAGGACGCGGCGCCGCAGCACCTCGACAGCATCCTGATCGGCTTCGAGCGGCTGGGCGTGCACGTGGAGATCCGCGGGGAGGACCTGTTCATCCCCGGCGAACAGGAGATGGTGGTGCACCAGGACATCGGCGGCCACATCCCCAAGGTGGACGACGGCCCCTGGCCCGCCTTCCCGGCGGACTGCACCTCGATCGCGCTGGTCACGGCCACGCAGTGCGAGGGGACGATCCTGATCCACGAGAAGATGTTCGAGAGCCGGATGTTCTTCGCCGACAAGCTGGTGGCGATGGGCGCGCGGCTGGTGCTCTGCGACCCGCACCGCGTGCTGGTGATCGGCCGCTCGCAGCTGCGCGGCGGCACGGTGGAGAGCCCCGACATCCGCGCCGGGATGGGGCTGCTGATCGCCGCGCTGGGCGCTCAGGGCGAGAGCCACATCTACAACATCGGCCAGATCGAGCGCGGCTACGAGCGCATCGACGACCGCCTGCGCGCCCTCGGCGCCGACATCGAGCGCGCCGACTCGCGCACCTGAGCCCGGCCGGTCCGACGTCGACCAGGGCTCGCTTCCTTAACGGGGGCGGGCCCTGTCGTCGTCCAGGCTTCGAACTGCGTTTCACACGGAGTGAGTGGAGTCAACGGAGACATGACTCCCTCACTCCGCTGACTCCGTGTGAAACCCGTTGTTCGGGAGATGCGGAATACGGCGCGGTCCGCGGTAATCGCGCCGACGCGTGGCGCATCCTATCTTCGCCCGGTGAGGTCGACCGGGGACCACATCGGAACGGGCGGATGACGATCGAATCGGGCGCGAGCTGGCAGCCGCTGGACATGCTGCTGGAGCTGCTGGACCTGGAGCGGCTGGAGCTGAACCTGTACCGCGGGCAGAACCGCGACATCGGCTCGGGGCGGCTGTTCGGCGGGCAGGTGCTGGCGCAGGCGCTGGTGGCCGCGGGGCGAACGGTGGAGGAGGGCCGCGCCGCGCACTCGCTGCACGGCTACTTCGTGCTCGCGGGCGACGTGAACACCCCCGTCGTCTACCAGGTGGACCGGGTGCGCGACGGGAAGAGCTTCACCACCCGCCGCGTGCTGGCGATCCAGGAAGGACGCGAGATCTTCACCGCCACCTGCTCGTTCCACGTGCCGGAGCAGGGGATCGACCACGGCGCGCCGCTGCCGGAGACGCCCGCGCCCGAGTCGCTGCCCAGCGAGCTGGCGCTGGTGCGCGCGATGGCCGAGCGCATCCCCGAGCCCCTGCGCGAGGTCTACACGCAGGACCGGCCGATCGACTTCCGCCCCGTGGCGCCGGTGGACCCGTTCGCGCCGGAGACGCGCGAGCCCGTCAAGCACGTGTGGTTCCGCGCGGAGGGCCGCATGCCGGACGACCCGCTGCTGCACCAGGTGGTGATGGCGTACGCGTCGGACTACGGGCTGCTGGGCACCGCGCTGCTGCCGCACGGGCTGTCGTTCATCATGCGGCGCGTGCAGGCGGCCTCGCTCGACCACGCAGTCTGGTTCCACCGCCCCTTCCGCGTGGACGACTGGCTCCTCTACGCCAGCGACGCCCCCGCCGCCGCCGGCGCCCGCGCCTTCACCCGCGGCACCCTCTTCACCCGCGACGGCGCCGTCGTCGCCTCCACCGCCCAGGAAGGGCTGATCCGGCTGCGGGGCGGGGGGTGAACGCTCGATAAACCTCATGGCCACGGAATCTCGACGCTTGGCCGGTGTTCTGGCGAACGCTAGGTTACCTCGATGGGCATCGAGTTCGAGTGGGACCCGCAAAAGGCGGAAGAGAACCAACGGAAGCACGGTGTCGGCTTCGACGAGGCCGCGAGTGCGTTCGCGGATCCGCTCTCGGCGACGGTTCCTGATTTGCGGCATTCACAGGTTGAGCAACGCTACGTTCTGTTCGGGCGTTCGGAACGCGGAAGGTTGCTGGCGGTAATGCATGCCGAGCGTACGACGGCGATCCGGATCATCAGCGCGCGACAGGTCACGCCGCGAGAGCGCCGGGAATACGAGGAAGGAGAGGTGGAATGATGAGCGACGAGCACGACCTCCCCGAAGACGAGATCCTGCCCGAGTACAGCCTGAAGGGCGGGGTTCGAGGGAAGTACGCGGAACGCTATGCACAGGGAACGAACCTCGTGCGGCTCGATTCGGACGTGGCGGCCGTCTTCGGCGACTCCGAGGCGGTGAATACCGCGTTGCGCGCGCTGGTCGCCATCATCCGCGACCGCGAAGCGAAGCAAGCCGCCTGATCTCCCTCCCGAAACAGTTCCGCGCGGTGTGTCGGGGTCTCTTCGTCCCGCTCCCGTCGTCGTTTACCCCACGCTGTAATCCGCGACGGCGCCGTCGTCGCCTCCCTCGCGCAGGAAGGGCTGATCCGGCTGCGGGGCGGGGGTTAGCGACGATTTTGTCCACGCCGCGCGTGAAAGCGGCCACCGGGAAGCACTGTCCAGAACCGCGTTCTCTTTGTATATTCGTTCCCGTGCGATGTCCTCGTTCAACGGGGTGAGCAAGGATGCGGGCGGGGTGGGAGGGGATCTCTTCGAAAAGCTCTACAACGCCGAGTGGGAGCACAAGAACTCGGTGCAGGGCGACACCAACCTCCCGCTCGGCATCGTGGCGCTGATCGGCAGCGCGATCGTGGTTCTGCTCACGGGGTACGACGCGCGCGGCGGCATTCCCGACCGCGTTTTCTGGGGAGGGCTGACGGGGGCGTGCGTCGCGTACGCGGTCGCGATCTACATGCTCGTGCGGTCATTCCACGGGCACGTTTACCGGCACCTGCCCTTCCCGTCGCAGCTGAAGGAGTATCACGACGGGTTGCGGGCGCACTACGACGCGCTGGGAATGCCGCTTCGCGCCGACCGGGAGTTCGAATCCTTTCTCGAACAGCGCCTGATCGACGCGGCGGATCGCAACACCGAGAACAACCTGGAACGCGCCGAGTACCTTCGGCAGGCAAACCGCGGAATCATCGTTGCGGTGATCGCCCTGACCTGCGCTTCGGTACCGTACTCGCTGCACGAGCGCACGAAGGAAGCGGAACCGCAGAGGGTCGAAATCATCAACCTGCAAACGGCCATGGCTCAGAACCCGCGCCCCGCTCCCGGCACCGCGCGCCCCGTGCCGCCCAAGCCCATCCCGCCCGAGAACTTCGACGTGCGGATCGGGGTGCGGGCACCGCGCACGCGCTAGGCCGCCCGCTCCGCGACCGGCCGCGCCGAGACAGGGCGAGACGAGGCGTTGAAGCCGGCTTCGCGGCTTGCCTGAACGCCCTGTCTCCGCTATTTTGCCATGCTGCCCTCCAAAACGGGGGGCAGCGCTTTTTTCACTCCTGCTCCGCGCACTCACCGGCGCGGGGCCTCATGTCCAAAGGAAGGTGACTTTGAGGGACTACGAGATCGTGTACATCTTCCACCCGTCGCTGGAGGAGGAAGGTGTGACGCAGAAGCTCGACCGTTTCCACGGGCTGCTCACGGGCGCCCGTGGCGGCAACGTGACCGAGGTGGACCACTGGGGCAAGCGCCAGATGGCGTACCCGGTGGAGGACCAGACCAGCGGCTACTACGTGGTGGCGCACTTCGCCGCCCCGTCGGAGGCGCTCCCCGAGTTCGAGCGCATCCTGAAGCTGGACGAGGAGCTGCTCCGCTACCTGGTGGTGGTGAACGAGGGCGACCTCGCGACCACGCCGGTGCCGCCGCAGCCCAAGCGCGACGAGGAGTCCGAAGAAGAAGGGGAGGAAGCCTGATGCGTCCCAGCCGCAAGGCGTGCCCGATCTGCGAGCTCGGCGCGCGCACCATCGATTACAAGGACGAGAAGACCCTGACGCGCTTCGTGACCGAGCGCGGCAAGATCCTTCCGCGGCGCATCAGCGGGATGTGCGCGCGGCACCAGCGGCAGGTGGGCACGGCGGTCAAGCGCGCGCGGTACCTGGCGCTGCTGCCGTACATCGCCGGCTTCGAGACCTGAGGGGGGTGAATCATGCAAGTCATCCTTCGTGAGCGGATCGAGGCGTTGGGCGACGCCGGCGACATCGTCGACGTGAAGCCCGGCTACGGCCGCAACTACCTGATCCCGCAGGGCAAGGCGTACGAGGCCACCGAGGCCAACAAGCGTCGCCTGGCCGCCGAGGGCGCCCGCAAGGCCGCCGTCGAGGCCGAGACGCTGGGCGAAGCGCAGAAGCGCGCCGCCAGCATCGAGGGCATCTCGCTGACCTTCAACGCCCGCGCCGGGCAGGAAGGGAAGCTGTTCGGGTCCATCACCTCGGGCGACATCGCCGAGAAGCTGGCCGAGCAGGGCGTCACCATCGACCGCCGCATGATCGAGCTCGAGGAGCCGATCAAGGCGCTGGGCGTCACCAGCGTGCCGATCCGCCTGCATCCGCAGGTGCGGCCCGAGGTGAAGGTCTGGGTGATCCAGGAGGACTGAGGGTTTTTTCGGCTCTCGCTCTTCGTTTGGTTGGGGGCGGCTCCGGGGTTCCGGGGCCGCCTCTGTTTTCTTGACCGGTGCGCCAGTGCGTTCCGGCTCCCGTTGTGTGCGCTGGCGTCAGCCGTGCGTTCGTGAGGCGGCAAGTGCGTCCGTCGCGCCGGAACTTCAACGCACTCACGCACTTCCGCACTCGCGCACCTGTTGCTGTGCTGTCGGGTCAACGAAACGGCCTTTCTCGCGCCCTCGCTGGTCCCTAACTTGCCCGAATGCGGCGCCGCCGAACGTGGCGGCAGAACCTGTCGGAACGGAGAATCCATGAGCAACACCCCCGTGCAGCCGTCGTCGGTGGACATGCCGAAAGAGGTGGCCCGCGTGGTGGACCTGCTGTTCGACCGCAAGGCGCTGGACGTGACCCTGCTGGACCTGCGCGGCATCTCGACGGCCACCGACTGGTTCATCGTGGCCACCGGCACGTCGGACACGCACGTGTCCGCCCTGTCCGACAGCGTGGTCGACGGCCTGAAGAAGGAAGGCGTCCGCCCGCTGAACGTCGAAGGCGAGCGCGACGCTCGCTGGATCCTGATCGACTACTTCGATTTCGTGGTGCACGTCTTCCACCCCACCGCGCGCGAGTTCTACCAGCTCGAGCGCCTCTGGGGCGACGCACCCACGCACCTGATGGCTTCCCAGGCTGCGTAGATTCAACCTGAGGATACATTGCACATCTGTATGTAGGACTACAAGATGCGCATCCGCACTTGAACTCACGTCGAGCGCCGCCCACGCGGCGCTCGACGCGTTTCTGCCCGGCAGAGCCGTGAGGCGAACGGGGTCCGCGGCCACGCGTGGCATTCCGCGGAATCCGAAGATCGAAACGCACTTCCGCACTCGCGCACTCACGCATCTGTTCGCGGTGTGTCCGCAAGCCACCCCGATGCATCCTCCATCCTTTCCTACTTCCGCACGTCCCTGTAACTTAGCGAGAATCTCCGCCCGTCCGTCCGGCCCCGTTCCCCCGAGCCCATGACCGACCCGAACCCGGCCACCGGCTTCCCCGGGCGCAGGCTGCCCCAGCCCACGTTCTTCGATCCCACGTTCGAGCGGCTGCCTGCCGCCGCGGCCTTCGATCCCGACCGTCCCGGCCCCGTCCTCCTCCTGTTCGACCCGCGCGCCGACCGCGCGTGGGTGGCCGACGCGGCGATCGCGCTGGCCACGGGGTGGAACGCCGCCGGCCGCCGCACGGTGCTGGCCGACCTCTCCATCGAGGACCCGGTGCTCCACGAGCGCGTGGGCGTGCCCAACCTCGACGGCGTGGTGGACCTCTTCCTCTACGGCGCGTCGCTGGCGCGGAGCGCGCGGCCGGTGCCGGGGCGCGGCTTCCTGCTGATCACCGCGGGAACGTACACGCCCGACCCCGACAGCATCTTCCACCACGCGCGCTGGGCCAAGATCGTCGACGGGTTCCGCGAGGCGCAGGCGTCGCTCCTCCTCTTCGTCCCCCTGGACGCGCCGGGGCTGCCCGCGCTGGCGAAGTGGAGCGAGGACGTGGTGCTGATGGGCGACCGCGAGGACGGCGAGCTGCTGGAGTCGCTGGTGGCGCCCGGCTTCCGCGTGCGCGCCTGGCTCACGCCGCCCGCGCGCCCGGGGACGGACCCGGGCCGCGCGGCGCCGGTCCCGCCCGCGGCGCGTCCCGGCGTCGACGTGAGCCGGGGGACGCCGGCCGCGCCCGCCGTGCCTCCGCCGCCCGCGGAGCGCTTCCCGCAGCCGGAGCCGGGCGGATTCCAGCCCTGGCTGGCGCCGCCGCGCGAGCCGGCGGCCCCGCGCGGGCCCGAGGCGCTCCCCTCCGCCAGCGACGTGGCGCACGCCCCGGCCGCGTCGCTCCCCGCGCCCGAGCCCGAGTGGGAAGAGACGGTCATCCCCATCGAGCCCGCGGGGAAGAAGCGGAAGAAGCGCAGCATCCCCAAGGAGCGGAAGATTTCGCCGCTCCTGCTGGTGCTGCTGGTGCTGGCGCTGATGGCGGCGGCGATCGCCGCGGGCGTCCGCTTCCTCCCCGGCATCCTGGAGGGCCGCACGGCCCCCGCGCCCGCCGCCGGCGAGCGTCCGGGGACGCCGGCGCGGCGCGCGGCCGCCGCGCCCGCCGTGACGGACGCGGGGACGCCGCGGCCGTACGCGGTGTACGTGAAGGCGTTCCACGGCGACCGCGGGCTCGACGCCGCGCGCGAGCTCGCCACCAGCGTGCAGCGGCAGATCTCGGGGACCCCGGCCTTCGTCTTCACCGAGGAGGAGGACGGGGTCGCGTTCTACAAGGTGTACGCGGGGCTGCTGCAGGACACGGTGCAGGGCGCCGCGCTCCGCGCCGAGCTGGTGAAACGCAACCTCGCCGATCCCGAGGACGTGGGCGGCCCGGCCGCGCTGGTCCAGGCGCGGCCGTACGCGTTCGACCTGGGCGAGTTCCCCGACCGCGCGGCGGCCGAGAAGCGCGCGGAAGAGCTGGCGCAGGCCGCGATCGACGGCTACTCCACGCCCGTGCCGCAGAGCGACGGGACCGAGCGCTACCGCCTGTACGTGGGCGCGTTCGCCGACAGCGCGCGCGCCGCGCCGATGAAGCGGACGCTGGAGGCGTCGCGCCTTCCCGCGCGGCTGGTGCGCCGCGTGGGCCGGGCCTCCGCCACCTCGAAATGAAGCTCCGGTCCCTTCGGCTCCACGGCTTCAAGAGCTTCGCCGACCGCACCCTGATCGAGTTCCGCGACGGCGTGACCGCCATCGTGGGGAGCAACGGCTGCGGCAAGAGCAACACCGCCGACGCCGTGCGCTGGGTGCTGGGCGAGCAGCGCGCGTCGGCGCTGCGCGGCGGGAAGATGGAGGAGGTGATCTTCCAGGGCACGGTCAAGCGCCGCCCGCTCAACTACGCCGAGGTGTCGCTGGCGTTCAGCAACGACGACGGCTCCATCCCCATCCCCCAATCCGAGATAGAGATCGCGCGGAAGGTGTTCCGCGAGGGCGGCAGCGAGTACGCGCTGAACCGCGTGAGCTGCCGCCTGCGCGACATCCACGACCTGCTGCGCGACACCGGCCTGGGCTCCAACGCCTACTCGATCATCGAGATCGGGATGATCGACTCGATCCTCTCCGAGCGCGCCGAGGAGCGGCGGGCGATGTTCGAGGAGGCGGCGGGGATCGGCAAGTACAAGGACCGCCGCAAGGCCGCCCAGCGCCGCCTGGAGGGCGCCGAGGTCGACCTGGCGCGGCTGAACGACCTGGTGACGGAGGTCGAGTCCAAGGTCCGCGCCCTCGCCCGGCAGAAGCGCCGCGCCCAGCGCCACGCCGAGCTGCAGGCGCGCCGGCTGGACCTGGAGGTCGCCCTCACCCGCGCCGACCTGGAGTCGCTCACCGGCGCGCTGGCCGAGGGGACGCAGCGGCGCGAGGCGCTGGAGCGCGACGAGCGCGACGCGCACACCGAGCGCGTGACCGCCGAGGTCGTGCTGGAGGAGCGCCGCATCGAGGCCGCCGAGCTCACCCGGCGCCGCCAGGCGGTCGCGGCGAAGCTGGAGGACGTGCGGCAGCGCCTGGCCACGCGCGAGCGCGAGATCCTGCTGGCCGACGAGCGACGGTCGAACGCGGAGATGCGGATCCAGCAGCTCGTGCGCGAGCGCGGCGAGCTGGCGGAGCGCGCCACGGCGCTGGACGCCGACGCCGTGCGGCTGCGCGGGGAGCGCGACACCGCGCTGGGCCGGCTGGACGGCGTGCGCGAGCGGCTGGAGGCGCGGGTGGAGGAGAACGACGCCTTGCGCGCCACCCTCAGCGCCCACCGCCAGGCCAGCGAGGCCGCCGCCGCGCGCAGCCGCGAGGTCGCCCGCGAGATCGCCGCCGCCGAGGGCGAGCGCGCCGCCAGCGAGCGCCGGCGCGTGGAGGCGCTGGAGCGGCTGACCGGCCTCGGCGAGCAGGACGTGCAGCTCGGCAACGAGATCACCGTCCTCGGCCAGCAGACGGAGCTGTGGAGCGGGCAGGGTCTGTCGCTGCGCGAGCGGCTGGACGCCGCGGCCGACGCGGCGGAAGCCGGGCGCGAGGAGGCGCGGGCGCTGCGCGGGCGCGAGGCGCCGCTGCGGGACTCGCTGCGAGCGTCGGAGGACCGCGTGCAGCGCCTGGCCAGCCAGGTGGCCGCGCGCGAGGCGATGGAGAGCAGCTACGAGGGCTTCTCCCCCGCGGTCACGGCGATCATGGCCGAGCGCGAGCGCTTTCCCGGCGTCCTGGCGCCGCTGGCCGACTTCGTCCGCGCGACCACGGCGGAGGGGGCAACGGCGCAGGCGGTGGAGTCGTTCCTTGGCTCGCTGCTGCAGGCGCTGGTGGTGAGGGACCTGGCCGCCGCGCGGCTGGTGCGCCGCTGGTTCCGCCAGGAGTGGAGCGGCGGGGGAACGCTCCTCCTTCTCCCGCTGGACGCGCCCGGGGTGCGCGACGCGGTCTCCGGCGCGTCGGCGCACCGGCTGGGCGTCTCGGGGAGCGGGGCGGGGCAGGCCTGGGTGGAGACCTTCCTGGACGGGCTGGTGGTGGTGTCGGGGGAGGACGCGCTGGACGCCTTCGGCGCGGGGAGCCGGGTGGACGCGCTGGGCGACACGGTGGACGCGCGCGGCGTGATCCGCCTTGGCCAGCCCGCGGCGGGGGAAGGGATCCTGGCGCGGCGGGAGATGCTGGGGCGGCTGCGGAATCAACTGGAGGACGCGGAGGTGGCGCGCGACCGGCTGCTGCTGGAGCGCGACGCGCTCGCCGAGCAGATCGCGCTGGCCGAGGAGCGGGCGCGCGAGGCGGACGACGTGCGGCGGCGGATCGAGGCCGAGCTCCGCCAGCTCGACGCCGACACGGCCGCGCACGGGCACCGGCGCGGGCGGCTGGAGCGCGAGCGTGAGCAGGTGGTCGCGTCGATCGCCGGCGCACGGCGCGAGGCTGAGACGGCGGTGGGGCGGATGGCCGAGCTGGACGCGCGGCTGGAGCAGCTGCACGCGCTGGCGACGGACGCGCAGGCCGCCGCCAGCCGCGAGGGCGCCGGGCTGGCCGAGCTGGACGCGCGCTGGGAAGCCGCGCGCGACGAGGAGAGCGAGCTGCGCGTGGCCGCCGCCCGCGCCGAGGGCGAGCTGCGCGAGGTGGAGCGCGCGCTGAACGACGCCGTCACCGGCGCCGACGCGGCTCGTGCCCGCTCGGCCACGCTGCAGGCCGAGGCGGACGAGCTGTTGCGCTCGCTGGAGGGGCTGTCCGGGATCCGCGAGCGGGCGGGGGAGGACGTGGAGGCGCTCTTCGCCGAGCGCGACGGGTACGCGGCGCAGGTGTCGAACCTGGATGCGCGCCTCGGCGAGCTGGAGACCGAGGTGAACGCCGCCGACGAGCGGGCGCGCGTGCAGCGCCGCCGCGAGAGCGAGGCCGCCGAGGCGCGCCACCGGCTTGAGCTGGAGCGCGCCGAGCTGGAGAGCCGCGTGATCCGCGCGCGCGAGCGGCTGGAGGTGGAGTGGGCCCGCCCCTGGGAGGTGCTGGTCGAGGCCGCGAACCCCGTGGAGGAGGGCGAGGCCGAGGCGTGGCGCGCCGAGCTGCGCGAGACGCACCAGCAGGTGGAGGCGCTGGGCCCCATCAACATGCTGGCCGTGCAGGAGCACGAGGAGGAGGACCGGCGCCTGCAGTTCCTCACCGAGCAGCGCGACGACCTGACCAGGGCGCGGGACGACCTGGCGGCGGCGATCCGGGCGATCAACAAGACGGCGCGCGAGGTGTTCATGAACACCTTCGACACCGTGCGCCAGAACTTCCACCGCACCTTCCAGTCGCTCTTCCTGGGCGGCGAGTGCGACGTGTGGCTGGCCGACCCCGACGACCCGCTGGAGAGCCCGATCGAGATCCACGCGTCTCCCCGCGGCAAGAAGACGCAGCGCATCCACCTCCTCTCGGGCGGCGAGCGGACGCTGACGGCGATGTCGCTGCTCTTCGCGATCTACCTGGTGAAGCCGAGCCCGTTCTGCCTCTTCGACGAGGTGGACGCGCCGCTGGACGAGAGCAACGTGGGCCGCTTCATCCAGCTCCTGAACGACTTCAAGGCGCAGACGCAGTTCATCGTCATCACCCACAATCCCCGCACGATGGAAGCCGCGGACTGGATCTACGGGGTGACGATGGAAGAGCCCGGCGTGTCGTCGATCGTGGGCGTGGAGCTGGAAGGCACCTGGTCGTTCGGCGACCAGGCGGTGTCCCCGAACTCGTTGAACTGATCCGTCCTGCCGGCGCCCCGAGGACTCATCTACGCGACGACCGCGATCTCGAACGACTGCCGGCGTCTTCGGACGATCCCGACGCTTCACGCATCTTCCCAACTCGTGGGACTCTCATGATCCATCGAATCCCGACCACGCTCGCATCCGCCGCCGTGATCCTGCTTGCAGCGGCGATGCTGGCCGCGCCGGCGACGCTGCGCGGGCAGGGCGGCGGCCACGCCCACCCGGCATCGGCAGAACCGGCGCCACGGCTGGGGGAGATCGCGTTCCCGACCTCCGCATCGCCGGCGGCACACGCGGCGTTCGTGCGGGGGGTGCTGCTGCTGCACAACTTCCACTACGGGCCGGCCGCCGCCGCCTTTCGCGAGGCGCAGCAAATCGAGCCGGGCGACGTGATGTCGTACTGGGGCGAGGCGCTGACGTACACGCACCCCGTGTGGAACGAGCAGGACACCGCCGCCGCGCGCGCCGTCCTGGCCCGGCTCGCTCCCACGCGCGAGGCGCGGCTGGCGAAGGCGCGCACGCCACGGGAGCGCGCCTGGCTGGAGACCGTCGAGATCCTCTACGGCGGCGACACGCCCAAGGCCGCGCGCGACACGGCGTACAGCGCCGCGCTCGCCCGCCTGCACGCCGACCAGCCCGGCGACGTGGAGGCGGCGTCGTTCTACGCGCTCTCGCTGCTGGGGCTGAACCAGGGCGACCGCGACGTGCCCACCTACCAGCGCGCCTACGCGCTGGCCGATTCGCTCTTCCGCGCCCATCCGCGCCACCCCGGCGCGGCGCACTACCTGATCCACGCGGTGGACGATCCCGAGCACGCGCCGCTGGGGCTCCCCGCCGCGCGCGCCTACAGCGGGATCGCGCCGTCGGCGGGGCACGCGCTGCACATGACCTCGCACATCTTCGTGGCGATGGGGATGTGGGACGACGTCGTGCGCGCCAACGAGGAGTCGCTGGCCTCGTCGAAGCGTGCGGTGGGCCACTCGGCGCAGTGGCTGGTGTACGGCCTGCTGCAGCAGGGCCGCCGGCGCGAGGCGGTGCGCTGGCTCGACTCGATGGCGGTCGAGGCCGCCAGCCCGGCGCCGCGCGTGCGCAGCGACAGCCGCTACCACCTGGCGGTGACGGTGCCGGCGTACGTGGCCGACACGCGCCAGGGCGACACGCCCGTGCTGCGGCTGATGGGGGATACGATGACGGCGCGGGGGCTGTGGCCCGCGTACCCGGACGTGGGCCGCGCGCTGGCGGCGATCGAGCGGGGCGACCGGGTGGCGGCCGATTCGTTCGTGGCGCGCCTGGCCAGGTTCCGCGCGGAGAACGCGGGCCTCCGCGCCTCCACGCTCGGGCTCGTGGAGGTGATGGAGAAGACGCTGCGCGCGATGCTGCTGCGCGACGCCGGCGAGCGCGAGCGGGCCGTGGCCCTGCTGCGCGACGCCGCCGCCCAGGAGGCCGCGCTGCCGATGGACTTCGGCCCGCCCGCCACCATCAAGCCGCCGCGCGAGGTCGCCGGCGAGGTGCTGCTG
>Ga0190275_10002339_pt1 | contig 13698 bp, 14 predicted proteins | sample Popmic550T_FD_133745 | JGI IMG/M metagenome (GOLD analysis project Ga0190275, IMG submission 133745) | Populus adjacent soil microbial communities from riparian zone of Yellowstone River, Montana, USA - 550 T | ecosystem: Environmental > Terrestrial > Soil > Riparian zone > Trees stand | place... | reverse complement strand
GCGATACCACTGATAGGGGAGCGCGTAGAGGTACGCATAATCGGGAAGCGTCTGGTGAAACGCCGTGTCGAAGACGCCGACCTGCGGCAGCCCCGCGCCGAAGACCTCGCGCGCAGCCTGTATGCCGCGTATGTTGGCGGGGTTGTGCAGCGGCGCAAGCTCGATGCAGTCCTCTATGCCGCGCAACACCTCGTCCGTAATCGCCACCGAGTGCGTGAACCGCTCGCCGCCGTGGACGACGCGGTGGCCTACGGCGTGAACGTCCGCGACCGTTTTCACGGCTTCGATGCCGGAGTCGGCTGAAGTCACCCATCGTATGACCGTCTCGACCGCCGAGCGCGTGTCGCGCACGGGCGCGGTCGAGCGCAGAGCCTCTTTCCCCGTAGCCTCGAAAGTGATTATCGCCTCGCCGCCGATGCGCTCGACGACGCCGCGCGCCAGACGCTCGTCTGTCTCCTGCGCTATGCGGTCGAGATCGGTCGCGATGAGCTGAAACTTTACGGTTGAGCTGCCGCAGTTGAGCACTAAGACGTTCATGGAGTTTTTCGTCTGTCCGTTTGAAGTTCGAGCCACAGTCTTTTCAACTCGCCGCGACCGCCAACCGCCGCGCGATGTCGTTTATACGCACGCGCAACTCGTCTTCGTCAACGGTCGTCACGCGCCCGTCGCGGAAGACCTCGCGGCCCGCGACGACCGTGAGCAGAACGTCGCGCGCGGAAGAAGCGAAGACGAGCGCGGCGGCGGGGTCGTAAACGGGCGTCTGGTGCGCGGCGTCGAGCCGCACAATGGCGAGGTCTGCTTCAAAACCTTCGACGAGCGCGCCCGTCACGCGCTCAAGGTGAAGCGCGCGCGCTCCGCCCATCGTCAACATCTCAAGCGCGTCGGTCGCACCGAGCATGCGCCCATCGCCGAGCGCATCGCCCGCGGCGCGCGACGCGAGCAGGGCGAAGCGCGCCTCTTCGAGCATGTCGCAAGTGTTGTTGCTCGCCACGGAATCGCTCCCCAAACCGACCGTCACGGACGCGCGCAGCATCGCGGCGAGCGGCGCGCGTCCGTGGCCGAGCTTCGCGTTCGACTTCGGGCAGTGCGCGACGCTTGCGCCATGCTCTTTGATTGTCGCGATGTCCGTCTCGTCCACGCGGACGCAGTGCGCGAGGAGCGGGCGCGTCGAGAGGATGCCGGTCTGCTCAAGTTGGTGAATGGTCGAGACGCCGGGCGAGCGGAAGGCGACGCGGCGCGCGGCGAAGCTCTCGGCGAACGGGCCGCGCCCTTCGAGCATGAGAAGGCGCTCGGACTCGGACTCCGCCGCGTGCATCATCAAGGGCAGACGTTCGGACGCGGCGAGCGCGGCGAGCATTTCGAGCAGAGGGCGGCTCACCGTGTAGGGCGCGTGCGGCGAGAGTCCGAGCCGGACGAGCGCGGTCTCGCTCCCGCGCAGCCGCTCGATCTTCTCGCGCGCAACGTCGAACTTCGACGCCGCGTCGCGCTCGTCCGGCCCGAACGCTTCCTGAAAAACGACGGCGCGCAGGCCCGCGTCGCTGAGCGCGCGCATCACGCCCGCGCCCGCGTCGCTCGCGTCGCCAACGCACGTTACCCCGGCGCGCACGGCCTCGACCGCGCCCCACGCCGCCGACGCGTAGAGGTCTTCGGGCGTCATACGCTCGCCCCGCGAGACCGTGACTTTGCGAAGCCACGCGAAGAAGTTTCCTTCCTCGGCTTCGAGGAAGCCGCGCATCGCCGTAAGCTCCGTGTGCGTGTGGCAGTTGATGAAGCCCGGCAGTATCGCCGCCTCGCCGAAGTCCTCCACTTGCGCCGCCGCGAATCTCTCCGCAAGTTCCGCGCGCGCCCCGACGCCCGCGATGCGCGTGCCTTCGACGGCGACCGCGCCGTCCTCGATTGGCGCAGAAGCCACGGGCAGAACCCAGCGCGCGTTGTAGAGCTTCGTCATCTTCATTTAAACCCATGAAATAATTTAACAGGGATGGACAGGATGGACAGGATTAAGAATTTGGGATTTCGGATTTGATATTTCAAATTCCTTATCCTGCTCATCCTGTCCATCCTTGTTAATTATTCTTTCATCGCCTCGCTCCGTCGCCGAAGGATAAACCAGAGCAGCCCCGAAAGGATAACCACGCTGCCGCCGCCCGCCGCGACCGCGCGTATGCCGACGCGGTCAGCCGCCGCGCCCGACACGAGCATCGAGCCGACCATCATCAGCGTCGTCAGCGTCTCGTAGGACGCGAAGACTCGACCGGCGAAGGCGTCCTTCGTGCGCTTCATCACGAGCGTCTGCTGCGCCGTCCACCAGATGGCGAAATTCATCTCGCGCGCGATGAGGACGAGACCCGCGCTCCAGAGGTTCGGCATCAAACTGAAGAGCGCGAGGCCGCACCCGTCGAGCGTCAGCGAACGCCCCATGCGCGCGCCCAGCCCGCCCGCCGCCCCGCTGTTGAAGCGACGCGCGAGCGGCGCTCCCAGCACGCCCCCGATCCCCATCGCCACGAACAACGCGGAGATGCCGAAGTCGGTCGGTCGCTCGACGACGGAGCGAAGCCCCGCGCCCAACCCCTCCACCGCCTGCTCGCCGAGACGCGCGCCGAAGATGCTGTAGAGAGCGCGCGCCGCGCCGTTGCCCAACCCCCAGCCCGCCGCGACTACGAAGACCGCCGACAGCACCCGGTCGCGCCTCACGTAACGCAGCCCCTCTCGGAAATCGGACGCCGCGCGGAGCAAGACAGACGGGGAGACGGAGAGACGGGGAGACGGGGAGGCTCGGTTACGCTGCGAGGAGTGTTGAAAACGCGACCGAGCTTCAAGCAGTCCCCCCGTCTCCCACTCTCCTATTCTCCCCATCTCACCGTCTTTCCGTCCCCCAGTCTCCCCGTCTCCCCGTCCCTCCGTCTCCCTTTCGCGGCTTGTCCGCGCGCGTATGCGCCGGATCATCTCCGCCGAGGCGAGGAAGGTGAGCGCGTTGAGGACGAAGACCGCGTCGCGCCCAAGTACGGTCGAGGCAATGCCGCCGAGCGCGGAGCCGACCGCGATGGTCGCCGCCGTCGTCGAGGCCGAGAGCGAGTTCGCGCCGAGAAGCTCCTCAGTGCCGCTCACGAGGTTCGGTATCGAGGCGCGCTTGGCCGCGTTGAAGAAAGCGGAGACCGAGAAAATCGCGGCGCCGACGACGTAGATGGCTGCGAGCGAAGAGTAGCGGTTCGCTATCAGGAAGCCGAGCGCGAGGGCTGCGCGCAGGATGTCTGCCGCGATCATCACGCGCCGCCTGTCAACGCGGTCAACTATGACGCCCGCGACGGGGCCGAACAGGAACAGCGGAAGGTGGCGCGCAATCGCGTAGACCGCAATCGCAAGCCCGACGCTTCCCTCGCCCGCAAGCTGTATGACGAGCGCGAGGACGGCGATGTTGTTCAGCCAGTCGCCTACCTCCGAGACGACCTGTCCCATCCATAGACGCCGGAAGTCCGCGTTCTCGGCGAGTAGCCGACGGTAGGTCAACGCGCCCCCCTGTGGGGCGATTGCGGATTGCGGATTGCGGATTGCGGACTTCTAAGACGGGGAGACAAGGGGACGGGGAGACGGGGGGACGTTTGACAATGCAGATTCTTACTCCCCGTCTCCCCGTCTCCCCGTCTCCCCGTCCGCTTTTGTTTCCGCAATCCGCAATTCATCGGCTGCTCACTTTCTTCTTGCGGTAGCGTTCGAGAATGTTTGTGACGTATGCGCGCGTCGTGGGGAAGTCAATGCGCGCGATGAACTCTTCGGCGGTGAGCGGCTTTTGTCCGGGCGCGACGCGCGACCACTCTTCGGCGCGGCTGGGGCCTGCGTTGTAGCCCGCGACGACGCGCGCCTCCGCGCCGGGCGTGTTGCGGTAGCCCTTCGCAATCTTCTCCAGATACCAGCAGCCGACCTGTATGTTGCGCTCCGGGTCGCTGAGCGCCGCTTCGGGGTCGCGCTTCATCTTCTCGGCAAGCTCGCGCATCCCCGTCTCGGCGGCCCACTCGCGCCCCACGGTCGGCGTCACCTGCATCAGCCCGATCTCGCCGGCCTCGCCCTTCTTCCAAGGGCTGAAATACGTCTCCTCGTAGATGACGCTCCACACGAGATCGGGGTCGAGCCGGTAGACCGCGGCCTGTCGCGCGATGAGCGCGTCGAAACGGTGAATCCAATACTGGTTGAAGAAATATAGACCGGCGGCGCAGAGTGCGATGAGGATGATTAAGACGAGGGAGAGTCGTTTCAAAGCAGGCATCAGGTTTGCGGCAATCTATAATTTCTCGAATTCGTCGGGATCAATTCCAGCCTGCCGCAATATACTGCGGAGCGTGCCAACAGGGATTTCGCGATGATGCGGAACGATAGCGGTGTAAGTTCCGTCCGTAGTCTCCTTCGCGAACTTAATGTGGCTGCCTCTGCTACTCACTTCGAGAAACCCCGCGGCTTCTAGTCTCCGCTTTACTTCACGAAACAGCAGAGGTCTAAGCGGCATCCAATTCGACCTCAATCTTACGGATGCTAGGAAGGATGGTGGCGCGCGGCGGCTCGTAGTGAAGCTCTAGAGCCTCCCTGAGATTTTCCAACGCTTCATCCTCGGTTAATCCCTGACTCGCCACGTCAACTTCCCTGCACTGCGCGATGAACCACTCGCCTTCCTGCCACAGGGTAGCCGTAAACTCCTGCATCATCGTCTTCAATCTTCCTCTCAGTTCCTTCGTCGCAGGTGAGACCAAAGCTCCGACTTCGGGATAGACACATCGCGGCCCTCGTAGCGCGAGAGCAGCGCGCGGCGGTCGAGGACGTGGCCTTGCAGCCAGACCTCCGCGTCGAAGGTCGCGCCGATTGCCAGAGGGTCGCCGCGAAGCGCGCGCCGGTTGACCAGCACTTCGAGCTTGAGGCGTTCGAGGTCGAGGTAGACCCAGTAAATCTCGCTGCCCGACAGTGGATTCCTGAGCGTCTTGAAGGAGATGACGCGGCCCGTAAGACACCAGTCGTTCTCGTGCGCGGCGCGCGAGGGTGCGGCTACTTCGAGCGGCTGCCAGCGCACGCGCTCGTTCTTCGACGACGACGAGACGCGCGCGCGGTACGCCAGCCCGCACAGGCCGACGTAAAGCTCCTGCGCGCGGAAGCCTTCGGGGCCGACCTCCGTCAGATTCTGCAACTCGAAGAGGACTTCCGTCTCCGCGCCGTCGCAGTAGCCGTGGACGATTGCCTCGCCGTCCTCGTCGTACTCGGTCAAGGCCCAAGGGCTTATGCGCTGCGTGTAGCGCGCGCGAAAGCCGGGGCGGCAGTCGGCGTAGAAAATCTCTCCCGTGCCCGACTCGTACAGAACCGTCCAGACCTCAAGTCCCTCGCCCAGCTTCCAGCAGCGACCGTGCAACACCGCGCCGCGACGGCAAAGCTGCGTCGCTTCGCCCTGATCGCCCGCGCGCTCCGCGAGGTGGTTGAAATCTTTCTCGCTCGGCACGTCAAGACCGATGGCTTCAAACGTCTGTTCCATAACTTCTAAAGTCTGGAGTCTGGAGTCTGGAGTCTGGAGTCAAAGACAAGAACCGCTTCCTGACTTCAGACTCCAGACTTCAGACTCCAGACTCATCTCGATGCTCGTTTCCTCGGCGCGGCCTTCGTCGTCTCCTCGCCTCCTGCGCGCGGGGCGCGTGTGCGGAAGCCGCGTATGTTGCGCGCGGGGCCGTGCTGCGGGCGCGAGCCGGAGCGCACCATCTCGGCGAACAGCTCAACGTCATAATCCGCCTCGCGCGACATCTCTTCGCGGATCGCGTGCAGCTCTTCGAGGAATCTAGGTTTGCGATACATAACAAGAATCGTGACGAGTGACAAGTGACAGGTGACAGGATAAACCTCTTTCCTGTCACTTGTCACTTGTCACTTGTCACGGCTTTCCGTCATCTCCGAAACCAGAAACTCCGGCGTGACTATCTGCGGGACGAAGAAGCCGGCGGCTGTGTTGAAGAGTCGTATGCGCGCCTGCCGCCGCACGTTCGCAAGGTGGCCGAAGTTCCAAGTGACTAGATAATCTATTTTGTGAAAGGAAGCAACGGCTACGTGCACGGCGTCGCCGATGTACTTGCGATGAAAGATGCCGCGCGCGATGTAGCCTTCGGCGAGTATGGCGGCCTCCTCCGAAAGCTCGACCTTTTCCAGCGGCGCGACGAGTTTGAGATAGCCCGTGCGGTGCGGCTCCGGCACGCGCTCAAGCTCGCGCACGACGAGCTGCGAGACGACGGGGCGGTACTCTGCCATCTCGTGCTCCCACCAGCGTATGGTCAGGTCGCGACGGAACGGCTCGCCGTTGTCGAGGTACGCGCCGACGACCGAGGTCTCAAGATAGATGCTCTGCTTCATAACAACGAAAGCGGTGAATGGTAAATGGTGAATGGTAAATGGACTGAAAGCAGTTTCCATTTACCATTCACCATTTACCATTCACGATTTACGACTGACTCGTAACGACGGGCGGCTTGCCCTTCGTGTCTTCGGGGGCCGCGCCCGCAATCGGCTCCAGACGGACGACGCCGCGCGCGAAGTCGAACGTCACGCGGAAGTGTCGGAGTATGTTGCCGCCGACGATGCCGGTCTGCTCGAACCCCGCGGTCTCGTTAATCGGGTCCATGTCCAGCACCGCGACGTAGACGTTCTGCCGCGCGTGCGAGCCGAGCAGGATGCGCGGCAGCATCAAGGTCTGGATGTTCTCGGCAAGCCCCGCCGCGCCGTAGACGCTGATGCGCCCGCCGTGCGCGAACTTCACCATCCCCATGCGCGCGGCGAGCACCTCGGAGACGACGGAGATGCTCGCGCCCGTGTCAACGATGAAGTTGGCGGGCTTGTCGAGACCGTCGAGCTTGACCTCGCCGCTCCAGAAGCCGCTCGAAGTCGTTCGGATGGGGACTTCCACGGCGCCCGTCGCCGCCGTGGGCACATACCTTTCGCGGTCGCCTCCGCGCAGCATCGTCATCTTGAGCGCGCCGTAGTCAATCGTCGAGAGATACTTGCCCAGCACTGTAAGTCCGATGTAGCCGTCCACAGGCTCCTGCTCGTTGAAGAACTGGCGTATGTAGACGGGCACGCGCTCGATCCTCGCTTCGCCGACGTTGAGCGATTGCAGGAAGCCGTAGATGATATCGAAGCGCCCCGCGCCGCCGACAGCGCGCGCCTGCCCTCCGCGCGCCACCTCCTTCAGGCCGATCCTCTTCGCCGCGTGCGTCGCGATGACGCACATCCCCGCGCCCGTGTCTATGACGAAGCGCAGTTGCTCCTTCGAGCCGTTGACGCGCACCTTGATGACGGGACGGTTGTTGATCAGCTCGAACGGAAACTCCACACGGTCGGGGCCGTTGACATCGAGCAGACTGCTCTGCGAGCCGAGGTATCGAAGGAAGTCTATGAGGCCGCGTATGCGTGCGCGGCGATCCGCGTCGGTGCGCGGCGCGACGCGCAGGAAACGTTCGTATGCGCTGGCGGCCTCGGCGTAACGCTCGTAGCGCGCGGCGACCTGTCCGAGATTGAAGTGGTAATCAGGCTCGTTCGAGTCTATGAAGGCCGCGCGGCGCAGACCCGCGAGGCTCGCTCCCAGACGGTTCTCGTAGAAGTCAACCATCGCCAGACCGGCAATCGCCATCGCGTCGTTGTCCGCGAAACTCAGAGCGGTGCGGAACTCCTCGACCGAGAGACGGAAGTCGCCGGAGTTGAGCATCGCCATGCCGAGCAGCGCGTGCGCCCGCCCCGAAAGCGGATTGACGGCGACGACGCGCGCCGCCTGATCGTAGGCGTCCAAATTCTTTCGTTGCTTGAGGAGCGCGAGGCTGAGTCCCAGCCGGGCCTGCTCGTCGCGCGCGTCCTTCGCGACAAGCTCGCGGTACAACTTCTCGGCTTCCGTGAACTCACCATCATTGATGGCGCGCTCGGCGCGTGCGCGCAGCTTGCCCTGAGACGCGGCAGCCGACGGAACGACCGCGACCGAGAGCATGGCGAGAAGCGGGAAGGCGAAGGCGAGCGCAAGACGTGGCTGCTTTCTCATCTGTCGAACCTCACAATCAAATGATGAATGCGGAATGATGAATGATGAATGTGACGAAGGCAGAACGATTTAATTCATCATTCATCATTCCGCATTCATCATTTCAAAATCTCGCCGGTCTTCATAGACCATAGAACGAGATCAAGCTCGTCGAAGTCAACGCCGAGGTCGTGCGCGAAGCGGCGCAGGCTCTCCTCCGTGGCAAGGTAGCGCGCGCGCGTCGTGGGCGGCTGCGGAGAAGAGATGACGCCGACCTCAAAGAGGCAGCGCAGGATGTGCTTGTCAAGAATCGCGTAGCCGCGCAGGCCGACGTTGCGAAGGAAGTGGCTCGACTCTTTGTAGCCGAGGCCCTTGATGCCGCGCGAGCGCGCGAGCCAGTCGCGCCGTTCCAGCGGGTCGGCGAACGCTTCGAGCCGCTCGCGCAAGCGCATCCCGCAATCGCCCTCCAAAAACTCGCGCGTCACCACGATATACCCTGAGCGCGAATTAGGGTAGCGATGTTTTTTTTGAAGCGCGCATGCAAGCTCTTCATGCGTGCCGCGCGCGAGCAGTGGCCGCACGGCTTCGACCGAGCTTAGCCCCATGCGCGCCGACGCGCCCGCCGTGAAGATACAGTAGACCAGCTCTTCCCAGAGCCTTGCGTCGGAGCCGCCCTGCCACACCTCGTCGAACTCCGCGAGGCGCGATTGAATCTCGCGACGGCGCGCGCGGTGCGCTGCGCGTATCTTCTCGACTGTTACAGGCTCTCGGTCTCGCGGCACGTGTTCGACTTTTTCAAAGGCGAGGCTTCGGCGGAACGCGTCGAAATTTTAGGTGCGCGCTTTCGGCCTTGTCAAAAGAAAGTTTTCAGTTTTCAGTTTTCAGTTATGAGCTTCACAGTATGTCCCTGACTCGCGCAGATCGGTTGCGGGCCTGATGAGAACGACGCGCTGAAAACTGAAAACTGTTCTTCGGGAACAGTGATTGCATTGAGCTTTTCCGATGCTTGGGGTCGTGCATGCATCGCATACGATGCGCGCCTGCATCTAAGCGTTCGCCCCCCGACTCTTCCCTTGAACAATTAGGCGCGTATCAGGTGTAAGGATCGTTGTATTATGATAGCGCGCTTTCGCGCCGCCACGGAGCGGAGCCGCAAGGAGCAAGTGGGTTGAAGACGAATCGTTTCATTCTTGCCTTAATAATTCTTCTCGCGCCGACGGCTGGCGCGACCGCGCAGGTCGTGCGCCCCGCGCCTACGCCGTCCGCGCCCGCGACGACGAGCGTGTCGCCGTTCCCCTTCGACGGCGACGGGAATCTACTGTCCGACGATCTGCTTCCGCAGACGGAAGACCCGACGCTCGGACATCAGGGCGTTCTGGTCGAGACGCTCGACGGGCAGATAGTGCGGGAGCAGGCGGCGGACACGGCCTTCAACCCGGCGTCCGCCGTGAAGCTCGCGACCGCGCTCGCCGCGCTTCGCACGTTCGGGCCGAAGCATCGCTTCGCGACGACCTTCTGGATTACAGGCTCGTTCGACAAGGCAAACGGCACGGTCACGGGCGACCTCGTCGTCTCTGGTCGCGACCCGTCTTTCCACGACGAGCATGCCGTCGCCGTCGCGCGCGAGTTGAACCAGCTCGGCATCAAGACGGTGACGGGCGACCTCGTCGTGGCGTCGCGCTTCACGATGAACTTCAGCCCGTCGTCGCTGCGTTCCGGCGAGCGGCTCTACGACACGCTCGACTCGACGCGCCGTCCCGCCCCGGCGACGCGCGCATGGAACGATTCGCGCGTCGCGCTGCGCGATCAGGTTGGCCTGCTCTCCGCGCCGAGCGTCGCCGTGATGGGCGCGGTCTACGTTGACTCCGTGCCTAAGAACGCACGCGCCATCTCGACGCACTACTCGCCGGAGCTTGTGGACGTTCTCAAAGTCCTTCTCTGCTACTCGAACAACTTCATGGCGGAGCGTCTGGGCGACATGCTCGGCGGCGCGCAGGGCGTCGCGCGCGTCATCAACTCGCAGCTCGGCCCCGGCGGCGGCGAAGTTCGACTCGCCTCGACGAGCGGCCTCGGCGTCAATCGCATGACGCCGCGCCAGATGTTGAAGGTCTACCGCGCGCTCCTAGATGAGCTGCACGAGAACAAGCTCAAGGCCGCGGACATTCTGCCCGTCGCGGGCGTTGACCCCGGCACGCTTCAAAAGCGTTACGCCCTGAGTCCGGGGCGCGGCAGCGTCATCGGGAAGACCGGCACGCTCCCGCGCACGGACGGCGGCGTGAGCGCGCTCGTCGGCCAGCTCCGCACGCGCAACGGCGACACTCTTCTCTTCGCCATCCTCGACCAACGAGGCAGCGTCGTGCGCTTCCGGCAGTGGCAGGACGCACTCGTCGCCGAACTGCAAAACGAGCGCGGCGGCCCGCAGCCGTTTACATACTCAACGCAGACGCTCGCCATACGCCTCTCCGCATCCGAGTTCGACAGCGCACGCGCCTCGACACTCGACGAGTACGAAGACGCGCCAAATCAATAGAAAGGCAGAAGTCAGAACGCTGAACGCTGAACTGAAAGACGGGTTTTCAGTTCAGCGTTCAGCGTTCTGACTTCTGCCTTAAAATTCGCGCCCCGGCGGCTCGGCGACCGCCGGAGCGCTTCTCGACGCGCGCGCGCAATGTGCGGACTGCACACGCTCGGCGATTCTCGTTGGTTGAATTGAGTTGTCTGAAGCGAGCCTGATAGCTTCGCCGCACCGTGCCTCTTTCCAGACAACTCGCGTCGGGCCGCAAGCGCGGCGGGCTGCTCGGCCCGCGACGCGCCGGTCAGCGCGTCCATAGAGCAAGTCACAGGCCACTTCCGCATGAGGGGCGCGGCGCGTTTGAATTCTCTGCGCCCGCATAGAGTTGCGTAACCGTGACGACGATCCGGCGCGACTGCGTCGCGGCGAGTCGGGCCTGAGTTGTGGTCATAGGTTACAGCGACTGTGTAACGCCATTCACATCGAACAGACCCCGCCACGCGCTCACGCGAGGTGTGAAGCGCTCTTCCGCCTCTGTCACGCAAGGTAACAAAGCCGACGCCCGTTTCTCGGCGGCGCGAACCTTTTTCAAGGAGATTCGCGGGAGAATGCAGGTGGCACGCCCGTTGCCCATTACGTGCGCGTCGGCGACGTTCCCGACCGAAGACGCCACGACGACGGGCGTGCCATCAGGAGGTGAAGAGATACGGTGTCCCCTTCGACCAAAAGTAAACGTAGCTTTACGGACTCGCGCGGGTTCAGCCTGCTCGAGATGATGCTCGTAGTCGCGATTGCCTGCGTAGTCATTGTATTCGCCGTTTTCGGCATCCGCTCGGCGCGCGCCGAGATGCGTCTACACAACTCCGCGCGCGTCTTCACGCAGAACGTCGAGAGGGCGAGGATAGATGCCATCCGCCGCCACGACGTGGCGAACGTGGAGTTCACAAGCCCGAACACCTACGAAATCACGATGGACTTCGACAACGACGGCACGGCGCAGACGCGCGCATTCACCCTCGACACCGACGTCTCGCTCGTTGACGACGCGGGCGTGCCGATCACCGCCGCCCCTTATCCTTACGCCGACTTCGACTGGCGCGGGCGCACCTCCGAGTGCAGCATGCTGTTCAGGGTAAAGAACGACCGCGGCAACCAGTTGGTCGTGCAGGTGGCGGGGTCGGGCGACATCACAGTCAACAGCGCCATCACGAGCATGCCGACCATCGCCTACAACACCGTGAGTTCCACGTCGGACGTGAGCGAGACGGCGGTGCTGACGGGGACGGATACGAAGTTCAACCTCTCGCCCTGCGGGACGACGAGCGGAGGAGGAGGAGGCGGCGGCACGACGGTGCCGCCCCCCACGGTCACTTGTAGCGCGGGGACGCTGACCACGAGCACCGGATACATCACCGTCAGAAAGAACGGCGGCAGCACGCAGAGCGTCAACGTCACGGTGACCGGAGCCGGGACGATCACCGCGACGCCCGCCCCCAACCTGAGCGCCTCGCCGTCATCGCAGGGCGTCGCCTCTTCGGGTGGCGGCTCGGCAAGCTTCACGATCTCTTCGATAACGAGGACGCGTGGGACTTTCGAGGTGAAATTCTATTTCGGCACGTGCAGCCCGGCGACCGTCTACGTCAAGGTGACGAACTAATCCGCCGGAGACGAGGGTAGAAGGCAATGGCAGAAGAAATGCACACAGCCCGCGCGCGCGGCGACGCCCAAAAGTCGCGCGGCTTCACGCTGATCGAGACCGCGATAGCGCTGCTCGTCCTGCTTGTCGCCGGACTCGGCGCGGCATCGCTCTTCATGTACTCGATCAAATACAACACGGGCGCGAACGACCGCGCCGTAGCGCAGGCCGTCGCGCAGCGCCAGATGGAGGTGCTTCGCAAGACCTCGTTCGCCCAGCTCGCCACGTCCACACAGGAAGTGACGAGCGTGGGCCGTTCCTTCAGCGTCGACACGACCGTCTGCAACGACGGCAGCGCGTTGTGCGGCGGCAGCACGGCGTTCAAGAAGGTCACAGTCCGTGTGACGCCGCTCAGCGCCGGGGTCGGTTGGTCGCGCAGCTCCGTGACGCTCGTAACACTGCGCAGCAATCTGGCCTTGGGGGCTTACTTTTAAACTGGCGGGCCGCCGGCGCGCGCCTCGCCGAGCCTGAGCTTGAGGATACACATGCAGGAGCACACTCGACAAAAGTCGGCGCAGTCCGGCTTCTCCCTGATCGAACTGATGATCGCGATGACCGTGACGCTCGTCGTAACGGTGCTGGCGAGCAACCTTATCGCCGGCTCTCTACAGACGAGGACGAGGGAGAACAAGAGGTCTGAGGCGCTCAGCGACTCGCAGCGCGCGCTCTACGTCATGTCGCGCGAGATCGCCAACTCCGGCTTCGGGCTGACCAACAACGGGGTGGTGGCCGCCGACTCCGGCTCAAGCTCGATACGCGTCCGCGCCAACCTCAACGCCTTCGACGGCCAGACGACGAGCAACGCCGTCAGCGACAGCGACGAGGACGTCAAGTACGTGCTCTACACGAGCGGCGCGGAAAGCTACATCGTGCGCCTCGACGTGAACACCGGAGCGAGGACGACGATCCTCGCCAACCGCGTTGACTCGCTCGTCATACGCTACTACGCCGACAGGATTGACTACACCTCCGGCGACTGCGACATCACGCCGTCGGGGGGAGCGACCGAAGTGACGACGAAGAGCGACGCGCGCTTCGTCGTAATAGCCATCTGCGTGCAACTCCCCGCGGTGGGGAAGCCCGGCGCGACCGGCTACCAACCTGTTTCGCGCGTGCAGCTCGTCTCCGACGTTTCGCTACGCAACGCCGACCTGCTCAACTACTGACACACAGCCTTCAAGGAGAAGTGAACCCCGATGCGATTCGCACGGTCGCCACAGACGCAGAATCTTGCGAGAACGCCAGCGCGGGCGCGCGACCGCCGCTCCGAGCGCGGCGCTGCGCTCATCACGGTCATCCTCATGTCGGTGCTGCTGCTCGCCGCGGGCGGCGCGCTCATCACTGTGACTTCGCTTTCGGCCTCGAACGCGGCTGACGCCACAGCCGAGTCGCAGGCATACTACGCCGCGGAGTCCGGGCTGCAATCCGTTCTGGGCGTGCTGCGCGGCAACGCTGCGCCCAACCCCCTGT
>Ga0190275_10002338_pt1 | contig 13700 bp, 5 predicted proteins | sample Popmic550T_FD_133745 | JGI IMG/M metagenome (GOLD analysis project Ga0190275, IMG submission 133745) | Populus adjacent soil microbial communities from riparian zone of Yellowstone River, Montana, USA - 550 T | ecosystem: Environmental > Terrestrial > Soil > Riparian zone > Trees stand | place... | reverse complement strand
GCGCGAGAGTGGGCTTACGAAGCCGGCGAGTTGCCACAGCTTGCGCCACAGCTTCGCCACTCACTTGCTCGAGAACGGCTATGACATTAGGACGGTGCAAGAGCTTCTCGGGCACAAGGATGTGAGCACAACGATGATTTATACCCACGTGCTGAACAGGCCGGGCATCGGGGTGAAGAGTCCGTTGGATTGAGAGAAGGTCAGAGTCCAGAGGCCCCGCTGAAGCGTCCCACAGGGACGCTGCTACAGAAAGCGATCATAGCGCATTCTTGGTTTCGAGCTCGGTGAGGAAGGTGGTGTATTTCTGGGTGGTGGCGTGAGTTGGGCCGAGGGTTTTGCGGGCGGAATCGGCGGCGCGGCGGGCGAGTTGTTTGGCTTCGGGAAGTTTGCCGAGACGGGCGAGGTTGCCGGCGAGATCGTAGCAGGCTTCGAGGGTGGCGGCGTGCTCGGGGCCGCGGACTTTTTCGACGAGCTTCAGGACCCGGCGATATTCGGGTTCGGCTGCCGCATATCTGCCCTGGTTAAAGAGTGCGTTAGCCAGGCCGCGATGGCTGCGGATGGTGAGCGCGTGCTCAGGCCCGAGCGCTTTATCTTCCACCGCGATCAAATCGCGGAACATGGCTTCGGCTTCGGGGTAGTTCTTGTCGCCCATGAGCGCGTTAGCGAGGTTATTGCGATTGATCAGCGTGTTAGGATGCTCGGCGCCCAGCACTTTTTCTTCCAAGGCGATGACCTCGCGATATTGAGCGGCTGCTTCGTTGTGTTTTCCCTGGGCCTGGAGGGCATTGGCTAAACCGGAGCGGCCCGAAAGCGTGTCGGGGTGCTCGGGTCCCAGGACTTTTTCTTCCACGCCAATGAGACTTCGAAAGTCGGTCTCGGCCTCGGCAAATTTCCCCTGGCTCATGAGGACTTTGTCGAGCCGGAGCCGGCTCACGAGGGTGTCGGGATGTTCCGGACCGAGCACGCGTTCCTGGAGACGGATCACGTCGCGGAGATTCAGCTCGGCTTCGGGAAATTTGCCCTGGTGATCGAGCGCATAGGCGAGGCTGCTGCGGCTTCGCAAGGTATCGGGGTGTTCGTGGCCGAGCACTTTGTTTTCGAGGTCGATGACTTGTTGATACTCGCTGGCGGCCTCGGCGTGCTTGCCCTGGCGATCGAGCGTTAGCGCAATATTATTGCGCGTCCGGAGTGTGTCGGGGTGATCGGGCCCCAGTACTTTTTCCCGGACCGCGAGGATGCGGCGATGTTCCGCTTCCGCGTCGGCGGGCTTGCCCCCGTTATCGAGCGCAATAGCGAGGCCGTTGCGGGCCAGGAGGGTGTCCGGATGCTCGGGCCCCATGACCTTTTCCGCCAGGGCCACGATTCCCCGCATGCCGGCGATGGCTTCGTTATATTTGCCCTGGCGATATTGCGCATAAGCAACGCGCGCGCGGCTTCTCAGTGTATCGGCGTGCTCCGGACCGAGCGCCTGCTCGCGCGTTTCCACCACTCTGCGCAGGACTTCCTCGGCCTCACGGTAAGCGCCTTGATCGAGCAGCAAATCGCCGATAGCGAGGTGGAGCCGGGCCCATTGCTCCGGGATTTTCTGGCGATCGGTGAACTTTTCCGCGGCGCGGAAATGTTCCATGGCCGTTTTGAACTGGATCCGTTTTTGCGCGGAGAACCCGGCCAGCTCGAAGGCCTGGATGATCTCGAGCGGTTTCGCGGAACCGGTCTGTTGCAATTCCTCCGCGGCCTGCAAGGCGAGGCGTTCGGCTTCGAGATAATCTTTGGCGACGTAAGCCGCGTTCGCGCGTTCGAAGCTGGTAGCGTCCGGCTCGCGCTTCAATTCCTCGGCGGCCTGCGGAAGTTTTTCGCTCAGCACCTTGGGATCGACGCCGAGTTTTTTGCCCAGCTCCGCGTAAATCCTTTCCTGCAGCGCCGCCGGATTTTCCTCGGGTTGCGACTGGCGCACCTGCGCTTCGACGCGCGGATAATTGAGAACGCCTTCCCGCAGCTTGGTCACTTCCTGGCTCATGTTAACGATGGCCTGCTGCGTCTGGGCAATGCTTTGCGTGGTCTGCCGCTGGCCGTAGAGAAGCCAGAGACCGAGGCCGACACTGATGACGAGCAGGATCGCCACCGCCGCGGCCCATCGTTTCACCCCGCGCCGCAACCGGATGAGGTCGTCGCGTAATTTCAGGACGCTGGCTTCCAGCGCTTCTCGGCTTTTCAGCGGATGGAAGAGATGCGCGTCGGATTGCAACCGCTTGCGATAAGCCGCCTGGAGCGCGCGCAGTTCTTCCGGCTCCCCCTGGCATTCATCGATGGGGAAATTTTCGTCGATGAAGAGATACCAGACTTTCTTGCCGCGCTGGCGGGCATAAAGCGCCTCGTATTGGGTGTAGCTGACGCGGCCGAATTGCGGATCGGGCTCCGGCGGCTCGGCGCCATAGCAATTGCCGACAATCTGGAGGACGCCTTTGCATTGATCGACCTGCTGGCGCAGCATCGCGCGGAGATCGCCCGTTTCCGTCCCGAAAATGTCCTGCCAGATTGGCTGGTAACCGAGGTAAGTGAGGGTGTTGGCTGCGAGCTGCCGGCCGCTCCGCAATTCCTTGCTGACGGCGGAAATGAAAATGAGCGGAAGCGAAGCCACGGGAGGTCTTACCAATTTCCTCCCGATCTGGCAAGGGTGGCGCCCGCCGGCATTTGCGCTGTAGTCGCCCCGCTATGTCGGGGCGCTGGCCCTCAACACGGCGACATAGCGCCGTGGCTACAGGCGAGTGCGAAACATTGCGGGCAGGAGATGCGGGAGGCGAGATGCGTATTCGCTTGCGTTGCGAGAGAGGACTGCTTAAAACGCATCCACGATGAAAACACGCATGTTCAAAGGGGCTTGCCTCGTGACAGTAGGAGCGCTTCTCGCGAGCGTCTCTGTCGGCACCGTCCGCGCTCAATTTCCTTATGTTCCGAGCCTGCCTTTTAGTGGAGGCGGCCGGCATGATGTGGCCCGCCATGTCGTTCGCGCCGCGGTCGTGGCGACAGTGATTTATTTCGTGGCGAAACATCAGGCCGACGAAAGGCAGCGGCAGTTGGCCGAGCAGCGCGGCCGCCGGTCTTATGCGCGGATGTCAGCCAAGCGGAAGTCGGACATGAAGGCGAGGAAGGTGCGCTACATCGCGGTCGATACGCACCGGGGCGCGAAGAGTTCGCCCAAGGCGAAAAAGACCGTGATGATTTACGACACGCAATCGCAACGGGTGGCAAGCAATAACGCATACGATGTGGCGCAGACGCCATCGGTGGGAAGCACGACGAAAATCGACAGCTATTCGGCGGAATACGTCGGGTCGGGACTGTAAAAGTCGCGATAGATTTGCGCTGTAGTCGCGCCGCTATGTCGGGGCGCTGACCTCAACACGGCGACATAGCGCCGGGGCTACAGGACAAGGCGGGCGCAACGCCGCTCTGGCGCGGCCCACAGGGCCGCGGCTACAGGTTGGAGCGGGCACGCCTCCGTGCCGGTGGCGAAAGAGGCCAATTTCGCAACGACCTGAGGGCACGCGGTTTCCGAGAAAAGTCGCGTTCAATTACACAAAAGTAATGTGAAAATACCCATCCGCGCAGAACCGGGTGAGGTTTTTGCCGCGAAGTAGTCAATGCCAGCACGTCGTCGCGTCTCGCGCCGACCGGCCCCGATGACCTCACAGGAAAAATCGCTTTGGTCAGTCGTCCCTACCCGGCTTGCGGCTGCCTTCCCGCCGGCGGGGCCAAACCGAACGAGGTCGTTTTGATTCTTTTTCCCACCACCCGTCAACCGCGAACCCACCACCACCATGAGCAAACTCCTCCGAAGAAATAGTCGAAAGTTCAGCGCCGCCACCCTCATTGCCGGCGCCCTCGTCCTCCTGATGTTCGTTTTTGTTGATCGTTCGCAATCGGCGAATCCGACGAACGGCACGATCGGTCCAATGGGGCCGAATGTCGTTTGGGACGGCACCGCGGCCGGCGGCACATCACAACTGAGCGAGGATAGTTGTGTCGAAGGCTTCAGCTGCGACACATTCACGCTCACCATTTCGGGCGATCCGAGCGATTGGACCGGCAAACAGGTGCATCTCCAATTTGATTGGCTCGATGCGGCCAATGACTATGACATCTACGTACATAAAGGGGATAACACCGGCCCCATCGTCGGTTCGTCTGTTAACACCCACCTTTCGGGGCATACCGAGAGCATCGATCTCGATCCCAACGTCCCCTCCATCGGCACGGGGGTGTTCTCAGTTCACATCGTTTATTTTATCGTAGCGCCTCAGACCGGAATCGGACCGCCTCCAGCCAACGATCAATATCACGCGGTCGCGAGCGTGACCGCGGCGGTAGCTCCGACACCAACTCCGACTCCGGGCGCCTCACCCACGCCCACGGCGCCGCCTGTCATCCCGCCTGGGACTCCTAGACTTCACAACCATTACGCACCAACGGGAGTCGCCGATGATGCGGGGGAGCCGACGATCGGCTCGAATTGGCAGAGCGAACAATCCTTCAGCAATAATAACATCGCCACCGGCGCCGCGAATCCCGCCATACCGAACGGCGGAACCACCAATTATTTTGGCGGATTCCTCTCCTACATGCTGAGGGTGAGGTTTAACGATTGTGCCTCGCCCGCGATCGCGCCGTTTGAAAAAATGCCAATATTTTTGGCGGCAACCACGCGCGTATTCGGCGATCCAATCCTTTTCACCGACCATCTGACCGGTCGCACCTTCGTGGCGCAGCTCGAAGGCCTCACGCCCGTCGGGAGCACGATAGATTTCACCGACGATGACGGCGACACCTTCCAGCCCAGCCAGGGCGCCGGCCCATCCTGTGTTGATCACCAGACGATCGGCGGCGGCGCATTCCACGAGCCTTTGCCTCCCGGGTTGGTCTATCCGCACGCGGTTTACTACGCGTCACAATGTATTAGCAACGCGACCTCGGAGCTGAGCGTCGATGGCGGCGTCACGTTCCCGATCGAGAGCAACATGTTCACCGCGAGCGACTGCGCGGGCCTGCACGGCCACATCAAGATTGCACCGGATGGCACGGCCTATGTCCCGGACAAGGCGTGCGCGACGGCCGGCGTTCCGTTGCTTTTGGGTGGCGAAGCCGCTGTCGTCGTATCGGAGAACAACGGCCTGACCTGGTCGGTGAGGACCGTTCCCGGCGCGACGAGCACGGCCAGTGTGGACGATGCTTCGGTCGGCGTTTCCTGGTGCCCGCCTGAAGAGGCAGCCACGTGCGATAAGGCCGCGCGCAGCAATACGATTTATCTCGGGTTTATGTTTGCCGATGGCCGCGCCGGAATCGCCAAGTCGAATGACAAAGGCGTGACCTGGACACCCCCGGTGGACGTCGGCGCTCAAGTGGGTGTGAAACACATTGCCTTTCCAGCCGTGGCCGTGGGCGATCCTGATCGCGCGGCGTTTGCCTTCTTTGGCACCACCACCTCCGGGAACTATAGCGCGCCGGAGTTTCCTGGGGTCTGGCATCTCTATCTTGCCACCACCTTCGACGGCGGAGCGACATGGACGACGCAAAATCTCACGCCCGACGATCCGATCCAGCGCGGCGGAATCTGCACCGGTGGAGTCTGCCGCAACCTGCTCGATTTTTTTGATATGGCGATCGACAAACGAGGCCGCCTTCTCATCGCCGGGGAGGATGGCTGCATCGGCAGCTGCGTGAACGGCGGCCCGAATTCCTTCACGGCCAAGGCGTTCATCTCGCGTCAGGCAGGTGGCAAACGAATGTTTTCCGTGTTTGACCCGGTGGAGCCGGCTCTTCCGGGAGCGCCACGGGTGACGGGAGGCTTCGACGTGTTGCCGCCGACAAAGGCAATTTTGTCGTGGCCTGTGCCCGATCATGGCGGCTCGCCGATCACGGCTTACAAGGTCTATCACGCGACGGCGGCCGGCGGCCCATTCACACTCCTGGCGACTGTGCCCGTGAATAATTACACCGATGCCACGCTGCAAGCGGACAATTACTACCGGGTGACGGCTGTTAATGGTGTCGGCGAAGGGCCTTACTGCGGTGAGTTCCGTCCCGTGGGGGTGCCGCCCAATACGTGCGCGTTGCCGGGCCTGCTCGTGCAGGACGATTTCAATCGGGATGGAACGGACAAGGACTCCGGCGTCAATACGCCGCCCGATCCAAGGGTGAACCTGAGACAGCTTTACGTCGGCGAGCCATTCTTCGGCGCTGGGGTGAACAAGCTAGTCTTCACCATGCAGGTGGCACCTTCGCCCGGGGCGACTACGGCGCCTCCAAACAGCCAATGGTTCATCATTTGGAATCGCATCACCGGGCCAACCGCTGATGGATCCGATCGCAATTACGTGGCGATGAGATCGGATGCCTTTGGCGAGGTCTCTTTTGAATACGGCACTTTCGGGCCGCCGCTCGATCCGACCGCACCCGTGCCGAACGCGAACACCCCCTTGAAGGTGGGGGACGCTGATGAGGGGACGTTCAACGCCGAGACAGGCGTCATCACGATCACGGTCTCGAACGACAAGGTCGAGAACATAGGCGTGGGCTTCGACCTGGCGGGAATGGCTTGCCGAACCTATTTCAACCGGCCCGATCCGGGACAACGTTCGACCAATAACGCCTCGGACGTCATGGAGGAAACCTTATACTCGCTCCGCGGCAACGCGTTCTGCGGTATCATTGAAATCGGCAAGTTATTGAATATCTCGACCCGCGAACAGGTCGGGACCGGTGATAACGTCCTGATCGGGGGCTTCATCATTACTGGCAGCGCTCCTAAAAAGGTCATCATGCGCGGCATTGGCCCATCGCTCCAGAAAGATGGCGGGCCGTTCGCGGGCCGGATGGAGGATCCAACGCTGGAGTTGCACGATGCCACTGGCGTCCTTGCTACCAACAACGACTGGAAAGAAAACCAGGCGGAGGTGGAAGCGACCGGCATTCCGCCGACACACGACAAGGAATCGGCCATTGTAAGAACACTGGCGCCCGGAGCCTACACGGTGATCCTGCGAGGGTTCCAAAACACCACCGGCATCGCCTTGGTTGAAGCATACGATCTGGAGGCTGTCGGCGCTTCGGAAATGGCGAACATCAGTACGCGCGGTCTAGTTGGAACTGGCGACAATGTCCTGATCGGCGGCTTCTTCACCGGACCGAATACCGCTGCGCACACGAAGGTAGTCGTCCGCGCAATCGGTCCATCGATAAAGACCCAACTGCCCAACGCGTTGGACGATCCGACGCTCGAGTTGCGGGATCAGTTCGGCGCTCTTATCGGGGCAAACGATAACTGGAAGGATGGCCAGCAGGCTGAAATTCAGGCGGCCGGGCTTGCTCCAACCTCGGATGCTGAGTCGGCCCTCATTAAGACGTTGGTGCCGGGTCCGTATACCGCGCTCGTGCGCGGAGCTAACAACACCACCGGTGTCGGGCTCGTCGAAGTCTACCACGTTCCATAATTATCCGGCGCGAGGCGGGCAGACGTTCTGCCCGCCTCGGACCGGGAAGCCATTTCCATGATGTAACTATTCAGCAGCAAACCAACAGAGGTGTCTGCCACGATTTACCTGACAGGCCACAAGTGCTCCGCAAACAATATTGCCGACCCATCGCTGCACGGGATGGCAGAACTCCCTTAAAGGATCAAAAACTCCAACATATGCGTTCACATTCTTCTTTCAAAAACGGCTTCCTGATTCCTCGAATGGCGCTGGCGATGGGCCTCTTTATGGCGGCCACCTATCTCGCCTTTTACAGTTTTGCCGGCTCCTTCTCGCCCAGCGGTGCGAACGCGCAGCCGCCATTCCCGGTCGTGGAAAACAAAGTCACCAACGGCGGGCTTACCCTCCTGGCCAAAGTTTTCAGCCCGAGGGGCAAGGTGGGCCCTGGCGAAACTTTCCCGCTGGTCTTAACATATCAGGCCGACGGAACCGGCGCAGCCAACGTCAACATCACCGTCACGCTGCACAGCGCCTCGCTTTTTCAGCAATCGACCCCCGCAGCCTCGAGTGGCAATGGCACCTCGGGTTCGCCCTTGGTTTACACCCTTCCGCTGGTCGCCCCGAATGCCACTGGACAGATCGTGATCGAAGCCCGCGCGAAGAATCAGACCGAAGACCCCGAGATCATGTGGAAGGATCTTTCCGCCGATGTGACCCTGGCAGCCGGCGTCCAGCCGGCCCTTCCCGCCAAGACTCATGGGCCGAAAGTCACCACGCTCGAATCCGCGGTCTTTGGCGACCGGCCGTTTCCCGTGGTGATGGTCCAATATCAGGACGTCAGGCACTGCACCGACGCCGGGGTTCCTTTCCCGGAATGCACCGGCAATCATACGTCCGCGGCGCTGGATAACTCCGTCAACTCACGAACTTCGGGCAAGTCGGTCTGGCAGCTCTTTCAAGACATGTCCTTTGGGCAGCTTTATCCTGATGGCAGAGTTAGCCCCGCGCCGAACAGCCCGGACACGGCGTTCGCGACGACGCCGCCAGGGCATGTCTATAAGTGGTCTACCCTTGACCCAAATGGGATCTGCAACGGCACCACCCTGGCGCCTCCAACCGGCACCGGCGCGCCCCTGCCGCCTCATCTTAACCGGATTGAGGGCGGCTGGTATCTGCTCCCCGGCACCCAGGGCTATTACGGCGCAGATCGCACGGGTCACGCCTTGGCTGGCGCGCTGACTGGCCAGGGCCTGCTCTTCGGAGTCGACGATGCCTGCGGCCCGACGGGCAAGATTACCTATGACGCCGCCTCGCTGGCCGACCCGGACATCGATTATAACGATTTCGACACCGACAAGGATGGCGTGGTGGACTTTTTTAACCTGGTGTTCGCCGGAGACGGTGGCAACGGCACCACCACCCCTTCCGGCCTAAACAATATCTGGCCGCACTCCTCCGATCTCCGCCAATACTTCAAGGACACGGACGGCCAGACTGGTTACGTCTCGAACGACCAGTTTAGGAACCGGCTCAATCAACCGATGTTCTGGACGAACGCCAGCCGCACGCAAATGACCACGGACCCGGCGAGCGGCCTTAAGGTCTTCGTGCGCGTGGGACCCTACAATGTTAATCCCGAATCGGCCATCGACTCCGTCTCGGTCATCGCCCACGAATATGGCCACTCGTTAGGTCTGCCCGATTTTTATTCAACAGGGACTCGCGGCACCTTCGGCTCCTGGGAGCTGATGGGCAGCGATCACTTCCAGTACATGACTGTTTTCTCCCGGCAGGATATGGGCTGGGTCGTTCCCCGCCCGGTCACCACTGGCCAGCTGACCATGAAAGAATCGAAGTTCGATACCGGCGAAATTCATTGGAACCGGCCTGACGGCACGCCCTATACGCTGACCGGTCCCGGCATTCATAACGCCGACGTTTATCGCCTCCAGTTAACGCCGAGGATCCTCATCGATAAAGTGCCCTCGGGCGTGCGTGCCTGGTACTCTCAGGCGGGCAACGATTTCGGCTGCCCGAATGATGGTGGGGGCCACAACCTGGATTTCTTCATCCCCGATCTGCAGGAACACGAGAACGCCTCGGCCGTGACGTTGAAGTTCAAGCACCTTTACGAGATCGAGTGGGATTTCGATTATGCCTTTGTCCTCGTCTCCACGGATGGCGGCGAAACCTGGACGTCACTTGCGAACGGCAACACGACCCCGGCCGCGGTGAACCCGAACGCGAACGGATGTCAGACCACTTACGGCAACGGCTTCACCGGCGTCTCGGATGGCGACCCGCTCAATGACACTGAAAAGCGCGCCACCGCTGATTATTCCGGCGCGATGTTTGTGGAAGAGACCTTCGATCTTTCCGCCTACGCGGGTCAGAATATCCTTCTGCGTTTCTCTTACTCGACCGATCCCGGCCTGGCCAAGCGAGGGTGGTTCGTCGACGACATTGAGATCACCGCCGACAGCGCAGTCGTTTACAAGAGCGACTTCGAAGCGAGCGACGAGCGCACCCGCATCTTCCCGGACGGCTGGGTCCGCGTCAGCAGCGCGGAAGGCTCGCCGGCCGACCACGCTTTCTATCTCGAGCTGCGCGATCGCATCAGCAATGACTTCGACGGCAAAGGCCAGAGCGACCGCGGCCCGGCGACCTGGGAAGGCGGCGTCTCCATGATTTACACCGACGAGGCGCATGGCTACGGCAACTTCGGGACCGATGATCCGCCGGCGCAATCACCGGTGGATTCCAACCCGCAACCCGGCAACGGGTCACCGAATCTGGACGATGCCGCGTTCACCCTGGCGCGGCCTACGTTCAACGGCTGCACCCACATCGAGAACTATGACGCGGAGCCCGGCACGGGCACCTCGATTCCGTGGATTCTTCCGAATAACCTAAAGTTCACCGTCACCGGGCTGAATGGGATGTCGCCAGGAGCGGGCCTGCCGGCGAGTCCGGCAACGGCCACGCTGATCGCGGAGGTGAATCCCAATTGTAGCGACGAGATTCTGCCGCCAGTGCTCTCCCTCGGCCCTGATTATCAAAATCCGGACCCCGATGGCGCCTACACGCTAAACTGGACGCGCCCCGCCACGGCCACTGGACCGGACTTGCTCCAGATCGCAACCATCTGCGGAGCGAACTTTACCGAGGACGCCGAGAGCGGCCTGGGAAATTGGGAGGTGACGACGGAAGGAACTTACGCGGGCCTGAATTGGTCGATTGCGAGCAACAACGAAAAACCGAACCACGCCAGCGCGACCTTCCGCGCCCGCGCGACCGACGGAGTCACGAACGCTTCGGCGATCATGACCTACAAGAATCCGCTGGTCATTCCCGAGGGAGGGACGACGACGCTGACCTGGGACGATTGGAGCATGAACGAAGGAGAGGACGCCGTTTTTGTGGAAGTGTCAGACGGCGGTGGAACCTGGACCAGCATTTTTCAGCAGGCGCGTTCCGAGCTCGCGCCCGATGCCGCCATTGCGTTTGCGGACGAGCCGCTCTTCCGGAAAGAGGTGGACCTCTCGGCTTACCGGGGCAAGACGATTTCCCTGCGTTTCCGCTACTTCCTGGGACCGGAGAACCGGCCCGGTTCGACTCCGCTGGGATGGTATGTGGATAACGTCGCCCTCAATCACGCCAACTGGGCGGACCTGATCAGCACCACGGCCACGTCGTTTCTAGATCACAAACCGAGCGGCAATTATTGCTACCGCGTTCGCAGCAGCTTCTCCGTGGGCGGGGCTTCACTGCCGAGCGCGTTTAGCAACATCGTCACCACCGTGGTCGCTTCAGGTGTGTTGCCTGAAGCGCGCCTCCAAAATATCTCGGCCCGCGCCCGTGTGCTGACGGGAGATAACGTCCTCATTGGTGGATTCATCACCCGGGATGCGCCGAAGCGAGTGATCGTGCGTGCCATTGGCCCGTCGCTCCAGTCGGGCGGCGCCGCCGTGCCCGGCAGACTCACCGATCCGACGCTGGAGCTTTACCGGCAAGGCAGTTCTGTGCCCATCGCCACGAACGATAACTGGCAGACCAACAAGACCGAAGTGGAGCAGACTAATCTCGCGCCCACCGATCCGAACGAGTCCGCGATCGTGATGACGCTCGACCCCGGCAACTACACCGCCGTCATGAGAGGGAAAAACGGCGAGGTCGGGATTGGGCTGGTGGAGATCTACGATCTCGACGAGCCGAATTCTCCCGCGGTGCTGCGCAACTTGAGCGCGCGCGCCTTTGTCGACACGGATGATAACGTGTTGATCGGCGGGTTCATTGCGGGTCCGAGCAGTACCGGGACAACGCGCGTGATCGTGCGCGCCATCGGCCCATCATTGCAAGCGCAGTTGCCGGAAGCACTGGACGATACCACCCTCGAAGTTCGCGACGCGAATGGCAGCCCGATCACAAACGATGACTGGCAACAATCTCCCGATGCGGCTGCGATCGCGGCGGCGGGCCTGGCCCCCACGAATCCCAAGGAATCGGCGATAATGCTGCCGGCTCTGGCCGCAGGTGCGCATACGGCAATTGTGCGAGGCAAAGGCGACCCACGCGGAGTCGGCCTGGTTGAAATCTATAATCTGCAATAGCCACCCAAGCGCCCATGGGCTCGAGCATTCGATGAAAAGGAAAGATGATGGCGACAGGCCGGCGGGTTGCCGGCCGGGGCTAGTGCCGTTTCAAAACGAGCTCCGCGAGAGCTGTCGATTTCTTGATCTTGGTTTCTTCGTCATCGGCCCCGCCGACGCTGATGCGAATGAAGTAGCTCCCTTGCAATACGTAGAGGCCGCCGGTGGGCCCGCCGGTCCAGAGCGCCTCTTCCCCAAGGTCCGGAATTTTTCGCGCGGGAATTTTCTTTTGGCCTCCGGCGGTTTCGCGTTCCTCGAGTTTTTCGGGAGGAAACATTTTTCTCCAGGCCTCCTTCACCTCGGGCGCGCCTGGCTTGCTCGCTTTTTGGGTGACTTGAAGGCTGATGGAATTAATGAAGGTGGGCAGCTGAAAAAAGCATTGCGAGGAAGTCACCTCTCCTTCCGTTGCTGGCGTGGCTTTCGTGCTTTCGACTGCTTCACCCTGGATCGCTTTTATCTCGTCGCTCGTCAGCAACGAGCACGCATCCAGAGGAGTTTTGGCGGATGAGACGGCCGGAGATGGGGACGATGCCTCGGTTTGGGCCTTTGGCGGCGCAGGCGTTTCCGATTTCGAACAGCCCGACAAGGCGGCCAAAAGGCACGCCAATAACGAAAGAAAATAGCTACGCATTAACTCCGGTCCCCGATTCTCCATTCATCTGTGCCGGGGAACGACTGGTGTCGAGAATGAAAGCCATTTTCCACAATCAATTTTGAATTTTCTCCCACCATCCCACCGGCTTCCCGCCGAAAACCATAACCATCCACGATGAAAAAACATACCTCTCCTGAATCCGCGTTCTCCAGCGTTCGCGTCCTGTTTGCTTTTATTCTCTGCGCGCTTGGAGGGGGCCTGGCCATGTTTAGTTTCGCCGCCAATCCTCCTTCGGGAACGATTACTCCTTCGACTGCTGGGAACATTACCTGGACCGGCACGGCGACCGGCGTTCCGCCAGCGGCGGGAGGCGAGGCTGATTGTGTGGAGGGCGAGAATTGCGACACCTTCGTGCTGACGCTTTCCGGCACGCCGGCCGATTGGGTGGGCAAGCAGGTGAAGGTGACCATCCAGTGGCTTTCCAACACGAATGATTACGATCTCTACATCCACAAAGGATCGCTCGACGGGCCTGTGGTCGCTTCTTCTGGCGATGCGGCCTCAGCCTCCGAAGAAACGGCGCTGAATCCCGCCAGCTCCAGCATTGGCACGGGCGAGTTCCACGTCCGGGTCGTTTATTTCGCCGCGGTTTCCGGAGACCAATATAGCGGCGCTGCGTCCGTGATCGGCGCGGGCCTTCCGCCGGTCCCCGCGCCTACTCCGGCGACGGGAATAGCTCCACGTTATCAGAACCATACGCCTCCGGCCGCGGGTCCCGCGACACTCGGTTTGGACGCGGCTGAGCCATCGATCGGCGTCAATTGGAATACCGAAGGAATCCTTCCCGGCGCAGGCGACGACCTCAATGGCGGGCGCTCGATGTACATCGCGCTCCTCCAGACGCTCCGCATTACTTTTGACGACAGTTGTCCGACATCACCGGGCGCGCTGTGGGAGAACAAATCGTTCGTCACCACGACGGCGCAG
>Ga0190275_10002337_pt1 | contig 13701 bp, 9 predicted proteins | sample Popmic550T_FD_133745 | JGI IMG/M metagenome (GOLD analysis project Ga0190275, IMG submission 133745) | Populus adjacent soil microbial communities from riparian zone of Yellowstone River, Montana, USA - 550 T | ecosystem: Environmental > Terrestrial > Soil > Riparian zone > Trees stand | place... | reverse complement strand
CGCTTCCTGTGGTATATTTGGCCCGCCGCGCGCCTGCTCCGGGCCGAGCCCGCACCCGGCGGCGCGCTGCTGGAGGCGGAGGTGCCGGGCGCGTCGCGGCGCACGGTGCGCGTGGCGCCCGGCCGCGTGGAGGTGGAGGACCGGGTGCTGCGGCCGGGAACGCGCGAGGCCGCCGTCCGCTGGCTCCTGCACCCCGGCGCGGACGCGGCGTGGATCCGCGCGCCCGGCGCCCGCGTCGTAGAGGCGGATCCCGCCCGCACGGCCGGGTGGTTCTCCCCCGGCTACGGCGTGCGCCTCCCGTCGCGGGCGGTGGAGGTGCGCTGGGCGCCCTCCGGCGACGCGGCCGTGCGCACCGTCATCACACCGCCCGAGGCCGTTCCCGCGGAGCGGAATTCGGCCGAGTCCGCCGCGTCCGCATCGACTCCGTCGCATGCGGCCGCGGACGGCGCTCCCTCGGTTCGATCATCCAAAGACCTGGATCCATAGAGACGTGCAGCAGCTCCTGAATCATCTCGACACCGGCAAGATCACGCTCCGCGAGGTCCCCGTGCCCTCGGCCTCGGGCCCCAGCCTGCTGGTGGAGACGCGGGCGACGGTGGTGTCGCCCGGGACCGAGCGGATGCTGCTGGAGTTCGGCCGGGCGAACCTGCTGGCCAAGGTGCGCAGCCAGCCCGACAAGGCCCGCCAGGTGGTCGACAAGATGCGCACCGACGGCATCGGCCCCACCCTCGAGGCGGTGCGCGCCAAGCTCGACGCGCCGATCCCGCTGGGCTACTGCCACGCCGGGGTGGTGGTGGAGGTCGGCTCGCGCCCCGGCGGCTTCGCGGTGGGCGACCGCGTGGTCACCAACGGCCCGCACGCCGAGTACGCGCGCGTCCCGCACACGCTGGCGGCCAGGATCCCCGACGGCGTGGGCTACGACGCGGCGGCCTTCACCCCGCTCGCGGCGATCGGGCTGCAGGGGATCCGCCTGGCCGAGCCCACGCTGGGCGAGACGGTGGTGGTGTTCGGGCTGGGGCTGATCGGCCTGCTCACCGTGCAGCTCCTGCGCGCCAACGGCTGCCGCGTGGTGGGGATCGACCGCGACCCCGGCCGGCTGGCGCTGGCCGAGCGCTTCGGCGCCGTCGCGCTCGACGGCTCCGCCGGCGATCCCGTCGCCCGCGTCCTCGCGCTCACCGGCGGCGTGGGGGCCGACGCGGTGCTGCTCACCCTCGCCTCCGCGTCGGACGAGCCGGTGCACCAGGCGGCGGCGATGAGCCGCAAGCGCGGCCGGCTGGTGCTGGTGGGGGTGACCGGGCTCAACCTGGTGCGCGACGACTTCTTCAAGAAGGAGCTCTCCTTCGCCGTCTCGTGCAGCTACGGCCCCGGGCGCTACGACCCGCGGTACGAGGAGGGCGGGCACGACTACCCGCTCCCCTTCGTGCGCTGGACCGAGCAGCGCAACTTCGAGGCGGTGCTGGGGCTGATGGCGGGCGGGCAGGTCGACCCGCTCCCGCTGGTCACGCACCGCTTCGGCTTCGACCAGGCGGCGGCCGCCTACGAGGTGATCGGGGGGACGGAGCCCAGCCTGGGCGTGGTGCTGAACTACGCCGGCCGCGGCGGCGCCCTCCCCGGCGCCGCGGAGCGCGTGGTGGAGCTGCGGCCGCCGCCGGCCTCTCCCCCCGCCGCGCACTCGGCGGTGATGATCGGCGCCGGAAACTTCGCCACGCGCACCCTCCTCCCCGCGCTGCAGTCGGCCGGGGTGCGGCTGCGCACCATCGCCTCGGGCGGGGGGACCAGCGGCGCCGTCGCCGGCGACAAGTTCGGCTTCGAGCGCACCACCACCGACACCGACGCCGCGCTGGCCGACCCGGCGGCCGACACCGTGTACGTGCTCACCCGCCACGACACCCACGCGCGCCTGGCGATCCGCGCGCTGCAGGCGGGGAAGCACGTGTTCGTGGAGAAGCCGCTCGCGCTCACCAACGAGGAGCTCGACGCCGTGGCCGACGCCGCGCGCGCCAGCGGGCGGATGCTGATGGTGGGCTTCAACCGCCGCTTCGCCCCGCTGGCCAGGCGCGTGGCCGGCTACCTGCGCGGCCGCTCGGGCCCGCTCTCGGTGGTGGCCACGGTCAACGCCGGCGCGATCCCGGCCGAGCACTGGACGCAGGACCCGGCCGTCGGCGGCGGGCGCATCGTGGGCGAGGCGCTGCACTGGATGGACTTGGCGCGCTCGCTCGTCGGCGCGCCGATCACCGGCGTGCACGCCACCCCCGCGCGCGACGCCCGCGGCGTGGCGGTGGACGACATCGCCCACCTCGCCCTCACCTTCGCCGACGGCTCCACCGCGGTGGTGCACTACCTGGCGTCGGGGGCGAAGAGCTTCCCCAAGGAGCGGATCGAGTGCTTCTGGGACGGGAAGACGGTGGCGATCGACAACTGGCGCCGGCTCCGCCGCTTCGGCGTCCCCGGGCCGCTGCTGGAGCGGGGGAAGGCGATGGACAAGGGCCACGCCGCCGAGATCGCCGCCTGGGACGCGGCGGTGAAGGCGGGCGGCCCCGCGCCGATCCCGCTGGACGAGCTGGTCGAGGTCTCGCGCTGGGCGATCCGCGCCGCCGAGCAGGCGCGCGGCGGCGCGGATGGCTGAGCACGCGGCGGAGCGGCGCGCGGCGCGCCCCGGCGAGACGGGGCCCGCGCGCGCCCGCGGCGCGGGTGACGCGGTCGGCGCCGCGGCCAAGCGCGCGCTCGACGTGGCCGCCGCGGCCGCGGGGCTGGCGGTGCTCTCGCCGCTGCTGCTGGGCGTGGCGCTGGCGGTGCGGCTGCGGCTGGGCTCGCCGGTGCTCTTCCGGCAGACGCGGCCGGGGCTGGGCGGCCGCCCCTTCCGCATGTACAAGTTCCGCACGATGCGGGACGCGGTGGGGCCCGACGGCGAGCCGCTCCCCGACGCCGAGCGCCTCACCCCCTTCGGCCGCGTCCTGCGCAGCACCAGCCTGGACGAGCTCCCCGAGCTGGTCAACGTGCTGCGCGGCGAGATGAGCCTGGTGGGGCCGCGCCCGCTGCTGATGGAGTACCTCCCGCTCTACTCGCCGCGCCAGGCGCGCCGGCACGAGGTGCGGCCGGGGCTCACCGGGTGGGCGCAGGTGAACGGCCGCAACGCGCTGGGGTGGCCCGAGAAGCTGGAGATGGACGCCTGGTACGTGGACCACCGCTCGTTCGCGCTCGACCTGCGCATCCTGCTGCTCACCGTCGGGCGCGTGGTGCTGCGCCACGGCATCTCCCGCGAAGGGCATGTCACCACCTCCCGGTTCACCGGCGGCGAGTAGCGCGTTCCTGGTGTGGGGCGCCGGCGGCCACGGCAAGGTGGTGGCCGACCTGGTGCGCGCGCTCGGCCACGCGGTGGCGGGGTTCGTCGATTCCGATCCCGCCAAGCTGGGGGAAGAGGCCGAGCCCGGCGGCGCGCGGGTGGTGGTGGGCGGCGAGGCGCTGCTGCGCGCCCTGGACGCGGGCGAGCCCCTCCCCGCCGGCGCCGACGCGTTCGCGCTGGCGCTGGGCGACAACCGCCTCCGCGAGGCGTGCCTGCGGCGGCTCGGGGGGCACGCGCTCCCGGCGCTGGTGCACCCCTCGGCGACCGTCAGCCCCTCGGCCCTCGTCGGCCGCGGCACGGTCGTCTTCGCGGGCGCCGTGGTGAACGCGGCGGCGCGGATCGGCGACGCCGCGATCGTGAACACCGGCGCCGTGGTGGAGCACGACTGCGAGCTCGGGGCCGCGGTGCACCTGTCGCCGCGCGCCACGCTGGCCGGCGGGGTGCGCGTGGGCGACCGCGCCTGGGTGGGCGCGGGCGCCACCGTGATCCCCCGCGTGGAGGTGGGCGCCGACGCGGTGGTAGGGGCTGGGGCGGTGGTGATCCGCGACGTCGCCGCCGGCCAGACGGTGGCCGGGGTGCCCGCCCGCCCCCTCGCCGCGCGGGCCGCGCACCCCTGACGGCGCCCCGCGGCGGGGAAGATCCAGAACCGCAAGCAGTTGCGCCGAAGGTGGCCCTCTGGTTACACTTGTCGTCCGTTCACCCCGCTCCCGGTCCGATGCCCAGACACATCTTTTCGCTTTTGGCCGTCGTCGCGGCCCTGCTCCCGTTGGGGGTCCGCGCCCAGTCGTCCGCCGCCGCCCCGGCCGCCGTGCTCGGCCCCGCCGACGCGGTGCGGGTCACCGTCTACCGCAAGCCCGAGCTCACCGGCGAGTTCGATCTGGCGCCCGACGGCTCCATCGTGCACCCCCTCTACCGCCAGGTGCGGGTGACGGGGATCCCGATGTCCGAGGCCGAGGAACGGCTGCGCGTCTTCCTCGCGCGCTACGAGCAGAACCCGCAGTTCGTGGTGGAGGCGCTCTACCGCATCCCGGTGGAGGGCGAGGTGCGCCAGCCCCGGGTCTACTCGCTCAAGCCCGGCGTGACCGTGTCCGACGCGGTGGCGATCGCCGGCGGGCCCACCGAGCGTGGGCGGGTCGACCGCATCCGCCTGGTGCGCACCACCGGCACCGTGATGGTGGACCTCAACGACCCCGGCACGAACGGCGGGCGCCTCCCCCTGGCGTCGGGTGACCAGGTGTTCGTGGAGCGGCGCGTGAACGCGCTCCGCGACTACGTGGCGCCGGCCGCCAGCGTGGTCGCCGCCCTCACCACGCTGCTCAGCCTCATCATCAAGTAGCCGTGCCTCCCCCCACGCCGGGGGGACGCCGGATCTCAGCACACACCGATGAACTCAACCGTGGTGCCCGAACGCTCGCTGCCGGCCCAGATCCCGGTGCACGCCATCGCCGGCGACTTCGGCCGCGCGCCGGCGCCGGAGATGTACGACCAGGAGCCCGAAGAGGTAAACGTCCAGCTCAAGGACGTCTTCGCGATGCTCATGCGGCACCGGCTCCTGCTGGTGTCGGCGGTCGTGCTCTCGCTCGCGGCGACGGCGTACCTCGCCTGGCGCGAGATCCCGCAGTACCGGGCGTCGGCGTCGCTGCGCCTGCGCGACCAGCGCGCCGCCATGACCGAGGGGATCGGCGACGCCGCCATCCAGCAGGCGATGGGGAAGACCAACGACCCGATCCTCTCCGAGCTCCAGGTGCTGGCCAGCCGGGGCGTGGCGGGCGAGGTGGTCGACCGCGAGAACCTGCGGCTGCGGGTGATCGACGGCGGGGTGCCCCGGGCCAGCCTGGCCCAGCTGGCGATCGCGCCGAACGCCACCACGGGGATGCTGGAGCTCGGCTTCCAGCCGCGCAGCTACACCGTGAAGGGCGCCGCGGGCGAGGCCACGGCGCGCTACGGCGAGCGCGTTCGGGTGGGCGGCGTCTCCTTCGCCGTGATGCGCCGCCCGGCCGAGGCCAAGGCGAAGGTCGTGGTGAGCTCGCGCAACGCGGCGGTCGACCACCTGCTCAACCACCTGCAGGCGGTGCCGCGCGAGAAGACCGACGTGGTGGACCTGGCCTACACCGACCCCGATCCCGAGGTGGCGGCGGCGGTGACCAACACCACGGCCAACGTCTTCCGCTCGCTGAACATCCGCAACGCGCAGGACCAGTCGCGCCGCCGCCGCGAGTTCGTGGCCGAGCAGCTCCACCAGGCCGACTCGGTGCTGATGAAGGCGCAGCTCGCCCTGGCCGACTTCCGCCGGCGCCAGCAGGTGTTCAGCTCGCGCGAGAAGCTCCAGGCGCAGTCGACCGGGCTGCTGCAGCTCGACCAGCGCCGCGGCGAGCTCGACGCCGACCGCCGCGTCTACCAGTCGCTGCTGGACGGGCTGCTGCGCGACCGCGCGCGGGGCGCCAGCGGCGGGTCGTCGGTGCGCGCGCTGGTCGCCTCGCCGGGGATCGCCGCGAACCCGGTGGTCACGCAGCTCTTCGCCCAGCTCGTGCGCTACGAGTCGGCGCGCGACTCGCTCACCGCGGGCGAGTTCGGCAGCACCCGCACCAACCCCGACGTGCAGCGCCTCTCCACGCTCATCGCGGGCACCGAGTCGAGCCTGGTCGAGGCGGTGCGCAGCCAGATCGTGGCGCTCGACGCGCGCATCGCCTCGGTCGACGCGCTGAAGGTGCAGGGCGCGGGCGACCTGCAGGGGCTCCCCGGCGTGGAGGCCGAGGAGGTGCGGCTGGTGCAGCAGGTGGAGACGGTGGCGCACCTGGCCGACCAGCTCCGCGAGGAGCACCAGAAGGCCCGCATCGCCGAGGCGGTCGAGGCCGGCCAGGTGGAGATCGTGGACACCGCCTTCCCGCCGGGAGACCCGGTTCCGCAGAACCGCGGGATGAAGCTGCTGCTGGGGCTGCTGCTGGGGGTGGTGCTGGGGAGCGGCGGCGCGCTGCTGCTGGAGCACCTGAACACCTCGGTGCGCGGCAAGGAAGACCTGGAGCAGCTCCTGCGCCTTCCCGGCCTCGCCCTGATCCCGCGCATCCAGGGGCTTTCGGCCGACAAGCGGCTGCGGCTGAAGGCGGGGGCCGCCCCCGCCGAGCCCGCCGACGGGCCGTCGCTCGAGCTGGTGACCTCCACCGACGCGCGCTCGCCCGCCGCTGAGGCGTTCCGGGCGCTGCGCACCAACCTGATCTTCTCGCAGGCGGTGCACTCGCTGCGCACCCTGGTGGTGACCAGCGCCTCCCCCGCCGAGGGGAAGACGCTGACCGCGGGCAACCTGGCCGCCGCCTTCGCGCAGCAGGGGATGCGGGTGCTGGTGGTGGACTGCGACCTGCGCCGCCCGCGCGTGCACGAGCTGTTCGGCACCACGCGCGAGCCCGGGCTCACCGAGCTGGTGCTGGGGCTGCGCGTGGCCGCCGACGTGGTGCGGAGCACCCCCGTGCCGGGGCTCGACGTGCTCCCCTCGGGCACCCTTCCGCCCAACCCCACCGAGCTCCTGGGCGGCGAGCGGATGAAGGCCACCGTGGAGGCGCTCAAGAAGGACTACGACCTGCTGGTGCTCGACACCGCGCCGGTCACCGCCGCCGCCGACGCCGCCGTGATGGGCGCCCGCACCGACGCCGTGCTGATGGTGGTGCGCGCCGGGCACAGCGACCGCGCCGTGGTGCAGCACGCCGTGCAGCAGCTCCGCAACGTGGGCGCGCGCGTGGTCGGCGCGGTGCTGAACGACCCCGACGCCAAGGTGCCGCAGTACGGCGGCGGGTACTACTACTACTCGGAGTACTCGTCCAGCACCCGCTGAGCCGACGGCGGGGGGGGGACGCGGCACGAGAGCGCACCTTGCCGGTCGAAGCCCTGGAAAACGACGACGGCGGGGGCCGGGCGTGTCCCTCCGCTGCGCTCCGGGCCGGGCTTCGCGCGCCGTAGGCAACGATACCGCCGTTGCCAACGGCGCCGAGCCCCCGGCGCGCCAGCCTCGCCTGGGATCCGAAGGTAAGTGCGGGCGCGCCGGTGTCTCGGCCCTTCGGGCGCGAATCCCTCACGCGAATCATCGCGTTCCGTTCACCGTCGTTGGCGACGGTGGGTCACGGGTCGCTGAAGCGCGGGGCCGGCGGTGGACGTCCGGGTCTCCGCGCGACGGGGGCGAGGAAAAACGGTCCCGCGAATCACGGCGTTCCGCTTCCGCGGGGCGCCGTTCGTCCCCCGACGCTTGCGGGCGCGGGCCGATCAGGGAGATTCAGCGGCATCCCGCAGCCGGTCCACCGCGCGGACCGCCGCCGCGGCGAGCAGCCGCCCGGCGGGCGCCATCGCCCACTCGGGGAGGTGGCGGACGGCGCGGCGGGCCTGGCGCTCGGCCCGCGGCGCCACGCGCCGGAGCAGGGCCAGCGCCGGGTTGGCCGAGGGAAGGCCGAGCGTGGTCCCGCCCAGCTCGGTGCCGCCGCCCTCGCGCCGCGACACCACCCCCAGCGCCGACCGCCACGCCGCCGACACCATCGCGGCGGGCGCGCGCGGCCTCCGCGCGGTGAGGATGTAGCCGCACGCCGCCGTCAGCCCGAACAGGTCCTCCGGCGCCCCGGTTCCGGGGCCGCGCCGCGCCGCCATCTCCATCTGGCGCAGCATGGCCGCGGGGCGGGTGGCCGAACGCACGCGCAGCCGCAGCGCGTCCATCGCCTCCTCGTCGCAGTCGTCCAGCGCCAGGCGCAGCAGGAGCAGCTCGCGGATCCGCCCGCGGCGCTCCAGGTGCTGCTCGGTGGCGTGCACCAGCAGGTGCCAGGCGTGGTCGGCCGGCGCGAGCGTCCACAGCGCGCCCGCCCGCCGCAGCCGCCCCCACTCGGCGCCGTCCGAGGGGAGGCCGGGGACCGCGGTGTGGATCTCGACGGGAAGCGTTTCGGGGGCCGTGCGCACCGCCAGCCGGTGAGCGGCCGGTTTCCCTTCCGGCGCGAAGCCCGAGGCGTCGAGCCACGCCGCCAGCGCGTGGGCGTGCTCCGGCGAGCCCCAGAAGTCGATGTCCATCAGGTCGGGCGCGTCGTGCCGGGCCAGCAGCGGCACCGCGCCCTTCAGCACCACCAGCGCCCAGCCGTTGCGCTCCGCGGCGGCGCCCACCCGCGCCAGCTGCGCGCGGGCCGAGAGCACCCGCTGCGCTTCCACGTGCGCGCGCGCGCGCAGCGTGGCCAGCGCGGGGTCGCGCAGCCGCCGCGGCCCCACCGCCGCCGCCGCCGCCAGCGCGCAGCGCTCCACCTGCAGGAAGGTGGACCACCCCGCGGCCGTCGCGGGGGGCGGCTCGGCGCCGGGCGCGTGCTCGCGGAGCACGCGCAGCGCCCACCGCCGCAGGCGCAGCGCCTCGTCGGCGGGGGAGGTGTTTTGTTGCAAATGCATGGCTGAACGGAAGAAGGAACGAACGTGGCTAAAGCTGGTATCCAGAACGAGACGGCGCAATCCGCCGCGGGTCTGTTCAAACCGATATGGTGCCCTTATGTTGCCGTGGGGAAGGCCGTGCGGGTCCCGCTCCCGGCGGGCGCGCGGCCCCTGTTCCGCTCTTCGGTCCTCACGCCCTTGCCCCGCTCCACTTCCGCGCTCCGTCGTCGGCTTTCCGGATCTCGACGGGTCCTTGAATGCAGCAGCGCCGGCCCGGCGCCCACGTCGCGCGAACCGCAGCGCGCACCCGGCCGCACATCGCCACCGATTTCAGTAGTGAGCAGATGAATACGCCTCCCCGCCAGATCTACCTGTCGCCGCCGCACATGAGCGGCCGTGAGGAGGTGCTGACCCGCGAAGCGTTCGCCTCCAACTGGGTCGCCCCGCTGGGCCCGTTCGTCGCGCGCTTCGAGGAGGAGTTCGCCGCGCTGGTGGGCGCCCGCCACGCGCTGGCCCTGTCGTCGGGGACGGCGGCGCTGCACCTGGCGTTCATGGAGCTGGGCATCGGCGCGGGCGACGAGGTGCTGGCGAGCACCTTCACCTTCGCGGCCACGGTCAACCCGCTGCTGTACCTGGGCGCGACGCCGGTGTTCGTGGACAGCGAGCGCGCGTCGTGGAACATGGACCCCGAGCTGCTCGCGCAGGAGCTCAACCGGCGCGCCCGCGCCGGGCGGCTCCCCGCGGCGGTGGTGGTGGTGCACCTGTACGGCCAGTGCGCCGACCTCGACCCGATCGTGGAGGCGTGCGAGCGCCACGGCGTGCCGCTGATCGAGGACGCGGCCGAGGCGCTGGGCGCCAGCTACCGCGGCCGCGCGCCGGGCGTGTTCGGCAAGGCGGGGATCTTCTCCTTCAACGGGAACAAGATCATCACCACCTCGGGCGGCGGGATGCTCGTGTCGGACGACGCGGGGCTCATCGACCACGCCCGCAAGATCGCCACGCAGGCGCGCGACGTGGCCCCGCACTACGAGCACTCCGAGGTCGGCTACAACTACCGCCTGAGCAACGTGCTCGCCGCCATCGGCGTGGCGCAGCTCGAGGTGCTGGAGGATCGCGTCGCCGCGCGCCGCCGCAACTTCGACTTCTACCAGGCCGCGCTCGGCGAGCTCCCGGGGATCGGCTTCATGCCCGAGGCCCCCTGGGGGCGCCACAACCGGTGGCTCACCTGCATCACCATCGACGCCGCCGCCTTCGGCGCCACCCCCGACGCGGTGCGGCGGGTGCTGGAAGCGCGGGGGATCGAGGCGCGGCCGCTGTGGAAGCCGATGCACCTGCAGCCCGTGTTCGCCGGCTACCCCACGGTGGGCGGCCAGGTGTCGGAGGAGCTGTTCAGCACCGGCCTGTGCCTTCCCTCGGGCTCCAACCTCACGCAGGCCGAGCTGGAGCGCGTGGCCGAGGCGGTGCACGACGTGGCCCGCTCGCCCCAGCCGGCGCTGCTCTTCAAGGGCGTTTCGGTGGGCGGGCGAGGCTCCTCCGAGGCGGCGCGAGGCGCGGCCGCGGCCTGAGCGACACCACGCCCGCGGGATCGCTCCCGCGGGCGTTCGTGCGTCCGGCTCCGCCGGCGACCACCCCGGCCCACCGCCCGACCCGCCTCGCGCGCCGTCGGGCGTCTTCCGTTTCCAGGGCGATGAACGCTACCCTTCCATCGATCGCCGCCGCGTGTCCGGTCGACACGCCGCCGCTCGCGCGCCCGAGCGCCGCGTGAGCCGCCCGGCGATGCACGCCGCCGCGGCCGACGCGCTGCGGCTGCGCGAATGGGCGCTGGACGCGCTGTCGGGGCGCCGCGTGGCGCCGCCGCCCGCGGCCCCGGCGGAGGCGTGGGCGGTGTTCCTGGCGGTGGAGCGCTGCGCCCACCTCCTGCGCCAGGCGCTCGGGGCGGACCTGCTGGAGTCGCTCGCGGAGCCCGCGCGCGGCGCGCTGGAGCGGGGGGGCGTGGGCGAGACGGTGAACACGCTCTCGCTGCGGCACGAGGCCGCGCAGGTGGCGCGGCTCCTCCGGGCGCGCGGATGGACCGGCGTGGTGCTGAAGGGCGGCGCGGCCGTCCTCGGCGGCGCCTGCGAGGTGGACGTCCGCGACCTGGACGTGCTGGTGCGGCCCGAGCACGCCCACCCGCTGGCCGCCGACATGGACGCGGCGGGGTACACGCACGAGGGCCCCGACTTCGACCCCGCCGCGCCGAACCGGCACGAGATGGCGCCGCGGACCAGGGACGGGCAGATCCTGGTCGAGCTGCACTTCGACCTGGCGCCGCGGCTGGAGGGCGATCCGTGGGCGGGCGCGGTGCCGCTCCCGGTGCCGGGCCTCTTCCGCATGGCCGCCGCGAACCACCTGTGGCACGTGCTGCTGCACGGCACGCTGCACCACCCCGAGCGGCGCGGCGTCCTGCGCGACGTGCGCGTGGCGTCGGCCGCGGTGGCGTGGTGCGCGGACGAGGAGCTGGACGACGTGGCGCGGCGCTGCGCGGCGCACCCGCACGGACGCCTCCCCGCGCGGATGCTGGCGATGGCGCGCGGGGTGGCGGCCGGCGCGCCGCGCGACGGCTTCCGGCGCGAGGCCGCCGCCGCGTACCTGCTGTACCAGCTCACCCGGCGCTACCACCCGCCCGAGGCGCTGCTCCTGGCGCTCGGCCGCACGCTCTTCTCCCTCAGCGAGGGGAACGGCGAGTACGGCCGCCTCTGGTACGGCTCGCACGTCAGCGCCATCTCGCGCGGCTACGCGGGCGGCTCGCGGCTCGACCGGGCCGCGCCCCGGGTCGCGTCGGTGGGCCGCGCGGCCTGGCGGTCGGCCAACCTGGCGGCGGCGCTCCCCGCGGGGGCCTGGCTGGCGCGCACCGCGCAGCGGCTCGCGGACGAGTTCGAGGCGGCGGGCGGGCCCACCTGGACCCAGCCGGTCTGATATAAGACGGATCGCGGGGAAGCCGGGGCCGGGGCGGTCGACGGAAGAGCCGGATTTGGGCGTGTCCCTCCGCTGCGCTCCGGGCCGGGCTTCGCGCGCCGTAGGCAACGATACCGCCGTTGCCAACGGCGCCGAGCCGCCGGCGCGCCATGGCCCTGCTCGTTTCCGCGGCTGCGGACGCGGGCACGCCGGCGTCTCGGCCCTCCGGGCGCGAATCCCTCACGCAAGCGTTTGTCTGCTGATCGAGGGATCGACCCACTGGCCGATCGACGGATCGACGGGGCGGCCCCGCTTCGCGGTGCGAGGCGGGGCCGTTCGGCGCGTCCGGGTTGCCGCTCGGGGCACCCCGGTCTATACTTGCCGCGATTCGCCGCGCACCGCTCTCAAGGACACGCCATGCCGCTGGACCCGGCAGTCGAGCAGATGATCGCCCGCGCGAAGGAGAGCATCGCGCGCAACGCCTACGTCGCGGCGCTCGAAGACCTGCAGGCGGTGGCCGAGCGGCACCCCGGCTTCGCCGACGTGCAGAACCTGATCGGCCTCTGCCTGTCGATGGTGGGCCGGCCCGAGGAGGCGCTGGAGGCGTTCGGCCGGGCCACCGACCTCAACCCGGGGTACGTGGAGGCGCACGTGAACCGCGCCATCACGCTCAACGACCTGGGCCGCACCGACGAGGCGCGCGAGAGCTTCGAGCGCGCCGCCCTGGCCGACGAGGAAAAGACCGGCGGGCAGCGCTTTCCCAGCGCGGCGGCCGCGCGGCTGGCCAACATGCACGCGGAGCTGGGCGATGCCTACGCGGGCGCCGGCGCGGGCGAGGAGGCGCTCGAGGAGTACCGCAAGGCCGCGGCGCTGCGCCCGCAGTTCATGGACATCCGCAACAAGCTGGCGCGCACGCTGATCGAGCTTGGCCGCACCGACGACGCCGTGGGCGAGCTGGAGACGGTGCTCGCCGAGAAGCCCAGCTTCGTGGCCGCGCGCGCCAACCTGGGCCTGGCGTTCTACCGCTCGGGGAGGCTGGACGACGCCGAGCGCGAATGGCGCCGCTGCGAGCAGCAGCAGCCCGACAACGCGCAGATCTCCGGGTTCCTGGGCATGCTGGAGCGCCAGCGCGAGGCCGGGCCGGCGAGCTGAGACCGATGTCGAAGTCCGACACGGATCTCACGAACTCCGTTCCGCGAGCGGATTGCGTGAGGGATTCGCGCCCGCAGGGCCGAGACGCCGGCGCGCCCGCGTCCGGCGCCGCGGGAACGAGCAGGGCCCTGGCGCGCCGGCGGCTCGGCGCCGTTGGCAACGGCGGTATCGTTGCCTACGGCGCGCGAAGCCCGGCCCGGAGCGCAGCGGAGGGACACGCCCGCATCCGTCTTTTCCGGCGACGGTCGAGGCACCGGCTTTTCGGACTCCGTATGAGTCCCGTGTGCTCGGGGACGCAGGAACCAGGGCCGCGGGGACTGAGGACCTGGGACTGAGGACTTGATATCTGGTTCGCGCCACACTGGCGGTCCCACGGGAAGCACCTGACGGAATGAGCCGCGCCCGCCCCGCGCCGCCGCCGAAACGGCAGCGCCGGCGCGGCGCGCGGCTTGCGAGCCGTTTGCTCCACGCGCCCTTCCGGCGTGTGGAAAACGAGAATGAACAAGCCCCCGCCCGGCGGGGTACTCGGGCCACATGACCATACATCGCTTCGGGCGCCGGGCTCTCCCCGCGCTCCTCATCGCCGTTTCCCTGTCCGCCTGCGCCGTCTTCCGCAAGGAAGCGCCGATCACGCCCGAGATCGCGCTGGTGCGTGGGATGGCCGCGTACCGCGACGAGCGCTGGCTGCGCGCCGCCGACCTGCTCAAGCGCTGGGTCGACGCCAACGCCGCCGGCGACCCGCGCATGCCCGGCGCGCTGCTGGCGCTCGGCAAGTCGCACATCCACACGGAAGAGTACCTCACCGCCAGCTCCGAGCTGCTGCGCCTGGTGACCGACTACCCCCAGGCGCCCGAGCAGCAGGAGGCGCGCTTCCGGCTGTGCGAGGCGTACCGCGG
>Ga0190275_10002336_pt1 | contig 13704 bp, 19 predicted proteins | sample Popmic550T_FD_133745 | JGI IMG/M metagenome (GOLD analysis project Ga0190275, IMG submission 133745) | Populus adjacent soil microbial communities from riparian zone of Yellowstone River, Montana, USA - 550 T | ecosystem: Environmental > Terrestrial > Soil > Riparian zone > Trees stand | place... | reverse complement strand
TGGCCGGGGTCGTAGACGCGGCGCGGAGCGCTGGGATCCTCCTGGATGCCGGCCACCTGGACGCCGCCCGGCGCGCGGCCACCGCCCGCCGGAGAGCCCATGGCGGTGCGCAGCTGGGCGCCGAAGCCGGCGTTGCCGGCCTCCTGCAGGACGACCGCCTTGCGCCGGTAGGGACCACCGCCGTCGCCGCGGGTCGTCTGGGCGTTGGCGAGGTTCTCGGCCGCCACGTCCATGCGCATGCGCTCGGCGGTGAGGCCGGACGCGGAGATCTCGAGACCACCGAACATGCTCATCAGCGGACTCCCATGGCGATCTGCAGGATGTGGATGCGGGTGCCGGCGACGGCCACGGCGGCGGAGTGCTCGAGCGCGTTGGCGGCGAGCTGGGCCGACTCGGTGTCGACGTCGACCGTGGACCCGTCGGCGCGCAGCACACCCGCCGACATGTCGCGCCGCGGCGCGAAGCTCACCTGCTCGAGCCGCTCCCGATCGCCCATGGCGGCCGACAGGGTGCCGTGGAAGTCCACGTCGACGCGCTGGTAGCCCGGCGTGTTGGCGTTGGCCAGGTTCGACGCGAGCGCGCTGTGGCGCATCGACGCGCCGGAGATGGCACGTTCCAGCGCAATCTGTGTGGTGTCGTGAAGCACGCGGACGAGGTCCTTTTCGAAGAGCGTCCCTCCCTGGACCAGTTGCCGCCGGCCATCCATGGCCGACAGTCCTCAAGATCGGCGGCGGAGTCCCGGGACTTGAGCGTCCCGTGCGCCCGAGGCCCTGCGGTGTCAGGCGGCGCCGTCGATCTGACCGCCCGGCGCCAGCGCCGCGGCCTGATAGCCGCGCACCGCGCCGCGCCCGCGCTGCAGCGCGCGGAGCTCGTCCGCCGTCTCGGCACGGCCCGCGGCCAGCCGGCCGCTCAGCTGCCCGTGCACGTCGACCAGGCGGGTCAGCGACCCGCGAGCCTCCTCGGGCGGCACGGCCGGGAGCGAGGCGGCCGCGCGGCCCCAGTCCTCCATCGCCGCCGCCAGCTCATCCCAGCGGCCGGCAACGGCGAGCTCGAGCTGCTGCTCGGCGAGGACCACGAGCTGCGCGTGGGCTCGGCTCACGAGGCCGCGATCTGTGCCCATGCCTCGCGCAGATCGGCGAACTGCTCGCAGACCCACTCCACCCTGCCGGCGTCGTCCTCGAGGCGCGCCTCGGCGAGCTGCTGCTTGCAGAAGACGTAGATGCCCTGGAGCTGGCCGGCGATCTCGCCCGCGTCGGGGTTGAGGGTGCACAGCAGCTCGTCGATGATCGCCTCGGCGCGGCGCAGGCGCTGATGCGAGCGCATGCGATCGCCGTCGCGCATGGCGTGGGCGGACTGGGTGAGGAACCGGCAGGTGCCGTCGTAGAGCATCACGACGAGCTGGCCCGGCGAGGCGGTGAGCACCGCCTGCTGCTGATAGACCGCCGGGGAGGCGGCGAGAGCGTGCGTCAATTCGGTTTCTCCTTCGAGGAGCCGAGGGGGAAGGGTCGTTCCGTTGATCGGCGGAGGACCGCCAGGATTGAGGCCGACCGCGACGTCGCTACGGCTGCAGCGAGGAGATCTGGCCCGCGAGCCAGTTGCCCTGGCTCTGGGCGAGTCCGAGCGCCTTCTCCATCGCGGCGAACTGCGCCCTCAGGCGCTTCTCCTGCTGCTCGATCCGCTGCTCGGTGACCGTGATGCGGTCCTTGACCCGCTTCGCCTCGTCGGCGTTGACCTTGAGGCGCTCGGAGAGGATCCCTCCAGTGCCCGCCTCGACCTCGATCAGCGACTCGATCTTCTGGGCGAAGCCGGGCGCGCCGCTCGCGCCGAGCAGCGCGCGCAGCTTCGTGGGATCGGCCAGCGCGCCATCGAGCTTGGCCTCGTCGATCACGAGCTTGCCCAGCTTGGCGTCTTCGGAGACCGACCCGCTCGTCGCCTTCCCGGTGGAGATGCCCATCTCGGACATCTCGTTCATACCGGCGTCGGCGACTCCGGCCACCACGTCGGACATCATCACGCGCAGCCGCGAGAGCATCGATCCCAGGCCGCTGTCGCCGAACAGGCGACCCCTGGCGGCCTCTGTCGCGGTCTGCGGGTTGGCGACGCCCTTCTCGCCCAGCTTGGCGCGCGTGGTGGTGACCACGTCGTTGTAGGCGTTGACGAAGGCCTTGAGCTTGTCCTTGACGTCGACGGTCCTGACGCCGGCGATGCCGACGTTGATGGCCTCAGCACCGTCGGTGATGCCCTTGACGGTGATCTTGACGCCCACCACGGCATCGGAGATGACGTTGGAGGACGACGGCTTCCAGGTCGTCCCGCCGTCGATGGAGTACTCGGCGTCACGCGCCGCACGGTTCAGCGACGGATCGGCGGCCAACTGCGCCCCGGAGACGTCGAAGGCGCCCGCGCTCCCGGTCTGGCGGCTGCTGAAGACCACCGTGTCGTCGTCGAGGGCGGTGGCGTAGACGGGCAGATCCGCCGCGGCGTTGATCGAGGCGGCCAGGTCCGCCGTGGTGGCGTTGGCGGCGACGGCCACCGTCTTGCCGCCCACGGTCAGCTCGCCCGCCGTGGCCGACGGCGTGTACGTGAAGCCCTCCTGCTCGGCCGAAGCCAGCTGGCGGACGGCGATCGAGTGGCCGCCGGCCGGAGCCATGGCGGTCCGCTCCACGACGATGCGGGCGGGGTCGGACGACTCGACGGTCTGGGTGTTCGCCCACAGGCCGGGTGAGCGCAGCGCCTCGGCGGCGGTCTTGAGCGCCTTGAGCTTGGACTGGACGTCGCGCAGACCGGAGGCCTCCGCCTCGATGCCGCGCGTGCGCATGTTGTGGCGCGCGATCTTGTTGCGCTCGATCGCCATCAGCTGGTCGACTATCGCGTTGGTGTCGACTCCGGAGGCGATGCCCGCCAGCCCCATGCCGCTCATGAGTCATCCGTCCCGTAGAGACCGGCCATGACGTCGATCGCGCGGGAGGGCGGGATCGTGCGGATCACGTTGCCGTCGAAATCACGGACCTCGACGATGATGCGCCCCGACTCGTCGTCGGCGTGGAAATGCAGCTCGCGGTTGGCTTCGGCCAGCTCACGCGCCCGCGCGGCGGCGGCCGCGATGTCGGCGAGCACGCCGGTGGGCGGTGCCGCCGGGATCCCCACGTCGACGAGGTCGACGATGGCGTCGCGGACCGGATCCGTCGGCGGCGCGCCGACCGTCGGCGTGGCGGGCGGTGGCGGCACGTAGGCGGGCGCTGCGCGGGTGAAGCGGACCTGTCCGAAGTCGATGCTCATCTCATCCTGTCTGTTCGGCCGCCCGCCGGCCGGCTTGACTCCGGCGGGGCGAAATGGGGTCTCGACCCCAGGCGGCTCACCTGGCGCTCACGCCACTGCGGAGAAGAGCATCCCGTCCTCGGCCAGCTGCGCCTTGAGCGTCCGCTTGAGCTGCGAGTGGATCTGGCAGATGCGGCTCTCGGACACACCGAGGATCTCGCCGATCTCGCGCAGGGTGAGGTTCTTGACGTAGAGCAGGATCGCCACCTCGCGCTCGCGACGGGGAAGCGTCTCGAAGGCGCGGCGGAACTTGTCCTTCTCCTCCTGCATGGTCGCCGCCTGCTCGGGGTCCAGGCGGGCGTCCATGGACGCGACGGTGTCCATGCGCTCGACGGTCGTCTCGTCGTCGGAGATCACGAGCGTGTTGAGCGAGGTGACGTCGGACACGGCGATGTCGTCCTGCCGGCGGCGCAGCTCGTCGACCGTGATCGCCAGTGCGTCGGCGAGCTCCTCGCGCGTGGGACGGCGGCCGTGGATCCCGCTGAACTGCTCACGGGCCCGGGCGATGTCGCGCTCCCAGCGGCGCAGGGAGCGCGGCGCCCAGTCCTGACGGCGCAGCTCGTCGAGCACGGCGCCGTGGATCCGGGTCCACGCGTACTGCTCCAGCGTGGCGCCCTTGTCGGGGTCGTAGCGGTCGATCGAGGCGATCAGCGCCTCGAGGCCACAGGAGATGAAGTCCTCGACCTCGCAACGCGCGGGAAGCTCGCGCACCTTCTTGAAGACGATGTACTTGACGAGCGGCGCGTACGTCATGACGAGCCGGTTGCGCAGCTTGACATCGCCCGAACGCTTGTACGCACGCCACAGGGCGAGCGACTCTTCGGAAGAGATCCTCCGCCGGCTCTCGGTCGGGGTCTTCATGTTCGGGAGGCTCCTTGGGGGAAGGACTTCTGGGAACGGACCCGGCATGTATCGACCGCGGCCTCCCGTTCAACATCACCCGTTCGAGGTAATAGCCTTTTCGTCCAGTTCGTAGGCCCAGGCCAGCACGCGTGCCACGGCGATCCACAGCGCCTCGGGCACCTCGTCGCCGAGCGCCAGCCGCGCCAGCGCGTCGGCCAGGTCGGGATCGTGGTGGACCGGCACGCCCGCCTCGCGCGCCCGCGTGAGGATCGTGTCGGCGGTGTGCCCGCGACCCGACGCCACCACCTCCGGCGCGTGCGCGCCGGTGTAGCGCAGGGCGGCGACGCGCCGTGCCGGCGGATCAGGCATAGAGGTCCAGTGGCTCGCGCCGCGGGTCCACGCGCACCCACGCGCGCGTGCCGACGTGGCGCTCGAGCGTCTCGCGCAGCTGGTCGGCATGGCGGCCGGCCAGGTCCAGCGCCTTCCCCCGCGGCGCGGTGACCGCCACCCCCACTTCGGCCGCGCCCAGCTCGATCCGCACATCCAGCCGGCCCAGCGCCGCGGACGCGAACGACAGCGCGACGGTCGCGCGCTCCTCGCCCGCAGTCCCCACGCGGCGCGCGCCCTCCTGCACTCCGAGCTCCGCCCGCGGCGGGGGCGGCGGCGGGGCGGCGGGCGACACGACGGCCTGCGACTCCATCCGCAGGACGATCCGCTCCGCCGTCGCCTCGGTGACGGTCAACTTCAGCGTGTCGCCCGCGGCGACCTCCTCGGGCAGCTCGGCGGTGAGCGGCAAGCCGGCCAGGACGAGCACCCCGTGGCTCTCGGCCCGCGCGGCGACGCGCGCGACCACGCTGGCTCCCGGGCGCAGCGTCAGCTCCGGCAGCTGCACGCGCAGCAGCTGCGCGTCGATCGAGATCGGGTCCACACCGGACATTCAAGCGGTCGGCGAGCCTGCCGATCAACCAGCCAATGGAACGTGGTCTCTACCTAGCCGCTTCAGGCATGCTCGCCGAGCAGACGCGCCAGGAGCAGATCGCCAACGACCTCGCGAACTCCTCGACGCCCGGCTACAAGTCCGACCGCACGTCGCAGCGCTCCTTCAACCAGCTGCTGCTGTCGAACTCCGCCACCGGCGCCGCGGTCGGGCCGCTCGGGACCGCGGTCCAGGTCTCCGAGATCACCACCGACTTCTCCCCGCAGCCCGCGCGCGAGACCGGCGATCCGCTGGACTTCGCGATTCAGGGCGAGGGCTTCTTCGCGGTCGGCACCGAGCGCGGGGTCCGCTACACGCGCAACGGACAGTTCACGGTGGGAGCGAACGGCATGCTCGCCACCGCGGCCGGGAACCCGGTCCTCGCGCGCGGGGGCCAGACCGTGCCCGTCGGTCCCGACGGGCGCGTGAACCCGGCCACACTGGACATCGTGCTCCTCCAGGGTCCACGGAAGGAGGGCGACTCGCTCGTCTCCGGCACTCCGGGCGGCGCCGGCGTACCTGGCCAGGCACGCGCCGGGGCGCTCGAGGGCTCCGGCGCCGATCCGGCGCGCGCGATGGTGGACATGATCGCCTCCATGCGCTCCTTCGAAGCGGGCCAGAGAGTGATCACCACGATCGACTCGACGCTCGAGAAGGCCGCCAACCGCGTCGGCAGCATCAGCGTCTGACGCGTTCGGCTCTCCGCGCGCGCAGGCCGTCGACTCTGATGCACGGCGGCCTCAAGTTCCCGGGGCGCACGCCGATTCACTCCTCAAGATGATCGAGGGACTCAACTCCGCCGCCGCCGGCATGGTCGCCCAGCGCCAGAAGATGGACGCGGTGGCCAACGACCTGGCCAACACGAGCACGACCGGCTACAAGCAGGTTCGCGTCGGCTTCCGCGATCTCGCCTACTCACAGGCAGGCAAGGCCAGCGAGCTCGGTGTTCGCACCGGGGCCGGCGCCGCCGCGGTGGACGCCGGACGGCGCATGACGCAGGGCGCGCTGCAGCGCACCGACCGCCCGCTCGACGTCGCCGTGCAGGGCGAGGGCTTCCTGCAGGTCACGCTGGCCGACGGCCGCCCCGCGCTGACCCGTGACGGCGCGCTCCACCTCGACGGTCAGGGTCGCCTCTCCACGGGACTGGGCGGCCTGGTCCGCCCGCCGCTCAAGCTCCCGCCCGGCACGCCCGAGTCCTCGATCGGCATCGGCCCCGACGGGACCGTGACGGCCGCCGGCCGCGTCGTCGGCCGTCTGCAGCTGGTCAGCGTCCGCTCTCCGCAGCTGATGCAGTCGCTGGGCGACAACGCCTTCGCGCCGACGGCGCAGTCGGGCCCCGTGGCCGCCGCGCCGCGGAACACGGTGCTCACCCAGGGCGCGCTCGAGGCCTCCAACGTCGACGTGGCCGAGGCCATGGTCTCGATGATCGAGGCACAGCGCGCATTCGAGCTGGCCTCCAAGGCCATCCACACCGCCGACCAGATGATGGAGATCGCCAACGGGGTCAAGCGATGAGCGATCCGCTCTCCGCCCTGCCGGCCATCGCCGACAGCGCCCTGCCGCGCACCGTGCGCGAGGGCAGCCAGGCGGACCGCCAGACCTACAAGGCGGCGCTCGGCTTCGAGCGCCTGTTCGTCGATCAACTGCTCAAGAGCGCCGCCGCCGGACGCCCGCTCGCCGAGGGCCCCCAGAGCCAGGCGGTCGAGAGCGCGCTCGCCGACGCCATGGTCGCCAACGGCGGCTTCGGCCTGGCCGCCCAGCTGCACACGCGGATGCGGAGCACCTCGTGACCTCCTTCACCGCGCTCGAGGCCGAGCTGCTCGCGCACCTCGACGCCCAGATCGCGTCCGCCGCCCGCCTGCTCGCGCTGGTGCTCGAACAGGGCGCCGCGGTGCGCCAGAAGGACGTCGACGCCGTGCTCGCGCGGCTGTCGGCGATCCAGACCGAGATGGGCAGGCGCGGACAGCTCGAGCAGGAGCGCATGCGCCTGCTGGCCACCGCCGGGCAGGCGCTCGGCATCACGCCCTCGCAGGTCACGCTCGAGGGCCTGTGCCAGCTGGTCACTCCGGGCGCGGCGGAGCTGGCGCGGACGCGCTCCGCCGAGTTGCGCGGCCTGCTGGCCGAGATCGCGCGCGAGCACGGCATCAACCGCGCGCTGATGCGCCAGGAGCTCGCCTTCCTCTCGCACCTCGTGCGCCTGGTCGGCAACGAGCACGAGGGCGGCTACCGGCCCAACGGCGGCGCGGCCGACGACGACCGCGGCTCCTCCCCCGCGCGCGCCCGCGCGGCTCGCTCCCTGCTCGACCTCCAGGCCTGATCTCCATGGCGATCTCCTCCTTCTTCGGGCTCCAGACCAGCCTCCGCGGCCTGCTCGCGCAGCAGCGCGCGATGGACACCACCGGCCACAACATCGCCAACTCGGCCACGGTCGGCTACTCGCGCCAGGAAGCGCTGATGGCGGCCGCCCCGGCGCTGACCATTCCCGCCGGCGCGCTCCAGTCCGGCTCGGGCGCGCACCTCGGCGCCGGCGTCGAGATCCAGGACTACCGCCGCGTGCGCGACCAGTTCCTCGACCTCCAGCTGCGCGCCCAGTCGATGCGCCTGGGCTACGAGTCCACTCGCTCCGAGCAGCTCCAGCGAGCGGAGCTCGCGCTCGCCGAGCCGGGCGACAACGGCATCGCCAAGCAGGTCGAGAACTTCTGGAACGCCTGGTCCGACGTCGCCAACACGCCTAACGATCCTGCCGCCCGCGAGTCGCTGATCGAGCTCTCCAAGACCCTCGCCGGCGCCTTCTCGACGGTCGACGACCAGCTCGCGATGGTGGGCACCCAGGCGGCCGCCGAGTACGACGCGATCGCCGGACCCGGCGGCGAGATCCACACGATCGCCACCGAGCTCGCGAGCCTCAACTCGACGATCAAGACGTTCGTCAGCGCCGGCGAGTCGCCAAACGACCTGATGGACCGACGCGACCTGCTGCTCGACCGCCTGTCGAGCTTCGGGCAGGTGTCGACGGTCGATGCCGGCAGCGGCTCGCTCCAGGTGCTGTTCGGCGACGCCGCCGAGCCGCTGGTCGACGACATCACCACCAACTGGCCGCAGACGCTGACCGCCCCCGGCGGCAAGCTCGGCGGCCTGCGCGAGGTCTCCGGGCCCGGCGGGACCATCGAGTCCTATCGCGCCCAGCTGAGCAGCGTCGCCCGCACCCTGGCCGACACGGTCAACGCCGTGCATTCGGGAACCGGCGGCGGCGACTTCTTCGGCTATACGCCCGGCAGCGAGGGCGGCACGCTCACCGTGCTGCGCGATGCCGCGACGGTCCGGACCTCAGCGTCGGGCGCCGCCGGCGCCAACGACGCGGCGCTGGCGATGACCGCGCTGCGCGGCGGGGCGGCCGACACCGCCTACCGCGGCTTCGTCGGACGCATCGGGGTCGAGGTCCGCGAGACGATCCGGCTGGAAGCCAACGCGCAGGCGCTGCACTCCTCCGTGGAGGATCGCCGGCAGAGCGTCTCCGGCGTCGCGCTCGACGAGGAGATGACCAACCTCGTCCGCTTCCAGCGCGCCTACCAGGCGTCGTCGCGCGCGATGTCGACCATGGACGAGATGCTCGACGTGCTCATCAACCGGACCGGACGGGTGGGGCTGTAGGCCGTGCGCATCACCAACGGCATGGTCCAGCGCCGCGTGCTCGCCGACCTCAACGAGGTCTCCGCCCGGCTGACCGCGACCCAGACGAAGATCGCCTCAGGCAAGGAGCTCGACCGCCCGTCGGACGATCCCTTCGCGGTGGGGCGCTCGCTGGCGCTGCGCGAGAGCGTCGGCGGGATCCGCCAGCACCAGCGCAACGTCACCGACGGGCGCGGCTGGCAGGACGCCGCCGAGCAGGCGCTCACCCACATCACCGACAGCGTCCAGCGGGCGAACGAGCTGCTCATCCGCGGCGCCTCGGACACCTCCGACGCCACGTCGCGCGAGGCGATCGCCGCCGAGATCGACCAGCTCATCGCCGGCATCAAGGACAGCGTCAACACCTCGTATGCCGGCCAGTACGTCTTCTCCGGCACCGCGGTCGACAAGCCGCCCTACACCCGGGACAGCGACTCCTATCAGGGCGATGAGGGCGTGGTCGCCCGCGAAGTCGGCCCTGGCGTCGCGCTGGGCGTCAACCAGGTGGGCTCGCAGTTCCTCGGCAACGGCCAGGCGGCCGGCGACGACAAGCTGCTGCACGTGCTGCGCGACATCGCCGACCACCTGCGGGCGGGCGACGGGGAGACGCTGCGCGGCAGCGACATCGGTCGCCTCAAGCGCTCGATGGAGGACGTCATCGACGTGCGCGCGGTCAACGGCGCGCGCTCCAACCGCCTGGAGGCGGCGGCCTCGCGGCTGTCCGAGCTCGAGCAGTCCACGCTCGACCAGATCTCCGACACCGAGGACGTCGACATCGTCAAGGCGCTGATCGACTTCAACTCCCAGCAGGCCGGATACCAGGCCGCGCTGCGGGCCGGGGCGAACATCGTGCAGACGTCGCTCATGGACTTCCTCCGCTAGGCCGATGCTGGTCTCCAAGGCCCAAGATCCGAAGGAGCTTCTCCCCCCCATGGCCACTCAGTCACAGTTTCCGAGCACCCGCTTCGAGACGCTAGAAGTCACCGAGAGCGCGATCATCGACTTCCCCGCGGGGCTGATCGGGCTGCCCGGACGCCGTTGGGCGCTGGTGCCGGCCGGCGGCGAGTCGCCCTTCCGCTGGCTGCACTCGCTCGAGGACGCCGACCTGGCGCTGCCGGTGGCCGCCCCGTGGACGTTCTTCCCGGACTTCGCGGTGGAGCTTTCCGACGCGGACTCCGAGCTCGTCGGCAGCGACGACCCGGACGCCGTCGAGGTGCTCGTCACGGTGCGCGCGACCACGGAGCTGAGCGGCTTCAGCGCGAACCTGCGCGCACCGATCGTGATCTTCGAGGGCCGCGGACACCAGCTGATCAACGAGGCTCCCGACGCCCCCGTGCGCGCCTCGCTCCAGTTGGAGCGGCTCGCCGACCGGGCCGCCTGAGCCCGGTCGCGGACCCATTTCCAAGGAGGAAAGGAACCCATGCTCATCATCACCCGTCGCCCCGACCAGAAGGTCATGATCGGCGACGACGTGGTCGTCGAGGTCCTCGAGATCGTCGGCAACCAGGTCCGCCTCGGCGTCCAGGCGCCGCAGTCCATCCGCGTCTTCCGCGAGGAGATCTGGCTCGCCGTGAAGGAGGAGAACCGCGCCGCCGCCCAGGACGCCCCACAGACGCTGCCCGCGCCGGCCGGCGCGGCCGGCTGAGGCGAGGCCGCTCCGGCGGGACGCCCGCGCCACGCGCCGCTTCATCGGCCGAACTCCTTTAGCCCCGCCCGAGTGCGGGTAGGTCCAGGACAACGCAAATCCGGACCAGGAGGACTTCAGAGATGGCATCGAGAAAGCCGCGTGGCAGCCGGGCTCGGCGTCGTCGCCGGATCGGGATGGCGGCCGCCGGGCTGGTGCTGGGCGGCGCCGCCGGACTGGCCAAGCGCGCCGGACTCGACCGGCGGCTCGGCTTCGGCCGCGGTGACGGATCCTCGTCCCCGTCGGTGCCCATCCCCCTGTCGACCGGGTCCTCGGAGCGTCCGCACGAGCCGGCGCCTTCCAACTACGACGTCGGCGGACCGCCCGCCAACACCGCCACCCATGTGCCCGTGCCGCCTCCCGCGGTGCCCTCCCCGATCGACGAGGAGGCCGAAGAGGCCGCCGCCGCCGCGGAGGCCGCCGGAATCGGCGGTGAGGTCGCCCCGTACGCGTCGAGCGACCTGGGCGACGACATCGATGAGGCGGAACGGCCGCTGGTGGAGTCGGGCCAGGGAACCGCCGAGGGCTTCGAGCAGGCGCTCGCCGAGCAGGCATCCGCGGCCGAGCCGTCGGACACCGCCAGCGCGTACGAGAAGCAGATCAACGACACGATCGAGCAGCAGGACGATCCGCTCTCGGGCGAGCGTGGTGAGTCCCTGGAGTCCTTCGACGCCGCACCGTTGGACGTGGACCAGCCGGGCGACGAGCTCGGTGCGAGCGCCACCGGCGCCTCGTCCGACGCCGTCCAGGAGGAGCATGACCCAGCCGACGGCGCCGACAGCGACGCGCGGCCGTAGCCGTCGTGCGGCTCGGGTTCGCGGTCAAGGTCCTGGGCGACGGAGGCCTTCCGACGCACGACGCGCGGCGCTGGCAGTCCGGGCCTCACCTGCGCTGGTCGATCGAGGCGCTGCACGGGGTCCTCGGCTACCTCGAGCGCCACGACATCGACATGTACCGCATGACGGCCTCCCTGGCGCCCTACGCGACGCATCCGGACATGCCGCAGTTCCACCGGCAGGTCGAGGAGGCGGCATCCGAGCTGGCGGAGCTGGGCGCGCGGGCGCGGGCGAGCGACGTGCGCCTGTCGACCCATCCCAGCCAGTACATCGTGCTCAACTCCGAGGACCCGGCGATCCAGGCGGCGGCGGTCCGCGACATGGAGCTGCAGACCTCGCTGCTCGACGCCATGGGACTAGGCGACGAGGCGGTCGTGGTGCTCCACGTCGGCGGCGCCGCGGGCGGCCATCCGGCCGGACTGGACCGGTGGCAGGCCGGCTTCGAGCGCCTGTCGGACCGGGCGCGCGCCCGCCTGGTGGTCGAGAACGACGACCGCACGTATGCGCTGGCCGACGTCATGCGGCTCCGCGAGAGGACGGGGGTGAAGGTGGTGTGGGACATCCTGCACCACCACTGCAACGATCCGGACGACATCCCCGATCGCGAGGCACTCGAGCTGGCGCTCGGCACCTGGCCACCGGGAGTCAAGCCGAAGATCCACTACTCGACGCCGAAGACCGCCATGGAGGAGCGCAAGCGCAAGGTCGGTCGGCGGGTCGAGCGCTCCTGGGTCCTCCCCCAGCTGCGGGCCCACGCCGACGTCATCGATCCGATCGGGTTCGAGCACTTCGTGCGCGAGACGGCGGCCGGGCTGGACTTCGACGTGATGCTCGAGGCCAAGGCCAAGGACCTCGCGCTGCTGCGCCTGCGCGCGCAGCTGACCGAACGGGGAGTCGACCTGGGCGGCGCGGCTAGGCCGCCGTCCACAGCTCCCCGCCGACCACTCGCCGCGGTGTGACCCGCCACTCCAGCGCGAGCCGCCAGAGCTCGGCCGGGGCGCGGGGGCCGGGCAGGTCGCACGCCGCCGCCACCTCGGCCGTCGTCAGCCGGCCGAAGGCGCGCAGCGCCGCCTCGGGATCCGGGCGCGCGGGCACGGGTGTGGCGCCCGCCGCCACGGCTGCGTCCCGCCACTCGGCCCAGGGGCGATGGCCGTAGACGCCGTGCACCGATCCGTCCGGCGCCCGGAACTCGATCGACGGCAGCTTCACGCGCCCGGCGCCCGGCTCGTGATGACGCGCGTCCACGGAACGCGCCCGCTCGAGCTGTTCGCCGAACGCCTCCACGATGGCGTTGGAGCCGAAGTCGATGCGCAGGCGGTCGAGGTCCAGCCCGCCGGTCTCGCGCGCCAGGTCCAACAGCGCCGGGCCGTTGTCCATCCGCCGCCGCTCGAGCAGTATCGCCTCGCGCAGGCGACGCAGGTACGGCGTGGGATCGCGCTGCTCCGCCACGGCGGCCACCGCGAGACCGGCCGGATGCGACGAGCTGGGCGACTCCTGGAGGTAGATCCGCGGATCGATCGGCATGCCGGACTCCGCCGACGCCTCGACGCATTCGATGGCGCGCGCACACGTGTCGCCGAAACGGGCGGCGAGGCCGGCGATAACGGAGGTCACGAGCACCGTCCCGTCGAACTCGACCTGCAGGCGCCGCAGATGCGGCTCCACCGCCCAGCACCAGGGGCAGTACGGATCCGTGAAGTACGTAGCTGACACGCCTCCCACATCGGCCACAATACGAAGCAGGCCATGACCACGCTCGTGGGGATCCAACTCAACGGGCGCTACCGCCTGGACGCGCAGATCGGGACCGGCGGCATGTCGACCGTCTACCGCGCCACCGACGCTGTGCTCGAGCGCAACGTCGCGGTCAAGCTGCTGCATCGCGAGATCGCCCGCGACTCGGATCAGCTCGAGCGGTTCCGGCGCGAGGCGCGCGCGGTGGCCCAGCTGTCGCATCCCCACATCGTCAACGTCATCGACGCGGGCGAGGACGCCGGCCATCCGTACATCGTCTTCGAGTACGTCGACGGCGAGACGCTCAAGGATCGCATCCGACATATGGGCCGGCTGCCGGTCGACCAGGCGATCGCCTACGCGATTGAGCTCGCGCGCGCGCTCGGGTGCGCCCACGCGCGCGGCATCGTCCACCGCGACATCAAGCCCCAGAACGTGCTCATCGGCCCGGAGGGGTCGGCCAAGGTGACCGACTTCGGCATCGCCCGCTCGCTGGAGGACGACGGCCTGACCGCGGACGGCCGCGTCCTGGGCACGACCGACTACGTCTCGCCGGAGCAGGCGCTCGGCCGCGAGGTCAACGGCCAGACGGACATCTACTCGCTCGGCGTGGTGCTCTACGAGATGCTCGTCGGCGACGTCCC
>Ga0190275_10002335_pt1 | contig 13710 bp, 14 predicted proteins | sample Popmic550T_FD_133745 | JGI IMG/M metagenome (GOLD analysis project Ga0190275, IMG submission 133745) | Populus adjacent soil microbial communities from riparian zone of Yellowstone River, Montana, USA - 550 T | ecosystem: Environmental > Terrestrial > Soil > Riparian zone > Trees stand | place... | reverse complement strand
TGGACGGCCAAGTATAGGTCGGGCGAGTGGGCGATCCTGGATTCGAACCAGGGACCTCGTCCTTATCAGAGACGCGCTCTAACCAACTGAGCTAATCGCCCGCGGCCGGCGATGATAGCGGCGGGGACTAACCGCCGAATGCTTCGCGGATGGTGGACAAGGCGACGCTACGCGGCTACACTGTAGCGCTTAGCAAACCGCGCGGACGGAAGGGACTGGGAGGTGCCCCCCCAAAAGCAGACCAACATCCGCTTGGACGAGCTCACGTCCGAGTGGGTCGAGACCATCGCCTTCATCCACCGGCGCAGCGTCGCCGACGAGTTGCGAGGGGCGGTAGAGGAGTGGGTCGAGAAGCACAGGGACGACCCGCGGGTGCGCGCTGCCAGGGAGCTCCGAGACCCGACGGGGGAGGAGCAGGCGTCCGTCAGCTCGCTCGAGGCCAAAAGAAAGCGGCGCTCGCGCGGATCCGATGCCTGAGCCGCCCCGACTATCCAGCCGAGAGCTATTCGAATGCCTGCAGGTATTCGGCTTCCTAATTGTGCTGGTTGAGATCCTTCGCGCTGCAAATCCTCTCTCCTACAAGGTCGCGGTCGTCGGGATCCCCGTGGTCGCCATCTACACGATTTTGGTTTTCCGCTACGGACGCAGGCGCGAACGAGAGCGGATCAGAGAGACCCTGGCGCAGCGGCGGCGAGAGCGCGGCGAGGTGAGCGCCGGGGGCGGAGAGCGCGGCGAACGGCGTCGTCGAGACGCGGCCTAACGGCGACCCAGGCGCTGGGCGGTGGCGAGAGCTTCGTCGATGTCGTCGAAGCGGAGCTCAACGGAAACCGTGGCCCCCTTCCGCCGTACCGCGACCTCCTGGCCCAGCGCCTTCTCAAAAGCGTCGGCGGCATTCTCCAGCGCTGCTGCCTCCTCGGGATCGATCGGCGATCGCTTCGGTCTGGCTTTCGGCTGGCCAGCCAGCCGGACCCTGTTCTCGGTCTCGCGCACCGACCACCCACCGCGCACGGCGTCGCGGGCGAGCCGGCGCCTTACGTCGTTGCCGCCGGCTCCGAGCAGGGCCTTGCCGTGACCCTCGCTGAGCTCACCGCCCTCGAGCAGCTCCAAGGTCTCGTCCGGGAGCTCGAGCAGGCGGATCAAGTTGGAGACCGCGGGGCGGCTGCGGCCGACCCGGCGGGCCAGGTCCTCCTTGGTCAGGCCGAGGTCCTCGACCAGGGCCGCGCAGGCCCGCGCCTCCTCGACCGGGTTGAGGTCCTCGCGGACCATGTTCTCGATCAGCGCCGCCTGCAGCCGATCCGCCTCGGCCTGCTCGCGGACGACGGCCGGGACCTTCTCCAGCCCCGCCTGCTGCGCCGCCCGCCAGCGCCGCTCGCCGGCCACCAGCTCATAGCTGCCGTCGGGAAGGGGGCGGACCAGCAGTGGCTGCACGATGCCGCTGCTCTCGATCGAGGCGGCCAGCGCGGCCAGCGCCTCGGGATCGAACTTGGTCCGGGGCTGACCGGGATTGGGCTTGATCAGCCCTACCGGAAGTTCGCGCAGCTCGCCGGCCTCCTCGTTGGCGGTAGCCGGCAGGATCGACGCCAGGCCCCGGCCGATGCCGCGCTTGCTGCTAGCCACGGCTGGCAAGCTCCTTCGTCAGCGCCCGATAGGCGATGGCGCCGCGCGAAGAGGGGGCGTGCTCGGTCACGGGCAGACCATAGCTCGGCGACTCGGCGACTCGGACGCTGCGCGGGATCACCGTCTCGAAAACCATCTGCGGGAAGTGCTGGCGCAGCTCGGACTCGACGTCCTGAGCCAGGCGCGTGCGCTCGTCGTGCATGGTGATGAGCAGACCCGCAACCTCTAGTTGAGGGTTGAGGTCCCTACGGATCAAGCCGAGGGTTTCAAGGAACTGGACCAGGCCCTCCAGGGCCAGGTACTCGGCCTGCACGGGGACGATGACGCGATCGGCGGCGGTCAGCGCGTTGACGCTGACCGGGCCCAGGGCGGGCGGGCAGTCGAGCAGCGTCACCGCGAACCGCTCGCGGACCGGGCCCAGGCGCTCGCGCAGGCGCGTCTCCGAGCCGTCGATGCGCGGCAGCTCCACCGCGGCGCCGGCCAGGTCGCGGCTGGCGGGAACGAGCCAGAGGTTGTCCGGTCCGGCTGGACGGGCGGCCTCCGCGACGGAGACGTCGCCGGTGAGGCAGTCGTAGGAGGAGGGGTGCATCTCCCTGCCTCCACCCAGGGCGACGGTGGCGTTGCACTGGGGATCGAGGTCGACCAGCAGGGTCTGAGCCCCACCCGCGGCGACGCAGGAGGCGATGTTGACGGCGGTCGTCGTCTTGCCGACACCGCCCTTCTGGTTCGCCACCGCATAGACCGTGCCCATATCCAGCCACCCTAGCTAGCCGGTGGTTACCCCGGCGCAGCAACGGGAGGTCGGATAGCCTGCCCAGCGTGAGCGAGACTGCCGACTGGCCCGACGAGCCCGCCGAGCGCGTGCGTGAGCTGGTCGAGGGCGTGCTCGACGAGCTCGACCTCGATGGCGACGTCGCGGTCGAGGAGGACGACGACCGCATCGCGGTGACCGTCGAGGGCGAGGACGACTACGGGCTGCTGATCGGCAAACGCGGTCAGACGATCGACGCCCTGCAGCTGCTCTGCTATCAGGCCGCCTTCCGCGGGATGCGCGAGCGCAAACGGGTGGTGGTCGACGCCGCGGGGTACAGGGAGCGGCGACGCGAGACCCTCGAGGGCCGCGCCGATCGCGCCGCCGAGCAGGCCCTGAGCGCCAACCACATCGTTGAGATGGACCCGATGAGCGCCCAGGAGCGCCGCGTCGTCCACGAGCGGCTCAAAGAGCGCGCCGGCGTCGAGACCTACAGCGAGGGCGACGAGCCCAACCGTTGCGTCATCGTCGCTCCCCTCGTCGCGGAGTGAGTCCGGACCCCACCGCGGCGCTCGACCCGGCCGGCCGCGAGGCCCTGGGCAAGGTTCTCGAGCTCCTCGCCGAAGAGCGGGCCTCGGTCAGCTCCGTGGTCGACCAGCGCGCCTGGAAGGTCCACGTCGCCGACAGCCTCACCGGCCTCGCGGTCCCCGAGCTGGCCAGTGCCCGGCGGATCGCCGACATCGGCGCCGGCGCCGGCTTTCCCGGCCTCGCCCTCGCCGTCGCCCTCCCGGAGGCCCAAGTCGACCTGATCGAGTCCGTCGGGCGCAAGTGCACCTTCATGCAGCGCGCCGTCGACGAGGCGGGAATCGCCAACGCCACCGTCCTCAACACCCGCTCCGAGGACTGGGCATCCGGGGCCGGGCGCGAGGCTTACGACATCGTCACCGCCCGCGCCGTCGGCCGCCTCTCGACCCTCGCCGAGCTCGCATCCCCGCTCCTCAAGCCAAACGGCCTCCTAATCGCCTGGAAGGGCAAACGCGACGAGGAGGAAGAGGAGCAGCTCGCTCGCGCCGCGGAATCCCTGGCGATGCGCCCCGAACAAATCCTCGACGTCGGCACCAGCGCCGGCAGCAAACACCGCCATCTCCACGTGGTGAGAAAGGTCGGTCCCACGCCAGCTGACCTGCCGCGCCGGGCCGGCATCGCCAAGAAGCGCCCAAAAGGCTGAGATGAACAGACGAGCGCCTGTCCGTGGGTCCTGATGGGGACCCGCCAAGCCTCCCCGCAGTTCGCGCAGGTGGGTCCCCATCAGGACCCACCCACACCTACCGTCTCTTCTTCTTTTTTTTCGGAGGAGGAGGCGGCGGTTTCGTAGCGGCGAGCGCGGCTGCGCCCTCTGGGGTAGCTGCCTCCGGCATCGGAATCAGCTTCTGGATCGTGTACTGCTGCCCGATCGTCCAGATGTTGGTCGTGATCCAGTAGAGGATCAGGCCGGCGGGGAAGCTGATGATGAAGGGGACGAAGATCAGCGGCAGGGCGAACATCAGCATGCGCTGGCTTTTGTCGGCCGTGACCGCCATGACCAGGCCCGAGATCAGCTGGGTGACGACGTAGATCACCAGCAGCGCGATCAGGACGCCGCCCTCGGCCTTAGCGGTCAGGTCGGGGATGAAGAGGAAGCTTTCGCCGAAGAACCCGGCTGAATTGCCCTGCTGGACCGCGAACGCGCTGCAGGTCTCCGCGGTCTGGCCGCAGATGTCGAGGCGAAGGTCGTTCTGGAGGACGTAGAAGAGGGTGATGAAGACCGGCAACTGCGCCAGCAGCGGGATGCAGGAGGCAAAGGGGTTGACTTTGTTCTCCTGGTAGAAGCGCATCATCTCCTGCTGCATGCGCTGTTTGTCGTTCTTGTATTTGGCCTGGATCTCTTTGATCTGCGGCTGCAGCGCCTGCAGCGCCCTCATGCCTTTCAGCTGTTTGTAGGTGAGGGGGATCAGCAGGGCGCGGACGAAGATCGTCAGGGCGATGATCGCGCCGCCCCAGGAGAGGCCGATCGAGTCGTGGAAGAAGACCAGGACCTTGTCGCCGATGTCGACCAGGAACTGCGGGGCGAGCTGGAAGGCGAGTGGAAGCATCAGACCTTGGCCTCACGGTGGTAGTCGGCGGGATCGACGGGACCGACGTGCAGGGTGAACTTGTCGGGCACCGGGTCGAAGCCGCCGTGGCTGAAGGGATTGCAGCGCAGCAGGCGCCAGGCGCCCAGGAGCAGCCCGCGGAGGACGCCGAAGCGCTCGATCGACTGCGTCGCGTAGGCGGAGCAGGTCGGCTCGTAACGGCAGCGTCGCGGGCGGGAGGGAGAGATCCAGCGCTGATAGGCGACGATCGGCGCCAGGAAGATCCGTTTCACGTGGAACGCCCTCCCGCCAGTGCCTCTTCCAGGCTCTTGGCGACGCCTCCGCTGCCCTCGCGCTCGATCAGATCGCCGATCTCGGAGCGGGCGACGATGACGAAGTCGTGGCGCTCCGGCAGGCGGTCGGCGAGGCTCCAGAAGGCCTCGCGCAGGGCTCGCTTGACGCGGTTGCGATCGACCGATCCGCCGACCTTGCGGCTAACCGACACGCCCAGCCTCACGTCCTCGCGCTCCTCGTCACGACGAGGGAAGGTGTAGAGAACGAGATAACGGGTCGCATGTGATGAACCATCGCGATAGACGCGGTCGAACTCACCGCTTCGCGAGAGGCGCCGTCGCTTCGACGCCATCTAAGGGGTGAGGCGCTTCCGCCCTTTGCGCCGGCGCCGCTTCAGGATCGCCCGGCCGCCACGGGTGGCCATTCGTGCCCGAAAGCCATGGGTCTTTGCGCGCTTGCGCTTCTTCGGCTGATAGGTGCGCTTCATGCCGTCGGCAGTATACGGACGCGGCCCTGAAATCTTTTCTACGGGATTTGCGGGGGGGCGGGGTCTCGTGCCCAGGCACGCCGCTATGGTCGCCGGCCAGGTGCCAGATGACTCCTCTCGACAAGAACTCGACGCCCTCTGGCGGGCGACCCAGGACCGGCTCCGCAGCGCGGTGCCGGAGTCGACCTTTCGCCTCTGGCTAGAGCCATTGCGGGTCGTCGGCTGCGACGCCGACACCATCTACCTGACCGCCCCCGATGGGATCCGGGCCTGGGCGGAGCGGCGTTACTCGGCGCTCATAGCCCAGGCGCTGGCAGAGGCGGGAACGGCGTTGCGGCGGGTCGTCTTCACCGCTGATCAGAAGGGGCCCGGGTCGGCCAAGGTCGCCGTCGACGGTGCCGAGCTCAACCCCAGCTACACCTTCGACCGCTTCGTCATCGGCGGCGGCAACCGCCTTGCCCACGGTGCCGCGCTGGCGGTTGCGGAGGCGCCGTCAGAGGCCTACAACCCGCTCTTCCTCCACGGTCCTCCCGGTCTCGGCAAGACCCACCTGCTCGCCGCGATCGCCAACTACCTGCGGACCAACGCCCCCGGGCTCAGCGTCCGCTACACGACCGCGGAGTCGTTCACCAACGAGTTTGTCGGCGCCCTCAAGTCCGCCGGTGCCGAGGCCTTCAAGACCCGCTACCGCGACATCGACGTGCTGCTGATCGACGACGTCCAGTTCCTCGAGGGCAAGCCCGCCACCGAGGAGGAGTTCTTCCACACCTTCAACGCGCTCTATGAGTCGGGGAGCCAGCTGGTCCTCTCCGCCGACCGCATTCCCAGCGAGCTCTCGACCCTGGCCTCCCGCCTGCGCGACCGCTTCGAGTGGGGCCTGACGGTCCCAGTCGAGCCACCCAACCTGGCGACGCGCTTGACCGTGCTGCGGCGGCTCGTCCAGGAGGCCGGCGTCGAGATCGCCGACGCCGACGCCCTGGCCGAGCTGGCGAACCGGATCGACGCCAACGTGCGCCAGCTCCACGGCGCCCTCACCCGCGTCATCGCCCATGCCTCGCTGATGGCCCGGCCCCTGAGCAGCGAGCTGATCGCCGAGGTGATCCCCCACGGCCGCTCCGCCCAGGCGACCTCGGTGGAGGAGATCCAGCAGCGCGTCGCCGAGGGCTTCGGCATCTCCCGCGCCGAGCTCGTCGGCTCCAGCCGCGCCGCGACGCCACTGCGCGCGCGGCAGGTGGCGATCTTCCTCACCCGCGAGCTGACCGACCTCTCGCTGCCCCAGATCGGCCGGCTCTACGGCGGCCGCGATCACTCCACCGTGCTCAACTCGCTGCGCCGCGTCGAAGCCGGCCTGGCCGAGGACGCCGCCCTCGCCGCGAGAGTCCAGGACTTACGCGGCGCTATCCACAATCCGGCTGGCGAGCGGCGCTGACGGCCGATGGCGCTGCAAGAATCGCTCCCTCCCCACAGCGGCTTCCACAGGCTCGAAACCGCTTCCTGACGCCATTTCCTCCGCCGCCCCAATAGTTTCCACAAGCCCTAACCCAACTTAAGAAGGCATCCACCACTTGAAGCTCACGACCAAACGCGAAGAACTCGTCGCCAAGCTCTCGATCGTCTCCAGGGCCGTATCCACCCGCGCCGCCACCCAGGCGCTCTCCGGCGTCCTCCTCACCGCCGGCGAGGGCCGCGTGACCCTCACCGCGACCGATCTCGACCTGGGGCTGGAGACCACGCTGGACGCGGACGTCGCCGGCGAGGGCTCGGTCCTGCTGCCGGGTCGCCTGCTGGCCGAGGTCACCCGGTCGCTGGCCGATTCGGTGGTGGAGATCGAGTCGCGCGAGGCCGAGCACGACGTCGAGATCCGCAGCGGCAGCTCCAGCTTCCACCTGCGCGTCCTCCCGGCCGAGGACTTCCCGAAGCTGCCGGCTGCCGGCGAGGAGCCGGGACTGAAGATCCCGGCCAAGGAGCTCGGCGCCAGCATCGACCTGGTCGCCCGCGCCGCTTCCCGGGACGACATGCGCCCGGTCCTCACCGGGGTCTTCGTCGCCGCCTCCGGCGCCGAGATGACGATGGTCGCGACCGACTCCTACCGGCTCGCCGTCAAGCGGACCGAGCTGGAGAGCGAGCTCGGCGGTGAGATCGACGCCAACATCCCGGCCCGGGCCCTGCGCGAGCTCGGCCGCATCCTCTCCTCCGAGGGGGTCGAGGAGGCAACGGTCTCGCTGCTGCCTAACCAGGCCGTTTTCCAGGCAGGGGCGATCGTCCTCACGACGAGGTTGATCGAGGGGCAGTTCCCCAACTTTCGCCAGCTCCTGCCGGAGTCCTACGAGCACGACGTGCGGCTGCCGCGCACCGACTTCCTCGACGTCACCCGCCGGGTCAGCCAACTGGCCCAGCGCAACGCGCCGCTGCGGCTCTCCTTTGCTCCCGGCGAGCTCACGGTCGCGGCGGAGACGCCGGACGTCGGCGACGCGCAGGAGACGATGCCGGCGGTGTTCGAGGGCGAGCCGCTGGAGATCGGCTTCAACCCCGAGTTCCTCAAGGAGGGGATCGAAAGCGTCGAGGGCGACGAGGTGCTGCTGCGTTTGATCTCGCCGCTGCGCCCCGGTCTGCTGCAGCCGGTCGAGGGCGAAGACTTCCGTTACCTGGTGATGCCGATCCGCCTCAACGTCTGAGGGTGAGCGGCCGGTGCTCGTCACCGCGATCGAGGCCGGGCCGGTACGCAGCCTCGAGCGGCTCAGGGTCGAGCTGGATCCGGGCATCGTCAGCGTCGTCGGGCCCAACGGCGCCGGCAAGACCAACCTCATCGAGGCCCTTTACTTCGCCCTCACCGGCCGTTCCTTCCGCACCTCCGACCGTCGCGACCTGATCCCCTTCGGCGCCTCGCTGGCGCGGGCGGAGGCGACGGTGCGCGACGACGACGGCCTCGAGCGGCGGCTGCTGGCCTCGGTTAGCCGCCGCGAGGGCCGCCGCCACCTGCTCGACGGCAGCCCGGCCGACCCGGCGACGCTGGCCCGCAGCCGCCCGCCGGTCGCGGTCTTCGCCCCCGATCGCCTCAGCCTGGTCAAGGGCCCGCCGGCGGAGCGCCGCGCCCACCTCGACGGCTTTGCCGCCGCCCGCTGGCCGGCTCGAACCGAGCTGCGCAAGCGCTACGGCCAAGCCCTGGCCCAGCGCAACGCGCTGCTCTCCCGCCTCACCGCCGGCTTCGGCGCAGCGACCGAGCTCGATGTCTGGGACGCCAGCCTGGCCTCGGCCGCCGCCCCGCTCGTGGCCAGCCGCGCCGAGGCGGTCGCCGAGCTCAGCGGGCCCTTCGCCACGACCGCGACGGAGCTGGGCCTGGAGGACGCCAGCCTCGAGTATGCGCCGCGGGCGCCCGGCTCCGAGGAGGAGATCCGGGTCGGCTTGGGGGAGCGCCGCGAGCAGGACCTGCGCTTGGGCCGTAGCTCCTGGGGACCGCACCTCGACGAGCTCAAGCTCTCGACCGGGGGACGGCCGTTGCGCCGCTACGGCTCCCAGGGCCAACAGCGGTCGGCGCTGCTGGCCCTGCTCTTCGCCGAGCGCGAGGTACTGCTGCGGGCCAGGCGGGTGACGCCGCTGCTGCTGCTCGACGACGTCATGAGCGAGCTCGACCCGGGCCGCCGCGAGCGCCTGGTGGGAAGGCTGGGCGACGGTGGCCAGACCCTGATCACCGCCGCCGACGAAGAGTCCCTGCCACCGCCGGCGCTGGCGGCGGTGATCCGGATGCCGCCCCCGGCCGCGACGATCGCCGCCGCATGAGCCGGCGGCGGGCACCGAGGCAGGCTTCGGCGGCGATCCAGGCGGCACGCGACCGCGCCGCCCCCCGCACCGGCCTGGCCGCCGTGCAGAGTGCCTGGGTGGCGGCGGTCGGCGAGCAGCTCGCCGCGGTCGCGGTTCCGGTATCCGAGCGCACGGGGACGCTGACGGTCGAGTGCGCCAGCACCGTCTGGGTGCAGGAGCTGGACCTGATGCAGGCGCAGCTCTTGGAGCGCCTGCGCGACGAGCTGGGCGAGCTGGCTCCCGCAGCCCTCCGTTTCCGCCTCAACAGAGACCGTTTCTAGTTCGTGTTTATCCGCGATTTGCAGGGAATTTGTAACGCGGCAGCCGATCTTCCGCAGCACTCAACTGGTATTCTTATGGCAACTCGCGTTACGCCCCGATCCGCTTGGAGGCAGCTCCCAGGCGTCGGGGTTTTCTGTGTCGACCGGAAGGGACTCATTGCCTGAGAAGAAATCCAGCAGCGCCACCTCCGCCTCCTACGGCGCCGCGGACATCACCGTCCTCGAGGGGCTGGAAGCGGTGCGCAAGCGCCCTGGCATGTACATCGGCTCCACCGGTCCCCGCGGGCTCCACCATCTCGTCTACGAGGTCGTCGACAACTCGGTCGACGAGGCCCTGGCCGGTCACTGCGACAGCGTTCGCGTCGTCCTCCACCCGGACAACAGCTGCACGGTCGCGGACAACGGCCGCGGCATCCCGGTCGAGACGATGGCCAAAGAGGGGCGCCCCGCGGCCGAGGTCGTGCTGACCGTCCTCCATGCCGGCGGCAAGTTCGGGGACGGCGGCGGCTACAAGGTCTCCGGCGGCCTGCACGGCGTCGGCGTCTCCGTCGTCAACGCGCTGTCGGAGCGCCTGCACCTGCAGATCAGCCGCGACGGCCATGTCTGGTCGCAGGACTACGAGCGCGGCAAGCCGATAACCGAGCTGGTCAAGGGCGAGGGGACCAAGGAGCACGGGACCCAGATCACCTTCTTGCCAGACCTGGAGATCTTCGAAGAGATCGGCTTCGACTTCGACACCCTCGCCGAGCGCCTGCGCGAGACCGCCTTCCTCACCCGCGGCCTGCGGATCGAACTGGTCGACGAGCGCGGCGCCACCAACAGCGTCGTCTTCCAGTACGACGGGGGCATCGAGGACTTCGTCCGCCACCTGAACGAGAACAAGGACGAACTCCATCGCAAGGTCATCTACTTCGAGGGCAGCGACGAGGAGGATGGCGAAGTCGAGCTGGCGATGCAGTGGAACTCCTCCTACCAGGAGTCGATCTTCAGCTTCGCCAACAACATCAACACCCACGAGGGCGGCACCCACCTCTCCGGCTTCCGTTCCGCCCTGACCCGGACGCTGAACGCCTACGCGCGCAACAAAGGGCTGCTGCACGAGAAGAAAGACGAGAACCTCGCCGGCGAGGACGTGCGCGAGGGCTTGACCGCGGTGATCTCGGTCAAGCTTCACGACCCCCAGTTCGAGGGCCAGACCAAGACCAAACTGGGCAACCCGCCGATCCGCGGCCTGGTCGAGGAGACCGTCAACCGCAAGCTGGCCGAGTACTTCGAGGAGAACCCCACGGACGCGCGCCGGATCATCAGCAAGGCGATCGAGGCGTCGCGGGCCCGGGACGCGGCCCGCAAGGCGCGCGACCTGACCCGCCGCAAGTCGGCGCTGGAGAACTCGACGCTGCCGGGCAAGCTCGCCGACTGCTCGGTCAAGGACCCGAGCCTGGCCGAGATCTTCGTGGTCGAGGGCGATTCCGCCGGCGGCTCCGCCAAGCAGGCGCGCGACCGCAACACCCAGGCGGTGCTGCCACTGCGCGGCAAGATCATCAACGTCGAGAAGAGCCGCATCGACAAGGTCCTGGCCAACAACGAGATCCAGGCGCTGATCACGGCGATCGGGACCGGCGTTCACGACGAGTTCGACATCGAGGGCGCCAGGTACCACAAGATCGTGATGGCGACCGACGCCGACGTCGACGGCGCCCACATTCGCACGCTCGTCCTCACCTTCCTCTACCGGCAGATGCCCGAGCTGATCGACGCGGGCTACGTCTACATCGCCAAACCGCCGCTCTACCGGGTCAAGCAGGGCAACCAGGAGACCTACCTCGAGCGCGAGTCCGAACTCGAGGAGCTGCTGCTGCGCGACAAGCTCGAGGACTTCGAGCTGACCGACGCCACCGGCAACACCAAGAAGCTGACCGCGAGCCGCTGGCAGGCGTATGTCCGGCGCTCGAAGGAGTACGAGGGCTGGGGCTCCTCGCTGCAGGCCGAGTTCGGCCACGAGGCCGTCCGCTTCCTCGAGGAGTCGAACCTGCTCGACGAGGGTGTGAGCAGCGTCGAGGCCGCGGCCGAGTTGCTGCGCGCCGACGCTCCCGAGGGCGCCACCTTCGACACCGAGGTGCTCGAGGCCGGCGACTCGCTGCTGGTCGTCAAGGCGCTCGAACGCAAGAGCGGCCTCGCCCGTACCCACCGGCTCCCGGCCGACCTCTTCTCCCACTACGACTACCGCAAATTCACCGAGGTCCACGAGGCGCTGCTGAAGCAGGTTGGACGGCCGCCGTTCGAGATCCAGTTCGGTGGGCGACGCAACGTCGCGCTCTCGTTCCAGGCATTGCGCGGGGCGGTGTTGGAGCTGGCCCGCCACGGCGTCCAGCTGACCCGGTTCAAGGGACTGGGTGAGATGAACGCCGACCAGCTGCGTGAGACGACGATGGACCCCGCCAGTCGTACCCTGGCCCGAGTCACCCTCGAAGACGCCACCGCCGCCGACCAGATCTTCTCGATGTTGATGGGCGACCAGGTCCTGCCCCGGCGTGAATTCATCGAGGCCCACGCCAAGGAGGTCCGCTTCCTCGATGTCTGATCCGAACCGAACGGAGATTTCCTGATGGCGCTTGACGCACTGACCGGCCGCATCGAGGAGCGCGAGCTCGAGAAGGAGATGCGCTCTTCGTATCTGGATTACGCGATGAGCGTGATCGTCGGGCGGGCGCTGCCGGACGTGCGCGACGGCCTCAAGCCGGTCCACCGCCGCGTCCTCTACGCGATGCACGACGTCGGCCTGCAGCCGACCCGGGCCTATCGCAAGTGCGCCTTCATCGTCGGCGAGGTCATGGGCAAGTACCACCCCCACGGCGACTCGGCGATCTACGACACGCTGGTGCGGATGGCGCAGGACTTCTCCCTGCGCTACCTGCTCGTCGACGGCCAGGGCAACTTCGGCTCGATCGACGACGACCCGGCGGCGGCGATGCGGTACACCGAGGCGCGGCTGACCCGCCTCGCCACCGAGCTGCTGCGCGACATCGACGCCGACACCGTCGACTTCGGCCCCAACTACGACGAATCGACCCAGGAGCCGCTGGTCCTGCCGGCCCGCTTCCCGAACCTGCTGGTCAACGGCACCTCGGGGATCGCGGTCGGGATGGCGACCAACATCCCGCCGCACAACCTGCGCGAGGTCGCCGGCGCCGTCGCCGCCTACATCGACGATCCCGCGATCGACATGGCCGGGCTGATGGAGCACATCAAGGGCCCGGACTTCCCTGGCGGCGGGATCATGAGCCGCGAGGGAATCCGCGACGCCTATGCCTCCGGCCGCGGCAGCATCAAGGTCCGCGCCCGTGCCCACGTCGAGCCGCTGAAGGGGGGCAAGGAGGCGATCATCGTCACCGAGCTGCCGTTCACGGTGAAGAAGCTCGGCGACGGCGGCCTGGTCACCAAGATCGCCGACCTCGTCCGCGACAAGAAACTGGAGGGGATCTCCGACCTGCGCGACGAGTCAGACGGCTCGGGCATGCGCCTGGTCATCGAGCTCAAGCGCGGCGGCCCGCCGGCCAAGGTCGTGCTCAACAACCTCTACAAGAAAACCTCGATGCAGACGACCTTCGGCGCCAACATGGTGGCGCTGGTCGACGGCGTGCCGAAGACGCTGAGCCTGCGCGAGCTGATCCACCACTACGTCGATCACCAGCGCGAGGTCGTCACCCGCCGCACCCAGTACGAACTGCGCCGGGCCGAGGCGCGCGCCCACATCCTCGAGGGACTGCTGGTCGCGCTCGACAACCTCGACGCGGTGATCAAATTGATCCGCGCGTCGAGCGATCCCGACGCCGCCCGCGACGGCTTGATGTCCCAGTTCGACCTCTCGCGCGAGCAGGCGCAGGCGATCCTCGACATGCGCCTGCAGCGCCTGACCGCGCTCGAGGCCGACAAGGTCCGGGCCGAGCACGCCGACCTGATGGAGCGGATCGGCGAGCTGCGGGAGATCCTCGGCGACGAGGCCAAGGTGATGGCGATCGTCAAAGAGGAGCTGGCCGAAGTCGTCGAGTCCTACGGCGACGAGCGCCGCACCGAACTGGCCCACTTCGAGGGCGACGTCGGCATCGAGGACATGATCGCCGACCAGCAGATGGTGATCTCGCTGACCGCGTCGGGCTACGTCAAGCGTTTGCCGCTGGCCACCTACCGCCAGCAGCACCGCGGCGGCGTCGGCGTGATGGGGATGAACCTCAAAGACGACGACTACATCGCCCACCTCCACATCTCCTCGACCCACGACTACCTGCTCTTCTTCACCAACCGCGGCAAGGTCTACCGGCTCAAGGTCTACGAGCTGCCGGAGGGCTCGCGCAACGCCAAAGGCAGCTCGCT
>Ga0190275_10002334_pt1 | contig 13712 bp, 12 predicted proteins | sample Popmic550T_FD_133745 | JGI IMG/M metagenome (GOLD analysis project Ga0190275, IMG submission 133745) | Populus adjacent soil microbial communities from riparian zone of Yellowstone River, Montana, USA - 550 T | ecosystem: Environmental > Terrestrial > Soil > Riparian zone > Trees stand | place... | reverse complement strand
CCTGTACATCGACGACTCGGCGAACCTGTCGATGACCGAGATCCGGGCCAAAGCCCGCCGGTTGAAGCAGCGCCAGGGTCTGCGGCTGATCATCATCGACTACTTGCAGCTGATGAGTTCCGGCCGTCGGGTCGAGTCGCGTCAGGTGGAGGTGTCGGAGTTCTCCCGGCAGATCAAGCTGATTGCCAAGGAGCTCGGGGTGCCGGTGGTGGCGTTGTCGCAGCTCAACCGGGGCCCGGAGCAGCGCACCGACAAACGGCCGCAGCTGTCGGATCTTCGCGAATCCGGTGCGGTCGAACAGGACGCTGATCTGGTGATCTTGATGCACCGTCCCGACCTGTACGATCCGGCCAGCAGCCGCGCCGGCGAAGTTGATCTTCATCTCGCTAAGCACCGCAACGGTCCGACGACGACGATCACGTTGAGTTTCCAGGGCCACTTCTCTCGTCTCAATAACATGGCTCGACCCTGAGATTGCGCCAGAGAGGCGAGCCTCGATCACGCGGGTGACATCTCGTTCGGATTGCAGGCTGAACCCTCTCGTCCAGGTGCCCCGCGCACCAGAGTGCAGCCGTGAACAGCGTTGTGGAGTTATAGCGTCGAAATGTAGAGAAACCGACTCAGGAGCAGTGTCGGGGCCGCATGTCGACGGCTCTAGCTTGCTCTCCGTTGGAGAAGTGGCTGCCAGCGGTCCTCATGACCGCGTTCCACCCACCGGCGTAGGGCTCCTCGGGGTCGGCGGTCTCGAAACTGGTCAGCGCTTGTTCGGCTGTCTGGCAGATCGCGGTCCGCGCGGCGGGGCTCGCGTCCTGGTCAATCAGTATGTAGGCCTGGACACCTTTCCCGAGCAGGGTGGCGACAACACCGCCCAGGGCGTGGTCTCCGTACACGCCGGCGAGGTCACGGGTCAGCACGGTGTGGCCACCGGCGCGCAACCGTGCTTCAGCGGTGAGCTCGCCAACGAACTCAGCAGCGGTGCCAAGACGGGGCGGATCGGAGAATCTCGCGGCGAGGTTCTCGGTGAGAGCAGTCTCGATGGTGCGGCGGTCGAGGCGGGGGTGGGGGCTCACGATGGTGATGCTGCCGAACGGTGTCCCAGGATGTGTCGCACCAGCCGATGCTGTGCCCGGCGCGGAATGTCGACCAGGGAAAGACTGGTCTTCCACCACACCACAGTTCGTGGGGTGACCTCGGGAGCGGTCACCGACCCGCCCAGGCCGGATCCGCTCGATGGTGCTCGTGGATGCGCATAGCGAAACGCTAGCTGAGAGGACTGACTGACCCCCGGCAAGACGTCACTCCCGCAGCTACCCGGTCAGGGAGCCGGCTGGAAACACGGTGGGGAGCACGGCTGGCAACTGCTCGGTCAGCGCCTGGCGACCGTGATGGTCAGGAGGAGAGGTCGACACCTCGATCGACCTCATTCGTCAACGGCTCGACGGCGAGGACTCGGTGCGGTCCTACATGAGCCGCGCCGGTGTCGACGCAGCCAAAATCATCCCGGGCGCGCTCGCGTGGCGGCAGGCGAACGACCCGGTGGAACGCGACCGTCAGATGATCGGCTGGGCCGCCTGCCGGTCGAAGAGCGAGCCGACCCACTCGCCGGGTTCGCCTACAGCAGCCCGCTCCTTGTCGCTGAGTCGCACCGCAAGGACGCCGACGAGTTGTGAGGCCGTTTCTTCACGGATCCCGGCTGGGACGGGGACGAGTTCGACGCGCCGGTCGACGCGTCCACCGTGTTCGAGCAAGCCGGCGCCGACCCGGAGGTGGTGCAGTTCATCAACGTGCTCCACGGCAAGGAGTCATCCGGTGGTCCCATCGCGGCGTTCGCCTACGCCCTGTCTGGCATTTCGGTGCTGGCCGTGTTCGGGCTGATGTCGTTAGCGGTGATCATCGCGAAACTGGCCGCTCTTGCCCTCATGTTGACCTTGTTCGCGGTGATGACGCTCGCCTTGTTCACCCGCGACGGGCTGGAACGGGTGTTCCGGTTCGGCAAGACCTACATCGGGCTGTCGTTCTTCGTGTTCGCCTCGTCGTTGGTGATGGCGATCCTGGCGCTGATCACGAAGATCTGCATGAGGATCGGCGGCACGCTGCTGAGCTCGAACGAGCTCCTTGCCACCATGTGGGCGGGCCTGTCTCCGCTGCTTGGTGGTGATCCTGGCCGGCATCTTCAAGAAGGCCCGGATTCCGTCGCCGTTCTCGCTGAAGGGCGGGCTCGCGTGGGGTGCGGCCGCCGGGGGTGCGGGTGCTGCAGCGGTGATGGGTTTCGACCGGATCGGCGACAGCATGAAGCGTGGCGCGAGCCGCCTCGGCCACTCGGTTGCCGGACTCCCCGCCATGGCCTCCCGCGGCGGTGGAGGCATCGGCGCGGGTCCAGCAACGGTCGGTCACGCACCTCCCGGATGGTTCCCGACAGTGCTACCGCGAGCGTTGGACCGCAGACGGCGGGCAGCCCGCATCCAGTCACGTCCAGGGCCGGCGTCCGGCACGGTGTGGCGGCTCGAGCGGAAGCACTCCGACACGGCGCGTCTACGGCGGCCGGATCTGCCACGCCGATGGGCGACCCCACCCAGAAGGTGGACATCGGTCTCAGTCCCGCCCAGGCCGGGGAGGGCAGTGTCGCCGACCGGTTCGAGAAGAACGAAGGGAAGCTCACGGCCGCCGACGTCGACGAGCACTGGTCGACCGAGATGGAGGCGCACGAACGCGACGTCTACGAGAAGTCGGCCCGGCAGGCGGCCAGGTGGCAGACCGCCGGGGCGGCCGCGTCGGGCGCTCGTCGGCTCGCCGGAGCCGCTGTCCAGCACCGCCGCAAGGCGGTCCTCATCGGGCTCGGCGTGGCTGCGGCCCCCCTCGCCCTGTCTGGCCTCGGCGCGGTCGCGCTCGCGGGAGGGGAGGCAGCGGCAGGCGGTGTCGGCGGTGCTGTGTACGCAGCCAGACGAGCTCGTCAGAGCCACCTGGTGCGGCGGACCACTGCTGTCCAGTCTGCGCAGATGGACGCGCTACGATCCCACCTCGCGGCACGTCAGATAGAACGGCGCGGCGAGTCTACGAAACTGGGAATCAGGGGTTCTCGTGCTGACAGTTCCAGGGTCAGCGGCAGCACTGGAACTGGCATGGATGGTCAGCAGAACAGGAGGACGGCGAGTCCGGGGGGAGTGGAGGATGACAAAGCGCTATTGGGCGGGGTTCTGGGATCCGACATAGAAGAATCGTCCGTGACCCACGATGACGACAGCTCAGGTTCAGCACCGCAAGGCACGGGCTCCCAAGGCGGAGGGTTGTGTCGCAACGCGAACCGTCAGACTCTGGATCTGACGGAGTGACCTAGCAGCAGATCGGAGCCACCAGTGAGCGAGCAGTCACGTAGGCCTGCGGGAAGCCCCGGTGGCGGACAGTTCGGAGAAGTCCTACGGCGTGAATCACTCGCTGATCTAGAGATCGATGACGGCTTGGGGTGGGACGGCTCCTTCCACGCGGTGCCTCAGTTTCCGACGGCGACGCAGGTGTACAACTTCTTCACGGAGCACGCGCCTCCCGATCTAACTGTGTTCAAGCTCCGGCGAATGGTCAACGAGCGCTCGGCTGACGATGCTGAGCAAAGATGGAAAGCGGACTTCGACCGGCGATCGTCTCGCTGGGATGCCGAGAACCCTGCTCCCGATCGCGGCGGACGCCGCAGCGCCGCACTGGAAGCCCACCAACGACGTCGCGATGAGTTTCTCGCGTCGCTTGAGCAGAGTATGGGGGAAGCGGTGACTATGCCCCAGATCGAATTGGACCGCACGAGGCGTTTCGCGCGACCGTAGCGCTCGGACGCTGGAACGCTGGTCGCTTGCTCCCGACCGAGTAACGAGTTTTGCTCGGAGTAGACCTTCCGGATGGACAGACGAGGTCGGACGGGCCATCAGCATCGAGACCCTCGTGAACGCTTATCGCCTGGACGATATCGCCGACACAGTGCTCGATCCGGAGTCGGATCAGCGGGAAATGATGGAGCTGCTTCGCGAGGTCCGCCGCGTCCAGGGACTGGCGGCGCACTCCTCGCATCAGGCCGCCGTGGCCCTGCAGGACATGGCCGACTACGAGGATCCTCGGTAGACGGCACGCACGCTTTCGCGGTCTCACCGGAGGCGTCGCAACGCTCTGCCAACAGAAGACTGCGTGGTTCTGTGCATCACCCGGGGAACCCGAACGCCGGATCCTATTGCCAAACAGGGCAAGTTGCTTGGTCATCCCAGCTATCTGCCTGCAAAGATCGAGCCGGTGGCCGGGGCGATCTTGTTGAGATTCAATTGCGCGCTCGCCATCATCTGGGGTTTGCTCTGACCAGCTTGGTCCTCTGTCGGCTCAGGTGGGCTTCTGGGCGATGTAGCAGGTGTTGAGTGGGTCGTTGTCGACTCCGGTGAGCTCGACCTCGGTGAAGCCGGCGGCGTGCAGCAGGTCGGTGGCGAGTTGTTCGCCCCAGGCCGTGCCGAGCCCCTCGCCGCCTAGTCCGAGTGAGACACTCATGCAGTGCATCGTTGAGACGGCGTACAGGAACGACGCCCAGGGCAGCTCGATGTTGTCCTCGAGGTGGCTGGAGGCTTTGACATCGCGCATCAGGAAGGTCCCTTGGGGCCGGAGTGCCTGGTAGATGTTGGCCAGCACGGCACGCGGGTGGGCCTGGTCGTGGATGGAGTCGAAAGCGAGGATCAGGTCGAACGCCGCAGTGCGGTCGAGCGTGGCTACGTCGCACACTTGGAAATCCACGTTGGTCAGTCCCAGCCTGCTCGCCTCGTCCCGTGCGACCGTGATGGCTTCGGGTGAGAAGTCGAAGCCGGTGAGGCGGCTGGCCGGGAACGCGCCAGCCAGGACGTTGATCGCGTGTCCTTGGCCGCAGCCGATGTCGGCCACGTCGATGCCGCTGGCCAGGCGCTGGGTGATGCCGTCGACGAGCGGCAGGATCTGGTTCAACAGGGCTGAGTCGACGACCGCTGCGCTGTCGCTGGCCATGATCTCGTGGAAGCGGGAGTAGGCGCTGTAGGGGAGGCCGCCGCCGGCCTGGAAGCAGCCGATGATCTGTTGCTCGACCTCGCCGAACATGCCGAGCATCTGGGTCGTGCTGGCGATGTTGTTCGGTCCGGCGGCGCGGGTCAGGAATGCCGCGTGCTCGGGCGGGAGCCAGAATGTCTGGTGATCTGGGTCGTAGCTGATGACTTCGGCTACGGCCAGGCCACTCAGCCATTCACGGACGTAGCGTTCGTTCAGCTCTGCGGCGGCGGCGATCTGGTCGCTGCGCGATGGTGGCAACCCGGCCATGGTGTCGAAGAGTTGGGTCTGATGGCCGATGCTGAGCAGCGTGGCAACGCTGCCGGCGTTCAGGTAGCCGATCGCCTTACCCGCGAACTCGGCCGCGGCGGCGTCATCGAAGACGTGGACGATCTGGTCCGGCGCGCTGGTGTTGGCCATGATGGTTCCTCTCGGTCGTTCGAGCAGTTGTTGTCGAGGTTGGTCGGGTACCGCGGGGCGGTATTGCACCCTTCCGAATTGTTGGGGTCTTGGCTCGCCTGAGCGAGAGGCTCAGCCACAGCGAAGGCTCGGGACCGATTAGGAAAGTCGTGCCTCGAACACGAGGTTGAACGGGTTTGTGCTACCTGGGCGAAAGTTCCGAATTCGGCGCGGCGGGTGACGTCCTCGATGGCCGCGGGCCTGGTGTGCTACCGGATCCACCACCTTCGGACGGCTTACAGAAGCGACCGCCGGCGACGCCACCACGGTGGCCAGCAGGCCAGACAGGATCATCACGACAAGCCGTCGAACCATGCACATGAGTTTCTCCCTCACCACCGAAGCAGTGGCTGCCGCGGTGCCCTGCCGAGACCGCCGCCCCCCAGCAGCGGTGGCCCCACCATGTTGGACAAGAATGGTCCACCTTGTGGTCATGTCGCCGAACCGCAAGTGCGCCCCTTGATCTGTCTGATGTGCATACTGCTCCTCCTAGTCGGTCCGCATCAAGCCACGCCTCGCGAACGGCTCGGACACGGTACGCAGTTCTACGCATCGCCGCCCGAGCCTTGCCGGGGCGTGCAAATCAAAGTGTCACTATCATCGGTCGTCGACGGCGGATCAGCGCCGCGACAGAGCACAAAATCAGCACCGCTCCGCAACCGGCCCATCTGTGGCGTTGCCAGGGACTGGGCGACGGCGTCCGACTCGGCGGCAAACGGGGGTGGATGGGCGGACGCAGTGCCGTTGCGGGGCTCGGTCATGCGGCCCAACGGCCGATGCCGACAAACAGCTCGGCGAACGCGTCGGACCCGGCGAGGTACACCCACCCCGTCTGGCATGTTGGTGAGCAGGGCTGCGACCGCACCCTGGGCGATGTCGAGCAGACCCGCCTCCGCGACGGTGGACAGGGCGTTGACGGCGCCCAGCCACAGTGTCTTGTCGGGGGTGGTGCCCAGCACGTAGGCACGGACGGCGTTGACGGTGGCGAACGCCTTGTCCGGCCGCATGCCGGACCAGTCGTACCGGGTCGGGTGGGCGATGACGTCGAGCGGGTCAGGCAGGTCCAGGTCTCGTTGGAAGGCAAGGAACTCGTTGGCCGGGCCGTCGCCCACGGTGCCCTTCAGCACCAGGACGGTCCCGTCGTCGTCACCAGGACGCAGTTCGCACAGCACCCGGGCCGCATTGTCCCAGGACCGCCGCGATGGCCAGGCCCGACCGGCTTTGGTCGGGTCGTCGGGAACGCCGGGCTCGATCAGGTCGGGGCGGGACTTGTGGAAGGCGGCCACGGCAGCCCGGGTGCTGGCTCGGTGCTGGTCGTCGCCGCGACCGATCAGGTCGGTCATGGACGGCTGAATGATGTTGTCGAACCCGGAGACGAATCCGTCCAGCCAGGAGTCGAGAGGAAAGGTGAATTCCAGGTGCAGCAGCCGGTTCGCCATCGGCGGTTCAAGGTCGTATCCGTCGACCGCCGACTCGGGCGGGTTGGCCGCGGCCACGATCGCCACCGTGTCCGGCAGTTGAAGGTCACCGACAACCCGCTCCTGCAGAACGCGCAGCATCGCCTTGCGCACACTTGGCGGCGCGGTGGTCAGCTCGTCGAAGAACACGAGTGCCCGGTCGGCTTTGCTTGCGGCCCGCGCCCAGCCGGGCGGGGCGTAGGCAACGTGTCCGACCTTTGCCGGGGCCGCCGTCGACTTCGACGCCGAAGCCGAGGAAGTCGGACGACTCGCGGATGGAGCCGATGACGACCTCGGTGTGCCACTGCCAACCATGAGCCAGGGCTGCGACACATGAGGTTTCCCCGTTCCCGGATTTCCCCAGAGCAGTGCTGGAACGCCGGCCCGGATCGAGGCGGCGAGAGCTCGCAGCATCGGTGTGTGGTGTGCGCTCACGGCGGTCTCCTAGTTGCTCTGGTGGCCGGTCATTCCGGCCTGACACCTCGTACGTGTGCGGACCTGTCGGGTTCGACCTCGAGCCGGCTCCGGCCGAGGTTCACATACGACGGAGGCGAATAGAGGATCTACCGCGGCCTCTCCCATGACAACGCCGACGCGAGTGCGCGGGTAACGTCCATTGCCTGCGTCAGCGTGGCCTACGACAGGCGTGGAGAGGGAGATGCACATCGGAAACTTTCGGCTTTCGGCAGCATGTGGTCTGCGGCGGCACCGGGCGTTGCCGGCCGATCGGCGGGGGACGTGCTGGCAGCCGTCTGATCGCCGTCAGCGCCGTACGACGCACCTGCAAGGGTCACTCTCGGCGTGCGCAAAGGTACGTATAGACAGCGTCCCCGATCATGAGGACGATGCGGTCACATGGGGAGACTTGCAGTTCTGGCGGCCGCCGTCGCCGTGATCATGTGCGTGACCGTTCCGCCCGCTGAGGCGGCGCCCGCGCTCGCGAAGCCGTACGACTTCGACGGAAACGGCTACGTCGACCTAGCGATCGGCGCACCCTCGATGCGGGTGGGCAGTGTCCGCGCGGCCGGCGGGGTAGTCGTACTGACGTCATCCAAGAAGGGCCCGTCGCGACGGGAGAAGGTCATCACCCAGTCCAGCAAAGGGGTGTCGGGTTCCTCGGAGCGTGACGATCAGTTCGGGTACGCGGTGACGAGTGCCGACTTCAACAAGGATGGGTACGCCGATCTCGCAGTCGGGCAACCCGGTGAGACGTTCGGCGCTGACTGGGACGCCGGCTCAGTCACCGTGATCCACGGTTCCAAGAAGGGTTTGAACACGACACGATCGATCGTCCTCACCGAGCCGGGTGGCGCCAGCCTCGAATCGCGCTGGGGGAACTCTCTGGTGGCGGTCGACAGCAACGTCGACGGCTATCCGGATCTGGCCGTTGGCGCGCCTGGAAGTGAGGAGCAGAGCTGGTTGGGCGGGTCGGTCAGCATCTTTGCCGGAGGTGCGCAGGGCCTGAGCGCGAAAGCTGTCACGGTGCTCACCGCGCAGCCTGAGTCCGACCCCGAAATGGGCTTGCAGGACGGCGACATGCGGTTCGGCGCTGGACTGGCGACCGGTGACCTCGACGGTGACCGCGACACGGATCTTGTGATCTTGTCCACGGGAAACGACGCCGAGGGCAACTGGTACCCGGCCTCGGTGACCACCTGCCCGGCCCAAACCGGTCGGCTCGGTGCATGCCGCCGGATCCTCCACGAGGACCCGCTCTATGGCTATACGTCGATCGCGGTCGGGAACATGTCCGGCGACGCGGTACCAGAGATCGTGCTCGGCAGCCAAGAGTTCACCGAGGAATCGGGCCCGGGCTTCGTCGATGTGCTGCACCTGAGACGGAGTGCCGGGCTCAGCGTCAGGTCGGTGACAACGATCACGCAAAGCAGCCGCGGCGTGCCCGGGGGCGACGAAGATGGTGACGCGTTCGGGCAGAGCCTGGTGCTCGGCGACATCGATCGCGACGGTTACGCGGACCTGGTCGTCGGCGTATCAGGTGAGAACAACGACCGCGGGCAGGTGACGGTGATCCGCGGGGCTGTGGACGGCTGGCGGGCGACAGGTAATTACACGTACAGCCAGAAAACCAAAGGCGTTCCCGGCAAGGCAGAGAAGGGTGACTTGTTCGGCGCCGGCCTGACCCTGCTCGATCACAACCGTGACGGTCGGCTCGACCTGACGGTCGGCGCGCCCGGCGAGGACAAGAGGGCCGGTGTCATCACGACGCTGCCCGGGTCCGGCAAGAAGTTCTCGACCGGCAAGTCGCACACATTCGGACTCAAGCGCCTCAAGTACCGCCATCCCGCTGGCGCGCGGTTCGGGCACAACCTCGGTCGCTGACTCGGGACTTGCTCGGTCGCCAGCTGGCATTCGGGGAAAGGGAAGCCATCCCAGTGGGATCCTTGGGTTCGAACCAGTGGACCTCTTGCGTGTCAGGGCAAGTCGGCGCGTGGCGGTGGTGAGGTTTGTCGATCACGGTGCCAGCGGGAAGCGGCACCGTGACCGCCGCGTCCTCCGACATGGTGGTCACGTGGACTCGGCCGTCGGGGGTGGTGAACACCAGGTGCTGCGGGACCGAGCAGGGGGCGGTGAAGCCGGAGCGGGCCACCAGGTCGCGGTCGTCGGCGCATCGCTGTCGCATCGACTCGTCGTACTCGGCGACGGTGAGCGGCTGTGCGGGATGCAGGAGGGGTGGGAGCCGGCGCCCACGCACAGTTGCCGGCCTGGGCGAGCAGGTCGAGGGGTGCTGCGGGCGTCGAGGTCATGCCCTCCAGGTGTGCGGTACGCGAGAGATCGCGGACCGACCTTGGGCGTCGGATCGATTCGTATGCGTGAGATCCAGCTGCGTTCGGAGCGCTCTGAGCATCAGAAATGTGCGGGGGAAGTGATGGTCCACCACCACTGGACGGCTTGCAGTTGACAGTCCCGTGCGGGCATCTTCATCGAGCGGGGCTTGCGACGATGTGGGTCAGCAGCGTGGGTGCACCCTTCAGGAGGATGGCTCATCCTCGGTCGGACGTCTTGCGGGCGCCGGTTCAGCTGGACCCTGGCGGTGGGCCGCTTCGTCAGCAGCGCTGGGTCCGTCTGCGGGCCGCTCGCTCCCATCGACTGGGTTCAAGGTGGATCCGTCGACACGAACTTCTGGCGTGGAGACTTCTGCAGCGGATCGGCCCTCCGCGGAGGTCAAGCTCCGTGGCTCCCGGCGATCGCTGGCCAGGATACGGTTTCCAGTCAGATGTCAGTCGGACTCGGTGTTGAGCTGCGGTGAGAGCAGATGCTCCGTCGGGGCCGGGGGGTCGGAAAAGCTCAGTGCTGCGTCTTCGACGGCTCGGTCGCGGCAGTGCTTCGAGGTAGGCCTCGATGCTAGCGAGGTCGTCGGGGACGCTGCCGAAGTTCCCTTGTCGGATGTTGCGTTCGGTGAGGTCGTGGAACCAACGCTCGGCCCGGTTGAGCCGCTCGAGGAGGTCGAGGGTGAAGTGCGGGTGGAACTGTTGGTGACGGGCGAGCCACTTGGTCAGGTCGGGGTGCTTGTGGGTGGCGTAGTTGTGCCTGCTGGGGTAGAGCAGCAGGCGTGCCTCTGCGTCGGCCTGAGCGGGTCCTTCAAGCTGGACCGCTACGAGCGCTGAGACCCGCATCCCTTGGGTAGGCGTCGAGTGGGTCGATCCCTGCGGTGGGCGCGGGATCGACCACTCGTCGGAACCGCCGAACGGCTACGAGCTGCCGTCGGACTTCGCGTACTCGATGACCGCCTTGCCGACCTTCTGACCCATCGCCACGCCTTCGACGAAGTCGCTGCGGAAGTGGATGCCGGCCCACAATCGCGACGCTGCGTTCTCCTTGGCCCGGCTCAGGAAGTAGTCCGCGTCGCGGGGAAACAGGTACCCGAGCACGGTCGCCGCGGCGGTCAGGTTGCTTGAGTGACCGGACGGGTAGGAGGCGAGTGGATAGGAGGTCCATAACGGGTCGATCGTCGGGTCGAAGTGGATCGGCCGCCCAACGATGTAGTGGTACTTCGCGTTCCAGCACGCGATGTATGCGTCCTGAATGGCGGCGAACGCGAGCGCGTAAGCGCGCGCCGCCCGCGGCGGGTTGGTGTCGAGCTTGTACTCGTGGATTTTCTGGTTCACGTCCTCGAGCACGATCAGTGAAACGTCGACGGCGTAATAGAACGCCGCCGACGCAGCTTGCACGAACGCCCCCGAGTCGGGTTCCGGCCGACCGGCCGGATCCTGCGCCCAGAAGAACAGCTCGGCGAAGTCGGGCTGCTGGCGGCGTGGGTAGTTCTTCACCTCGGCCACCTCGGCCTTGCGCTCGGCCGAGCCCTTCGCCGGTGGCGGCGGTGGGCGGAACGCCGTGACGTCGCCGATCACGAGCGGCGTCCACTCACCGACCATGATCTGGATGTAGCCCTCGTCCTTCGGCAGGACCGGGTAGGAGCCGTCGCCGCCGGGGTAGGGCGCGTTCGGGTCGCCGGGGTACGGCGCGTCGAACCCGTCGGCGTCGATCTTCGCGCTGGCGACCTTGGCGGCGACCGCCTTGCCGAGCGCGTAGCCGGCCTTGAAGTCGCTCGGGTGCTCGACGCCGGCGGCGACGCGTGAGGCAGCGTGCTCGGCCGCCCGCTCGGCGAGCTCGGTCGCCTTGTCCGGATAGAGGTGGGCGAGCACGCCGACCGCCGCGCCGGCCGCCGCGCCGTGTTCGCTCGGGTACGACGGGCTGTTCGGTGTGTCGATCGCCGTCTTCAGCCGGTGCTCGTCCGGGCGCTGCCGCCGGTAGTGCTGCTTCCAGGCCCACGCGGCGATCGTGGCGTCGTAGATCGCGAGGTTGAGGTAGGTGACTACCCGAAACGTGTCGGGAGCCGGGTTGGCGACCAGCAGCTGCCCGCCGATCTGGTTCCAGCGGAACCCGGGCGATCCCGTGTCCCAGAACGAGACCGCGTCGAGCGTCGCGTCACTGCGGCCCGCTGCGGCCCTCACCACCGCGTCGAGGTCGCGTTTGGCCGCCTGCCCCTTCGGTGGCGGGGGCACCGGGATCTCCTTGCCGGACTTCAGCACCCACGTCTTCCAGGTGCCGGCGCCCGGCTCGACGCCGCGGTTGCGTCCGCGATCGTCACCTCCCTTGCCGTCGTCGGCGTGCGCGGCATCGACACCCGCACCAGTCAGGATCGCGGCCGCACCCGCGGCTCCCGCGGCCTTCAGCGCCCATCGGCGGCTCACGCCGCCCGTCGTCTTCATCTCTTGCATCTTGTCGTCCTTCCAATCTGCTGCGTGGTGTCTGCAGGGGGTGCTGGCATTCCTCACTCTGTCGTCGGCCGGGTGGACTCTGCATCGGCAGATTTGCCTAACCTGGCGTTCGCGCCCCAACGTGGGGCATCTCGAGTGCACAAATGGCGCCGCCAACGGCGGTCCCGCGACCTGGGTACAGCGCGCATGAGAATCCGAGCGCTGGGCGTGGACCGTGCGTGGGTTCGCCCCGTGGTGGGTGATGGCGACGTCGGAGAGGCCCACACCGCAGCTGGCGCAGCATCTCGCTTCTGACGCGACTCGGTAGTGAGTGCGCACTCGTCCAGGGCGCAGATCAACTCTCGCTTGGCTCGGCACTCGGCGAGCACCCGCTGGGGCGTCCAGTAGTCGACGAAGTCCTCTTGATCCTCCGTCAGGGCTGCATCGGGGCCGCGACTGGCCCATCGGAACCCGTGGTCCAAAGGAACTGAGGCGCCGCGCGCAAGGGTTTCCCGGCGGGACAAGTCATCAAGCCGGCGTTGAACTACAGCCAGTCGCTTGGCATGGCTCTGGACGCCGGCCTCCTGGTCGGGATCGCTTCTGTGCATGTGTCCCCCCTGTGCGCTTCTGGCGATCGTCGGGTACCTCCGTTCCCACCTCCCCAGGTCAGAACGGAGGTAACCGACCTGAACTCGGTCGCCCCCCGGGGCTTCTCTGCTGAACGCCGAACCCTTCCGAGTTCCCGGGTGAGACCTGATCGAGGGGGGTGGCGGGAACCACCACGCTTGATCAACACACCAATGCCCATGACCGTGGTCTGTGATCACTCGGCCTAAACGGGCCGACCACGAACCTCTAGTTCGCGGGTTTGGTCAGACGTCTCGCCAGCGGCAGCCCCGAGTGTCGAACATCGCGGTTCGACGCCGAGGTCTGGGGCGTCTATACACGGCGAGAGTACTCCCGAGTCGGCTACCCGCGCCAGCGCCGGACTCCCGAGCGCTCTAGCTACTTCAACCTGAAGAACTGGGACTCGTCGGGATCGGTCGATTCGGGTTGATCGGGTCCGGGCGTCGTGCGGGGGCGCGGGTCTTTCATTCTGGCAGGTCAGGCGGTGAGAATGGCGATCTTGGTGAGGTTGTGTGCGAAGACGTCGCTGTCCGATCCAGGTCCGAGCGCCTTCGGTGTGTCGATCATGGTGCGGTCCGAGCCGTATCGGCGTTTCAGGTGACTGATGCAATTCGGCGATTCCCGTGCGGACAGCGCATCCGTCTACCAGGCCAGAGTCAAGCCCGGTACGTATCAAGTGACGGCAACTCGACGACACACCCCGGCTGACCCGACGCGAGCGGGAGATCGCCAACCTGATCGGAGAAGGTCTCACCAACCGGGAGATCGCGTCGCGACTCTACGTGTCCGAGCGGAGGTTGTCCCGGCTCTCGTGGAACTTGAGGTGGCGGTCCCCCGCTCGAGACCTGCCGTGAGGTAGGTGTTGGGCGTCCGCCAAGACAACCCGACGAACAGGGGACCGCTGTGACCAAGAACT
>Ga0190275_10002332_pt1 | contig 13716 bp, 8 predicted proteins | sample Popmic550T_FD_133745 | JGI IMG/M metagenome (GOLD analysis project Ga0190275, IMG submission 133745) | Populus adjacent soil microbial communities from riparian zone of Yellowstone River, Montana, USA - 550 T | ecosystem: Environmental > Terrestrial > Soil > Riparian zone > Trees stand | place... | reverse complement strand
TGGACTGAGGCAAAACCAGGCAAGCGGGACCATTGGGTTGTCGGTTGTCGGTTGTCCGAACCTTTTTAGGATCACGGGACCTTGTGACGCGAGTGCCGCGTCCTGTCAGGGATCTGCTCGGGACCGCTCTCGGCGGCGTGGTGCGGTCGACGCCGCCGGTTCGGACAACTGACAACTGACAACCGATAACGGCGCGCACGCCGCGACCAGCAACTACTTCAGTACTTTGGCGACGCGCGCCAACAACACTGTGTTCTTCACCGGCTTGCGGATGAAATCCGCGGCGCCGATCTCGAAGGCCTTCACTTCCGGCTCTTCGCCGGGGAGGCCGGAGATGAAGATGGCGGGGACGTCGATTCCTTTCTCGTGCAGCGCTTCGAGGACTTTGTGGCCGTCGATGAAGGGGAGGTCGATGTCCATGAGGATCAGGTCGACCTTCTCGCGGCCGATCATCATCAGCGCGTCGGCGCCGTCTTTGGCGAGGACGACGTGGTAGCCGGCGGTCTTGAGGAGGGCGTTGGTCAGCTCGCGATTGAGGACGTTGTCCTCCACCACCAGCACGGTCTTGCGGTCATCGCGTTGCGCGGCGGGGACGGCGCTGCGCTTTTTGCGGAGGCGGACGATCTCCTGCTGCAGCGCTCTCGTCTCGGCGTCGGGCTCCACGTCGAGCTCGCGGCGCAGCACTTTCACGCAGGTGTCGTACTGCTGCAGCGCGTTGAGGAGGTCGCCGCTCTGCATGTAGAGCTGCATGAGCGTGCGGTGCATCGACTCCTGCAGCGCGTCGATGCGGAGGGAGCGCTGGGCGACCGACACGGCCTCGTCGAGCGCCTCGGCGCGTCCGAGGATCTCGACCAGTTGCGCGTGCGCGCGCAGCGTCAGCCGGTGCAGGCGGTCGCGCTCGGCGATCACCCACTGGTCGAAGCGCTCTTCGTCGATCAGGAAGCCGTCGAGGAAATCGCCCGCGTAGAGGCGGGTGGCGGGGTCGAGCGACTCCGCGGTTCCGGCGGCGACGAGGGTCTCGAACTCCACCACGTCGGTCTGCACCTGCGAGGCGTCGAGCGAGAGAAAGTCCCCTTCCTCGATCAGGATCTTCGTCGGCGAGACGTGACTCAGCTCTTTGCGCAGCGTGGAGAGCGTCTGGCGCAGGCTCTGGCGGGCCTGCTCGGGCGCGGTGCTGCTCCAGAGCAGGCCGGCCATCTTGTCGCGGGAGACGAGCTGCGACGGCTTCATGCCCAGGTAGGCGAGCATGGCCTGCGACTTCTTGGCCGAGATGGCGACGAGCGCTCCTGACTCCGAGCGCAGGCGAAAGTCCCCCAGCAGTTCGAGATACAAGACCGGCATAGTTTCCGGTCGCGGATTATGGCATGTGTGCCAGGTCAGATCACCGCTGAGGCCGCGGCGTCTTCGCCGAGGAACGCGCGGATCTCCGCGAGGCGGAGAGCGACGTCCGTTTCGCCGATGTCGATGATGCGCTTCGTGAAGGTCGGCTCGAACATGAGCAGCGACACGAAGTCGGGCGACTCGGTCTCCTTCGCGCCGAGGGCCCGGACGAGGAGCTTCAGCTTGCGGGGGAGCTTCGCCTCGTACTCGCCGGCCAGCTTGCCGAGATCGACCGACGGCCGGAGCACGAGCAGGTCGATCGGCTTGAGGCCGCCGCGCTCGTGCGGCGCCATCTTGCGCAGCAGGTCATTCATCCGCTCCATCCGGGCCACGTCTTCGTCGATCACGTCGAGGAAGATGGCGTTGACGAGCTGCCCGAGGATCTGCGCCGCCGGCGGATAACCGGTGACCACCGGCTTGGCCGGCTCGTCGCCCGGGCGCTGGTAGCCGGTGGACATGGCGATGATGCGCCGTGCGCCGAGGTGCACCGCGGGGGAGAGCGGCGCGGCAAACCGCACCCCTCCGTCGCCGTGCCACTCATTGCCGATCCGCACGGCGGGGAAAACGAACGGCAGCGCCGCGGAGGCGAGGACATGCTCGATGGTGAAGCGGGTGACGGCCACGCGCCGGTTCGGCCCCTCGAAGTCGTCGAAGTTGCGCCCCTGCACCCACTTCACCGACTGGCCGGTCATGTAGTCGATGGTCATCAGCGCCAGCGCGGTCAGGTCGCCGGAGCGGATGTTTTCTTCGACGCCGGGGATCGGCAGGCCCGGAGGGGTGCCCAGAACGCGCGACAGGAGGGTGCGCAGGGGGGTGGTGTCGACGAGGCCGCGCGGGCGCGACTGGGTGAACCGGGTCTTCCGCGGGCTGATCGACGCCAGCGCCGACCGGAAGGGGAGGAACATCTTCCAGTCGAACTGATAGATCGAGTCGCAATTCAGCTCGCACCACATCCGCTCCAGGTTGCGGGCCTTCTCGGCCAGCGACCCCTGTTGCGCGGCCAGGTAGACGGCGTTGATCGCGCCGGCCGAAACACCGGTGACGATCTTGAAGCGGACCCCGGGGAAGTGTCTGGCGATCCCTTTGAGCAATCCGACCTGGTAGGCCGCGCGCGCCCCGCCCCCGGTGAGCATGACCGCCAGGTCGCCAGTTGCGTCCGATGAGACTTCCGCGAGATGAGCCGGAACGGTCATACGGCTGAGGTCATTGCATGCGATTTGCCAGCGTGCCGGGCCGTGTGACGCAGGTCACATTTCGTCACTGTGGCAAAGTGTCTGCTCCATGGAGTGCGGATGAGCCAGCGCATCGCCGTCATCGGGGGCGGGATCAACGGGAGCGGGATCGCCTGGGAGCTCGCCCGGCGCGATTACGACGTGGTCCTTTTCGATAAGGGCGTCTGCGGCGCGCAGACCTCCTCGACCACGACCAAGATGATCCACGGCGGTCTGCGCTACCTCGAGCATCTGCACGTCGGCCTGGTGCGGGAGTCGCTGCGCGAGAGGGCCTGGCTGCTCGAGCACGCGCCGGACCTGGTACGGCCGCTGGAGATCTTCCTGCCGCTCTACGAGGACAGTCCCCGCCGGCGCATGACCATCAAGACGGGGCTGCTGCTCTACGACCTCCTCGCCGGACGTGCAAATATCGCCACGCATCGCTTTCATGACGTGCAAAGCGTGCTGGAGCGCGTGCCGCTCGCCGCCGACGGCTTTCGCGGCGCGTTCTCGTACTGGGACGCGCAGGTCGACGACTTCGCCCTCGTCCGGACCGTCGTCGCCGCGGCCATCCGCGACGGCGCGGCGGTGCGGGAGCACACCCGGGTGGAACGCCTCCGCCGCGAGCATGACGGCTGGGTCGTCCGCACCGACCGCGGCGACGAGTCGCGCTTCGACCTCGTCATCAATGCCGCCGGGCCCTGGATGAACGAGCTCCTCGGCGCGAACGGGCTGCGCGCGCGCTACGTGCTCTCGCTCGTGCGCGGCTCGCACCTGGTGCTGACGCGACGGGTCAGCGACACCGGCCTGCTGCTGCAGTCGACGACCGACCATCGGGTCTTCTTCGTCCTGCCGTGGAAGGGGACGACGCTGGTCGGGACGACCGAGGTGGTGCAGAAAGAACCGCTCGACCGCGTGCATGCGACCGAGGAAGAGATCGACTACCTCATCGCCCGCTACAACCGCTACTTCCGGGAGCCGCTCACGCGCGACGGCGTCGCCTCGACGTTCGCCGGCGTCCGGCCGCTGGTCGGGCGGGCCACCAACCCGAGCGCCATCGGCCGCGATTCCCGGGTCGTCCGCAGCGGGAACGTCATCAACGTCTTCGGCGGCAAGATGACCACGTTCATGGCCCTGGCCCGGAAGGTGGCGATGCGCGCCGACAACTACTTCGGGAAGAGCCGCATCGCCCGCGAGCCGGTGTTCGCCGGTTCCTCGATAGAATCGGCGGCATGACGTTCGTCCCCACGCTCGATTCCGAAACGCCCCGCCGCCCCCGCCTCCCGCGTACGCTCGATCCGGTGGAGGTGCGCATCCTCGGCTCGCTGATGGAAAAGCAGCTCTCGACGCCGGAGTACTACCCGCTGACGCTCAACGCGCTCGTCGCGGCCTGCAACCAGAAGTCGAACCGCGAGCCGGTGCTGGAGCTGTCGGAGTCGGAGATCGAGCGTGCCCTGAACCGCCTGCAGGACGAGAAGCTGGTGTGGCGGGTGATGGGAGGGCGGGCCGTCCGCTTCGACCACAACCTCGACGCCGTCTGGCACATCACCCGCCGCGAGAAAGCGCTGCTCACGCTCCTCTTCCTCCGCGGCCCGCAGACCGCCGGCGAACTGCGCGGCCGGAGCGACCGTCTGCAGACGTTCGAGAGCGTCCCCGAAGTCGAAGAGCTCCTCCGCGAGATGGCCGCCCACAGCGAGCCGCTCGTCCGCGAGCTGCCGCGCCGTCCGGGACAGAAAGAAGAACGCTGGGCCCACACCGCCGGCGGCGCCGTGGTGGAGACGGAGCCCGTGGCGGCGGAGCCGCGCGCGGGTGGAGAGCCGCTCTCGGCGAGGGTGCAAAGGCTGGAAGAACAGGTGGCCGCCCTGACGGCGGAGTTAAGGGAGTTGAAGGGGAAGCTGGGGGAGTGAACGGGGAGAGATGAGCGATGAGAGATGAGCGATGAGCGGGGGATCGTTCATCGTTCATCTCTCATCTCTCATCTCTCATCTCTCATCTCTGTCGTCCCTCACTCCAACCCCACGTCCACCTTCCCCGGCGCCCTCACCGTCACCACCTTGGTCTTGTACCCGTGCACCACGGCCGTCAGCACATACTCCCCCGGCGCCAGCGAGAACACGTGCGTCTCCCCGTCGGCGCTGCGCTGGAAACGCACCGGGAGGGGGCTGCCGCCGGGCAACGCGATCACGAGGTGCGCTTCCAGCGGCGTGCCGGTGCGGGCATCGAGGGTGCGGACGCGGAGCTCGCTGCCGGGCTGCAGCGCCAGCGCGACCGGCGCGATGCGCGTACCGCCGAGCGTGACCCGCTCGGCCAGTTGGGCGTAGCCGTGGGCCGACGCCATTACGCGGTTCGCACCGGAGGCGGCGGTGAGGAGGCGGAAGCGGCCGTTCGCGTCGGTGATCGTCTCACCGAGCACCGACTGCGTGACCGCATTCTCCGGCACCAGCGTCACGACCGCGCCGGCGATCGGCTCGCGCGTCGCCGCGTCGACCACCGTCCCCTCGACAGTCTGCTCGCGCAGGTCGACGTCGATGGTCTCGCCGCCGCGGATCGTCCGGATGCTCTGGGAGTTCACCATCGCGAACGCCTCGGCGTGGACGAACAGGTGGTACGTGCCCGGCGCAGGCACCGCCAGTTCGTAAGTTCCGTCCGCCCCCGTGACCGCCGATGCGTTCATCCCCTGCTCGTTCGAGAACACCACACGCGCGGCGGACACCGGACGCCCCTCGTGCGTCACCTTTCCACGCACGGTGAAGTCGCTGCTGATCTCCAGGTCCGCGCGCACCGGCTGGCCGGCGGTTACGTCGACCTGTTTCCGCTCCGAGGAGACCGAGACATTCGGCGACATCACCTGCGCGGCGATCCAGACCTTTCCGAGCGGCGCGTTCTCGATCCGGTAATTCCCCGCGTCGTCGATGATCCCCTCGGCTCCTGTTTCTTCGTTGGTGGCGAAGACGCTCCGGCGGACGATCTTGCCGCGGAGGCCTGCCGGCAGGCCGGTGATCGTGCCGTAGATGACGCCGCGCGGCTTTGGGTCGAGCGAGATCGCGATCTCCCGCTGTTCCAACGGGTCGACGTCGCGTACCTCGGTGTGGCCGTCGTCCTTGTACGCTGAGAGCGTGTAGCGGGCGGCGATCAGCCCCTGCAGTACGAACCGGCCACCGGCGTCGGTGGTTGCCGGTTGGTGCGCGCCTCCGACCGCGGCCGTCGTGGCGCTGACCTGCGCCTCGGCGACCGGCTTCCCGGCGCGCGTCACCAGGCCCCGGATCGACAGGCCGCGCGTCAGCGGCACCTCGATCGTCATCAGTGCGCCGTCGGCCTGGATGCTCTTGCGGAAGGGGACGAAGCCATCCTTGCGCACCGTCACGGTCAGCGGACCGGGCTCGATCCCGGTGACGGTGAACGTCCCGTCCTCCCCACTGCGGGCGTTGTTCGATCCGGCGCGCATCGAGCTTCGCCGGTCCATCCGCTCGCCGCCGGCCGGCGCGGCGTAGACCTCGGCGTCTCGTACGGGTGAGCCGTTTTCGTCCGTCACGCGGCCGGTGAGCGTCCCGCCGCGGTCGAGCGCGATCTCGACCTCCGCCGGCTCGCGCTCGCTGACCCGCACCTCCACCGGCTCCGGGGGCGTGTAGCCACTCGAGCTTGCGCCGATGCGATAGGTCCCGGCGGAGAGCGTCAACTGGAACGTGCCGTCCGCCGTCACGCCGCCGCGCTGCAGCAACACGTCGTCGGACGTGTCTTCGAGCGCCTCGAGTGAATAGAAGAACTCCCTCACCGGCTCGCGCGTCGCTGCGTCGACGACGCGGCCACGCAGCGTGCCGGCCGGAGGCAGGGCGACGTCGACCTTTGACGGCACCTCGACCTGGAGGATCCGGTTGATCAGCTCCTCGTTTTTGTAAACCATGAGGCGGACCTTGCCGCGCGCCAGGCCGCCGATCTCGAACGTGCCGTCGGCGCCGGTCGATACCGGAGCCGCGCCGTCGCTGCCGACGATGGAGACCTGCACCCCGGAGACACCGCGCCCGTTGCGGTGCACCCGTCCGCGCAACGCGTACGCCTGCCGGAGCGGGACGTCGACCGTGACCGGGCGCGCGACCGTCCGGCCGGGGAGCGTCGTGCGCTGGAACCCCTCGGCGGCCGCGGCAAAGTCATAAGTCCCGGCGGCGAGCTGCAGCACCGCCTCGCCGGCTTCGTTCGCGCGTACGGCGCGAGCGGAGTACGGCGGCATCAGCAGGATCCGTATGTCCTGGTGCATCACCATCTCTTCACTCGCCGCGAATCCGATCAGCGCCTTCGGTACCGGCTTCCGCTCGGCGTCGACAACGCGCAGCGTCACGGCGTGGAAGGGAGGGAGGGTGACGTCGATGCGGTGGCTGCCCGTGCCGAGGGGGAACCACTTCGAGCGGAAGGTGGAGTGCAGGGGCCGCGTCACCGCGACGACCGCGCTCTCCTCCGGCCCGAAGTACGGTGCCGCGACCGCATACCGGCCGTCGGCGAACGTCCGCTCCGCCGAGCCGTCATACAGGAATTCGAGGGACGAGCGCCCGGCCAGGATGACCTGCACGTGTGCCCCTCTCACTCCTTTCCCCTCGGCATCGACCACGCGGCCGGCAATCATCGGCGCCCGCACCAGCTCGACGTCCACCACCGCGCTCCGCTCCTTCTCCAGATTCGGGCTCTGCGGCTCGCGTCCCTCCTCGTACAACTGCCCGATCTGCGGCGGACGAATCCGCGGCGCCAGCCCGTCGGCGACGACCACGACATGGCGGAGTGGCAGCAGCCCGGAGACGTGGTACCGCCCCTTCGCGTCGGTGACCACACGGATCGGCGCCACGTACTCGCGAGCCAGCCCCTGCACGAGCAGCGGCACCCCGGCCAGCGGCTTCCCGCCGAGACGCACCACCCCGCTGATACTGCCGCTGCCCGTTTCGGGAGCGCGCTCGGAGCGTTCCGGACTCGCGGCGGGCCGCTCGGCGACCGTTCCTTTCGGGTCTACCGTCACCGTGAGCGGCGTGTCGTCGACCAGCGCGTAGATCGTCGTGGGACCGAACCCTGCTGCCTCCACCTTCAGCTCGATCACCGAATCAGGGAGCGCGGTCAGCCGGAAATGCCCGTCCTCCCCGCTCTTCACCGCCGCCAGCGCCTTCCGCGCCGCTCCCTTCCGCGCCTCCTCCTCGGCCGATCCCTCGGCGAGGTACGCCGTGACGGCCGTTCCGGAGACCGGGGTGCCGTCCGGCGCATACACCCATCCCTCCACGTCGTGCGCGAGGAGAGGGGAGGCCAGGAGGAAGAGAACCGCAACCCAGAGCTTCACCCACGATCAAACGACTCGGATGCACCAAAATAGTTCGACCGCGCGCTTCTGCTCGTGCATCAGTAATCCTGCCCGGTCACGCTACCGCCCGCGCCAGGCCGCGATCATCTGGCCCGAGAGGGAGATCGTCGATGAGGTGGTGATCTCGCCCAGCTCGTCCCGCGTGAACCAGCGCGCCTCGGCCAGTTCCTCGGTGTCGATGGTCAGCACGTCGTCCTCCGCCTCGATCTCGAAGCCGATCATGAGGGAGGCGGGGAGGGGCCAGGGTTGCGAGCCGAAGTAGCGCAGGGACGCGGCGATGAGGCCGGTCTCTTCGTGCAGCTCGCGTGCGGCGGCCTGTTCGAGCGTCTCGCCCTGCTCGACAAAGCCGGCCAGGGTGGACCAGAACTTCGCGCCGCGGCCCTGATGCCGCGCCAGCAGCAGCCGATCGCCGTGCGTGACCAGCATCATCACCGCCGGATCGAGGCGGGGGTAGTGCTCCATGTTGCAGCCGGGGCAGAAGCGCATGTGGCCGCCGCGCCGCACTTCGAGCGCGGTGCCGCAGACGCTGCAGAAGCGCGTCCGCGCCGTCCACTGGAGCATGCCGCGCGCGTAGGAGAGGATGGTCACTTCCTCGGGGGAGAGTGCCGCGAGGGCGGAACGAAAATCGAGCCAGGTGTAGCTCGCACTTTCCTTGTCATCCCGAGCGTCGAGCGAGGGACCCGGGTGGGAGGGGAGGCGCTGCGTGTCCCCACCCGCCCAGGTCCCTCGCTCGACGCTCGGGATGACAACAAGGGATTGTCCCTTTTCCCGCCCGAGAAAGATCGCCTCGCCGCCGGTGTATGGCACGCGCACCAACCGGTCGCCGTTCACCGCGAACTGCTCGCCATCGACCACGAGCATCCGCCCATCCGTGGCATCGATCGGCTCGTTGCGCTCGGCGCTGTAGCGGTTGAACGTCACGCGCGCAACGTTACCCGATCTCCGAACCGCTCCTTCACCGCGGCCATCATCGCCTCGGTGGCGGCGTTGATGGTCTCGCCGGTCAGGGCGTCGTCGGAGAGGTATTCGATCTCGAACGTTACCGCGCGCGCCTCCTCGTAGTAATCCGTGATCCGGATCTCGCGGAGGAACGGCGGTCCGGCCGCGCGCATGGCGCCGGCTACCGACGCGGCCGTGATCCCCGAGGGGATTGCGTAGGCGAGATTGCGCACGACCGGCTGCCGCGACGGCGGCTCGGTGTAGATGCGATGGATCGGTGGCGTCATCAGGGCATCCGTCTCGATCTCGAAATAGACCGGGCGGTGGCGCTTGATGTCGAAACGCTGCAGGAGCTGCGGATGCAGCTCGCCGAGGATGCCCACCAGCCGCTCGCCGGCATAGATTCCGGCGCGGCGGCCGGGGTGGAAGAAGCGCTCCAGGCGGTGTCCGTCGCTCGAACCGGTCCCGAGCTCGACGCGCAGCTCCAGCCGCAACTGCTCGATGATGCCGCGCAGGTAGATCGAGTCGGACGGACGCCCCTTGTCACCCCAGAACGGACCGCGGTCGCGGCCGTTGGCGAGCCCCCAGAGGATGCCCTGCTCGCGCATGTCGGCGAGGTAGATGCGCGCCCATTCGAAGATCTTGAGGTTCGTCAGCTTCTGGTTCAGGTTCACCGCCAGCGCGTCGAGCGCCTGGCCGACGGTGTTGTTGCGCATGAGCGAGTAATTCCGCTCGATCGAGTTCTGCATCTCCACGTGCGGCCAGAGCGGGTCGTCCTCGGCGATGCCCATCCGTTCGCGCAGGCCGCGGCCGTAGAAGCTGTCGGTGAAGATCTCGTAGAAGCCTTCCGCGACCAGCACCTCGTTGACGCTCTCGGCGACGTTCTCCACGTGCGTCGGCAGCGCGCCCATCTCCACGCGCGGCAGGGTGATGGGGGTGGCGTTGTAGCCGACCGACTTGAGGAGCTCCTCGGCGAGGTCGGCTTCGAAGTGCACGTCCCACAGCCGGTGCGGCGGGACGGTGGCGATCAGCTTCGTCTCCTGTGAGTTGCTCGGGGGCACCTCGACGGTGAAGCCGTACCGCGTCAGCCGCTCCGCCATCTGCAGGGCGTTCGGCTCGATGCCGATGAATCGCGCGGTGCGGGCGACGTTCACCTCGATGCTGCGCATCGGGTTCTTCCAGTCGCCAGCGGTATAGAGGTTCCCGACGCGATAGCCGGCGTGCTGCTCCAGCAGATACGCGACACGCGCCGCGCCGAGGGCCGGCGACGTCGGATCGCCGCCGCGCATGAAACGCGCCGCGGCGTCGGTCGGCTGGTCGAGCTTGCGCGAGGCGATGCGCACCGCCACCGGGTCGAAGCAGGCCGACTCCAGCAGGATGCGCGTGGTCTTGTCGGTGATGCCCGAATCGACGCAGCCGATCACGCCGGCGATGCCGAGGATCTTCGAGTCGTCGGCGATGACCAGCGTCCCTTCCGGGATCTCGACCGCCTCGGAGGTGAAGAGCATCCACGCCTTCTCCCCCTGGCGCGACGTCCGGATGGTGATCGGGCCGTCGATCGTGTCGGCGTCGAAGGCGTGGGTCGGCTGGCCGATGTCGAAGTTCGTCAGGTTCGACGCGTCGACCGAGGCGCTGATCGAGTGCACGTCCGCCGCGGTCAGCGGGGCCAGCACGTCGCTCGGAAGCGTGCCGGTCGCATCGCCGCGGAAGAGCTCCGTGACCGTGTAGACGAGACACAACGGGCTCTCGATCTTCACGCGCGTCGCATCGGCCTGCTGGATGTCCAGCTTGCGCAGCTTCGGGAAGCGCAGCCGGCCGCCGGTGCGTCCGGAGAGCTCGCGGGCGACACCCTGGTAGCAATAGTGATCGCCGCGATTCGCCAGCAGCTCGCAATTGACGACCGAGCCGAGGTCCGTCGCGTCGAGCGTCTTCACCTCGACGCCGACTTCGTCCAGCAGCTCGCGGACCTGGTGCGGGGAAGCGGGGAGGTCGTCGATGTGAGTGCGCAAGTGCTCGAGGAGGAATTTCACATTCCACCCCGGTGGATGGTGCGGTGGACGCGCAGGTCTTGTTCGTACAGCGGCTTGAGGGCGGTCATGCCGGCCGCCTGCGCGGCGATGCGGGTCGTGCCGATGCCGAAGGCGATGCCGCTCAGCTTCGTGTGGTCGTAGCCGAACTCGATGAACACCTTCGGATGGATCATCCCCGAGCCGAGGATGGTGATCCACCCCGCGCCCTTGCAGGTCGGACAACTCTCCGTCTTGCCGAGACAGACCGTGCACTGCAGATCCATCCCGACCGAGGGCTCCGTGTAGGGGTAATACTTCGGCTTGAAACGGAACTGATGCCCCTCGCCGTAAATCGAGCGGGCGATCTCGATCAGCGTTCCCTTCAGATCGCCGTAAGTCAGTCCCTCTTCCACCCAGATCCCTTCGAATTGATGGAACAGTGCCAGGTGCGTCGCGTCGACCGCCTCATTGCGATAGACGCGGCCCGCGGCGACGACCTTGATCGGCAGCGGCGGCTTCTTCTCCAGCACGCGCGCCTGCACGGTGGTCGTATGCGACCGCAGGAGGTGATTGTCCGGCAGCCAGAACGTGTCCTGCATGTCGCGCGCGGGATGGTTCTCCGGGATGTTGAGGGCGTCGAAGTTGTAATACGGCAGCTCGATCTCCGGCCCTTCCTCGAGCGTGAAGCCGAGGCGGCGCATCACGTCCATGGCCTTCTTGTGGACCTGCGTGAGCGGATGCGTGGCGCCGCGCTGCTGGGCGATGCCCGGCATGGTCAGGTCCTGCCACTCGGCCTCGATCTGCTTCGCCACGGCGGCTTCGGCGAGATGCTGCACCGCCTCGTCGAGCTCGCGCTCGATCGCCTGCGCGGCGTCGTTGATCTCTTTGGCGAACCGCGGCCGCTCCTCGGCGGACATGCCGCCGAGCGACTTGAGCGCGGTCTTCACATAACTCTTCTTGCCGAGGTACTTCGTGCGCAGCTCCTGCACGGCCTCGGGCGTGGCGGCGGCGCCTAATTCGGCGCGGAAAGTGTGGAGGGTTTCGTCAGTGATAGACATCGTCGAAAGGCTGGCGATTGTACCGGAAGGGGCATGTTCCGGTATTCTGACGGGGTGAAGACGAGGATTGAGGATTGAGAATTGAGGATTGAGGATTCAGAGGGCGTCCCGGTCCTCCCCATCCTCCATTCTCAATCCTCAATTCTCAATCCAATGGGAGGGGGAGACATGCGCGCTCGAAAACTCGTCTGGGTGACGCTTTTCGCGATCGGGTTGGCTGTACACGGGCAGGATCTCGAGCTCGGCCCCGCGCGCCGCAATCCACCGCACTCCCGCCTCCACCCGGCAGCCGGCCAGCAGAGCCAGCCCGCCAGCGCCACCGACGGACGCGATTTCATCAATGTCTGGATGGATACGCGCGGCGGCGTCGACCAGATCTTCATGAACGTCGTCCGGCGCGACGGGACGACCGTCTCTCCTTACGGCATTCGCATCAGCGGCGCTTCCACCTTCAGCTTCCATCCGGCAGTGGTCTGGAGCGGCAGCCACTACGTCGTCGTCTGGGGACACTATGACGGACCGCCTACCGCATCGGTGTCGGTGATCCGTGTCTCCCGCGACGGCGTCGTGCTCGACGAAAAGCCGCACCTCGTCTTTTCGCCGCGGGGCGGTTACCCGTTCGTGCCGATGCTTGCCGCGAATGGGCGAAGCGTCATGGTGGCGCTCGCCAGCAGCGAAAATCTGTACGCGTTCATCGATGAGGACGGCCGGCCTTCCGCGGTCACGACCGAAGAGTGGCTGGAGCCGATCGACGTGCTCGTTCCGTCGGGCGATTCCTTCCTGGCGCTCTCCCTCGCGACCTTCCAAGGATTCATCGGATCGCGGCTCACCTGCCGGACCATCGATACCGGCCCGGATGGACGGCCGGCGCCCGGCCAATCGCGCCTACTCGCGAAGGATCTGGATTTCAACGCCTTCACCGCTGCGGCTCGCGGCGACGAGACGCTCCTCGTCTATACCGCACCGCGTAACGGGCGCAATCCCGTGCTGGGGCGTTTCCTCGGGCACGGCGGAGCGCTCTCGGAGGAACTGGAGATCGAGGCAGACGCCGATGATTTCTGGTCCTACTGGCATCAGACCATCCGGGTGACCCCTACCGGCGACGGCTACCTGGTCGCCTGGGACGTGCAGGCCTCGGACAGCATTGCCGGGGCGACGGTGGTCGACGGACGTGTCGCCTCCCGATTCACCCTGCTCGACCGAACCCGATGGACCCATGAGATGCCGTCGATCACCTCGAACGGCCGCGAGGTATTCGTCTCCTGGACCGAAATGACGGAGCCGAACTGGCCTCCGGTGAAGATCTACGCCGGGCTCTCCACCGGCGCACCGGTGAGCGAGCCGATCCTCGTGGCACGGTCGCGTTCCGCGCAGGAGACGCCGGACCTCGCGCCCGGCCGCGACGGCTATCTCCTGGTGTGGGCCGAGGAGCTCGAGAACGACGGCACCCGCTCGATCTTCGCGCAGCGGCTCGATCGCGACGGGAAGGCACTCGGCGCGAGCCGTCTGCTCAGCGACGGCCGGACCGACTCGTATGCACCGAAGGTCGCGTTCAACGGGGAGGTGTTCCTCGTGGTCTGGACGGAGCGCACGTCCGTCATGGGCGCCCGGCGCGCCCTCGGCCGCCGCGTCGGAACGGAAGGACTGCCGCTCGACGCGCAGCCGCTGGTGTTCTCGCCGGAAGGGATGGACCGTCAGGGGACCGCCTCGCTCGCGTCGAACGGTCGCGACTTCGCCGTCGCATTCGGCTCGAGCTATCCGGACGGCAACCGCGACGTGCAGACCGC
>Ga0190275_10002331_pt1 | contig 13717 bp, 13 predicted proteins | sample Popmic550T_FD_133745 | JGI IMG/M metagenome (GOLD analysis project Ga0190275, IMG submission 133745) | Populus adjacent soil microbial communities from riparian zone of Yellowstone River, Montana, USA - 550 T | ecosystem: Environmental > Terrestrial > Soil > Riparian zone > Trees stand | place... | reverse complement strand
GTGTTCTCGATCACCGGCCGGGGCACCGTGGTGACCGGCAAGGTGGAGCAGGGGGTGATCCACACCGGGGATGAGATCGAGATCGTGGGGATCAAGGACACCCAGAAGACCACCTGCACCGGGGTGGAGATGTTCCGCAAGCTCCTGGACGAGGGCCAAGCCGGTGACAACATCGGTGCCCTGCTCCGCGGCACGAAGAAGGAAGAGGTGGAGCGGGGTCAGGTCCTGGCCAAGCCGGGCTCGATCACGCCGCACTCGGAGTTCGAGGGCGAGGTGTACGTGTTGACCAAGGACGAGGGGGGTCGGCACAAGCCGTTCTTCAACAACTACCGGCCGCAGTTCTTTTTCCGGACCACGGATGTGACCGGCACGGTCACGTTGCCGGAGGGGACGGAGATGGCGATGCCGGGGGACAACACGTCGATGAACGTGGAGCTCATCAACCCGATCGCCATGGATGAGGGTCTGCGGTTCGCCATCCGTGAGGGTGGCCGCACCGTGGGCGCCGGCCGCGTCACCAAGATCACCAAGTAGAGAGCAGAGCCCGATGGCCAAGAACGAGAAGCGGGTGCACGTCACCCTGGAGTGCACGTCGTGCAAGCGGCGCAACTACATCACGACGAAGAACAAGATCAACGACCGCGAGCGCATCGAGATGAAGAAGTACTGCCGCTGGGAGCGCTCCCACACGGTCCACAAGGAGACCCGCTAGGGATCCCGTGGGTAACGAGCACCCCTCCCCGGGGGTCTGACACCTCGATGGTGACCGGCGCCGGCACCAGCCCCGGACCCCCCGGGCGCGCCCCTCGCACGGACCCCGAGGCGATGGCCGCCCTCGTGGCCCGGGCCCAGGCCGGCGACGACCAAGCCTTCGAGGACCTCGTGACCGCCACCCACGTCGAGACCTACACCCTGGCCCGCCGGCTCACCGGCAACGACGACGACGCCCGCGACGTGGTCCAGGAGGCGTACCTCCGGGCCTACCGGTCCCTCGACCGCTTCCGGGGCGAGGCCCGGTTCTCGACCTGGATGTACCGCATCACCGCCAACTGCGCCTCCACCCAGGTGGGCCGGCGCCGCCGGCACCGCCACGACGAGCTGCTCGAGGACCTGGTCGTGGTCGACACCCGGCCCGAGCTCGACCCCGAGGCCCAGGCCGATGCCGCCGACTTGCGTCACCGCGTGAACGGCGCCCTCGACGAGCTCCCGCCCAAGCTGCGAGCCGTGGTCATCCTGCGCGACGTGTACGACCTCCCCCACGAGGCCATCGCCGCCGAGCTGGGCATCTCCGAGTCGGCGGCCAAGGTCCGCCTCCACCGGGCCCGCAAGAAGCTCAAGGAGCGCCTGTTCCCGGGGCGGGAGCCCGACGACATCGAGGGGGCGCCGTGAGCCCGCGCCAGGTGGCCACTCCCCAGGCGGGGGCGGCGTGCGCCGACCTGGGCCAGCACCTGGCCGCGGCGGCGTCCGATCCCGCGGCCCTGGACCGGGCCGCCCGGGACCATGTGGAGACCTGCCTGCGCTGCCAGGCTGACCTGGTCCAGCACCGGCGGGTGCTGCGGGCTCTCCGCTCTCTGCGCACCGAGGTGTTGGAGCCGGCGCCCGGCCTGGTCACCGAGGTGTTGGCCCACATCGAGGAAGCTGGCGAGCGCCACGTCATCCGCTCCCTCCTGACCGGCCGACGGGCCGCCTACATCGGCGGCCTGGCCGCCGCCACCGCGGCGGCCAGTGCCGCTGGCGCCATCGTCCTCGTCACCCGCACCAAGAACCGCCGCCTCCCTCTCGCTGGCTGAGCCGCTGGTCGCCTGATCGAAGAGGACCCCGTGTGCCGGGCGAGGCCCCTTCGCGCTCGTGGGGTGGCTGTGGGTCAGATGGGCGGGGTGTCGTCGAATGTAAGGCCTGTGAATGTGACGCCGCTGCTCGCCAGGGCGGAGAACGGCGAGTCACAGAAGTCAACCATGGGGGTCCCGGACCCGTTGAGGGGGCCGACGTGCATGGTTGTGCTGTTGTAGGCGCCGGTGACTGTGGACTCGATGGCGAAGTGGCAGATTTGGGTGCCCTTCTCGCAGCCTGAGGTCTGGTAGATCTGGCCCTCGAAGAGGGCGTGTTGGGTGATCTGCTGGTTTGGGTGGGTTCCGGTGATGGTGCCTGTGTTTGTCCCGAATCCGAGTTCGTCTGGGTCGCCGATCCGAACATCGAGCTGGTACTCGTTGCCTCCGAAGTCGAAGAAGGAGGCGTAGTAGCCATCCTCTTTCTCCGTTCCGATCCTGGCCTCCTCGACGGTGGTCATCGTTTCGGTGACATCGACGATGAACTCGTTCGTCTGCTCGGGGTCCTCACATGTGTGGTCCTCGCCTCCGATCTCAATCACGATCTCATAAGTGGGATCGCCGTCGATATCGAGGTCCATCGTGCCGCTCTGGGTGTAGAAGGTTGTTGTCGTCGCGGCGGATGGAACGGCGGTCACCATGAGGCATGCGAGTCCTGAGATGGCCGCCATCAGAAGGCGGCTGTACATTGGTCTTCTCATCGGGGTTCTCCGTTCTGTGGATGTCGCCCGGCCGATGGATGTTCACCACTGACGACCCCCGCAGTGGAACACAGCAGCCCTTGCTTACCATGCGCGAACCTCGAATGTTGCAAGGGCGGAGACGAGTCGCAGGCCAATCTATTGACCTTCGTCGCCGAGGTGCTCGCTCTCTTGGAGGGCGGAAGCGCGTGCCATCTGCTCCCCCTGACCGGAGGCGGGCGCTATACCGCTGGCGCTGGCGCTGGCGCTGGCCGCCGCTACCGCTGCGGCCAGCGCCGCAAGTCCCATCGTCTCATCACCCACCCTAGAACCGCCGCCTTCTCTTCGCCGTTGACGAGGGAAGGTGATGGTCCGCAGCCGTCGAAACGCTGGATGTCAAACGTGCTCCGTATTCAGACAGGCGGGGAATCATCAAATGTGAGACCTGTCGCCGTCACGGATCCGCTGCCTATGGATGCGAAGGGGCTTTCGCAAAAGTCGACCGCCGGGTTGCCACCCCCGTTCAGGGGTCCGACGTGCATCGTTGTGTTGTTGTAGGCGCCGGAGACTATAAATTCGACGGCAAAATGGCAGATGGTTTGACCCTTCTCACAATTGGTCGTGGTATGGATGAGACCTTCGAAGAGGGCGTGTTGGGTGATCTGCTGGTTTGGGTGGGTTCCGGTGATGGTGCCTGTGTTTGTCCCGAATCCGAGTTCGTCTGGGTCGCCGATCCGAATATCGAGCTGGTACTCGTTGCCCCCGAAGTCGAAGAAGGTCGCGTAGTAGCCGTTCTCACTTGCCGTTCCGATCCTTGCCTCCTCGACGGTGGTCATCGTTTCGGTGACGTCGACGATGAACTCATTCGTCTGCTCGGGATCCTCACATGTGTGGTCCTCGCCTCCGACCTCTATCACGACCTCATCCTCGGGATCGCCATCGATATCGAGATCCAACGTTCCGGCCTGGGTGTAGAAGGTTGTTGTCGCTGCTGGGGAGGGGCTGGCCGTTGCCAGGAGGCACCCGATCACCGTGAGGGCAGCCACCAGGGTGCGGCGGCGCGTCGTGCTTCTCATCGCACTGTCTCCGTTCAGTAGAGGGTGTCGCCCCGCCACAGCGGAACCCATCCACTGACGACGCGGAGCAGTAGAACATGTCAGCCGTTGCCCCCTATGCGCGATCTGTGGGGACAGCGACCGGGCGGGGGGGCGAGTGGGAGTCGGGGCTCCTGGTTGCTACTGTCTGCCGGGTTCGTACCGGCCGCCGTCGGCACGCGCCCTGGTCAGCCGCGGTGCGTCAGCCTCCCGGCCCACGGCGGGACCGCACGTCCCGCCTTCCACCCACAACTTGCTCGTCAGGTGTTTCCGATGGCGATGAACCGAGAACAGAAGCGGCTCCTCCAGAAGCAGGGGGAGATCGACGCCGACGGCACGCCCAAGGCGACCCGTCGGGCCCCGCAGGCGCCCAAGCCCAAGGAGCAGCGCACCAAGCCGCGCCAGTTCGTGCGCGAGGTGCGGGGCGAGATGCGGAAGGTCAACTGGCCGACCCGGGCCGAGACCCTCAACTACTCGGTCATCGTGTTCGTCACCATCGTGATCATGACCGCCCTCATCGCCGGCGTGGACTTCGGCCTGTCCAAGGCCATCCTGTGGATCTACGACGCATGAGCGGGCGGACCGACCACCGCCGCCCCGTCCCCGCCGTCGGCGCCCGCCGAGCAACCGACACCAGCCGCTGCCACCCGCGGACGCAGCAGGCCACCTCCCCCAACCGCTGGAGCGCGCACCGGTGAGCTTCCTGACCGACTCCGATCCCGAGGCCGGCGGCTCCGACCCCACAGAGGGCAAGGGCGACACCCCGGCTCTCGACACCCAGACGCCGGGCACCATCGCCCCCTCCGTCGGCGAGACCGACCTCCCGGCCACCGACCCCGGCGAGCCCCGGGCCACGGCCACCGAGGCCCCCGCCCCGACGAACGTCGACCCCGAGACCGGCGAGGTCTCCTCCGACGCCGCACCCGAGGGCGCCTCCGAGCCCGGGGACGTGGTCGACGCCGAGGACCTCATCGAGGACGCCGCCCCCGTCGAGAGCCCGTACGACCGGCCCGGCCGCTGGTTCGTGGTCCACACCCAGTCCGGCTACGAGAAGAAGGTCCAGCAGAACCTGCAGGCCCGCACCTCCTCCATGAACATGGAGGGCCGCATCCACGAGGTCGTCATCCCCATGGAGGACGTCGTCGAGATCCGGGGCGGCAAGAAGCAGGTCGTCCAGAAGAAGATGTTCCCCGGCTACCTGCTGGTGCGCTGCTTCCTGGACGACGACTCCTGGTACGTCATCCGCAACACCCCCGGCGTCACCGGCTTCGTCGGTGCCGGCAACAAGCCCTCCCCGCTGCCCCGCCGCGACGTCGAGACCTTCCTCTCGATCAAGGTCGACAGCGAGGAGCCCTCGGCCAAGAAGGGCCGGGCCCGCCTCGAGCACGAGCTGGGCGAGACCGTCCGGGTCAAGGAAGGCCCCTTCGCCAACTTCTCGGGCGAGATCGTGGAGATCAACGAGGACCAGCTCAAGGTCAAGGTCCTGGTCGACATCTTCGGCCGGGAGACCCCGGTCGAGCTCGACTTCTCTCAGGTCGCCAAGTTCTAGGCCAGGCGGCCCCGCCCGGGCCGCTGGGTGGCGCCCGCCGCCGCCCGCCCCGTACCCTGTCCTGTCCCCCCGGCGCCGGCCTCACCGCCGCGACCGGGATCGCATCGTCCGGGCCGCATCGTCCGGGCCGCATCGCTGCCGCCCACCACCAGGAGTTGAGCACCCATGGCCAAGAAGAAGGTCCTGGCCGTCGTCAAGATCCAGATCCCCGCCGGGCAGGCCAACCCGGCCCCCCCCGTGGGCACCGCCCTGGGCCCGCACGGCGTGGCCATCATGGACTTCTGCAAGGCCTACAACGCCCAGACCGAGTCCCAGCGGGGCACCATCGTCCCCGTCGAGATCACCGTCTACGAGGACCGGTCCTTCACCTTCATCACCAAGACGCCGCCCACCCCGGTGCTCCTCCGGGAGGCGGCCGGCATCCCCAAGGGGTCGCAGACCCCCGGGCGGGACGGGGCCGGCAAGGTGACCGCGGCCCAGGTGCGCTCCATCGCCGAGACCAAGCTGCCCGACCTCAACGCCCTCGACATGGACGCCGCCGTCAAGCAGGTCGAGGGCACGGCCCGCTCCATGGGCCTCGAGGTCGTCTGACCTCACCCCACCGGCGGCCGCCGGCCGAATACCACCATCCAACCAGGCACCGGGGAGGACCTCGCCCCGGGCCGTTCCAGAAGAGGGAGCCACCATGGCGAAGGGCAAGCGCTACACCGACGCGACGAAGCGGTACGACCGCGATCGTCTCCACCCGGCCGACGAGGCCGTCGACCTGGTCAAGACCTTGGCCACGGCCAACTTCGACGAGACCGTCGAGCTGGCCGTGCGCCTCGGGGTCGACCCCCGCAAGGCCGACCAGATGGTCCGGGGCACCGTCGCCCTCCCGTCGGGCACCGGCAAGGACGTGCGGGTCGCCGTGTTCGCCACCGGCGACGCCGCCGAGGCGGCCCAGGCCGCGGGGGCCGACGTGGTCGGCTCCGACGACCTGGCCTCCCAGGTCGAGGGCGGGATGCTCGACTTCGACATCGCCATCGCCACCCCCGACATGATGCCCACCGTCGGCCGCCTGGGCCGGGTGCTCGGCCCCCGGGGCCTGATGCCCAACCCCAAGACCGGCACCGTCACCACCGACGTCGGCAAGGCCGTCGCCGACTTCAAGGGCGGCAAGGTCGAGTACCGCACCGACCGCTATGGCAACGTCCACGTCCAGGTGGGCAAGGCCAGCTTCGAGCCCCCCGCCCTGCTGGCCAACGTGCGGGCCGTCATGGACGAGCTCCACCGGGCCAAGCCGGCCTCGTCCAAGGGCCGCTACCTCCGGCGCGTCGGCCTGCCTCGACCATGGGCCCCGGCGTCAAGATCGACCCCACCCGCATCAAGCCCGAGGAGGACTGACCGCGGGCTGGACCCCGGGCTCGGGCGGCCGGTAGCGTGCCCGGGTTCAACTGATCGAGTCATCGCTCGCCGAAGACCTCTGGTGCGCCCCCGGGTGCTGAATGGACCGACGTCCGCCAGGTGAGGCGGGGGACCACGTCCCTCTCCCGGTGTTCGCGCCTGCATGGCGTCAACCGTGAGCGCCCCCCGGGGCGCCGACAGAGAGAGGAGGTGCCGTGGACGAACCCCGTGCTGACAAGGTCGCCGTCGTGACCGAGGTCGGCGAGCGCTTCGACGCCGCCGAGGCCGCCGTGCTCACCGAGTACCGCGGCCTGAACGTGGCCGCCATGGCCGAGCTCCGGGCCGCCCTGCGGACCGCCGGTGGCACCTACAAGATCTACAAGAACACGCTCGTGCGCCTCGCTGCCCGCGAGCGGGGCCTGGAGCTCGACGACCTCCTCACCGGCCCCACGGCCATCGCCTTCGTGGACGGTGACGTGGCCGGCGTGGCCAAGGCCATCCGCGACTACGCCCGCACCAACCCGGCGCTGGTGGTCAAGGGCGGCCTGCTGGGCAGCGCCGTCGTCGGCGCCGACGACATCACCGCCCTGGCCGACCTGCCCCCCCGCGACCAGATGCTGGCCCAGATCGCCGGCCTGTTCGCGGCCCCGATGCAGCAGATGGCGAGCCTGCTCGACGCCGTCCCCCGCAGCTTCAGCTACGCCCTGAACGCGCTGATCGAGGCCGGCGGCGCCCCCGGAGCCCCCACCGATGCGCCGGAGGCCGACGCCCCGGCCCCGGAGGCCTCCGCTCCGGAGGCCGCCGACGAGACCACCCCGGCCGAGGACTCGGCCACCGAGGCCCCCGCGGCCGACACCCCTGACACCCCACCGGCCGACGCCGGGACCGACACCCCGGCCGACGCGGCCGCAACTGAGGAGAACTGACCATGGCCACCCTTTCCACCGACGACATCCTCGATGCCATCGCCGGCATGACCGTGCTGGAGCTCTCGGAGCTGAAGAAGGCGTTCGAGGACCGCTTCGACGTGACCGCCGCCGCCCCCGTGGCCGTGGCCGCCGCCCCCGCCGGTGGCGGTGGCGACGCCGCCGCCGAGGAGCAGGACGAGTTCGACGTCGTGCTGACCGGGGCCGGCGAGAAGAAGGTCGGCGTCATCAAGGCCGTCCGCGGCCTCACCAACCTGGGCCTCAAGGAGGCCAAGGACCTCGTGGACAGCGCCCCCAAGGCCGTCCTCGAGAAGGTGGCCAAGGACGAGGCCCAGAAGGCCAAGGAGGCCCTCGAGGCCGAGGGCGCCAGCGTCGAGCTCAAGTAGTCGCTCCGGGTCGCTCGACCCGACAGCCGCCCCACGGGCGGGGCGTCCCCTGGTCACCCAGGCGACGCCCCGCCCGTGGCGCGCCCGGCGGGTGGGCGAGCGTGAGCCACCGTGGCGGGTGGCCCGGGCGCGGTCCCGCCCGCCCGGCGTCGATCCGCTGGCGGCGCCGATCGACGGTGGGGCCTTGCGCTGGTGACGGCGGTCTCGTCGGGGGGCGGGGGCGTGGAGTAGAACCGACCCCCGTGACGGGACCGGACGACGGTGAGCGCGACCGCCCGCCGTCCTGGGGGTGGGCGCTGGCGCTGGGCCTGGTGGCGGCCCTGCCCGCCGCCCTGGCCGGCTGGCGGGTGGTCCGCTGGGGCTGGGTGCCCGTCGGCGACCACGGGCTCATCGCCACCCGGGCCTACGACGTGCTCACCAGCCGCAGCCCCCAGCTGGGCCAGGCCAGCACCGTCACCGGCGACGGCCCCCTGGCCCGCAGCCCCGGGCCCATGGGGTACTGGGTCATCGCCCTGCCGGCCCGGCTCGGGCCCCTGTGGGCGCCCGCCGTCACCGCCGCCGCCGTGGCCGTGGCCTCGACCGTCGGGTCCGTCGTCCTGGCCTGGCGCCGGGCCGGCCCGGCCTTCGCCGCCCTGGTGGCCGTGGGGCTGGTGGTGGTGGCCCGGGCCATCGACCCCGTGCACCTGGCCGCCATCTGGAACCCGTCGCTGGGCCTGGCCCCCATGGTCCTGCTGTTCTTCCTGGGGTGGTCGGTGGGGGTGGGGGAGCGCCGCCTGTTCCCGGCGCTGGCCCTGGTCGGGTCGCTGCTGGGGCAGGTCCACCTGGGGGTGGCCGTGCCCGCCGCCGGCGTGGTCGCCCTGGCCACCGCGGCCGGCTTCGCCGGACCGGCCCTGGCCTGGGGGCGCGGTCGTCGCTCGGGATCCGCTCGCCCGGCCGGGGACCAGGGCCCGGAAGCGGGCCTCGCTGCGGAACGTCGCGGTCGCCGGTCCGGATCCGCTCGCCCGGCCGAGGTCCCGTCCGGGACGACCGGTCACTCTCCAGCGGCCGTCCGCCCTGGCGACGCCGGCGACACCGATCGGGCCACCGTCGACGGGAGCGCCGGATCCGTCGACGCGCCCCGGGGCGGGGCGGGGCGGTGGTTCCTGGCCGGCCTGGCCGTCTTCGGGGTGTGCTGGGCGCTGCCCGCCTTCCAGCAGCTGACCAACCGGCCCGGGAACCTCCAGGTCCTGCTCGGGTCGTCGGGCGAGGTGCCGAGCACCATGGGATGGGGGCCGGCGGCCCGCTTCGTGGCCGGGGCTGTGGGCCTCGTGCCCCGCTTCCTGGGCCCGGTGGAGACGCCGTTCGAGGTGGTGGCCGGCGTGCCCGGCTCGTGGAGCTCGCTGGCCGTGCTCTCGGCCGGCGCCCTCCTGCTGGTGCTGGTCGCCCTGGCGGCCCTGGCCGCCCGCCGCCGCGACCGGTCGACGCCGGTGGCCGCCGGGCTGCTGGTGGCCATGGGCCTGGGGGCGTGGGCGGCGGCGGCCCAGACCCCTGACGACCTCCGCATCCTGACCATCAGCTACTCGCTCCGGTGGCTGGTGGCCTGGGGCCTCCTGGTGTGGCTGGTGGCCGGGCTGGCCGGGGTGCGAGCCGTGGTCGAGGCCCGAGCCCCCGGTGCCGACGCCCACCAGGCGGGCCAGGGCCGGTCCCGGTCCCGGACGGTGGCCCTGCCGCCGTGGGTCGGCCCGGCCGGGCTGGTGGCGGCCATGGCCGTGGCGGTGGTCGTGGCCGTCGCCACCCCCACCGACGACTTCGAGCGGAGCCTCTACCGCCCGTTCGACCGCCTCGGCGACGCGGTGGTGGCCGAGGTGGAGCCCGGCCGGCCCTACCTGGTCGACGCCGTCGGCCTGCTGGAGGGCGAGGTGGCCCCGGCCATGACCTACCGGATCCGCCGGGCCGGGGGCGCGCCGGTGCTGGCCGGGGCGGTGGGCGAGGCCACGGGGACGGCCTACGTGCCGACCGGCGCCCGCTGCGCCGCCGTCTTCACCTTCCTCCCGGGCCGGGCCGGTGCTCCGATCCCGCCCGGCGGCCGGGTGCTGGTGGCGGTGACCACCCCGGCCAACTCGGCCATCCAGGTCGACGGCGTCACCGCCGTCCTGCGCCCCGACGACGGCCCCCCCTCCTGCTGACCCCGCTCCCGCCGCAGTCGATCCTTGACGTTCCGGGTGGGGACGCTTACCCTGCGCGGAACCTCGGGGCCGGCTCTGGCCGGTTCCCCTTCAGCGAGCACGGGTTGCTCTCGATGCGCGTCGACCCCTAGTGTGGTCCGTTGCCGTGACTGTCCGCCTCGTTCCCCCGTCCCTCGGCCTCGGGAACCAGCGCGCCAGCACGGCCCGCGCCGCGTGATCACCCCTCAGCTCCGAGGAGAGGCCTTGTCTGCCCGACCCACCATCCGGGACCGCTATTCCTTCGCGAACCTCGACGAGGTCTTGGAGCTCCCTGACCTCATCGCCATCCAGCGGACGTCGTTCGACTGGTTCCTGGCCAACGGCCTGGCCAACACCTTCCGGGACATCTCCCCCATCAAGGACTTCACCGAGACCCTCCAGCTCGAGCTGGAGTTCGACCCCGACGACGAGGACCTGCGCCCCGAGCCGAAGTTCACGGTGGAGGAGTGCAAAGAGAAGGACATGACCTACGCGGCGCCGATCTTCGTGCGCGCCCGGTTCATGAACCAGAACACCGGCGAGATCAAGGAGCAGACGGTGTTCATGGGGGACTTCCCCATGATGACGTCGAAGGGCACCTTCATCATCAACGGCACCGAGCGGGTCGTGGTGTCCCAGCTGGTCCGCTCGCCCGGCGTCATCTTCCAGCCCGGTGAGCGGTTCCGCCTCCGCAACCTGGCCAAGCACCAGCTCGTCACCGGCACCATCCACCCCTACCGGGGCGAGTGGATCGAGTTCGACGTCGAGCAGAAGCCCGGCAAGGACGTCACCGCCGGCACCCGGGTGGCCCGCAAGCGCCGCCTCAGCCTGTTCGTCCTCCTCCGGGCCCTGGGCTACGACGAGGAGCAGGCCCCCGGCTTCCTGGAGGCCTTCGTCCGCGAGTTCGACTTCCTCGAGGGCCAGTGGGAGAAGGACCGCGACCTGGCGCCCACCCAGGAAGAGGCGCTGATCGAGATCTACAAGCGGGCCCGCCCGGGCGAGCCCCCCTCGGCCGAGTCGGCCAAGGCCTACTTCCGCAACGCCTTCTTCGAGCCCCGCCGCTACGACCTCAGCCGCGTCGGCCGCTACAAGCTCAACCGCAAGCTGGGCCACGAGCTGGACTGGCTGGAGCAGACCTTCCCCATGCTGGAGCTGGACCGCCCGGTCCGCACCGCCGAGGTGGGCCCGGACGGCGACGACGCCCCGGACCAGTCGGTGCTGTCGCGCGGCGAGATCCTGGCCGCCACCACCTACCTCCTGCACCTGGTGAACGCCGAGCCCGGCTACCGGCTCGACGACCAGGACCACTTCGCCAACCGCCGCATCCGGTCGGTGGGCGAGCTGATCCAGAACCAGGTCCGCATCGGCCTGTCCCGCATGGAGCGGGTCGTGCGCGAGCGCATGACCACCCAGGACGTCGAGGCCATCACCCCGCAGTCCCTGATCAACATCCGCCCCGTGGTGGCGGCCATCAAGGAGTTCTTCGGCACCAGCCAGCTCTCCCAGTTCATGGACCAGGTCAACCCCCTCTCGGGGCTGAACCACCGCCGCCGCCTCTCGGCCCTGGGCCCGGGCGGCCTGAGCCGGGAGCGGGCCGGCTTCGAGGTCCGCGACGTGCACTTCAGCCACTACGGCCGCATGTGCCCGATCGAGACGCCCGAGGGCCCGAACATCGGCCTCATGGGGTACCTGGCCACCTACGCCCGGGTCAACAGCTTCGGCTTCCTGGAGTCGCCGTACCGCAAGATCATCGACGGCAAGGTCAGCGACGAGATCGTCTACCTCCCCGCGGATGAGGAGGAGGAGTACGTCGTCGCCCAGGCCAACGCCAAGCTGAACCCCGACGGCAGCTTCGCCGAGGAGCGCATCCTGGTGCGCCGCTCGCCGCAGGCCGCCACCCTGGGCGAGCTGAAGCTCCAGCTGGAGCGCGACGTCTTCTTCGGCGCCACCACCGAGATCTCCTCGGTGCCGGTCGGCGAGGTCCAGCTCATGGACGTGTCGCCCAAGCAGATCGTCTCGGTCGGCACGTCGCTCATCCCGTTCCTGGAGCACGACGACGCCAACCGGGCCCTCATGGGGGCCAACATGCAGCGCCAGGCCGTGCCCCTGCTGCGGGCCGAGGCGCCGTTCATCGGCACCGGCATCGAGGCCCGGGCCGCCCGCGACGCGGCCGACATGCTCATCGCCCTGGACGACGGCGTGGTCTCCGAGGTGGACGGCACCCACATCGCGGTGGAGTACAAGAGCCTGGGCCGCAAGGTCTACAAGCTGCTGAAGTTCGAGCGGTCCAACCAGGACACCTGCATCAACCAGCGGCCGGTGGTGGCCGAGGGCCAGAAGGTCAAGAAGGGCGACATCATCGCCAACGGCCCCTCCACCGACAACGGCGAGCTGGCCCTGGGCAAGAACCTGCTCGTGGCCTTCATGCCCTGGGAGGGCTACAACTTCGAGGACGCCATCATCCTCAGCGAGCGCCTGGTGCGCGACGACGTGCTCACGTCGATCCACATCCACGAGCACGAGATCGACGCCCGCGACACCAAGCTGGGCCCCGAGGAGATCACCCGGGACATCCCCAACCTGTCCGAGGACATCCTGGCCGACCTGGACGAGCGGGGGATCATCCGCATCGGCGCCGAGGTCGACGGCGGCGACGTCCTCGTGGGCAAGGTCACCCCCAAGGGCGAGACCGAGCTCACCCCCGAGGAGCGCCTGCTCCGGGCCATCTTCGGCGAGAAGGCCCGCGAGGTCCGCGACACCTCCCTCAAGGTGCCCCACGGCGAGTCGGGCAAGGTCATCGACGTCCGGGTCTTCACCCGCGAGGGCGGCCACGAGCTGCCCCCCGGCGTGAACGAGCTGGTCCGGGTGTACGTGGCCCAGAAGCGCAAGATCAGCGTGGGCGACAAGCTGGCCGGGCGCCACGGCAACAAGGGCGTGATCTCCCGGATCCTGCCCGTCGAGGACATGCCCTTCCTGGCCGACGGCACCCCCGTCGACATCATCCTCAACCCCCTGGGCGTGCCGTCCCGCATGAACGTGGGCCAGGTGCTGGAGTCGCACCTGGGCTACGCCGCCCGCTGGGGCTGGGGCGGCTCCGACGGCAAGCCCGGCGCCGGCGAGGACCCCATCCGGGGCACCGAGGCCAAGACCCGGCCCACCACCCGCCCCTCCACCCTGGTGGCCACGCCCGTCTTCGACGGTGCCCACTGGGACGAGAAGGACCAGGCCGGCCGGCACGTCACCATCCAGCAGGCGCTGACCGAGCTCAACCCCGAGTCGGCTCACCCCGAGTACGGCGAGGGCGGCCGGATGATCCGCCCCGACGGCAAGACCCAGCTCTACAACGGCCGCACCGGCGAGATCTACGACCGGCCCATCACCGTGGGCTACATGTACATCCTGAAGCTGGCCCACCTGGTGGACGACAAGATCCACGCCCGCTCCACCGGCCCCTACTCGATGATCACCCAGCAGCCCCTGGGCGGGAAGGCGCAGTTCGGCGGCCAGCGCTTCGGCGAGATGGAGGTGTGGGCCCTCGAGGCCTACGGCGCCGCCTACTGCCTCCAGGAGCTGCTCACCATCAAGTCCGACGACGTCCTCGGCCGGGTCAAGGTCTACGAGGCCATCGTCAAGGGCGAGAACATCCCCGAGCCCGGCATCCCCGAGAGCTTCAAGGTGCTCATCAAG
>Ga0190275_10002330_pt1 | contig 13717 bp, 16 predicted proteins | sample Popmic550T_FD_133745 | JGI IMG/M metagenome (GOLD analysis project Ga0190275, IMG submission 133745) | Populus adjacent soil microbial communities from riparian zone of Yellowstone River, Montana, USA - 550 T | ecosystem: Environmental > Terrestrial > Soil > Riparian zone > Trees stand | place... | reverse complement strand
CGAGATGCCGGGCGAGCTGCGCAAGCTCGCGCTGGTCTACCTGTTCCAGTGGTACGCGATGGTCTGCTACTGGCAGTACGTGTCGCTGTCCATCGCCCAGTCGGCGTTCGGGGTCGAGTCGCCCGACGACCCGGCCTACGCGGACGCGGTCTCGTGGACCGGCCTGGTCAACGGCTGGTACAACATCGTCACGTTCCTCGTGGCCTTCCCGCTGGTCGCGCTCGCCAAGAAGCGGGGCGCCAAGCTGGTGCACATCTCCTGCCTGCTCTGCGCCTCGGTCGGACTGCTGATCTTCGCAGGGCTCAGCAACAAGTACCTGATGTTCCTGCCGATCACCGGTCTCGGCATCGCCTGGGCGTCGATCATGGGCGTGCCCTACATCATGGCCGTGCGGATGATCCCGTCGTCGCGCTACGGCGTGTACATGGGGATCATCAACATGATGATCGTCATCCCGATGCTGATCCAGACGGTCACCTTCGGGGCGATCTACAGCTCCGTCCTCGGCGACAACCCGTCGAACGCGATCCGCTTCGCCGCCATCCTGCTCGCGGTAGCCGCAGCGGCCATGTTGTGGATCAAGGAGCCGCCGATCGTCCGCGACGTCGACGACGTGCTGGAGATGCCGATGGGCGGCGGCCACTGAGCTGAGTCACTGAGCTGGGGGTATTGAGCGGGAGGCGCCGCCCGTGGTCACCCAGGCGGCGCCTCCGTCTGCACGACCCTCAGAGCGCCGATCCGCTCAGGCGGTGGCGCCCGCGGTCCGCGCCGGGCCGGGCCGATCTGCGGTGCGGGCGGCGCGGTGCGCGGTGAAGGCGAGGATCCCGAGGCTCGCGACGGCGACGACCGCGGTGCCGATCGTCGAGTCCATGCTGTCCCAGAGGGTGTGCAGGACCACGGCGACGACGAACGCGCCGGCGAACTGCAGGATCTCGCGACGGCGACGGGTGGCGGCCGCGGCGTAGAGCGCAGCGGCCGCGATGGCGGTCCAGGCCATGTGCCCGGCGGGGCTGAGGAACCCGCGCAGCAGCAGGATGTCGACGGTGTCGGTGATGTCCCCGCCGCTCTTGATCAGGGTCGTGAACGCGTAGCCCATCGTCTCCAGCGCGGCGAACCCGGCGCCGCAGGCGACGCCGATCGGGAGGCGACGAACGCCAGCGGGACGATGCTCGCGCCGAGCAGGATCGCCGACGGCACCAGGTTCGGGTTCTGGGTGGCGACGAGGGTCCGTTCCTCGATCAGGAACAGGGCTGCGCCGACGACGAGCACGGCGATCCAGGCGTGGCGGCGGCCGAAGCTCGTGGCGGGCCGGTCGGTGGCGGTGTCGGTGGGGGACACGAGACTCTTCTCCCAGCGGGTCGAGGGTGCGTGCGCGGTGATCATGTCGGGGGCCTCTCCTGCGGACGGTGCGCGCATCGACGATCGCGCGGCCCCCTCGAATGCCGGTCCAACCCCCACTCCAGCTGCGGTCAGCCCGGCCGCAGCGGTGCCCGCTCGACCACCGCGACGCCGAGGTCGTCGAGGGTCAGCCGGCTGCCCGCCTGCCAGGCGTCCTCGAACTCCACCCGGTCCAGCGCGTCCGTCGCCCGGGCCACGAGCGCGGTGGTGATCTCCCGGTTGGGCCACCGCATCCCGGCGCGCTGGTTGTGTGCGCGGGCGGCGGCGAGCCGGACGAACCGCATCGAGTCGACCTGCTCGGCCGTGGCGAGCAGCCGGTAGCCGCCGGGGTCGCGCAGCAGCACCTCGGCCGGGGCGCCGCGGGCCCTGTCGGGCTCCAGCAGCCGGCGCAGCCGCCAGACGCTGCGAGTCGAGGGTCGAGGTCGATCGCGGCGTCACCTCGCCGCCCCACATCGCTTCAGCCAGGGCGTCCACGCTCACCGCGCGGCCGGTGTGCACGAGCAGCAGTGCCAGCGCCGCGGCGAGCCGGGCGCCGCCGACCGGCAGCGGCTCGCCGTCGCGTTCCAGGACGAGGGTGCCCAGGTCTCGTAATCGGATCGTGCCCGCCACCCGCGCCCCCCGACCACTTCGCGTCGCGCACCCCGACCCGATGTTCGGCCTTCCGACCTCGTGATCGCCGTCCGAGTCGACGCCCGAAGATCGAGCCTACCGACCGGGATCGCGTCCGTAAGCACCCCGAACGGCCTAGTCGTCAAGAGCGGAGGCGTGCCACGATCGGACGCGTGCGCTCCTTCCGTCGTGGTAATGCCCGGGCCGGGGCGGTGGTGCCGGTCGCGGTGCTGCTGGTGGCGCTGACGTCGTGCGCCGGTCCGTCGGCACCCGCGCCGTCCGCACCCGCCGCACCCGTCCCGCCGGCGGTCGCGGCGATGCTCGCCGGGTGGCAGCTCACCCTGCCCGTACCCGGCTCCAAGGGGGACGCGCAGATCGTCGAGCCCGCGACCCTGTCGCCGCCTTGGCTCACCGCCGACAGCAGCGACCACCTGGTGTTCTGGGCGCCGGTGAACGGCGTGACGACGAAGAACTCCGAGCACGCCCGCACCGAGCTGGACCGGCTGGAGAACTTCACCGCCGGCACCGGCCCGCAGACCCTGACCGCGTCCGTCGCCGTCGCGCAGGTGCCGACCGAGGTCCCCGAGGTGATCATCGGCCAGATCCACGGAGCCGGCGACATCAGCTCGGTGCCGTTCGTGATGATGTTCTACGACGACGGCGCGGTGAAGGCCGTCGTCAAGCAGGAGCAGTCGGGCGACGCCCACACCGATCTTCCGCTGCTGCCCGACGTCCCGCTCGGGGCGGCCTTCGAGTACTCGATCACGGACGCCGGCGACGGGAACCTGACGGTCACCGCGACGTTCCAGGGGCAGACGCAGACGGCGAGCACCCCGGTCCCGGCCGCGTTCTCCGGTGCGTCGGTGCGGTTCCAGGCCGGCGCCTACCAGCAGGCCCCGTCCGCCGGCAACACGGCGGCAGCCGACGACGGGGCGCGCGTGACGTTCTCGGCGATCGACGTGGGAACGGGAGCCGCGCCCACCTCGTAGGCGGACGCGGCGCTCATCGGAAAGATCAGCGGGCGAGGCGCGGGCGCAGCACCGCGTAGAGCGCGAAGGCCAGCGCGGTGCCGACCTCGAAGGTGAGGTCGCCGAGGCCCGGGTAGGCCCGGGCCAGCAGGCCGACGTAGGCGGTCTGGTTGCAGAACAGGGCGATCGAGACGACCGCGGCCGTGGTCATGGCGATCGGGCCGGCCCAGTTGCGGTGGGTGCGGTCGATCAGCAGCGCCAGGTCGTCACCCGGGACCTTCCACAGCAGCCGGTCGGCGAGCACGACGCCCAGCCACGGGCCGGTCCAGTAGGCGGTGACCAGCAGGAAGTTGCCGAGCGACGACGTGTCGTGCAGCACGGCGAACGCGACGGACAGGCTGACTACGCCGATGACCACGGCACGGGCGAAGGCGGTCGGCAGTCGGACGCCCATGGTCGCGAACGACAGCGAGCTCGAGTCAGGTTGACCGAGTTCGCGGACAGCGCGCCGATGACGATCGCGATCAGGGTCAGGTGTCCGAGCCAACCCGGCAGCAGCCAGGCGTAGGAGGCCGCAGGGTCGTCGTTGTTCCAGTTCCCGACGCCGACGGCGGTCACGGCGGCGACCCCGGCGATCTGCAGCACCGTGGAGGAGGTGAAGTTGCCGATCGCGGCGTACCAGCCGGCCGGGCGGGCCTGGTCGGGACGCAGGTATCGGGCGTAGTCGGCGGCGCCGACGGTCCAGCCGCCGGTGTAGCCGAACGACGAGCCGACCACGATCCAGAAGGCCCCGGGGACGGCCTGGTGTGCGGCGCCCGGGTCGGCCTTGAGTAGCACGAGCACCGTGCCGGCGAGGAAGACGACCGTGAGCAGCGGGAAGGCGACCCGCTCGAACAACTGGACGACGTCGTGCCCGAAGAACGCGATCACCAGCGTGATCCCCATGGCGATCGTCAGGCAGAGGTAGGGGCTCCAGCTGGTCAGGGTGGACAGCGCGAGCGCCCCGCTGATGGTGTTGACCGAGAGCCAGCCGACGCCGCCGCTGGTCAGGGTCGTCATGGCGTGCTCCTCGGTCCGGGGCTGGATGAATCGCAGCGTGCGGAGGCGCGCTTCAAAGGCCACGCCAACACCGGTTTGAAGCACGGTTGAAGCGTCAATGCACGGCGGCGGCCCCGCACCGAGGTGCGGGGCCGCCGGGCCGCTGGGGTGTCAGGACCCCATGTTGTTGTTGCCGTGCGCCAGCATCGTCACCAGCGCCTGCTGGGTGGCGGCGTTCATGGTGCCGGTCTGCGGCAGGTTCGCGTCGCGCTGCAGGTAGGTGATCGCGGCGACGGTCTGGCTGTTCATCGTGCCGGTGATCGGACCCTCGTAGTAGTTGAGCTGGCCCAGCTCGCGCTGCAGCGTCTCGATCGCGGGCGACGGCGTCGCGGCCGGGGCCGGGGCCGGCTTCGGAGCCGGTGCCGCGTGGTTCGCCGGCACCGACTCGTGGGCGGCGGGCGCGGCCTGCGAGGCCGGTACCGGGGCCGGGGTGACCGGCTGCTGCGTGGATCCGCTGCCGAGACCCAGGACCAGGCCCGCGGCGATCCCGGCGCCGGCCAGGACGCCGACCGCAGCGATCACGGCGGTGCGGGCGCGGGAGGTGCGGGGGGCGGTGGTGGTCGGGGCGGTGGTGGTCGAGATGGGGGTGGAGCTCGGGGTGGTGGTCGGGGTGGTCATTTCTTCTTCTCCTTTGTGCTTTTCGGGGCCATTGCCCTGATGACTCAAGAGTGGCCGCCGGCGGGGTCGCGCACCGTCGGTCGATGCGGGGATGAGGGGGTTGACCTGCACGTCCACCGATCGATGGACACGAGTCCGGCCGGGCGCCACTGCTGGTCGGCCGATCCCGGTCCTGCCCGCATTGGCGTGCCATTGGAGCCGGCCGGCCCACCGTGGTGCGAGCCCTTGAATCGAGAACAAGGAGTGCAGTCGTGAACGGTGAGATCTACCTGGAGGCACTGGTCGCCACGTTGAAGGCGGCCGATGATCGTGCCGTCCTGGAGCGCGATGGAGCGACGACGTCGGGAGCCGAGCTGCTGGCGTCGATGTACCGCTACGCCCGCGCGCTGGACGGGATCGGGATCGGCCGCGGCGACCTCGTGGCCCTGCACGCCCCGAACAGCCCGGAGGCACTTGCCGTCCGCTACGCCGCCCACCTGCTCGGTGCGGCCACGATGTACCTGCCGGCGCTGCCCGCGCCGCACCTGCGCACCGCGCTCGTCGAACTCGTCGCCCCGGACCTGCTGGTGGCCTTCCCCGAGACGGCGCACCTGCTGCCCACCGCGGCGGCGGTGCGGGTCGCCGTGGTCGGGTGCGACGTGCCCGGCGCCTGGCTGCGGCTCGACTGGCGGGCGCGCGGCGCGTCGGCGGCGCCGATGCCCTGCCGGGCCCGCCCGGGCGACCTCGCCGTAGTCATCTCCTCCGGCGGCTCGACCGGTGTGCCGAAGGGCAGCCTCCGATCGTTCGCCGACTACACCATCACGGTGGCGACGGGTCCCGATCCGGCCCGTCGCCAGCTCGCCAACGGGCCGCTGGCCCACCTGACCCAGCTGCTCGTCGACACCACCCTGCTCGGCGGCGGCACGGTCGTCCTGCAGGACGAGGTCGAGCCCGCCGCGACGCTGGCCGCGATCGAGTCGGCGCGGATCACCGACCTGTTCCTGGTCGAGCCCCAGCTGTTCGCGGTGATCGACCACCCGGACGTCGCGACGCGCGACCTGTCGTCGCTGCGCGCGGTCGTGCACATCGGCGCGTCCGCCCCGGCCACCCTGCGCCGGCGGGCCCGGGTCCGCCTCGGCGCGGTGGTCGCCCACACCTACGGGGCGAGCGAGACCGGCATCGTCAGCGCGCTACCGCCTGCGGAGCACGATCGGCCCGAGCGCTTCGCGTGCGCCGGCCGGCCCCGGCCGGGCGTCGAGGTCCGGTTCCGCCGCACCGACGGCACGCTCGCCGGACCGGGCGAGGCCGGGGTGGCGGAGGTGCGGTCGCCGCAGGTCGCGTCGGGCTACCGCAACCGGCCCGCCGAGGCGGCCGCTGCGTTCGTCGACGGCTGGTACCGCACCGGCGACGTCGCGTGCCTCGACGCCGAGGGCTACCTGCACGTCCTGGGCCGCGCCCGCGACCTGGCCGCCGCGCCCGTCCGCGACGACGGCACGCCCGTCACACCGACCGCGGTGGAGGACACGCTGTGCCGCGTCCCGGGCATCCGGTACGCGGTGGTGGTCCCCGACCAGGACACCGGCCGGTGGGTCGCCGTCGTCGTCACCACCGCGTCGGGTATCGGATCGGCGGCCTCGGCGGCGGTGGCGGACGAGCACGGGCCGGCGGCGGCCGCCGCGCTGGTCGTCGTGCCCGTCGACGAGGTCCCGCTCACGGAGCAGGGCAAGCCGGACCGCACGGCGATCCGCAGCCTCGGTGCCCGCGCCGCGGCGTAACCCGAACGCGGCGCTACGGGCCGGTGGCGGCGCGCGGCCGCAGCGCTCCGTAGAGCACGAACGCGAGCACGAACCCGACCAGCAGGGTGACGTCGCCGATCTGCGGCAGGGCGCGGGGCACCGGGCCCACGTACGCGGCCTGGTTGCCGAACAACGCCACCGACACCACCAGGGCGACCACCATGGCGACCGGTCCCGCCCGGTTGACGTGCCGCCGGTCGGTGCAGAGTGCGAGCGCGTCCGGTCGCCGGCACAGCAGCCGGTCGGCGAGCACGACCCCGATCCAGGGCGCGGTCCAGTACGACACGATCAGCAGGTAGTTCGTGAACCCCGTTGACGTGGTCCAGCACGAGCATCCCGATGGCGAGCGCGGCCAGGCCCATGACCAGCGCCAGCACGGCCCGGCTGAACGCGGTGGGCAGCCGCACACCCATTGCCGCGAGCGACAGCGAGCTCGAGTACAGGTTCAGCGAGTTCGCCGAGAGCGACCCGAGGAAGACCCCGAGAAGGGTGATGGCGCCGAGCCAGCCGGGCAGCAGCGACACGTAGGAGGCGACGGGGTCGGCGTCGTTCCAGGCCGCGACGCCGACGGCGGTGGCGGCGGCCGCGCCCGCGGTCTGCAGCAGCGTCACCGACGTGAAGCTGCCGAGCGCCGTCCAGACACCGGCGCGGACGTGCTGCTCCGGCCGCAGGTACCGGGCGTAGTCGGCCCCGCAGGTGCTCCAGCCGCCGGTCTGCCCGAACGCCGCGCCGGCGACGATGAAGAACGCGCCGGGCACCGCCGCGCCACCGCCCCCGGGCCGAGGCCGGCGGGGAGCAGGTTGCCGCGGTAGCCGAAGGCCTTGCGGCTCAGCGCCATCTGCCCGAGCCCGGTGCGGGGCCCCCACGAGGTGAGCACGCCGTGGAACGTCGCGCCGAGGGCGTTGCCGACCACGAACGCCGCCACGGCCGTCCAGAGGTCGAGGCCGAAGACGACGACCGCGAGGACCCCGACGAACACGGTCGCGAACTCCAGGTTCGGCGAGGTCCACACCCAGGTCAGGTGGTAGGGCCGGCCGTGCCGCTCGTCGAGCGGGATCGGTTCGGCACCGCCGGGCTCGACGGCCACGATCGTGCTGCCGTACTCGCGCTGCCGCTCTTCGATCGTCGAACCCGGCGTGGTGGACGAGGACGACGAGGCCGCGGCCATAGCGGCGCCTTTCCGCGGGGTCCCCGCCGGTCGGCGACAAGCGTGAACGCGCAACCTTAATGCTCCTTAAAGGCTCGTCGAGGCTCCTTCCAGGCTGCGGTCGGGCGCCGGGGCGGCGTCCGCCAACGGCAGCTCCACGGCCGCGACGGTGCCCGCGACCGGCGCGGGGGTCAGGGTGAGTGTGCCGCCGGCCGCCTCGACGCGCAGCGCATGGGACGCGAGCCCGATGTGTCCCTCGCCGAGCCGCCGCGCGACGTCCGCGGTCGCGACGCCCACGCCGTCGTCGGTCACGGTCAGCCGGGCCGTCCCGTCGACGAGCACGAGGTCGACCGCGACGTGCGTGGCCCGCGCGTGCTTGACCACGTTCCCGAGCAGCTCGCGCGCCGTCCGGTAGAGCAGGCCGTCGGCCGGGGTGCGACGGTCGGCCGGCCAGCCGTCGAGATCCAGGTCGGCCGTGAACTCGCCGCGGGCGGCGGCCGACGTCACGAGATCGCGGACGGCCGCGGGCAGGCCGGCGCGCTCCAGCACGGCCGGGTGCAGCTCGGCGACCGTCGACCGCAGCAGGCGCGACGACTCCAGCAACGCCTCGTCGAGCCGGTCGAACGCCTCCGCCGCACCGGTCTCGCGCGCCTCGTCGAGATCCTGGCGGGCGGCGAGCACGTACTGCAGCGCGCCGTCGTGCAGCTGTTCGGAGAGCTCGCGCCGCTCGCGCCGTTCCAGGTCGGTCAGCTCGGCGAGCAGTTCGGTGCGGGCCGCCACGAGCCGGCCGATCGTGGTCACCCGGGAGCGCTGGATCCACGACAGCCCCACGCACGCCGCCCCGACCCCGGCCACGACCAGCGTGCGCAGCAGCAGCGACGCCCACGGCTCCTCGTTCGCACTCTGCGTCGCGATGCCCGCGGCCAGGTACACGAGCACGGCGGGGACGACCACGGCCGCGCACACCCGCGGGCGCAGCGTCGCCGCGGCCAGCACAGGAACCAGCAGGAAGCCGCTCATGAGCACGTACGCCGTCCAGCTCTGCGGGGTGGCGATCCCGGTGAGCAGCGTGAGGCCGGTGAGCACGGCGAGGTCGAGGAAGAGCGCCAGCCACGCCCACCGCGCGACGGCGGGATCGCCGTTCCGCGCCCACACCGCGACCCCGAGCGCGGCCAGCGTGTAGCCGATCGCCACCACGGCGCAGGTGACCTGGTCGTGCTCCGGCGGTACGAGGAGCACGGTGGCCGCCACGAACACGACGAGCACCGCGCGCACCGCGACCTGCAGCCGGACCCCGAGCCGGGCGTGCTCGGCGGTGACGGCGGCAACGTCCGGCCCCAGGTGGTGCTCCGCAGCGTCCGGTGTCGCGGTGGGAGCGGACACAGGGACCTCCGGGGTGATCGGGTGCGTCGAGATTGCACCACGCCGGACCGACAGTCCTTAGGATCTCTTTGATGAGTTCCTCCGATGCGCGCGTCCGGGTCGTCGTGGCCGACGACCACCCGTTCTTCCGCGACGGCGTGATCCGGGGGCTGACGATGAGCGGGCGCGTGGAGGTCGTCGCCGAGGCCGACGACGGCCGGCAGGCGCTGGAGGCGATCCGGCGCGAGCGGCCCGACGTCGCCCTCGTCGACCACGAGATGCCGGACGTCGACGGGCTGGGGGTGGTCCGGGCGACGGTCCGCGACGGCCTGCCCACCCGGGTGCTGCTTCTCTCGGCCCACACCGACAGCGGGATCGTGTTCCAGGCCCTGGAAGCCGGCGCGGCCGGCTATCTCAGCAAGGACGCGCGCCGGGCCGAGATCGTCGAGGCGGTGCTCGACGTGGCGCGCGGCAAGACCGTGCTCCCGCCGGGCGTCGCCGCGGGTCTGGCGGGGGAGATCCGGCTGCGGGCGCAGTCGTCGGGACCGGCGCTCAGCGAGCGCGAGCGCCAGGTGCTGCAGGCGTTCGCGCGGGGGCTGTCCGTGCCCCAGGTGGCGGCGGAGCTCTTCCTCGGCGTGAGCACGGTCAAGACCCACACCCAGCGGCTCTACGAGAAGCTCGGGGTCTCCGACCGCGCGGCCGCGGTGGCGGAAGGCATGCGGCGGGGCCTCGTCGAGTGAACGACGGCGCCGCGCCCACCCCGGAGGGCGGACGCGGCGCGGGTTCCCGGTCACCGGGTGGTGGGCCGGTACGCCGCCGCGGCGGCGCCGACCACCAGGCTGCCGATCGCGAGGCCGATCACCAGGTTGATGACGGCGATGGCGATCGCGGCGGCCATCGGCAGACCACCGCTCAGCGGCACGACCACCGCGGCGGCGGTCGAGAGGCCGATGATCCAGCCGAGGTACGACAGCGGGTCGGGCGTCGAGACCACCAGCAGGTGCGCGATGCCGGTGGCGGCCAGTGCGGCGACGGCGGCGAACAGGCAGAGCAGGCCGGCGTTCGCGGTGCTGAACGCGTGGGTCGCGGAGGCGCCCACCGGCGCGTACTCGAAGAGCACGCGGATCACCAGGGTGCCGACCAGGCCGACGAGCGCCGCGACGGCAGCGGTGGCGAGCCCGCCGGTCCACAGCCGCGTGGCGTCGAGGCCCGGGCGGCGGTCCGTCGAGCGGTACTCGACGGGACGGGAGTCGGCGGTCGGGTGGGTCGGCAGTGACAGGCGGACGGTGTCGTCGTCGGCGGTGGAGTAGGTGCTGTACGAGGGGCTGTAGGGGGTGGTCAGGGTGGTCATCTCGGTCTCTCCGTCCGGTCTGCCGGGCTGTTTGTCCGACACCCATGACGATGCCCGTCGCGACGCTGCGGCACAGTCGACGGATCGGCCCCTGTACCGGATGACCTGCGTGTCCACCGATCGGTGGACACGCAGGGCCGGTCGCGGTCGGCGGTGCCGCATCGGACGCGGTTCGGCGGCCCGTCGTGGTCGCACACCGTGCCGTCACACACGCAGCGGTGCCGTCACACACGCAACGGTGCCGTCACACACGTAGCGGTGCCGTCACACACGCAGCGGTGCCGTCACAGCTGCTGGGCGGGGTGTGAGGGTCGTACTCACTATGCGACGGCCCGATAGGTGTGTGACGGCCAGGTGGTCTTGACGGCCGTGGCGCGTTTCCGCACGGCGGACGGTGCACCGCCGCGCGTTGCCCGCGCTCGCCGCGCCGGGTATCCATCGGTCACACGGAAGGAGGCGGCCGGATGTCCCAGTCGCACAACCCCCCGATCGACCCCGACACCGTCGCGGAAATCGCGCCCGGGGAAGGCCCCGAGCCCGGCTCGGTCGAGTACGGCGGCAGCGAGATCCATCGTGAGGGCGCGGGCTCCGGCACGAGCGCGTCGGCCGGCGGGGAGGCCGTGACGACCGAGGCCGGCACGTTCCAGGACCTGCCCGTCGGCGAGGACGACCAGGGGGAGTAGCTGCGGCGGGCGCGCAGTTGCCCTGGAGGAACGAGGCGGGGAGACCGAGAGGGCTCGGCCTCGTCCCCAGTCGTCAGGAGTGCCGACTCGCGCGGGTGCGAGCCGGAAGCGCACACGATGTCAGCGCAGGTAGACGGCCGTCAGCGGGCTCAGCGTGCGGTCCGGGGCCGGGCTGGTGGTGCCGAGCAGGGCGAGGTCGCCTGCCCAGCGGCGCACCGAGGGGCCGTAGCGGACCGCAGCCGGGGTCAGGCCGGCGACGGCGCGGTCGCGGCCGGCGTCGAGCGCGCCGGCCAACCGGGCGTGCAACAGGGCGCGCTGCGGCGTCGCGTACAGGCTCAGCGCCGCGGCGACCGCCGCGAGCAGCGAGACCGTCGCCAGGGCGGCCGGCAGGCCCACCCCGCCGACGAGCAGCCCTATCAGGGGCGGGCCCCCCAGCAGGCCGGTGTACCCGACAGTCGAGGCCAGCGCCACGCCCTTCGATCCGCCGAGCGCCCCGGCGCGGGCGATCGCCAACGGGAAGACGTTGGCCAGGCCGAGCCCGACCAGCGCGAACCCGACCAGGGCCACCCAGGTCACCGGGGCGAGCGCGGCCGCGAGCATGCCGACTGCGGCGAGCGCCGAGCCGTGGACCAGCACGTGCGTGGCCCCGAACGACCGGACCAGCCGCCCTCCCGAGAGCCGCCCACACGCCATGGTCAGCGAGAACGCCGCGTAGCCCGCTGCCGCGACGGCCGGGCTCGCCGCCAGGGTCTCGCGCAGGTGAAGGGCGCCCCAGTCGGTGATCGCGCCCTCGCCGTACGCCGTGCAGCCGGCGATCAGGCCGAGCACGACGAGCAGCCGCTGGGGCGCGGTCGTCGCCGGCTGCCTCGCGGATGTCCCAGTTGCTTCGTGATGAGTGGTGGCCGGCTCCGCGCTGACGGCGGAGCGGCCGGAGTCGGTGCCGTGCGCCGCCGCAACGGCGGTGCGGCGGTCGGTGTCACCCGCCAGCAACACGGGGGCGATCACCCCGATCAGCACGAGCCCGATCCCGGCCACGGCCAGCAGGTGCGGGGCGACGGAGCCGAGTCCCGACGCCACACCGCCGGCCGCGGCGCCGGCGAGGCCGCCGAAGCTGAACGCGGCGTGCAGGCCCGGTAGGACCGGCCGGTCACCGGCGGCCTCGATCCGGACGCCGGCGCTGTTGGCGGCGACGTTCACCGCGCCGGTCGCCGCACCGAACGCGAGCAGCGCGACGGCGAGCTCGGGCAGCGACCGGGCGAAGCCGGGCAGGGTGACGGCCACGCAGATCAGTACCGCGGACACGACGGCCACCCGGCCGGCGCCCAGGCGGGTGCACAGCGCGCCGGCCAGCTGCATGCTCGCGAGCGCGCCGATCGACACGCACAGCAGCGCGACCCCCAGCCCGGTGTGCGACGTGCCCACCTGGGTGGTGACGTCGGGGATGCGGGCGGCCCAGCTGCCGAACACGGCGCCGTCGAAGGCGAAGAGCGCGGCGACGGCGGCCAGCAGCCTCTCGCGGGACGGGAGTGAATCGCGGCGTGCGCGGTCCAGCAGGACGGACATGGTCTTCCTCGATGGTGAGACGGTGGGTGTGCACGCCGTCGGGCACCTACTTCCACCATCCTCGGAATCGATACAGAAGTCAGCTAGAGACCGCCGTGAGTCCACTCACGTGCGCTGCAGATCTCAGCGGAGGAGAGCGGCCAGACGGCCCGCGACGTGTGCGCGCTGCGCCTCGTTGAGCGGCAACGCCAGGGCGGCCGCGAACGCGGTGCGGGCCTCGTCCGGGCGGTCCAGGCGGGTGAGCAGCTCCGCCCGGGTGGCGTGCCAGAGCGGGTAGCCCGTCAGGCCGGGCAGGGCGTCCAGCTCCACGAGTGCCGCCGCCGCACCGTGGCGCTCGCTCACCGCGACCGCCCGGTTCAGCCGCACCACCGGGGTGTCGTACACGGTCAGCAGCACGTCGTACCACGACAGCACCGCGGCCCAGTCGGTGTCCGCGCTGGTCGGCGCGAGGGCGTGGCAGGCGGCGATTGCGGCCTGCACGACGTAGGGGTCGGGGCGATCGGGGGTTCGGCGCAGTCCCTCACCGACCAGCACGACGCCCTCCGTGATCGACGGCCGGTACCACCGCGACCGGTCCTGCTCGGCCAGCAGCACGGGACTCCCGTCCGGAGCGAACCGGGCCGGACGCCGAGAGTCCTGCAGGAGCATCAGCGCCAGGAGACCGGTGACGGACGGCTCGTCCGGCATCAGCGTGTGCAGCAGCCGGCCGAGGCGGATCGCCTCGTCCACCGCCGCCGCGCCGTCGGGCCGGCCGTACCCCTCGGTGAACAGCAGATACACCGTCGCCGCGACCCCGCGCAGCCGGTCGGGGAGCTCGGCGGCGCTGGGCACCCGGTAGGGGATGCGGGCCCTCGCGATCTTCTGCTTCGCCCGCGTGAGCCGCTTGGACATCGTCGTCTCGGGCACCAGCAGGGCCCGGCCGACCTCCGCGGTGGACAGCCCGCACAGCGTGTGCAGCGCCAGCGCGACCTGCGTCTCGACCGCCAGGGCGGGGTGGCAGCAGGTGAACACGAGCCGCAGCTGGTCGTCGCGCAGCACCTCGGGTGGTTCGTCGTCGGGTGGACCGAGCCCGAAAAGATGAGCCACGGCCAGGGCCTCCGCTTCCTTTCCGGCCCGGGCGGCCTCGCGGCGGGCGATGTCGACGG
>Ga0190275_10002329_pt1 | contig 13718 bp, 12 predicted proteins | sample Popmic550T_FD_133745 | JGI IMG/M metagenome (GOLD analysis project Ga0190275, IMG submission 133745) | Populus adjacent soil microbial communities from riparian zone of Yellowstone River, Montana, USA - 550 T | ecosystem: Environmental > Terrestrial > Soil > Riparian zone > Trees stand | place... | reverse complement strand
GCTCCGCAAGTCCGGCTACTTCCCGCCCGACGTGGTCGAGATGATCGCCATCGGCGAGGAGGCGAACACCCTCGAACGGGTGCTCATCGACATCGCCGACGGCCTGGAGAAGCGCACCGCCCGCCAGCTCGAGCTGATGGTCAAGCTGTTGGAACCGATCATGTTGCTCGTCATGGCGGGGGTTACGCTGCTGGTGGTCGCCGGGCTGCTGCTGCCGGTGTTCAAGATGGGACAGACCGTCGGCGGGTAGGCGCCCCAGGTTTCCGCCGCTCGCGGCGATGCAGGAGTGCATCGCCGCAAGCGGCTAAACCCTGAATCCCCCAGGGGTTGAAACTTCTCCCACCTCTGCAGGGTAACCCTGAGAGCGAAATGAGTTGTTCGGGCGGGCGTTCTCTCATCACCGGTTAAGCCCCCCTGCGGCTATAGTTAGAGCGACGAGCCCGCCCGCCCGGCCACGCTTCTGCCGACGAAGGAGACTGCGACGATGATCCTCACCCCCGCTACCCAACGCCGACTCAGCCGCCGGGCGGGCTTCACGCTCCTCGAAGTCCTGGTCGTGGTCGCCATCCTGGTGATCCTGTCCACGGTCGCCATCGTCGCCACCACGCGCTACCTGGAGGACGCCCGCAAGGGGCGGGCGCAGCTCCAGTGCCGGAGCCTGTCCACCGCCATCGAGTCGTACAAGGTGAACGCCGCCAACCCGACGTTCGAGGAGCCGACCGACCTGGGCCAGCTCCTCCAGCCGCCGTTCGGCGGCACGGCGTTCCTGAAGAACGGCGACCAGGACCTCATCGACCCGTGGGGGCAGCAGTACCAGATGAAGCAGTACGGTCAGGGCGACGGGACGACGATCATCCAGGTGTACACCTTCTCGAAGAACGACGGCACGCCGATCAGCCAGTTCGGCATCGGGCCGCTCGCCAAGGTCAACTGACGGTCGGGCTCGCCCAGCTGGTGTCCCTCAGGAACGGATCCCTTACCCTACCGGTGACCCTGTGACCCGCCTTCGCCCCCGCCGCGCCGGCTTCACGCTGATCGAGTCGATGGCCGTCCTGGCCCTCCTCCTCATCATCGCCGCGGTCACGTTCCCGACGCTCCGCGGGCTGAAGGGGAACTCCGACCAGAAGGCGGCGGCCGACGTGGTCCGCGGCCGCATCGCCGACGCCCGCGGCATGGCGATGGAGTACGGCCAGCCGTACCGCCTCGCCATCAGCGCAGACGGCACCCGCATCCGGCTGGCCCCGGACACCACCGACTTCGCCACCCTACCGGCCGCGGAGTTCGCCGGCGCGGCGGTGACGTGCCTGGAGAGCCGGCTGGACAAGTGCACCGCCGGCCTGGCCGCGGACGACGACGGGGCGGCCCCCGGCTCCGACGGCGAGTGGCAGACGGTCGGCACATTCCTGCCGGACGGCACCTGCCGCGAGGTGGGGTCGATCGTGACCGTGTCCGAGGTGAACTACCCGCCGATCCGCATCCAGCTCCGCGGCGTGTCGGGGTCGTCGCGGGTGCTGCCGAACGACAGCAAGTACGGGGGTGGGTGATGGCCCCGCGCCCCACCCGCCGGCCCGGCCTGACGCTCATCGAAGTCCTTCTTGCGCTGGCGATCCTCCTCATGTCGCTGGCGGCCGTGGGGCAGCTGGTGGACATCGGCAGCGACCGCGGCGTCGACGCCCGCAACCACATCCGCGGCACCCGCCTCGCCCAGGCCAAGTTGGCCGAGTGCGAGGCGGGCGTCATTCCCATCGGCGGCGACAGCGGCGAGTTCGCCGACGAACCCGGGTGGTCGTGGGAGGTGAGCTCGCAGCCGGAGACGGCCACGAACCTGTACCGGGTGACGGCGACGGTGGGTCGCGACATGCGCGGGCGGCGGTTCGAGATCGTGCTGGCGCAGCTGATCTACGACCCGGCGATGACCGGCTCGGCGGCGCAGGCCCAGCTGCCGAGCCAGGAGGACGTGGACTCGGCCGAAGTGAACGGCGGGACCGGAATGCCCACGGGGATGATGCCATGAGGCTGACGCCGACGCGCCGCCGCGGGTTCACCCTGCTAGAGGTGATGCTGGCGAGCCTGATCGCCATCTTCCTCCTGGCGGCGCTCTACTTCGCCATGGACGTCACCCTCCGCCGCACCACCGAGAGCCGCGAGGCGCTGGAGGTGGACAACCTGTCCCGCGCCGCGTTCAACCGCATCAACCTCGACCTCGCGTCGGCCCTCGGCCCGCTGCCGCCGAAGTCCGGCGGGAACAGCGCCGCCGGCGCCCCGCCCACCCCCGCCCCCGCGCCGGAGGGCGGCACGACGGAGCCCGCCCCCACCGTCACCCCCGACCCCGCCGCGGCCGCCGCGCCGATGGACCTCGCCTCGCTCCCGGCCGCCCCCACGGTCGAGGGCGAAACCCCCGCCCCGGCCGACGACGGCGCCGCCGAGGCCACGGTGGCGGCCCCGAAGGCGGCGGACATCTCGTTCCAGGCGGGCGTGGTCGGCACCGACAAGTCGCTGACGATCTTCGCCAGCGGCCTGCCGAACGCGCTGGCGTACACCGGCGAGCTGGCGAACCCGACGACGGCCCAGGCGCCGAGCGATTTGCGGCGGATCACGTACTGGCTCCGCACCGGGGGCGGGTTGTGCCGACAGGAACGGCCGTGGGTGACCGCCGACGGGGTGCGGAACTCGGCCGACCCCGACCTTTCCGACGAGGACGGTGATACGCTCGTGGAGGAGGTCACCGACGTGACCTTCGAGTACTGGGACGGCACCGGCTGGACGACCAGCTGGGACGGCTCGTCGCCGGCCGCCGACGGCGTGACGCCGACCGGCCCGCCGCGGGCGATCCGGGTGACGCTGGTGTTCGAGGTGCCGTCGAACCGGCCGAACCAGCCGCCGGTGAAGCAGACGGCGGTGCAGGTGATCCGGGTGCCGTCGGCCCCCGGCCCGGTGACGCCGACGATGGTCGAGCCGAGCACCGACAGCGGCATGGTGACGCCCGAGAGCGCGACGGCGGACCCGGCGGCCGGGGCGCAGGGCGCCGGCGCTCAGGGGGCGCCGGGCACGCAGGCGGTGCCGGGGGCGCCGGGCGTCGTGGGCGGCCAGGGCGGCCAGGGAGGTCGCGGCGGGATGGGTCCGGGTGGCATGGGGCCGGGCGGCGGCCAGGGCGGTCGCGGCGGCGCGCCGGGCGGCGGCATGGGACCGGGTGGCGGCCAGGGTGGACGCGGGGGTGCCGGTGGCGCGCCCGGCGGCATGGGTCCGGGCGGCGGTCGCGGCGGCGCCCCGGGAGGCGCGGCGCCCGGCGGCGCAGCGGGCGGACGCGGCGGGGCCGGTGGTGGCGCAGCCGGCGGGGCGCGCGGCGGACGGTAGAACCAACACGACGAACCGAGCCCCGCGAGGGGCTCGGGTTTTCGCCGCTCGCGGCGTTGCAGGGCACGCCCTGCAACGCCGCAAGCGGCGAATTCACCCCACGAGGTCCGCACCGATGAGGCTCCGCCGGCCCGCCGCCGACACCGGCCGCCGCGCCCCCCGGCGCGGCGAGCGCCAGGGGTTCGTCATCGTCGCCGTCCTCATCGTCGTCGTGGTGCTGTCGCTCGCCGCGTACCGGTTCACCGACCTGATGACCGCCGAGTACCGCGCCGCCGCCCGCTCCCAGACCTCCGCCCAGGCCCGCGCCGCCGCCCGCAGCGGCGTCCACTACGCCGCCGCCATGCTGTCCGACCCCGCCATCCTCAACGGCGAGCTCGGCGGCAACCCCTACGCCGACGGCTCCTTCTCCCCCCAGACGGTCCGCAGCGGCGACACCGCCGGCGCGGACGCCCGCGTCCTCCTCGTCGCCGTCCTCCCCGACGGCTCCGGCGGCTACGAGCAGCGCTACGGCTGCGTCGTCGACGAGGCGAGCCGGCTGAACATCAACACCCTCATCCAGCTCGACACCGCGGGCCAGCTCCTCTACGACGCGCTGCTGAAGCTCCCCGGCATGACCGAGGACGTGGCCGCCGCCATCGTGGACTGGGTGGACCCCGACGACGACGCCCGCGACGGCGGCGCCGAGTCAGACTACTACCTCGGCCTGGGCAACGCGTACCGCTGCAAGAACGGACCGCTCAACAGCATCGAGGAGCTGCTGCTCGTCCGCGGCGTGACCCCGCAGGTGCTCTACGGCACCGACCGCAACCGCAACGGCGTGAACGACGACGACAGTTCGGGCGGCACGTTCGACCGCGGCCTCGCCGACTACCTGACGGTGTACGGCCGCGAGATCAACGTCGACTCACAGGGCCAACTGCGGACGAATGTGAACGAGGCGGACGACCTGCCGGGGCTGTACGCGAAGCTGACCGCCCGGCTGCCGCAGGAGCTGGCCGACTTCATCATGGCGTACAAGATGTTCGGCCTCGCCGGCGGCAACGCCCGCAGCGGCGCCAGCGCGGCCACCGTCGCCGGCGGCCCGGCCGAGTTGAACGCCGCGGTCACGCTGACGCTGGAGACGCTGCCGCTCGCCCGGCGGCAGATTCCGAACTTCCTCGACCTGGTGGCCGCCCGGGTGACGCTGCCGCAGATCCCCGGGTCGCCGCCGGACACGCCGCGGATCGTGGTGTCGTCGCCGCTGGCCGACCCGGACAAGTTCGCGCAGATGTTTGGCGAGCTGATGGACAAGGCGACGACGACGAAGAACATCGAGCTGACGCCGCGGATCAACCTGAACACGGCCCCGCGCGAGGTGCTGATCGCCGTGCCCGGCATGACCGAGGAGGAGGCCGACGCGATCATCGCCCAGCGCGACGCGCTGAGCCCGACGGACCCCGGCACGGTGACCGGCGCGTGGGCGGTGACGAGCGGGGCGGTGACGCAGGCGACGTACCGGCGGATCGGCAAGTACGTGACCGGGCGGACGATGGTGTACCGCATCCAGGCCGTAGGGTACTTCGGCCGCGGCGGCCCGGTGGCGCGGGTCGAGGCCGTCATCGACACCAACCAGGGCGCCCCGCGGACGCTGTACTTCCGCGACCTGACCGACCTCGACACGCCGCGCGGATTCGAGCCGCCCAGGGAATAGCCGGTAGCCGCGGGCTTCAGCCCGCGCGGCGTCGGCGGTGTCCGTGGGGCGTGGCTCCCTGGAACTCCGCCGCAGGCTAACGCGGGCTGAAGCCCGCGGCTACCGGCGGGGCGGCTGGCGCCGCCAGCCGAACGCGACCCGTACCAACGACGATTGACCTCACCGAGCGAGGGTGTTCCTTGTCCCGATTCCTGGCCATCGACCTCGACGCCCAGGGCGTGTTCGTGGCGGCCGGCGCCGTCAAGGGCGGGTCGGCCCGCGCCGAGCAGGCGCTCGCGTGGGTGCCCGGCGCCGACCACGGCCCGCCGGTGCTGTCCGCCGAGACCGCCCGCGCCCTCGGCGAAGGCCTCCGCGAGCGCCTCAAGGCCGCCGGCATCGCCCCCGCCCCGGCGCTCGTGAGCGTCGGCCGCGACCGCGTCATCTTCCGCGAGGTGTCGTTCCCCGCCGTGCCGCCGAGCGAGGAAGCCGCCGTCGTCCGCTTCCAGGCGCTCAAGGAACTCCCCGACAACCCCGACGACCTGGTCCTCGACTACACCCCGCTCCCCGACGCCGCCGACGGCCAGCGCCGCGCCACCGTCGTGGTCGTGCGGAAGGACGTGTTCGCCGCCGTGCAGGCGATGTGTACCGCGGCCGGGCTGCGGCTCGCGGCCGTCACGCCGCGGCCGTTCGCCGTCGCCGCCGGCCTCGCCGCCGCGGTCGCCGCCGGCGAAGCCGACCGCCCGCCTGACGGCACCGACGCCGCCGTCGCCACGCTCGGCCCCGGCGGCGGCGAGTTCACCGTGGTCCGCGGCTCGGCCGTGACGTTCACCCGGTCCGTCGCCGCGCAGGTCGTGGTCAACGACGCGCTGCTGGCGTCGGAGTTGAAGCGGAACGCGGCCGTCAACCCCGGGCCGACGCCGATCGGCGTGCTGTACGTGGCCGAGCCCGAGGGGCGCGTCGGCGGCTGGGCGGCGCGGCTGCGGCGCGCCGGCTACACCGGCACCGTAAAGGCGTTCGACCCGCTCGTGAACGCCCCGGCCCAGGTGCCCGACGAGCTGCGCGGCCGTTTCGCCGCCGCCGCGGGGCTGCTGGCCGCGAAGGCCGCGGGTGCGCTGCCGATCAACTTCGCCTCCCCGCGCCAGCCGCGCGCCGCCGTCGACCCGAACCGGAAACTCCTGATCGTCGCCGGGGCCGCGGCCGCCGTCGTGTTTCTCGTCGGCGGCGCGCTCGGGTACTACGTCCTGAACGACGCCGAGGGGCGGCTGACGGCGCTTCAGGAGGAGAAGGCCGACCTGGAGAAGCAGCTGGCCGACCTGGGGCCGGACCGTGAGCGGCTCAAGGCCGCCGACGGGTGGCGGGCCCGCGAGGTGAACTACCTCGACGAGCTGTACGACCTGGCCGACCGGATGCCGGCCGACGACAAGCTGCGGGTGACGAAGGTCGAGGCGGTGGCGCAGCGGATCGACAAGACCGGCAAGCAGGACTCGCAGGCGCTGCTGAAGGTGTCGGTCGGGGCGAAGAACCCGGACCCGGCGTCGGCCCTGCTGACGGCGTTCGAGCGCGACAACCTGGCGGGGAAGAAGTACTACGTCGGGACGCAGAAGCAGGCCGGCACCCTGGCGACCGGGGGCACGGCGTACAACTGGATGTTCACGCTGGTGGCGAAGGTGAACCACCGCGACCCGCCGGAGTACACCCGGCAGGCGACGTTCACCCCGCCGCCGCGCCGCGGCGCGTACACCCCGGCGGCGGCGCCGGCCGCGACGACCCCGGCCGAGGACGAAGAACCCTGACAATGACGAATGACCCACCAATGACCCACCAATGACGAAGGAAGACCGCGGTGGGGTCGGCGGCTCGGGTCTTCCCTTCGTCAGTGGTGGGTCATTGGTGGGTCATTCGTCATTCCCGCACACCCCGAGCTCGCCGAGCCGATGAACGCTAGAGAACGCACCCTCGCCGTCGTCCTGATCGGGCTGATCGTCCTCGGCGCCGCCGGGGCCGCGGCGTGGCTGCTCGTCCTCGTCCCGCTCGGCGAGAAGAGCCAGGCCGCCGACAAGATCGGCGCCGACGTGGACAAGCTGCGCGCCGAGCTCGCCGCCGCCCGCAAGGAGGGGCCGCGCCTCGCCGAGGCCAAGAAGCGCAGCCTCCCCGCCGACGCCGCCCTCGCCCGGCGCGAGTACGCGGAGATGCTGTCGCGGGTGCTGCAGAAGGCGAACGTCGCCCAGGGGTTCCGCGTCACCGACAAGACGACCGACCCCGCCGGCACGCCGCTGATGCCCGGCGCGGGGAAGAAGCCGGCGTACCAGAAGGTCGCCTTCGAGATGTACTTCGAGCGGGCCGACATGTGGAACGTCAAGGACGTGCTCGAGGGCTACTACCGGCTCAACGTCCTGCAGCAGATCACCCACCTGGACATCAAGGTGGACACCAGCCCGAACCAGGCCGGCGGCACCAAACTCAAGGCCGGCGACCGGCACGACCTGGTCGTGAAGATCAGCACCGAGGCCATCATCCTCGACGGCGCCGAGAACCGCCGCACGCTCCTGCCGGTGCCGGTCGCGTTCGCCGGCGTCGGCGGCTGGCTCGGGTACCAGGGCGTCGCGCTCAACCCCGAGGCCGGCCGCGCCCTCACCCCGCTGCAACTGGCGCCGGTGCTGGCGACGCGCCCCCGCGACTACAGCCTGCTGGTGCTGAAGGACCCGTTCCACGGCCCGCTGCCGCCGCCGCCGCCGATGTCGCTCGGCAAGATCGGCGACGTGACGGCCAAGGTCGGCGAGAAGCTCGACCCGATCCGCGTGCCGGTGACCGCCGACGTGGACTACGTCGGCAAGGTGAGCCTGACGGCGACGGTGGAGGGCGGCCCGTTCAAGGGGACGGAGGTGAAGGTGGACGACACTCGCAAGACGCTCAAGCTGGAGCCGAAGGCGGGCGAGACCGGCACCGGCACCGTCACCGTGGTGGCGAAGGCGGCGAACGGGCAGAAGGCGGAGCGGTCGTTCAAGGTGCGGATCGACGAGCCGCCGCCGGAGAAGCCGGAGCCGGTGGCGGTGAAGGAGGACATCTCGGCGGAGATCGTGCTGTCGGGGGTGTCGGTGCGGTCGAACGGGACGGCGGTGGCGTTCGTGCGCGACAAGTACAACCCGCACACGTACGAGCTGGAGGCGTCGGCCCGGCGGGTGAAGGTGTTGCAGTTCTGGTACACGGACAAGGGCGTGAAGAAGCAAAACAAGGCGTACCGGCCGGACGCCGAGAACGGCCTGGACATCGACGACGAGGGGCAGACGGGGACGAAGCGGAACTTCAAGGTGATCTCGGTGGACGAGGAGGGGTTGGTGGTGGAGGACCTGGCGCCGGCGGGGGAGGCGAAGGCGGTGAAGGGCGGCCCGCCAGTGAAGGGGGTGCCGGTGCTGAAGGCGCCGGCGAAGGCGGTTCCGGCGCCGGCGGACGGCCTGGCGGCGGCGGTGGGTCCGGCGGCGGCGGCGCGGCCGAAGGCGACGGGTCCGTTCCTGTACCGGTGGGCGCCGGGGCAGCCGCTGTCGCGGCTGACGCCGCTGTCGGCGGAGGAGGCGCGGCGGGTGCTGGCGCGGTCGGCGGCGTCGGGGCCGGTGGGCGCCGCGGCGGTGTCGGTGCCGTCGTCGGACGCGCCGGTCGTACCGCAGGGGAACTGAGTGCGGCGGCCGTCACCTTCCGGGGCGATCTCGATGCGCTGGCTGTGGCGCGGCCCGGCGTGGCTGCTGACCGCGTTCCTCGTCGGCGGGGTGCGCGGCTACCAGTGGCTGATCCGGCCGCTGCTGCCGCCGGTGTGCCGCTTCCAGCCGGGGTGCAGCGAGTACTTCATCGGCGCCGTCCGCAAGTACGGCCCGGTGTGCGGCGCCGCCCGCGGCGCGTGGCGCGTCTGCCGGTGCAACCCGTGGTCGGCGGGCGGTTATGATCCGCCGTGAGGAGGGTCGGTGGCTCGGGGCTTCGCCGCTTGCGGCGTTGCAGGGTACACCCTGCAACGCCGCAAGCGGCGAAGCCCCGCCACTCACGGCAGCCCCACCGCCCGCCGCCGCCGGTCGCGCTCCCGCGCCGCGGGCGCCGCCGCCTCCCACGCCGCCGCGGCCCGGCCCAGCGCCTCCGCCGGCGGCGCCCCGTCCGCCGCCCGCCGCAGCTCCGCCGCCAGCTCCGCCGTCCGCGCCGCGCGGTCCGGCGTCCGCAGGCCGAACGCCGGGTTCCGCACCGTCGTCGCCACGAAGCCCTCCGCCGCGTCCTGCAGCGCCCGCGTCCGGTCGGCGTCAAACCCGTAGCCGAGCCACGCCACCAGGCGGTCGCGGTCCAGGTGCGCCGCCCGCGTCGGGCCGTAGCCGCCGGCCGCGACCACCTCGGCACTCCGCGCCGGACCCGCCAGGTCGGCCAGCAGCTCGAACCCCGCCGACACGTTCGCCGACCCCGCCCGCACCACCCCGAGCCAGCCGCCGGCGAACACCGGCACGTAGTTCATCGCCACCGGCGACACCGTCCCGCCGGGCGTCGCGGTGCCGCGCGTCCCCGGCAGCGGCGCCACCCCGAACCGCGCGTCCACCGGCCGAAGTCGTGCCACGTCCGCGAACGACAGCACCGCCAGCACCGCCTTGCCGTCCTTCAAGAGCGCCACCGGGTCGGCGTCGGCCGGCGGCGGCACCGCCCCGCGCGCCTTCAGCTCGCCCAGCCACTTCGCGGCGGCGACGAACCCCGGCTCGGTCAGCCGCGGCGCCCCGTCGGCGGTGCGGAACGCGAACGCCAGCGCGTCCCCCTTCGGCGCGTCGGTCGCCTTGCCGCCCTCGCGCTGCGCCGCCCGGTCGAACCCGGCCGCGACGCGGAAGAACAGGTCGGTCAGCCTCGCCCCGTCGGCCGGCAGCGGCGGCAGGCTCGGCGCCTTGTCGCGCGCGGCGAAGAACGCGGCCGCGTCCGCCAGGTCCTCCCACGTCGCCGGCGGGGCCAGCGGCCGGCCGTGCTTCGCGCGGAATTCGTCCACCGCGGCCTTGTCGGCGAACCGGTCGGCCCGATAGACCACGACGTAGCCGTCGCCGGCGATCGGAAGGCCGTACACCTGGGCGCCCCAGCCGGCGTAGGGTTCGCTCCGGTACGCGGGGAGGACGCCGTTCCACTGGAACGGGTGCCCCACGTCCTTGAGCGCCGCCGGCACCGGCGCCAGGTCGCCGCGGTCGGCCCAGCCGCCGAGCTCCGGGGCGGGGATGATCGCCACGTCGGTGGCGTCGCCGGGGGCCATCGGCCGCTCGGCCAGCTCGACGGTGGCGCCGGTGCGGGCGGCCCACGACCGGGCCATCAGCCGGAGGACGCCGGCGAGGCGGGCGTCGGGGCAGCTCACTGTCAGGGCCACTCCGGCCCGCGGCTTTCCGGCCGGGGCGGCGGGCGTGGGCGGGGTGCACCCGGGCAGGGCGCACGTTCCGACCAGGAGCAGAATTGCCGCCCGGCGGGCGCCGCGTTCGGAATTTTCGGAACTGCTGTGTTGCATCCGCGGCGGCCTCGGGCTTAGAATCGCGGGTTAGTGTTGTCGGCAGACTCGCGTTCGACCGACTGAACCGGTAGGATACCAGAGACCGGACGCGGCCGCCCCCCAGGCTCTGTACGCCGGGCGCGGCCGGGCGGCCCCCATCCGCCGGCGACTTTTTCCCGTCTGGATCGTAGGAACGAACACCCAGGGGCCGCGCGGCCCGTCCGCCCGGCCCCGTCACCCGGGTGCGAGGAACGACGATGGCGGAACAGCCCATGAAGGTCAGCCTGGTCGTGGCGTCCGGCGTTCACCAGGGGAAGGCGATCCCGATCGTCGGCCCGCAGTTCGTCATCGGCCGCGACCCGACCTGCCAGCTCCGCCCCGCCAGCCAGGCCGTCAGCAAGCAGCACTGCGCCGTGCTCGTGCGCGACGGCAAGGTCTACGTCCGCGACATGGGGAGCACCAACGGCACCCAGCTGAACGACGCCACCCTCAAGGGGGAGGAGCGCGAGGTGCGGCCGAACGACCTGCTGAAGGTCGGCCCGCTCGACTTCACCGTGCGGATCGAGGCGACGGTGCCGAAGGAGGACGGCACGCCGCTCCCCGATCGCAGCCCGGAGACGGCCGCGGCGATGGCGGCGGTGAAGGCCGCGACCTCGGCCGCGGCGGCGTCGACGGCCCCGCCGGCGCGGAACACCACGCCGAGCCCGTCGAAGGCGGCGAAGCCCGGCACCGGCACCGCCCCGGCGCTGACCGGGTCGAAGGAGCAGGCGGCGCTGGCGGCGTCGGCCGAGCAGGACGAGCACGACAGGCTGGCGGCGATGCTGCTGGGCCTGGACGACGGCCCGGACGTGCCCGGCGGCTCGACGGTGATCGACATCCCGTCGTCGGCGCTGATGGGCGGCGACCCGGCCGCGGCGAAGGCCGCCGAGAAGAAGCCGGACCCGGCCAAGCAGGACTCCGCCGACGCCGCCAGCGACCTCCTCCGCCGCTACATGCGCCGGCCGAAGTAGGGGCGCGGGGGCGAAGCACCGGGGCCGGGAACCCGAACCCATGAGGGTTCGGGTTCCCGGCCCTTTGTCGATGGTGGGCGGCGCCCCTGACGGGGCGTCTCGGAGGGTGGAGTCGTGTTCGTGTCCGCCCGTGTGGTCCGCGTCGGCGACCTGGGCCGGGCGATGACGCCGCTGCGCCCGAGCGGCGTCGTCGAGCTCGTCCACGGCGGCCGCCTGGACGCCCGGGCCGAGTGCGAGGCCATCCCCGCCGGCGCCGCGGTCGTGGTGCTCCGCGGCGACCCGACCGGCTACGTCGTCCGCGCCGTCGGCCCCGACCAGCCCTTCCCCGCGCTCCCGGACGACGGCGCGGAAATCGTCCGCCCCGAGTTCATGCGCAACTCGGCCGAGGTCCGCCGCGCCGACGCCCGGAACGCGGAAGAAGTCCGCCGGGCGTGGGCGCAGGCGGGGCGCCGGCGGGGGCAGTTCGCGCTGCTGCTCGGCGCCGCGGCCGGCATCGGCAACACCGCCCTCGCCCACGGGATCGACCGCGACACTCTGGTCCGCGGCGCCCTGATCGGGCTGCTGACCGGCACCGTCGCGGCGCTGATCGTCGGCCGGCTCGGCAGGTTCCTGCGCTGGTCGCCGTTCGCCGCGGGGGCGGCGATCCTGGGCAGCCTCTTCGGCGCGGAGGTCGGGTTCTGGGCGCAGGGCGGACCGACCGAGCTCCGGCCGTTGGCGCTGGGGCTGTGTGTCGGCGCACTCGCCGGGCTCGCCGCCGGCGGGTGGGTCGGGCGGAAGCTCGACGTGCTCGGCGGGCCGGACGTGGGGTAGCCGCCCGACCTATGTGAAACGACCGATTCCGCGGATTCCGCGGGTCGTGCCGACATTTCGCTTGGCGCCGCCTCCCGGCGCCGGTTACCCTCACATCAGCCCGTCACGTCATCGCCCCCGCGGCTCCGTCGGGAACCTCTCCCATGCCCTTCGTCGCGCTCTGCCCGTACTGCCGCGCCGGCGGTGTTCGCGCCCCCGACCACGCCGTCGGTGCCAGCGCCACCTGCCCGAAGTGCAAGAGTAACTTCACCGTCTACCGCGACGAATTCCTCCCCGACCGCACCGGCGCCGTCGCCGAGACCGCCACCCACGCCGCCGCCGCCGACGTGACCGAACCGTCGCCGGTCCTCGACGACGCCCCGGTCGCCCGCGCCCCCGCCCCGACCGCCGCACCCGTCGTCGCCGCGGCGGCGGAGGTCGCGGCCGACACGGCGCTGGTCGTCGCGCTCGGCGGCCTGATGCTGTTCGGCCTCGGCATGGTGGCGACGCTGCTGCCGTTCGGCCGGGCGATCGGTCTGGGGCTGTGCGTGCTGGGGCTGCTGGCCGGGCTCGCGGCACTCGGCGGCGAGACGAAGGCCCGCCGCGCCGGCTGGGCCGCCGGGGCGCTGAACCTCGTCGCCGCCGCGGTGCTGCTGTTCGCGCCGGCGTGGCTCGGCCTCGACCCGTGGTTCGCGGCCGCCGAGGACGCCCCGCCCGACCCCGTGATCGTGGGCCACGGCGGCGTCGAGGGCGGCGGCAACCCGAACGGCGTGATCCCGGCCGAGCGGGCGTCGTGGGCGCACGACGACCTGCGCGTCACGGTGCGGCCGACGGCGGTGGGGCCGGTGGAGCTGGTCGGCCCCGACGGCGCGAAGAAGAAGGGGCGCGAGACGGTGCTGCTGGTGACGGTGCGGTTGACGAACACCGGGGCGAAGCGCGCCATCCCGCTGAGCGGGTGGGCGGCGGGTGAGTCCGCGGGGCTGCGGCTGACCGACACATCCGGCAAGGCGGTGGCCCGCAAGTCGTTCGAGGCCGGGTGGCGGCCACTCGGCCCCCCGAAGACCACGACGCTGACGCCGGGGAACCCGCTCGATCTGCCGTTCGCGTTCGAGGCGCCGTCCGGCCGCACCGAGTCGCTGCGTCTGGTGCTGGACGGTGCGGCGCTGGGCGAGCCGGGGGCGATCACGTTCCGCATCGCCGGCCCGTTCGGCCGGCGGCCCTGACCGATCCCCGTTCACGTCCCGGAGGCGGTGTCATGCGCGCGTCGCGTCGGGGTGGGTTCACGCTGATCGAACTGCTGGTGGTGATCGCCATCATCTCGACCCTGATCGGCATGCTGCTGCCGGCGGTGCAGAAGGCCCGCGAGGCGGCCAACCGCATCAAGTGCACCAACAACCTGAAGCAGCTCGGGCTGGCG
>Ga0190275_10002328_pt1 | contig 13718 bp, 16 predicted proteins | sample Popmic550T_FD_133745 | JGI IMG/M metagenome (GOLD analysis project Ga0190275, IMG submission 133745) | Populus adjacent soil microbial communities from riparian zone of Yellowstone River, Montana, USA - 550 T | ecosystem: Environmental > Terrestrial > Soil > Riparian zone > Trees stand | place... | reverse complement strand
GGGAGCGCTGCGAGACGGGAACTCGCTCACTGGCTTTTGTGGCGGAGGAGTCGAGCACCTACTGCGGTGGCGCTTCACCGAAAGCTTCCGGCTGTGGCTGGCCGACTACCTGGAGCAGGGCCACCCCATTCCCCCGTGGCTCACGGCCGAACACAAGGTGAGCCCGGCAATCCCGGAGTGACGTTGTGGCTCGCGGCAAGGTGAAGGTGACGGTGGATGTGCGCGACCTGAAGCGCCTCCGGGACAACCCGGAGCTCGTGCTGCGCGAGTTGGACCACCCATGCAGAGATGTCGTCCGGCACACCCTCGACGTGTCCAACTTCCTCGTGCCGCGCGGCAACCCCACGGACGCGAGCAACCTCGCCGAGACGGCCTTCCTCACGGGGCCCGAGTACAACCTGGGCCCGCCCCTCTCCACCACCTGGCTCGCGGGCTACAACCACCCCGCGGCTGGCGCCATCCATGAGGGCTTCCACTGGGGAGCGCAGACAGAGAAGCCCCCTCCCCACTGGATGAAGAAGAGCTTCAAGGGGGCGCGCGGCCGGGCCCGGAAGGCCGTGGCGAAGAGCGTGGCCGAAGTGCTCCGCCGCTTCTTCCCAGCGAAGTAGCAACCTCACAAGGAGCAGCCCCATGGCAGACCCTACCCCGGCATATGCCGAAGCCATTCACGTCACCGAAGCTGACGACACCACGCTCTCCGACAGCAACAAGCTCGAGGAGACTTCCTCGTTTGATCTCAACGGCGCGCACACCGTGCAGCCCCGGCAGAACCTCAATAGCGACGGGCACACCAAGCAGGGCGTCACGTGGCACGAGTACAGCGGCTCGCTGGAGTACCGCGTCGTCCGCAATAGCACCGTGCAGGGCACAATTCACACCGCAGCGGCGGCCGGGACCTCCGCGTGGGTCCACGTCATCAACAACCCCGCCGCGACGGCTGGCCAGACGAAGGGCTACCAGTACGAGATCTTCTTCGACAGCAACAACAAGAGCTGGCCCGCCGGCGACTACATCAACGGCAGCGTGTCCTTCAAGGTGAGCGGCGCGCCCGTCCCGATTGTCGTCGAAGCCTGAGCCAGAGCCACGACCACAACCACCGTAGGAGCTACCTGTGGATATCAAAGCGAAGCTGACGGGCGCCCAGTGGCGCATTCACCTGGAGCGCACCCTCAACATCGACGGGGAGGAGGTGCCCGTCATCATCCGTCGTCCGCCCGAGCACCTGCTCATGTCCGTCCTCGACGCGGCCCAGAAGGCCGGGGAGGTGGACAAGGAGCACAAGCCGGTGAGCGAGTTCGCGACGGTCCGCCTCATGGCGCGCATCGTGGCGACGTGCCTCTTCGCGCCGGGCGGGCTGCGGCCCATGTTCTCCAGCGGCGGCGATCTCGACACCGTTCTCCAAGCGCCCTGGTTGATGGAGGTACAGCAGGACTGCATGTCCGCCATCGGCCACGCGGTGAAGCTCACGGACGTGGCCAAGGATTTCTCCGAGGCGACGCCGACCTGAGCCACTCGGTGGGCGTCGCCATCCGTCTGGGCCAGCGCCCCTCCGAGGTGCTGGCCTGGAGCATGCTCGAGGTGGCTCTGGTGGCTGGGTACTGCCAGCTCGAGGTGGAGCAGTACGAGAAGAGCCAACGCCGCACCGCAAGCTCAACACCGCCCGCTGCGCCAGCAGCAGGTGGTGCGCACACGGTGAGGACTCACACCCGCTACGTGGTGAAGCCGAAGGAGAAGTAGGCCATGTCCGGAGCACTCAAGGCAGGCAGCGTCTACGTCTCGGTGAGCGCCGCCATCGGCGAGTTCACTCAGTCGATGGGCCAGATCATCAAGTCCGTGGAGAACACCGCCAAGCGGGTGAAGGAGGCGGCCAAGGGGATCGCCGAGGTGGGCGCAGTCTTCGCGGCGGCCATGGGGGGCGCGGTGCTGGCGGCCGCCCAGTCCAACCGCGCGATGCAGAGGGACCTGGAGCACCTGAAGGGCTACCTCTACACGCTGGCGGCGGACTTGGGGGACGCCTTCGGGCCCTTCCTCCGCGAGCTCACCGCGGCTGTGGGCTCGGTGGTGGGCGCCTTCCAGCGGCTCTCTCCCGAGGTGAAGGCGGCAGTGGCCCAATTCGTGGTGCTCGGTGCCGGGGTCGGCGCTGGAGCTGCGGTGCTGAGCAAGGCGGCAGGGTTGGTGGAAGGAGTAGCCAAGGCGGCCGGGCTGGTGCTGGTGCCAGCTCTCAACGGGGCCAGCGTGGCGGCCAAGGGCCTGGGCGCGGCAAGCGCCAGCACCTTCCCGGCGCTCGGCAAGGCGGTGGCAGGCATGGAGGCAGGGGTATCCCAGAGCCTCGCCAAGATGGCGCTGTCGTTCGCGGGCGTGCTCATCCCCATCGCCGCAGTGGCCGCTGCGGTGGCGGGCATCGTGCTGCTGGCCGGCACGCTCTACGAGGCTTGGAACGACTCGAGCACGGGCATGAAGGCCGCCGTGCTGAGCGCCTGGGAGTCCATCAAGGACCTCGGGAAGAAGCTAGCCGACACACTCGGAGGCTGGTGGACCACACTCAAGGGCTTCCTGCTGGAGGGATTGAAGACGCTGTTGGATGTCGTGGCAGGGGTGGCGCGGAAGATCGGCGGGGTGATGGCTCCGCTGGCGCGCGGCTTGGGCCTGGACCGGCTCGCCTCGGTGTACGAGGACCTGCAGCAGCTCACCGGAGACAGGATCCTCCGCGACTTGCAGAGCGGAGCAAGCTTCCTCGCGGACAAGGTGACCGAGGCGGCCACCACCCTGGCGAACGGCGCGGTGTCCGTGGGTAAGGAGGTGGCCGAGGGGGTGAGCTACGGCCTCGCCTACTCCACCAAGGGACTGAAGCGCCTGGCCAAGGACACGGGCCTCGAGGACTTGCCCGGCAGACTGAAGGCCGCGCTGAGTGGAGTGTTGGCCGGGCCTGCCGGACAGGTGCGCAAGCCCTTCGAGGACGTGGACGTGAGCACCGTGGGTAAGGGCCCTGGGCTGGGCGCCTCGGCGCGCGAGTTCCAGTCAGGCATGAGCAGCGCCGTGCGTGCCCGGCTTGACTACCTGAAGGAGCAGGCCAAGCAGCTCGCGGACTCCGCCGCGGACGCCATGCGCGCAGCGAGGGAGTCTCTGGCGCAGCGGTTCGCCGGGGCCTTCGGGGACTTGTCCGCGCTCTTCTCCACCTTCCAGCAGGGCATGGCGGCAGGCGGGCCTGCTGGGGGGCTCATTGCCGTCATCGCGGACCTGCTCACCCGGAGCCAGCAGTTCGCAGTGCTGGTGGAGACGCTCTCCGGCCTCATCGGCATGGTGGCCGACTGGCTGGGGAAGCTCGTGGAACCGTTCATTCCTCTGGTGGGGGCCATCGCCCACCTCATCGAGGCGGGGCTCCAGGCGCTCACGCCAGTCCTCCAGTCCCTCTCTGCGTTCGTCGAGCCGCTGGTGCCCAGCATCATGGTGCTCGGCGAGCTCCTCGCGGGGCTCGCCCCCGTCATCGCCCTGGTGGTGCAGGCGCTCATGGTGGTGCTCAACCCGCTGCAGCTCTTCGCGGGCCCGGCGCTCAAGGCGCTCTTCTCCGTGCTGAAGACGGTGAGCACCATCATCCTCACCGTCATGAAGGCGCTCGGGGACGTGTGGAACGGCATCGTGGGGGCCATCCAAAAGGTGTTCCGCATGCTCGCGGACATCAGCGTGTTCGGGGTGAAGCCGCTCGGCTTCCTGGATGGTTGGGCGGATGGCCTGCAGAAGGCCAAGGTGGACACCGAGGCCATGGCGCGCGCTCTCCAGTCCCTGACGGGGATGACCTACGAGGCAGCCTTGGAGAAGGCCAAGGAGACGGCCGAAGTCATCCGGAACCGGCAGGCGACCGAGAAGGCGACGCAGGCCCTCACGAACGTCCCGAGCGCCTTCAAGTACGCGCTGGCCTCCTTTTCCGCCCAGGATCCTCAGGGCCCGGGGACGATGCCGGTGCCCTCCGCGCCTCCTCCTCCGAGCGGCGGCGGCACGTGGGACAGCGGCACGCCCTCTCCCTGGGGCGGTACCGGCGTCACCGCGCCAGGCCAGACGCCGGGTGGAGTGGGCAGCGGCCCAGCAATCGACACCGTCAACATCACCACCACCTCAGTACCTGAGGCGATGGAGAAGCTGGAGAAGCTCATGGACAGGCTCGGCTTTGCGCGCACGGGCTCACGGGGCCGACCGGGCCGGTACGCGGTGGAGTGAGCCATGGCCCACCTGTACATTCACGGCATTCCCGTGGAGTGCTCCGCAAGCGAGTACCAACCCGTGAGGCTCGGGGAGGTGGTGCGCTCCCTCAACGGCGCGCCACGAACCACGGCCCGGGCGAGGAAGCGGGATTACCGCTTCACCACGGATCAGGGCGGACTGCTGCTGGAGGATGCCGAGCTGCTGCGCGCCCTCATTGAGGGGGAGGGACACAGCTGGAATTTCGAGGAGCAGAGCCTCAACAGCTCGCGCGCCCTCTTGCCCATTGCTTCAGCCGATTACGAGATCGCTCCAGACGAAGGAAAGCACGGAGCCTATGGGCTTCGGGTGTTCTCGCTCACGGGCTTCGTGCAATGGGATCTCACCCCGGACGCCTCTTGGGATTGGACTGAATGGACGTTGATGGCGTGGCTGGCGTTGTCCGAGCCCGCCAACTACAGCCACTACATCATCACGAGCGGAGGAACCTGCTGGAAGGATGGAGTGATCGCCACAGCGCCGGCCGAGCTTGTGCTCGCGGCCAGCGGAATCCTCACTGTGGGGAGTGGGGATGAAATCCTCGTAGATGACCTGGTGGCCCTGCCCTACGTGGTGCCGGCTGAGTGGGTGCCCTACCTCGAGGACTTCTGCGCGGACGAGGAGTGGCCGGGGCTTCCCCTCGTGAGGGCCACTGGCCCCGGGGTACAGGCTCCTGGACTCACGACCGTGGGCCAGGCGGGGGCAGCACGCCGGGTGCCCATGCGCGAGGAGGACGGCAACTTCACAACGGGGGAGGTGTTCGACTTCACTCTCTCAGGTGTCTGAGCACCCCTTCTAAAAGGGATGCGAACTCTCACGACGCAGCAGCTGGCGACGCTCAACTCAACGGTGGGCTACAGCGCATGGGCCCGGGTGAAGGTAGAGCGCTCAGGCCTCTGGTACGACCTCACGAACCTGGAGAGCAGAGACTTCCTCGAGGAGGTGAGCTGGAGCAACTCCTCGGACTCGCCCACCACTGGGGCCACAGTGCGCTGCAAGCGGGAGGTGAACGGGGCCTCCCTTGCTCCTCTGATGGTGGGCACGGCCATCAACACCTTCTCAGGCGCCTACTCCGCGCTGCTCAAGGAGGGGAGGCTCTTCACGGTGGAGGCCGCCGTGGTGCCGCTCGGCATGGAGCCCACCTCCTCGGACTGGGCCGAGGTGTTCCGCGGGCGGATTGATGAGGTCGACTGCGCGGAAGATCTCGTCTTCACCGGCAGAGACTATGGATGGGGCCTGCTCCAGGACACCGTCATTGAGAGCGAGCGGGAGTACGGGAGCCCCACGGGCGTGGACGTGCAGCTCGTGCAGCAGGACATCCTGGATGACAACGGACTGTCCGCCTTCACCCTCTACACGCCGCTCTCCCCGAGCTGGGCGCTGAAGAAGTACGTGCAGAAGGGGGAGCCCGTGGCGGATGCCCTCTCCGCGCTGGCCCGCCAGCTCGGCTGGGAGGTGCGGTGGAAGTGGCTGAGCTCCGGGCCTGGCACGGGGAACTGGCGCCTGTGGTTCTGGAGCCCGGACAGGAGCGCCACCGTGCCGGCGTGGACGTATGGGCCAGGCGAGTACCAGCGGCTCGAGGAGGTGCGCACCTCCATGGCCGACATCCGCAACGTGGTGGAGGTGGTGTACTCGGACAGGAGCGATCTCGACGTAGCGGGCAACCCAAAGCGGAAGACGGTGAGCGTGAGCGACGCCACCAGCATTGCCGCCAACGGCCGCAGATTCATGCGCATCGCCGAGGACGCCACCTCCAACGTGGACACGTCCTCAGAGGCAACCACGCTGGCCAACACTGGCTTGGCGGATCTCAAGGACGCGCCCCTCGGCGTCTCCTTCGAGGTACTCTTTCACCCGGGCCTGGAGCTGGGAGACCTGGTGAAGCTGGAGGGCAATGCGGTGCACTTCACCGCGGACCAGACAGCCTCGGTGCAGAGCCTCACGCACACCCTCAACGCGGGCGGCGCCACCACGAAGATCACGCTGCTCGGCCGCCCCACGATTGGCCGGCGCACCTGGCTGGACATGGAGCAGCGGCCGGGCATCGCCCCTGCCTCGCCCTTCACCGGGCCGGATGCGCCCTCTAGCCTCGCCACCGCGGAGACGGTGACGGGACTGCGCGTGCGCTTCACCGCGCCCACCCTGGGCCCAGGGGCTGCCTCCTACGAGCTGCACGTGAGCACCACCAACGGCTTCACGCCGAGCAGCTCCACGTGCCGCAACACCTCGGACGCCACCGAGTTCAACGTGGCGGACCTCACGCCGGGCACCACCTACTACGTGCGCGTGGTGCCGAGGGATGCGAAGGGCAACCGGGGCACGGCGAGCGCCCAGCTCACCCTGACGCCCAAGTACGTGGCCCCGGGCATTCTGCAGCCGCGCGTCTCCTGGGGCGTGCTCCCGCTCAACGGGGACTTCGAGGTGAGTACCGGCACGAGCTCTCCCCCGGATGCATGGAGCTTCAGCGGCACGTGGAACACGCACGCGCAGACGACCACGGACGTGCTCAGCGGCAAGGTCGCCATCCACTTCCCGAACACGGCCACCACAGCGACGCTCACCGGACAGCCCTTCACCGTGCGCGAGGGCGAGGTGTGGGTTTTCTCCTGCTTCTACAAGCAGAGCGTGGGCACCACGGCCTCGGGGGTGCTCGCCTTCACCTACCTGGACGCGAACCTCGGGGCCCTCAGCTCTGTGAGCGTGAACCTCGGGGCGAGCGCGGCGACCAACACGTGGACGCGCGCGGTACAGCGGGTGACGATTCCCGCCGGGGCCCGCTTCGGAGAGGTGAGCTTCAGCCGCTCCGGCAGCTACGGCGGCTCCCTCACCGTGGACAGCGTGGATGCGCTGCGGGCCGTGGGCTGGGGCGCTTGGACGAACGTCGCCTTCGAGAACTCCTGGAGCAACGCGAACCTCGCCGTGTACGGCCCCGTGCAGTACCGGGTGAATGACCTGGGCGAGGCGGAGTTCCGCGGCATGGCGCTGGCCCCATCTCCTGCGCCCGCCAACGATGCAACCATGTTCACCCTTCCGGCAGGTGTGAGGCCGGCTGACTACCGGCGGGTGTTCGACAGGGGCACCACGACGGGGACCATGGCGCGGGTCTACTGCGAGGTAACGGGCCCAGTGAAGGTGAGCAGCATCGCCGCCGGGAACAGTCTCTCCCTGGACGGGGTGCGCTACTTCGTGAGCTGAGCACAGGCGAGTAGCCACTCCTCGAAACGACCTGCCTGCACGCGAGTGGCGATGGTGGAGCCATGGTCCTGCGCCAGCTGGAAGCGCCAGTACCCTCCCTCCACGTCCACCATGCACACCGCGCCAGGCTGGCCCGTCCTGCCCCATGGGTGCTCGGCAGAGCCCAGCCACTCGGTGGAGGCGATCCGCACCGCGCAGGTGGTGGAAGCGCTGCCCTCCGAGAAGAAGCGCGCCTCATGGTGCAGGGAGCGCGAACCGTCCGCCTCGAGCGAGCCCATGCAGGCGATGGCCGCCACGGCCCGGCGTGGCCCCGGCTGCAGGAGCCCAGCAGAGCGCATGGTACCCAGCGCCTCCGGAGTGGCGGGTGTCTCTCCAGCGTCACAGGCAACCAGCAGGATCGAGAACACCACCAGGATACGCGCGATGTTGTGCATCAGCCCTCCCTCCCGTTCGGCGCTCGCGGCGCCGCTGAACTTGTCCACGCTCATCGTCCACACCCCTCACAGCGAACGGCCCAGATCTGTCCCCACTGCCCGTCCCGCTCTTTCTCGCCCTGGTGCACCAGGCGGCCCTTCCCTGCCGGAACCCACGCGCCGCAGGAGCAACGCCCCGCGCGCGCGTTAGGCCGGTGCACAGAGCTGGCGGCATTCCTGCACTGGGGCTCGGGGTGCCGGAGGCCCGTGGCGGCCGTGTAGAACGCCTGCTCCGTCTTCCGGATGCGCCCTCCGCAGGCGGTGCATGAACCCTGCTTCTTGGCAGCGATGAGGGGCATGGCCTATGCCTCGGCGAGCGCTGCACGAAGCTCGCGCAGGCCCTCCTCCCGGAGCTGGCGGACACCCTCCAGCGTGGTGTGCAGGCGGCGCGCGAGAGCCCTGTCCCCCACGACCCCCTCGCGCAGGAGCCCCATGGGCCCCGCCACCGCAACCCGGAGGCGCACGGGCAGCGCGGCGAGAGCCACCACCGCCCGGGCCTCTTCGGCCCGATCCGACTGCATGATCTCCAACTCGTCGCAAACGAGGGCGGCCTCCTCCAGAGGTACCGCCCGCAGGCTCTCCTCGGCCAGCAGGAGCGCCCCGGCATGGGAGGTGCCACCCTTGGACAGCACCTCCTCGAGCGTCTTCTCCTCGGCCACGGCGCGTGCCTGGGCTGCCTTCCTCTGCCGACGCCCCCAGCGGGTGACGTGGATCGGCGCGGTGGCCTCCAGGGCGCGGCCCATGGCCTGCCTGGCCAGCTTGCGCACATAGGCGGGCCACAGAGTGCGGCCCCGTGCCACACCTGGCGTGAAGCGCTCCCACGCCTTCAGGCGGAGCAGCTCCAGCTCCCCCTCGTGCTGCAGGTCCTCCAGGGAAAGAGGGCACCCCGGGCGCCACGCGGCACGCGCCACCTCGGCCACCTCCGACCGGGTGAGCTCCAAGAGGTGCTCAACCGCCCCCGGACTTCCTGCACGAGCGGCGCGCAGAGCATCCTCGAGCGCGATGGCCTCGACTCCGGCGTAGCGGCGCGCACCCGGGGCCGACCGCAGGGGGAGGACCAGCTGCTGTCCCTCCGGCTGCGTCCGCCCGCGGAGGTGGGGGCGGAAGGCGCGCTGCGCGCGGCGATCCACACGAGGCAGGTCCCCAAGGAATCCGAACGCGAGCTGCCCGGACGTGCGTGTGGGCACGGGTGCGACGTGAGTGCCCTTTGGGCACGGCAAGTCGGCGCCCTGCCGCGGAGGGAACGCTGGGCCAGAGCGCGAGCTCATGGCAGAGCCTCTGGTTCCCGTTGCGGAGGCGGGAACTGGGAACCGCCGGGCGCGCATCAGCGGCGCCCTCGGGCGAGAAACGCCTCAAGCGACGCGACCGGGATCCGGATGGAACCCCCGACCCACACCCGCTCCAGCTCCCCGCGCTCCAGGAGTGCGTAGACAGTGGCCCGGCAGACGGCCAACTCCGCCGACACCGCGCGCACGGTGAGCAGCGGCGGCGCCACGGGCCGCACCATGTTCCGCACCACGGGCGCACCACGGCCAGTCGAAGCGGTGGAAACGGTGCTAACCGCCGACGCCTCCCCCCTCTGCGGAACGCCCGTCTTTTCAACAGGTTGCGAGCCGGTGACAGGGCCTGCGAGCCCCTGCCAACCCACCCCACCCCGGCTCATAACCGATTGGTCCCTGGTTCGAATCCAGGAGGGCCCACTGCGGTGCCCCTCCCCGCTCCTCGGGAAGCTTCACCGAGGCGCTGGGGCGGGCGCCACCTCAGGCCTGCGCCGGCCCCTTCGGGGCCTGCTCGTCACGGCCATGCACGGACGCCGGCGGGCTGGTGGCCTCCACCGCGGTAAAGGCCTCGAGGATCTTGTACGTGTGTCTCGCGCCACGGGGGACGAGCCATGAGTCTCCCGGGTTGAGCAGCAAGATCTGCCCCTCCAGGTGCAGCTCGGCCCTGCCCTTCACCACGTAGCCCACCGTCTCGTAGTCACGCGCGACAGGCGCCGCTGGCTCTGCCGGCTGCTCGTCCTCCCACAGCCGCATGGACACGCGGATTCCCGAGGCCAGGTACTTCTGCCCCATCTCCCCGCGCGGAGAGTGGCGTGCTTCGACCTTCTTCACGCTGGTGTCACCCATGCCTCGTCTCCTCCCGCTTCGCGGTGTTGGCCGCTGAACGTCTCTGAAGGGAAGGTAAGGAAGGAGCGAGGGACGACACCCCGAGGGAACCCGCCTGCTCCCTCCTCAACGGAAGAGAGCAGGGGCTCGGCCTCAGGGGCACTGCCAAGAGCCTAGTAGCCCTCAAGCGGCGGCTGCGGCCCGGGGATGATGCCTGCGATGTCCGGATCCACACCCTCCTGGCCGGGCTGGATGACACGATCTGCCTTCTCCTTCTTCCGCTGATCGCGCCGAACGTCCTTCTCCTTGTTCTTCTCCTTGCGCGCCAGTTCCTTCTGGCGTTTCGACATTCCCGGGTGTTGAGGCACGGTGCCCTCCTTCAGCAGCATTAAGGTCTGAGAACCAAAAACAAAAGGCCCAGCCCCTCATAAGGGCCAGGCCTCGCTCTGGCGAGTGTAATGATGCGCGTCAGCCCACGACGCGAACGTTCTCTGCCTGAAGCCCCTTGGGGCCGCGCTTCACGTCGAACTCCACGCGCTGACCCTCAGCGAGCGTGCGGAACCCGTCCGACTGGATGGCGGTGTGATGGCAGAACACATCCTCGCCACCCTCCTGCGCGATGAAGCCAAAACCCTTGGAATCATTGAACCACTTCACAGTACCAGTTGCCATTGCTCTTCTTCTTTCCGGCTAAGCACGACCTACATCGTAGGCCGGACGTCTCCAGAGCGGACATCGCCCCGGTGCTGCCCCTCTATCACGGGGCGCCGCCGATGTAACCCCTCAGGTCCCCCCCTCATTCCTTTTTGAACACACCCCACCCTTCACACTTCTTCACGCCGGCAGAGGCCTCCCCTTCACACCCGCTCTCTACCTTCTGCTCCACACAACGCGATTCCCGAGCGCCTGTCCGCTCGGTTTTCCAAGGAGCAGGAACATGTTTGGATTCTTCTTTGGTACCGCTTGCCTGGCTGGCCTCATCTTCACGCTTCGCCGGGGGCGCTGGCACCACCACGGGGGCCGCGGCGGGCGCTGGAGCTGGCGCGGAAAGATGCGCTGGCTCTTCGAGCGGCTGGACACCTCGCCCGGCCAGGAGAAGGTCTTCGTCAAGGCCGCGGACGAGCTGACCGAGGCCTTCGAGAAGCTGCGCGACGAGGTCCGCACCACCCGGGCCGCCATCGCCCAGGCGCTGCGCAGCGAGGAGTTCGACGCGGCCTCGGTGCGCACGCTCTACGAGAAGCATGACGCGCTGATCGCCAACCTGCGCGAGACGCTGCGCACCTCGCTGGCGCAGATCCACGAGTCGCTGGATCCACGCCAGCGCCGCGAGCTGGCGGACCTCATCGAGCACGGCTGGGGCTACGGCTACCGTGGCCACGGTGGGTGCGGCTGGCGCGGCGGGCCCCGGTACGTCTGAGCCCCCTGACACGACACCAGAACCAGAACCAGAACCAGAACCGGAAAGGAACGACTGCCATGCGTCGCCGCATCCTCATTGCCATGCTCACCCTGGGCACCATCGGAGGCTACGCCTCCGGGTTCTCCAGCCTCCGCCACCGCTCCCAGTGCCGCCGCGCCTGGATGGAGCAGCGCGCGTCTCCCACGTGCGCGCCCTGCCCTGGCGGCGCCCAGACACCCGCGTCCGCCAGCCCCGAGGCCCCCGCGCCTTCCGGCCCGCGCTAGAGTCCTGAGCCACCCATGGCGACCCGCGTCCTCCTCATCGACGACGACACCCGGATGTTCGAGTTGCTCGCGCAGTACCTGGGGCAGAACGGCATCACGGTGGCCCACGCGCCGGATGGGGGACGCGGGCTGGCCGCGCTGGAGGCCAACGCCTATGACGCGGTGCTGCTCGACGTGATGATGCCGGGCATGGATGGCCTGGAGGTGTGCAAGCGCATCCGCGCCAGGCGGCAGATCCCCATCCTCATGCTCACCGCCCGAGGGGATGAGACGGACCGCGTGGTGGGCCTGGAGCTGGGCGCGGACGACTACCTCGCCAAGCCCTTCAGCCCTCGCGAGCTCATGGCGCGGCTGAGGGCCGTGCTCCGGCGCGCGCAGCCCTCCTCGGTGGCGGACCGGCTGGAGTCCAGCGGCGTCTCCATCGACGTGGCCGGGCGCGAGGTGAGGATGAACGGGCAGGCCGTGGAGCTCACGGGGCTCGAGTTCGATCTGCTCGTGGCGCTCATGCGGCGCGCGGGCCGCGTCGTCCCCCGGGATGCCCTGCTGGGCGAGGCCGGCCGCAGCGACACCGTGGTGGGCGAGCGCACCGTGGATGTCCACATCTCCCACCTGCGGCAGAAGCTCGGGGACGAGGGCGGAAAGCTCATCAAGACGGTGCGCGGTGTGGGCTACGTCTTCGCCAAAGAGGGCGTGTGATGAAGCCCGGCCGCCCCCATGACTCCGAGCCTCGTGGCGAGCCCCCGACGCAGCCCGACGGCGCTTCCTCCCCCGCGTCACAGGACCGCCGCTTTGAAGGGCACTGGCCTCCTGGCCACGGGCCCCACGACCGGTGGCACAGCGGCCCTCCCTGGCGCCATGGCCATCGTCCCCACGGCCCCTGGTACAAGACGCGCCTGGGCCGCTACCTCCACGCGCGCCTGCACCGGCGGATCTTCATCTGGTTCGGGCTCTCCATCCTCGTCACGGGCCTGATTGTGGCCACGGTGATGAACCTGACGGGGGGCTCGACCTGGCGTCAGGAGATGGAGCTGGCCCGCACCTTCGTCAGCAACCGCTTCGCCGAGGTGTGGGACGTTCCCGTGCGGAGGGATGCCCTCGTCCAAGACATCTCCCGCGACCTCAACGTGGATGTGGAGCTGCGGGACGCGTCCGGGGCGCTGCTGATCCGCGAGGGCACCGCCTGCGACAAGCCGGACTACACGGTCCCCGTCATGCGAGAGGGAACCCTGCTGGGGACAGCCCAGGCCTGCTACTGGCGCACCCGTGCCCGGCGTCCCTGGCGCAGCATCCTGCCCCTGCTGCTCTCCGGAGCCATGCTGTGGATGCTCTCGGGCGCCATCTCCCGGCGGCTGACCCGTCCCATGGATGAGCTGGTCCGCGCCGCCAGCGGCCTGGGTGAGGGGAAGCTGGAGACCCGCGTTCAGCTGGGCCGCGGCGCCACGGGCGAGATGGGCAAGCTCGCCGAGGCCTTCAATGACATGGCCGCGCGCATCGAGCGCCAGATGGCGGATCAGCGGGAGCTGCTCGCCGCCGTGTCCCACGAGCTGCGCACCCCGCTGGCGCGTCTGCGCGTCCTGACGGAGATCCTCCGCGACGGCGGCGGAGATCCCAGGACGCTGGACAATGTAGACCGCGAGGTGGTGGAGCTGGACGCGCTGGTGGGCGAGCTGCTCGCCAGCTCACGGCTGGACTTCGGCCAGGTGGCGCCCCGCCCCCTCGATGCCAAGGAGCTGGCCTCCCGGGCGCTGGAGCGGCACGGACTGCCCGCGGAGCAGCTGTCCGTGGAGGCCGCGAGCACCTCCCTGGTGGCGGACGCGACGCTGCTGGGCCGGGCACTCGCCAACCTCCTGGAGAACGCTCGGAAGCACGGCCAAGGCGTGGAGGCCCTGAAGATCTTCGAGCGCGATGGACGCCTGGCCTTCTGCGTGGACGATCGCGGCCCAGGCCTGCTCCCGGGCGAGGAGACGCGCATCTTCCAGCCCTTCTATCGGAAGGACCGGGGCGGCGAAGCGCGCGAGGCGGGCTCGCT